>Ga0209618_1000092_pt1 | contig 18193 bp, 18 predicted proteins | sample Rifsed13ft3_FD_184007 | JGI IMG/M metagenome (GOLD analysis project Ga0209618, IMG submission 184007) | Soil microbial communities from Rifle, Colorado, USA - sediment 13ft 3 (SPAdes) (version 2) | ecosystem: Environmental > Terrestrial > Deep subsurface > Rock core/Sediment | place: Rifle... | reverse complement strand
GTGCCCTCTTCCAGCAACTGCCTCACCCGCCGGGCGGCGCCCAGCCGGCGCAGCCCGTGGCCGACCATCAATGCGACCCCCGCAGCCTGGCACGCCGCCGCCATCGCCTGTCCGTCGGACAGCGAGTCGGCAATGGGTTTCTCCACGAAGACGTGCTTGCGGCGCGCCGCGCACGCCACCGCCTGCTCACCGTGCACGTAGTTGGGCGTCACCAGCAGGACGCCCTCGATGTCGTCCCGGTCGATGGCCGCGTCAAACGAGGGGGCGGCCGCGCACCCCAACTCCTGCGCGAAGACCAGGCGGCGGCTCTCGTCCCGGCTGAAGCAGCAGACCAGTCGCAGTCCTGCGGTGCGGCGGACGGCCGCGGCGAGGCGGCGTCCCCAGGCGCCCGTGCCAATCAACGTCACGCCGACCGGAGCGCTCATAGAGGGACGATTATCGGTTCGAACGGCAGGTGGTGCAGGGACGCGGCACCGCTGTCCGTCACAACGGTGAGGGCGCCCAACTGCAGGCCCATCCGCTCGTCCGGCGTGACGGGATTGGGCTGGATCACGATGCTCATGTGGCGTTCGAACCGCCGCCCCGCCGGCGCAGGACGGTCCTCGTCCCAGGGCCAGTAGGCTGTGCAGGAGCGGTCGATCAATGGCGGCTGGATGTCCACCCCGTAGCCGTGGATCAGATCGTCGTAGATGGCGTAGCCCGCTTCGCCGATCACGGAGGCGGCGCGGACGATCTCCCCCTCGGTCGCTCCCGGCCGCATCGCCGCCGCCATCCGCTCGTAAGCTTCGCGGGCGACGGCAAACATCCGCTGCCACGGCGGGGTGGGGTCCGCCCCCACGAACATCGGCCGGTGGATCTGTCCCGCATACCCCCAATAGCAGGCGCTGATCTCCGTGATGATGACGTCGCCGCGCTGGATGACCCGATCCGAGGGATTCTGCGCCGGCACGCACCCGTTCGGGTCGTCCATTGGCATGGAGCGGAGAAAGGCGATGTGCGGTATCCCCCCGTCAGCCCGATAGGCGCCTTCAATGATGGCGAGAAGCGCGTACTCCCGCATTCCCGGACGGATCTGCGCCTGCAGGGCCTCGATGGTGCGGTCGGTGAATTCGGCGGCGCGCTGCAGCCAGGTGATCTCTTCGTCGGACTTTACCGCCCGCAGCGCGCTGAACTCCGCGGTCACGTCGACGAACTCCACGCCGGGGAGGGCGTTGGTCAGGTGACGGTAGTGCTGGTAGGGCATGCCCATCCCGAACCTCTGGTTGACGCCGATCAGTCCAAGGCGGCCCCGGGTCAATCCAATCTGCCGCAGCCGGGCGGCGACCGTCTCGCCGGGATTGTAGCCGCCCCAGGCAATGATCGGCACATCACTCACCTCGCGCGCGTTCGGCACGTGATTGACCAAGCCGACATACAGCGCGGCCTCAACCGATTCGTCAGCCGATGCCACGAGGTAGTTGTGATGCAGGTCGAGGTGATTGCTCAGCCAGAAGACGTTGGCCTGATTGTGCCGGTTCGCGCCGGAGTTGCCGAAGATCACCAGCGCCTCCAGGTCATGTCGCCGCATCAGGTCGCGGGCCAGCGCCCAACGCCGGGCCATCTCCGCGGCCGAGAACTTATCCCACATCGGCCAGGTGCTCCCTGATCCAGTCGGCGACGAGCGGGCGGTACTTATAAGGAATGTTGTTGCAGACGTGGTTGCCCTCGGGATACATGACCAGTTCGCCGCGCGGCGCCTCCGCGGCCACCCGCTCCGCCTGCGGCCAGGGGATGAGCCGGTCCTGTTTGCCGAAGACGACGAGCAGCGGCTGCCGCAGGCGGGGCAGCACCGGCTGCAGGTCCAGTTCCGCCGCCCGCGCGCGGGCCTCCGCCTCGTCGCGCGCCCCGCTGTGGTGCGTGAAGGCCTCGCGGGTGAGGGCCGGCAGGCCGTCCCAGCACTCCCCGAAGTTGTACGGCCCACCGATGGCCACCGCGGCCCGAATCCGCGGCTCGAAGGCGGCGGCGCGCGGCGCGTAATAACCACCCAGACTCACACCCACGGCGCCCACGCGGTCCAGCGCCAGGTCGCGCCGCTGGCTCAACGCATCCAGCACGATCGTCACCGCCACCTCGTAGTCGGGGCGGATGTGGGTGGTGTATCCGGTCTCCCCCTGCCCCGGCCCGTCCAGCGAGAGCGTCGCTAACCCGCGGGCGAGAAAGACGTTCTCCCAGAAGAAGAACTCTTCTTTGGTCGAGTCCAGCCCCGGCAGCAGCAGCGCCAGCGGCGGGCGGGCCGGTGCGGACGGCCGGCGCAGGTTGGCGACCATGGTGGTGCCGTCAAACGGGACCTCCACGCGCTGGGCCGTGGGGTCGAGCAACCGGTGCGCGGCGGACAGACTGGCCACCGCCTTATCCGCAGTCTCGCGGTACCGCTGCATGTCCAGCACCCAGACGAACTTCGCGAAGTGATAGCAGAGGGCGGCGCGCACGTAACCTTCTCCCGCGGTGCGGGTGCGACCTTGGCGCTCCGCATCGCGGGCCAACTCGGCGTGCATCTCCGCCGTCGCTACCCAGGCCTCCAGCCACTGATCCCACCGCTCGATGCCGGACGTAGTGCGCACGAAGTCGTTGTAGTCCACGCCCTGGGCGACGAAGCGCGGGGCCCAGGTGGCGATCGCCGCCCGCACGCGTTCATCGGGCATGGGCGACCACGTCCTGCAGGTCCATCCCGAGGTCTTTGAGCAGCACCAGTGCGGCGTTGCGCCCGGGCCCGGCGGAGACAGAGCCGCCCGGGTGGGTCGTGCCGCCGGTCTGGTAAAGGCCGACGATGGGCAGGCGGTGCTGCGCCCATCCCGGCGCCGGTCGCAGCCGGCCCGATTGGGCGGGCCCCATGTCGCCGCCGTGGCAGGAGCCGTGCCAGTTGTGCGCGTTGAAGCGCTCCAAGTCGAGTGGGCTCTTCACCCGCACGGCCAGGATGGTGTCGTCGGTCAGGTTGGGCGCATACCGGCGGAGCTGCGCGAGATTGGCCGCGGAGACCGCCTCCTTGATCTCATCCCACCGCTGCGGGCCTTCGGGGAGTTCGTAGGGCTGGAAACCGATCACCTTCAGGGTATGCTTGCCGGCGGGGGCGCGGGACGGATCGGCCACCGTCGGGCAGACGACCAGCAGCACGGGGTCATCCGTCGCCACGATCCCGCGGTGAAACTCGGGTCCGATGCGCAGGACGCGTTCCACCGACGTGGGGACGCCCGCGGCCACAGTGGTCAGCGTTCCCCCGTCGACGGGAAAGCGCGGCGGTGCGGTGGTGGCGTAGTGCGTGGCGAACATCGAGACGCCGGGCTGCCACGTCTCCACGCCGTAGAGGAAGTCGTCACCCCAGGCCGCGCGCGGCGCCATCTCGACCAGGTGCTTGACGTGAACGGAGGAGAGGACCGCCCGGCGCGCCTGGAACCGTTCTCCGCCCGCCGTCTCCACGCCGGTGCACCGGCCCTGCTCGACGAGCAGGCGCACGACGGGACGCTCCGTGAGGATGGTCCCCCCGTGATCGAGGATCAGCCGTTCCAGCGCCCGGGGGAGCGCGTGGGAACCCCCGCGCGGCATCGTCCAGCTGTGCCGCTGCCGCCCGTAGGTGATGGAGTAGGCCAACCAGCCGGTGCCGGGGCGGTCGATCGGCTGCACGGTCATGAACGACATCCACAGCATGAAGGCGCGGGTGTGCCAGTCCTGAAAATTCGCGCGGATGATGTCCCAGGCGCTCATGGCCTGGCGGCGCAGCCACCGGCTCCCCTGAGGGTGCTGCGCCAGCAGGTCCTCCAGCGACGGCCCCAGGCCGATGGGGGTGTAGCGGTACTGCCCGAAGACCCCCTTCACCTCGTCGTACTCCGCGATCATGCGGCGATAGACGTCGGCGTCGGCGCGCGAAAACTTCGCGAACTCTTCACCGGTGCGGTCCGGGTCGCGCCACTGCGTGAGCCAGGTGCCGTCGGGGAAGGGAATGTGCACGACGGGGTCGGGGTAGATGTACTCCAGCCCGTACTCGTCCAGGTGGAGTTCGTTGTCCCGCAGTGTGGGACTGACCTGGATCAGGTTGTGGGCGGTGGAGCAGGTGTCGTGCTGAAAGCCGGGGAGGGTCAACTCCTCCGTGGCCGTGTCCCCGCCGATCACCGGCCGGGCTTCCAGGACCAGACAGCGCAGCCCCGCCTTCGCCAGGTAGGCCGCGGCCACCAGGCTGTTGTGTCCCGCGCCGGCCACGATGACGTCGTATGTTTCGCTCACGGACACCCTCCCTCCATCACGCAGACGAACTTCGCTTAGCGCTAAGACCCAGCAGGCGCGCGGCGTTCCCGCCAAGGATTTGGGCTTCCTCCGGCGCCGGCAGTTCCAGAGCCCGCACGGCATCGACCGGATGGGCCACGCCCATGTCGAAGGGATAGTCGGAACCGAGCAGGACGTGGTCGGCCCCAGCATACGCGATCAGCGCGCGCAGCAGTGCCGCGTCGTGCGTCACCGTATCGAAGTAGAAGCGCCGCAGTGAGGCCTCCGGCGATTCCCGGAGACGCGATTTCGCCTGCGGCTGGAAGGTGTGCGCGTGGCGCAGGCGGCCGCGCAGCGCCAGGAGGGCGCCACCCCCGTGGGCCAGCAGGACGCACAGGCGCGGGTGGGCTTCCATCACGCCGGCCATGATCAGGTGCGCCGCTGTGACCGTCGTCTCGAGCGGGTTACCGACCGTGTTCCACAGGTAGTAGTCGTCGAACGCCGGCACTTCGAACCCACGCGTCGTCGGGTGGATGAACACGAGCGCGCCGGTCGCCTCGGCCGCGGCCCAGAAGGGACGGAAGCGGTCGTCACCGAGGTAGACCCCCCGCACGCTGGCCGCCACTTCCACACCGCGCAGGCCCGGCGTGCGCATCAGGCCTTCAAGTTCCCGGGCCGCCGTCTCCGGCGCCTGCAGGGGAACCGTCCCCAGAGCGCTGACCCGACCGGGATACGTCTGCGCCAGGCGGGCCAACGCCTCGTTCTGCATCCGGCCGATGCGGCGCCCGTCCTCAACGTCGGCCTCGTACCGCAGGAGGGAGACCCAGGGACTGAGCACCACGTGGTCCACGCCGGCGGCCTCCTGCGTCTCCAGGATGCGCTCGATCCGGACGAACTCGGCCACCGCAGAGCGGATCTGCCGCCCACCGAACTCGATGACCTGCTGCGCGCCCTGCCAGACGACGCGCGGCCGCCATTCTTCCTCCGGCGCCGCTTCGCGGGTCAGCTCCGGCACGATGATGTGCGCGTGGGCGTCAACGATCACGACAGGCTCCTCTCACCGGTAAAAGACCAGCACCACCGATCCGGCGACGACCAGTATCGCCCCCCGCCACAGTCGCGGCGTCACCTGCTCCACGTGCGCGCCCGCCACGAGCGGCGCCAGCAGGATCGTCGTGGGCACCGAGACGGAGGCCAACGCCAGGACCACAGCGACGGGCGCGAGGGCCAGCGCGACCCAGCGCGCCCAGGTGGACAGACCGACCAGCACCCCGGCGGCCAGTTTGAACTGCAGGGCCTCGCGGGAGACGCGGGGGGGCGTCCGGCGTTGCCGCACCCACAGCCCGCCGCCGTAGGCGGCCGCTGAGGCCGCCAACCCCACCGTCACGCCGATCAGCGGCGAAGGCACCGCGCGCAGCCCGTACCGGATGAAGATCGGGCTGATCGCCCAGCACAGCGCCGTCGCCAACCCCAGCGCGATGCCCCGCCAGTCCGGGGGCGACGTCGTGACCACGTCGGCATCCGCTACCGTGATCCCCTCGGGCGCGACCGCCCGGGCGCTGGAAATCGTGTACACGCCGGCCACGGTCAGCAGGATGCCTCCCAGGGCCAGCGCGCCGGGGATCTCGCGCAGGGCCAGGGCGGCGATGATCGTCCCGAACAGCGGGGTCGTCCCGATGAGCGGGCTCGTGCGGGCCGCGCCGATCCGCTTCTGGCTGGCGTTGAGAAGGGTCCAGCCGGCGAAGAAATGGACAAATCCGGCCAGCCCGAAGTAGAACAGCGCCAGCGGCGGTGCCGTGCGGAGCAGGCCGAGGTCCTGTGTGACCAGCGAGACGGCGGCCAGCACGACCGTGCTGACCAAGAGTTGGAGGAAGGTGGACGTGTAGACGTCCATCCCCTGAATGGCCCGGCGGTTGAGGGCCTGGAACACACCGAAGCCGCCGCCGGCCAGCAGGGCCCAGAGCGCGCCGGTCATCGCGGCGCGCCCGCTCCGGGGGCCGCACCGTTTCCCTCGCTGCGCAGCGTGCCCCCCAGGTAAAGGTGCGCGACCTCGGGATCGTGGAGCAACCTTTCCGCGGGACCTTCGAGACGCTCCCGTCCCAGTTCCAGAACGTACCCCCGGTCGGCGATGGCCAGGGCGCTGCGCGCATTCTGCTCCACCATCAGAATGGTCATGCCGGTCTCATCCCGCAGCCGCCGGATCGTCTCGAAGACCATCTGGGCGGTCTTCGGAGCCAGGCCCAGGGAGGGTTCGTCCAGCAGCATCATCCGCGGCACCATCATCAGGGCCCGGCCGATCTCCAGCACCTTCTGCTGCCCGCCGCTGAGGTTGCCCGCCCGTTCGTGCGGCCGCTCCGCCAGCACGCGGAACATGGCGTAGACGCGATCCAGGCGGGCGCGCCGCTCGCGGCGGTCCCGTACCGTGTACGCGCCCATGAGCAGGTTCTCGTGCAGGGTCATGTCCGGGAAGGCGCTGTGCCCTTGGGGCACGTGCGCGATACCGCGGCGCAGCACCAGGTCGGGCCGCAGCCCCGCGATGTCCTTGCCGGCAAAGGTGATCTCTCCCTGCGTGGGCCGCAGCAGCCCGGAGATCGCGCGCAGCACCGTGGACTTCCCCGCCCCGTTGGGACCGATCAGGCAGACCACTTCGCCGGGGTCCACGTGCAGCGTAACGCCCTGCAGCACGTGCACGCCGCTGAGATAGCCGGCGACAACCTGTGTCAACATCAGCAGCATCGTCAGGCGCCCAGATACGCGTCTAGCACCGCCGGATCTTGCTGCACGACGGGCGGCGGGCCGGCGGCGATCTTCTGCCCATGGTTCATCACGATGATGTGGTCGCACAACTCCATGACGACGGTCATGTTGTGCTCCACGACCAGGAAGGTCACACCCTCCCGGTTCAACGCGCGGATGAGGTCCATCATGAAGCGGATAATCGTGGGGTTCACGCCCCCGGTCGGTTCGTCCAGCAGGACGACGTCTGGCTCCGACATCAGGACGGAGGCGAACTCCAGCAGCTTCTGCTGACCGAAGGAGAGCTTGCCGGCCGGCTGCTCTTTCAGGTGCGTCAGGCCCACACGCTCCAGCAGGACCAGTGCTCGTTCCTGTTCGTGGCGGTACATCCCCGGTCCGAGCAGGGCGCGCAGTCCGACCTGCCGCACCGGCACGATCATGTTTTCCAGGACGCTCAGGTCCCAGAAGAGCCGGGTGATCTGAAAGGTCCGGCTCAGGCCCAGGTGGCAGATCCGGGAGGGTGTCAGGCCGGTGATCCGCCGGTCCCGCAGGTAGACTTCGCCGCCGTCGGCGGCATAGATCCCGGTGATCAGGTTGAACAAGGTGGTCTTGCCGGAGCCGTTCGGGCCGATCAGACCCGTGATGCTGCCGGTCCGGACCTCCAGGGAGCAGTCCTTCACCGCGGTAATACCGCCGAAGCTGCGGGTCAGCCCTTCCGTCCACAGCAGGGGAGACCCGGCGGCGCTCATCGCGGCGCCGGGCGTACCCTGCTGTGAGGATCGCCCGCCGGCGTCGATGCCGTGGCGGCCGACTCGTCCTGGAGTTCCGTCATCAGACGGGCGCCGACGAAGGCGGAGGCGGGGGCGCGGCGGCGCTCCAGCCACTCCTGCAGCGTGGGCAGAATCCCCCGCGGCAGAAACAGAATGATCGCCAGCATCAGCGCCCCGGAAATCGCCAGGTGAATCTGCGTCGCGCCGAAGCGAAAGAGAATGAAGTCACGCGCCGGGATCAGGATGAAGGCGCCGAGGACCGGCCCCCAGACCGTCCCCAATCCGCCGAGCATGGTCATCAGGATCATATCCACGCCGATGCGCAGGTCGAAGGCGAAGACCGGGCTGATGTGCGTCTGAAAGTAGGACCAGATGCCCCCGCCCAGCCCGACGAAGTAGGCGCTGAGGCCAAAGGCCAGGACCTTATAGAGGGTGGTGTTGACGCCGACCATCTCCGCCTTCCCCTCGTCGTCCCGGATGGCCAGCAGGCCGAGACCGAACCGCGAGCGGACGATGAAGGCGGAGACGGCCACCGCGACCAGGGTCCAGATGAGCATGTAGTAGAAGAACGGCAGGCGGGAGAACTCGGGCGACCAGGGAGGCAGCGGCTGACTCAATCCCGGCGCGCCCCCGGTGATACCCCGCAGGTTCAGCGCCAGCAGGCGAAAGATCAACAGCAGGGCGATCGTCGCGATGACGAACGCTGACCCCGTGGTGCGCAGCATGATCCACCCGAGGAGCAGCGCCACCGCCACGACGACCAGCGCCAACAGCGGCGCGCTCCAGAGGGGATTCCACCCCCACCGGTTGGCGGCGATCGCGACCAGGTAGGCCCCCAGCCCAAAGAAGGCACTGTGACCCAGTGACTTGTACCCGGTGTAGCCGCCCATGATATTCCAGCTCACGGCCATAGTGGCGCCGAGCAGCGTGTCGAATCCCAGCAAGTGAAAGTAAGGCGCGCGCCAGATCCAGGGATAGGCCAGCAGCGCGAGCACGGCGTAGACCGGCCAGCGGCGGGTGAGGTGCGGCAGCACCGGGGCTAGGCCTCGCGAATCCGCGATCCCAGCAGACCCTGGGGGCGGAAGACCAGGATGAAGAACAGGATCAGGTAGGAGACGATCGGCGACAGGTAGGTCGTAATCGTCACGGCGGCGACCGCCTCGGCCACGCCGATGATCAGGGCACCCACCAGGGCCCCGGGCAGGCTACCCATGCCGCCCAGCACGACGATGGAGAGCATCTTGGAGATCCACGCTTCGTGGCTGCTGGCATTGAACGTCCAGATCAGGCTGAAGACCGCTCCGCCGGCGGCCACGCTGGCCAGGGCCGCGCCGAAGGTCAGCGCCCGAACAAGGGCCACGTTGACCCCGACCAGCTGCGCCGCATCGGGATTCTGGATGGTGGCGCGAATAGCCCGGCCCAGATCGCTCCGGGTGAGGAGGAGGTACAGTACGCCCAGAGCGATGACCGCCGCGGCAAACCCGACCAGCTGGACGATCGGCAGACGGACGGTCAGGTCACCGAGTGCCAGCGGCACGACCTCGCCCGTGTAGGCGGTGCGCACCGAGCGGCCGGTGGTGCGCCACAGGGAGCCCATCACCCCCTCGAGCGTGATGGCCAGGGCGAAGGTCACCAGGACGAGCAGGCCCGGCTCCTGCCGCACGCGCGCGATCAGGTAGCGCTGCACCAGCACGCCGAAGACAAAGAACAGCGGCGCCAGCACCGCGATGGACACGATAGGATCCATCCCCAGCAGTGTGAACAGCCAATAGGCCAGGTAGGCGCTCAGGACCAGAAAGGCGCCGTGCGCGATGTTGATCACGCGCATGACGCCGAAGATTAGCGTCAGGCCGGAGACCAGGAGCGCGTAGACGCCGCCGGTCAGCAGGCCGCCGATCGCGACCTGGATGAGAACGCTGGTCGGGGGCAAGCTCATGGGCGTGCGTCAGCGGGCGGGAGGATGGCGGGCCAAGGGGCCCCCGTGTCGTTCCGGGGAAGGTCCGGCATCCTCCCGCCCTGGACTACCACCTGGGCTTGGGCCAGACCGGCTTCCCCTCCGCCCGATTCGACGGCCAGACGATGAGGAACTTGGGTCCGCGCCACTGCAGGAGCATGAAGCCTCCCTTCGGCCTGCCGACGGCGTCAAAGCTCAGCGGGCCGACGACCGTCCTGTAGGTCCCCCGGTGCAGCTCCTCGATCAGCTGCTTGTTGTCGATCGACTTGAGCTTCTCCACCGCCTGCTGGAGGACCTGACCCACGGTAAACGCATTCGCCGAGTCCTCCTCGATGTCGTCCGGTGTACCACCGAACATCTCGACGTACTTGGCCACGAACTCGGCGTTCTGGTAGTCCTTGGACCCCGCGAACCAGGACATAGAAGCGAACACGCCCTCCGTCGCCCGGCCCAGCCCTTCGCGGAACGGTTTGGGCAGGGAAGGCCCGGTGGTGAAGAACGCGCCGCGCGGCTGGTAGCCGGCCTCGCGGTACGCCCGGATCTGGGCGATGGAGTCCTCCAGGATCGTCCCGCCGACGATCAGGTCCGGGTTGAGGGCCGCGATCTTCGTCGCGATCGCGCGGAAGTCGGTGAGGTCGGCTGGGTAGACCTCGTCGAGAACCAGTTTGATCTTCCCGTACGCGGTCAGCAGGGCCTTCATCCGCTCCACCACGCCGAGCGCAAAGGGATCGTCCTGGCTGACGACGGCGTAGGTCTTCGGCCGGACGTCCGCCGGCAGGCTGAGGATATACTTGGCAAACGGATCGGCCTGCTTGTCTCCCGACGCCGGCTGCGCGAAGAAGACGTTCCGCAGCCCCCGGTTGAAGACGCCCGGCGCACCACCGGCCGGTTCGACGAAGGCGTAGCCGTAGCGGGCGGCGACTTCAGAGGTGGGAATCACCAGGAAACTGGAGAACGGTCCCACCACCAGGTCCACCTTGTCCACGGTAATGAGCCGCTCGTAGTCCGCGACCGCGGTCCGCTGGACGCTGGCGTTGTCCAGCACAGTCAGCTGCACCGGACGGCCGAGCATGCCGCCAGTGTCATTGACGATCTTGACCCAGACCTCGTACCCCCGCTTGGCCGCGGTCCCAGGCTCGCTGAAGCGCCCGGTCAACGGCAGCGAGGCACCGATGCGGATCGGCGGGCCCGCCGGGGCCGCGTTGAGGTACGTCGTCATCAGCAGAAACAGGATCACCATCCCTGCCATAAGCAGATGCCACCGCCTCATGCCATCACCCTCCCCCCTGATTTGCCTTCGTCTGGCGTGCGTCAACTCAAGCCCGGCTTCAGCCACGCGTCGTGCTCCCCTCGAACTTGCTCGACGCCACCACGACTTCCAGCGGCGATCCTTCGCGATTCAGCTGCGACTGCGTCTCGCGCGTCGCCGGCAGTGGTCCGGTCGCCGTGTAGTAGCGCGTCCCGGCGACGAGCAACTCCTCGGCCGGGAAGCGCGTAATCACCTCGCACCCATCCTTCGTTACCACCAGCTGCTCCTCGATGCGTGCGGCGGACCAGCCGTCGGTGGCGGGCCAGAAGGTCTCCAGCGCGAAGACCATGCTCTCTTCGATCACCTCGGGATAATCGAAGGACGAGAGGCGACTGAAGATCGGCTTCTCCCAAATAGAGAGCCCCACGCCGTGCCCGTACTGCAGGGCGAAGGCCGCCTCCTCGTTGGCGAACCCGAACTCCTCCGCCTTCGGCCAGACCTTCACCACATCCGCCGTCGTGACCCCCGGCCGGATCAGGCTGATCGCCGCGTCGAGGTAATCTCGGCAACGCCTGTAGGCGTCCACCATGGCCGGCGAGGCGCTGCCCACGGCGATCGTGCGGTAGTAACAAGTGCGATAGCCGTTGTAGCTGTGCAGGATGTCAAAGTAGGCCGGGTCGCCGGGCCGCAGCACCCGGTCCGTGTAGACGTGCGGATGCGGATTGCAGCGCTCCCCGCTGATGGCGTTGACCCCTTCCACATGCTCCGAGCCCAGGTCGTACAGGACCTTGCTGACCAGGCCGACACACTCGTTCTCCCGCATGCCCGGCCGCATCTGCCGGTAGAGTTCCTCATAGGCAGCGTCGGCCATCATGCAGGCGGTCACGAGGAGGGTGATCTCGTCCGGCGTCTTGATCCGGCGCACCTGCTGCATCAACTGCTGGCCGTCCACGACCTTCAGGCCCTCCGCCTGCAGGGCGAAGAGCACGGTGGGCTCGACCACGTCCACGCCGAGCGGCTCCTTGTGCAGGTTCCGCGCCTCCAGCTCGATGCGGATCTTTTTCGCCACGTCCCGCGCCCGCTCCGGGTACGCGCCCCGCAGGGTGGAGATGCCGGCGCGCGAGCGCTCGCCCAGCCAGGGGCAGTAGAGCTGGTGGTGCCGCGCCGCGGAGCCGAAGTCCCAAAGGATCGGCTCGTCGTCCTGGGGCAGGAGCGTGAAGCGAACGAGTTTGTCCATCGCCCAGGTGCCGATGTGGGTGGCGGTGATGTACCGGATGTTGTTCATGTCGAAGCACAGCAGCGCCCCCAGCTCGGACTGCTTGAGCATCCGCTTCACCCGCGACAGGCGCTCCCGGCGGAGTCGTTCGAAGTCGACCCGCTGCTCCCAGTCGACCGCCATCAGCCCGTACGTGCGTTGCCCCATGCTCTCTCCTCCTCCCAAGCCTCCGCGACCCGGGCCCTCAGGCCCGCCCGCAGAGCGCCCGCGCCGTCGCCGCCACCGTCTCCGGGGTCGGCACGGTGAGATCCTCCAGCACCGGCGAAAACGGGATGGGCACGTGCATCGCGCCCAGGCGCCGCACCGGGGCGTCCAGATACTGAAAGGCCCCTTCCGCGATCACCGCCGCGATCTCGGCCGTCACGCCATAGCGCTCGTAGCCCTCGTCTACGACCATGGCCCGCCCGGTCTTCCGCGCCGACTCGATGATGGTCTCCGTGTCTAGAGGCATCGTCGTGCGCGGGTCCACTACCTCGGCGCTGATCCCTTCCGCCGCCAGGGCCTCCGCCGCGGCCAACGCCACGTGCACCATGCTGCTCGTCGCCACAATCGTGATGTCGCCGCCGGGGCGCTTGACCTCAGCCACGCCCAAGGGAATGGTGTACTCCTCCGCCGGCACCCGCCCCCGCATTGTGTACATCATCTTGTCTTCGAAGAAGACCACGGGGCTATCGTCCCGGATGGCGCTCTTGAGCAGTCCCTTGGCGTCGTAGGGGGTCGAGGGCAGCGCGACCTTCAGCCCCGGCACGTGACTGACCCAGGCGTGCAGGCTCTGGCTGTGTTGTGCCGCGGAACGGCGCGTGGCCCCCAGCGTCGTCCGCACGACCAGCGGCACCTTGAGCTTGCCGCCGGACATGTAGTGGACCTTCGCGGCCTGGTTGGCGATCTGGTCCATGGCCAGGGTGAGGAAGTCGCCGAACATGATGTCCACCACGGGCCGCATGCCGGTCATGGCCGCGCCGGTGGCCAGGCCCGTGATCCCGGCCTCGGAGATCGGTGAGTCGATCACCCGCTCCCGGCCGAACTCCTCCACCAGCCCGGAGAGCACTTTGAACGGCGTGCCGGCTTCGGCCACGTCTTCGCCGATGATGAAGACGCGCGGGTCGCGGCGCATTTCCTCGGCCAGCGCCTCCCGGATCGCCTGGGCGAAGGTGATCTCCCGGACGGCCCCCGTCGCGGGAGGGGTTGCCGCCGTCTCAGGCATAGACATCCTGATGCACCTCGCTCGCCTCCGGGTACGGTGCGCTCAGCGCGAACTGCACCGCCGCCTCCACCAGGGCGCGCACGCTGCGCTCGATCCGTTCGAAGTCGCCGGGCTGGGCCATCCCCTGGGCGCGCAGCCAGTCCGCGAGGATCCGCAGCGGGTCTCGCCCGCTCCGCCACTGCTGCTCCTCTTCCTTGCTGCGGTAGTAGGACCGGTCCACGTCGCCGACGTGGTGTCCGTGGAAGCGGTAGGTGTGGCAGAGGAGGAAGGTGGGCCCTCCCCCCTGCCGCGCCCGCTGCACCGCGGCGTGGGCCGCAGCGTAGACCGCCCGCACATCCTGCCCGTCGACCTCGGTAGTGGAAATGGCGAAAGCCGCGGACCGCGCGGCCATCTCACCGGCGGTGGTCTCCGCGTAGTGGGTGTACTCGTTGTAGAGGTTGTTCTCGCAGACGTAGATGACGGGGAGCTTCCACAGGGCGGCCATGTTCATGGCTTCGTACAGCACGCCCTGGCCCAGCGCGCCTTCGCCGAAGAAGCAGGCCGCGACCTGTGCCGACCCGCGCATCTTCGCCGAGAGCGCCGCGCCGGTGGCGATCCCCGCGCTGCCGGCGACGATGGCGTTGGCGCCCAGGTTCCCGGTCTCCGGGTCGGCGATGTGCATCGACCCGCCCTTCCCCCGGCAGTACCCCGCCGCCTTGCCCAATAGCTCGGCAAACATGCGGTCCGCCGCCGCGCCCTTGGCCAGGCAGTGGCCGTGGCCGCGGTGCGTGCTGGTGATGTAGTCGTCCGGCCGCAGCGCCTGGCAGACCCCGACGGCCACCGCCTCCTGCCCAATGTAGAGATGGGCCAGGCCGGGCATCTTCCCGCGGCGCCAGAGGTCATGCACGTGCTCCTCGAACACGCGGATGGTCAGCATCTGCGTGTAGACGGCCAGCCACTGGTCCCGTGGCACGGATGCGAGGACCTCATGCTCGCGCGCCGGCGTGGGACGCTGCACGCGGCTCCCTCTGGCCTTGGCCATGCTCAGGCGTGCCCCCCCGCCAGCCGCGCCATCACGTCGTAGAGGACCGCGAAGTCCCGCTTTTCCAGGCCCATCCCCCGGGCCGCGGTGAGCATCTCGTTGGTCACGGCGGTGGTCGGCAGCGGGACGTCCAACTTGCGTCCCATCTCCAGCGCCAGTTGCATGTCCTTCTGCATCATGGTCACGTCGAACCAGGCCTCCTCCGGCATCTCCAGCACGAAGGGACCGCGGTAGAGGAGCATCGGTGAGGCGATCACGCTGTTCAGCAGGACTTCCACCGCCGTGGCCCGGGGAATCCCGCTCTTCTCCGCCAGCAAGAGCCCCTCGCTAAACGCCAGCATCTGGACCGCCAGGCTGAGGTTGGTGGCGATTTTCATCAGCACCGCCTGGCCGTTCCCGCCGACGTAGGTCACCTTCGGGCCGATGGCCTGCAGAATCGGCTGGACGCGTTTGAAGGCGGCGCGATCCCCGCCGACCATGATCGAGAGTTTGCCCTGCTCCAGCGTGCTGACGCTCCCGGAGACCGGCGCGTCCAGCATCTGCGCGCCGCGCGCGGCCACCTGTGTGGCCAGGTCGGCGCTCACCGCCGGGCTGACCGTGCTCATGTCCACGTACACCTTTCCCTGTGCCAGTCCGGCCAGCAGCCCCGCAGGACCTTCGGTAATCGCGTGCAGCGCCCCGGTGTCCCGGACCATGCTGAACGTCACGTCGGCGGCGCGCGCCACGGCGGCGGGCGTCTCGCCCCACTGCATACCGGCGTCAACGAGCCACTCGGCCTTGGCCCTGGTCCGGTTGTATCCGACGACCATGTGCCCGGCGTCGAGCAGTCGCTTGACCATGCGACTACCCATGACTCCCAGGCCCACGAATCCGAGATGGGCCATCGCCTAGCGCCTCCCCCCAGCGGAAACCGTGGGGGTCTTTTCGGCCGGTCGATCGGTCGGCGCGGCAATCATGTGCTGGACGTCCCGCTCCACCCGCGCCAGGTGCTCCTGCATCCCCCGCCGCGCCCCCTCGACATCACGGCGCGCGATGGCATCGAGAATCAGCCGATGCTGTTCGATGGAGCGCTGCGGGCTCCCGGGGATGTGGTAGATCGACGACAACGCCCGCTGCAGCAGGTCCCGCACGGCCTGCATCATGCGCAAGGCAATGCGGTTGCGCGTGGCGGCGGCGATCGTCAGGTGGAACCGCAAGTCCGCCTCGATGTACCAGTCCTGCGCCGCCAGGCCCTCGACCATCTCGACGATGGCCCGCTCCATCTGCGCCAGGTCTTCATCGGTCCTGCGGGCGGCGGCGAGCGCGGCGGTCTCTCCCTCCAGGATCTTGCGCACCTCAAAGAGTTCGCGCAGGTCGGTCTCGCGCAGCGTGAGGAGCAGGTGCAGGGAGTGGTTGAGTGGATTGGCAAACTCCGCGACGACGAACACGCCCTTCCCCGCCGGTTTGATCAGGCCGTTAGACTGAAGCATGCGCAGCGCTTCCCGCACCGAGGAGCGGCCCACATGGTAGACCTGCGTCAGTTCGCGTTCGGTAGGGAGGGCGTCGCCGGGACGCAGCCGGCGCTGGCTGATGTGCTCCAGGAGGCGCTCCGCGACGAGCTCGTAGACGGTCCGCCGTTCGATCGGTTCGTCCATGCCCCGTGCCTCCAAGCGTTCCCATCCGGTTGCGTGTCGGACCAGCAGATTGTCTGTTTGAAGGCACTCGTTTCGCGACAGACCCAGCCACCTCCTCCCGGGGAGGCGGCGACCGCTGGCCCCACCAGGAGACCCGCCTGAGCCCCTTGAAGGAGTGGAAACCGGCTGAAGAAGCATCTGATCCGGGAGCCTCGGAGGTGGGAGATGCGAGGTCTGCGCACGGATCCCGAACGCCTGGAGGTGCGAATGCTGGTGGGCCGGGCCCGGTTACGGGGCGCCCGCGTGCTGGAGATCGGTTGCGGGGACGGACGGCTGACGCGACGCATCGCCGGCACAGCGCGCGCCGTGGTCGGGGTCGACCCGGACGGCGAGCGAATCGCCCGCGCAAAGCGGCTCACCCCGGCGCGGCACCGGGGCAGGATCCAGTTTGAGGTCGGCTCGGGAGAGGACCTGCGCTTTCCCAACCGCAGTTTCGATCTGGTCCTCTTTTCCTGGTCGCTCTGATGAATTGCCAACAGGGGCATGGTCCATGCCCTGACAGAAAGCCACCGGGTGCTCCGCCCGCACGGTGACGTCGTCGATCTTCATCCTGAGCGGGGACCCGGCCGCCGGCGCGCCAGGCGGCTACCCGTGTACATCGCCGCGGGGCACCGGCTGATACCGGCCGGAACTCTGCCGGAGCCGGCGGACTACTACAGGCGATACCTTGCGGCCGACCGGGCGGTCGAACGAATCTTGCGCGATGGCCTCTTCACCTTGCAGGCACGCGAGGTCTTTCCCCTCCGCTACTACTTCCGCTCGCTGCTCGCGATGGAAGCCACGCTCGAGAAGGAATGGACCGGGATGACCCTGGGCGAGACATTGCACCGGCGCTTACGGACGCTGCTCCGCTCGCGTCCCCAGGCGCAGATTGTGGTGGTCGAACCCTTCCGGCTGAACGTCCTGGGAAGCGCTAGCCGCCGCCCAGGTGGCGCGTAAACCATTGCGCGGAGAGCCGCGCGACCTCTTCTAGTGCTCCAGGTTCCTCGAAGAGGTGCGTCGCGCCCGGCACAATCGATAACTCCGCCTCCACCCGCAGTTCGCGCAGGGCCTGCCGGTTCAACTCCAGCACGGGAAAGTCGCTGCCGCCGACGATCAGGAGCGTGGGGGCCCGAACGCGCAGGAGGGCCGGACCGGCCAGGTCGGGACGTCCGCCGCGTGAGACGATGGCGCCCACGACCGCCGGACGTTCCGCCGCCGCCACGAGCGCCGCGGCCGCTCCCGTGCTCGCGCCGAAATACCCAATCCGCATCTCCTGCGCCTCGGGTTGTACGGCCAACCAGTCGGTGATCGCCACCAGGCGCTGCGCCAGGAGTGTGATGTCAAAACGCAGGTGCCGCGTCACCTCGTCGACCTCCTCCTCGTCAGCGGTGAGGAGGTCGGTGACCAGTGTGGCGAGACCCGCGTCGTTGAGCACCCGGGCGACAAACCGGTTGCGCGGGCTGTGTCGGCTGCTGCCGCTGCCGTGGGCGAAGAGGATGACTGCCCGTGCCCTGTCGGGAATAGAAAGATTGCCTTCCAGGGTTTCCGACCCCGCAGGAATCTGGGCGACACGCTCGTCCAATCTCTTGCTCCGCGGGTGCCTACGCCGTTGCGCCGGTCTCGGCCAGCGCCCGGTCGATCTCCTGCAATTCTTCATCCGAGAGCTGCCATCCGGCGCCGCCCACGTCTTCCTCCGCCTGCTCCGGGCGGCGGACGCCCACGATCGCGCTGGTCACTTCGTGGCGGCGCAGCACCCAGGCGATCGCCAGCTGCCCGGGCGTCTTGCCGCGGCGGGCGGCAATCGCTCGCAGGCGCTCCACGAACGCCAGGTTCTTCCCCAGCCGCGGCGGGCGGTACGCCGGATCGTGCCGCCGCCAGTCGTCCGGTCCCAGGCGGGCCGGGTCGAAACGCCCGCTGAGCAGTCCCGACTGCATCGGGCTGTAGGCAACCACGCCGATCCCCTGGGCCGCGCAGAAGGGAAGCAGCTCATCCTCAACGCCGCGCACCAGCAGCGAGTGAGGCGGCTGCAGTGAATCCACATGCCGCACGGCCAGGCAGCGGCGGATCAGCGCGACGTCGAAGTTGCTGACCCCGA
>Ga0209618_1000086_pt1 | contig 18445 bp, 17 predicted proteins | sample Rifsed13ft3_FD_184007 | JGI IMG/M metagenome (GOLD analysis project Ga0209618, IMG submission 184007) | Soil microbial communities from Rifle, Colorado, USA - sediment 13ft 3 (SPAdes) (version 2) | ecosystem: Environmental > Terrestrial > Deep subsurface > Rock core/Sediment | place: Rifle... | reverse complement strand
ACGGTGTAATACTTTGTAAATTAGATTGCTTCGTCACTTCGTTCCTCGCAATGACCGAAGAGGTGTCATTGCGAGCATAGCGAAGCAATCTCGTATTATTCAATCGACTGTATTGCACACAAGTGTAAACTGCTATAATTAATTTTTGTCATTGTCGGTTTAATCACTTAGTTTTGAAATACATCCATATTTGCCTTGCTCCTGTTTTTTATTATTATTCTCGCTTTGTTTCTTAGTTTTATCTCACTAATGAATCTTACTTTACACATCCTACTGAACATAAAGAACCTGCCCCACACGGATCACATCGGAGGTCAGGTTATTTGTGCTTTTTAACTCTGAAACTGTAGTTCCGAACTTTGTAGCAATCTCATACAAGGTGTCCCCACTTTGAACAGTATAGGTTTGTCCAGCTTGTTGTTGCACCCCGCCTTGCTCAGCCGGTTGTTGTCCCTGAACTGCATCCTCCAGCTTGATTGTAATACCTTCCAAACCCACTGCAAGCGCAACACCTTCGAGCGTAGACCGCAAGCGCAGAAAAACACCATTCTCGTTTTTCAACACCAAGCCTCCGACTCCGCCTCCCAGTGCGATGCCGTAATCCCCTGTCACATAAGTGCCTGGAAACTGGTCTATGTCGAATAAATCGTAGGCCTCTCCAACTGCGGATATCTTAGCTATACCCATACCACCAACCTTGATACCACCCGTTTTAAAGTAGAAGTCTACTCCTTTGTAGTGTAAGACTCCCTTGCCTATATCGCCGCCTATAATAAATCCTAGTTGTGTTTCGTCAATTTCAATTGTTCCTGAAGGGATTTTTTCCTCAGCCGACGCTACAGACGCAATCAAGAAAACGAGACTGATTACCATAAGCCTCGTTATGCTTCGCCGTATCAAAGCCTCTCCAAATAAAGTTTCTAGGAGCTTAAGTGCCGTAAAGATTTGTTTAGGTTTTTTCATGGTGAATTACCTCCTTAATATATTTTTTGAGTTAAAATTCTTTTATAGTTATATCAGTTCCGGCTGAGTAGTGCATGTATCTCTCTGAGCGAAGCGAAGTTCGATTGTAGGGGCAGGTCTTGCACCTGCCCTATTTTTTGGGCAACCGCAAGGGTTGCCCCTACAGGGTAATACGACGAGTCTTCAACCGGATTTGGCATTACTCAATACCTCTTATCCAAATAATCATCTTCTACTTAGATTTTGAAAGAACTTCTTCTAGATACTCTATTCCCGCCCTGTGTGAAACTGTGTTGATTTTAATCTCAGGGGGCTCACTTAAGAGATCCATTAGCACAAGCAACCTCTTATAACTCTCTCTGTGAATATTCCTATCCAAATCCTCCTTCGTTTCCCATTCCTCTACAAGAATAAAAGCGTTTTCGTTTTCAATATCTTGGTAGAACTGATAACGAATGCAGCCTGGTTCAACTCTTGTCGGTTCCAATATACCTCGGACTGTTTTTAAAAATTCATCTCGTTTTTCAGGACGTACTTTTATTCTTAATGTCGTGAATCCAGACGATGCTTCTGTCCGATGCGATCATTCGATATTCAAATTCATAATCTTTTAAACTGGCGGATGATTGCATGCAGTAGTTAACCGCAAACTCCCTGTCTTCTGGATGAATGTGGTCGGCCCAGAAATTTTTCTCGAACCACTGATCAATCGGATAGCCGAGAAGCTCTACTATTTGAGGGCCTAAATAAGTAAACTGCCAAGTTTTGGCATTCGCCTCCCATGGTACAGCCCTGGTGCCCTCAACCAATGCTTGGAGACGCTCACCGCTATGACGCAAAGCTAACCTTGCATACTGTAGATCAGTTATATCCTGGACAACAGTACTAACCGCCTGCACTGTTCCATAATCATCCTTAAGCGGGTAATAGCTCACAAGCCAGCACCTTTCTTCCTTAGGCTTGGCAGGCGTTGAGCCTCGAACTTCAAGGTTGAGCATCGGCTCACCTGTTTCAATTACCCTACGGTAAATGGATTCTACCTTAGATGCGACTTCAGGAATTACCTCATAAATGGAACGCCCGATATGGTCTTCAACCGGCTTTCCGTTAATTGATGCTAGCATTTCATTAATACGGATGTAACGTAGGTTTCGGTCTATCAGACACAACCCGATTAGAGCTGTACGATATAGAAGTTCCAGTTGGGCTAATTGTTCTCGAACTAACTCCTTCCAAGTCTCTTTACCTGAAGCCTCTACAGCACTCCGCTCCAAAACTCGATCCATTTGAGTTCCCTTTCTCAAGCATCTCTTTTAAAAATAAGCGATGCCGTTGATTATAACATTTTAAATTAAGTAGACCCATTTTGATTTTCTATGCGTATTTCAGCGAGAAACCTTTTGACGAAGAGAGTTAGCGGTATTGCCAATATTGCTCCGATTGGGCCAAGTACCCAGCTCCAGAACATTAGCGAAAGAAATATCAATAGTATTGAGATATCCAGCCCCTGCTTCATCAACTTGGGTTTAAGAACGTTGTCAACAAGATTGTTGATGACGACAAAACCGACAATGACTATGATGGATTTTGTCCATCCAAATTCAAGAAACGCCAGCAAAGCGGGTAGTATGAATGAAAGAATCCCACCAATGGCAGGAATAAAACTTAGGAGAAATGACAGACCCCCCCAAAGCACGGGGAAGTCAACTCCAAGTATTACGAGTAAGATTACATTGGCAATAGCTGTGACCAGACCAGTCAGGGCTGTAATGGATACAAACTTTCTGATCTCCTTACGGACTTCAAAAAGCCGTGCCCTTAAGGAGTTTCTAAAACTAATGTCTTCTTGAATTCTTGCTTCAAATCCGACAACCTCTACCAACATCAAAGCCACCAGTATAAAAAGGAATAGAGAAGTGCTTATGGCGTTGAGGACGACGCCCAGTATAGCCGTTGAAATCCTGATTATCCTTTGAGGATCAAACTTGTCTTTTGAGAACAAATCAGAAATATCGATATTTAATCGATCAAACAAACTCACAAAAGCCCTTTGAAGCTCCCCTAAACGAGACTCATATCCGGGCAAGGTCTGAACAAGACGTGAAATTGATGTACCTATAAGCGAAGCCAGAAGGAAACCACCCAGGATTACAAACAGAATAGTTATAGCAAGGGCGAGATTTCGGGGGACGCCCTTTCTGGCAATTAGGGTGACTAGAGGAGAAATACAGGTAGAGAGCAAAACTGCAAAAAGGACAAAGCCGAGAATAGAAGATGCGGCTTTCATTCCCGCCACTATAATGACGATACTTGCTCCACTGATGAGAATGCGATTAAGAGAGCTCATTGTGACATTCCTTTCTTTTCAAATGGGAAGACCCGCTTGAAGTCATTCTTCATGCAGGGGTTCCGGGATTTTTTTCTGCGCACGGGTCCCACCCTACTCGTCCGGCATGATCTTGGTTATTTTTGAACCCTGTAACCCGATACCTGCCATGAGTCCCTTCTGGCTGAAGATAAAGGCGTAAACGCCTTTCCGAAGCGTCGTCGACGACATATTCTTGCCAAAGCCCTTGTCCAAGACGACAACGCTAGGCCCGGTACCGATCTCCCACCCCTTACTGTTTTCCAGATATCGCAACGATGCATCGTCCATGAACAGCAACGCGTAGCCGAAAGACTGCACACCTGCCTGTAAGCCATATGAAGCCGCGAGCGACCGATAGTATCCGACCGTCTTGCCCTTTTCGCGCAAGGCACCGTCACCATATTGACCCCCGATGATGAAGCCTGCCTTCACGATGTTCGGGAAGACAAGGATGCCCTTTGCGTTGTTTGCCAGCGTTTTCGCCCCTGGCGTCGTTTTGTAGAGCGTTTGCAATGCCGCTGTGACATTGCGGTCGATCTCGCTTGCGCTCGCCGCCAGCGCGGAACGCAGTGGTAAAAGGGTGAGAGTCAGTAGCAGTATTCCTAGAAGTGTTCGAACGATGTTACGCTTGATTGTCTCCTTTCGTTTGTGCGTTTGTGCTAACGCCAGCCCCATGGTGATCGCCATCAGGGCGACAGCCACAGAGGCTTGGCTTAATGTTCTCAGAATGTTGTGTTTCATGGTTGTTCTCCTTTCATTGTTGTTTTAGTGTTTTTTATCACTATTGGTTTAATCATTGAGCATGATAGGTGAATTAACAACTACACGCCTTTTTTCTTTAAAGCATATTTCAATCCACCTCCCCGCTCATATTTGTTTCCTTATCCTTATCCGTATCTTCCCCGGTAAGGGTTATAACCACTTTATCCAATTCAGCGGTATAAGGGAAATGGTTTTTCATTTTGTAAGTGTTTGAAACCGGAGTACCATTATCCACTCCCACATCAAATGTTTCACTTAATGAGAAAGTAGATCGAGCCATTTGAGGTATATCGCCTTCGGCAACCTTTTTACCATTCACATACAGTTCACCTGTTCCCTTGAAGAGTCCGGTTTTTATGAAATTGAATTTCAAATTTACCGTTCCGGTAGGAAGAGTGGGTGATACAATGGAATAGCGCTCCATGTTGAAGTAGTTGTAATCATAGTGCAGTTTGTGATCCTGGATATACAGGGTGTAACCGCCGTTCAAACCACCGCAGGCGACAATCACTCCTTCTTCATCGCCTTTTAGATTAAGGGTAGTTTCAATCGTGTGAGATTTGTTTTTTACCGGGGCAGAGGCAGCTTCTGCAATGCGCTGCGCGCCGGGCCAGTAGTACGTGAATACCTTCCTGTCGCCGAACATGCGGCCCTGCTGTTTAGCAACACGGGCAACAGGATCATCATAAAGCGGATAGACATTGTTTTTCCACGCCAGCTCATCCCATCGTTTTTTCAATGCTTCCAATTTATCAGGATACTTGGCTGCCAGATTATCGGTTTCGGAGAAATCCGAATCAATGTGATACAATTCCCACACATCCTTGTCGAATGGAAATGTTCCGGTGATAACCCAGGGCATACGGTTGCCGTGAATGGTTACTGCCTTCCATCCATCTTTATAAACAGCCCTGTTGCCGAATTGCTCATAATACTGCTCTGTTCGCTGCGAAGGAGCAGAGCCATTATTAAAGGAATACACCAAGCTGATGCCATCCAGAGCCATTTGCTGAACACCATCTATTTCTTTGAGGAAAGGTGTGCCGGTAGCTTCGAGAATGGTAGGAGCAATATCAGTGATAAAGGAATATTGATTCCTGATCTCTCCTTTGCTCTGAATTCCTTTGGGCCACGAAATAATAAGCGGGTCAGCAATGCCACCGTTGTGAACGATCTGCTTAAAGTATTTGAATGGCGTATTACCTGCCAGCGCCCAGCCCGCGTGATAATGCGGATAGGTGCTCGGATCTCCCCATTCATCATAATGCTTCATATTCTCCTCAAAAGGAGTTTGCATGCCATTAAGCACAATTGATTCGTTAAAGGTGCCGTTCAATCCTCCTTCACCACTCGCGCCATTATCGGAGGTGAGAATAATCAGGGTGTTGTCATACTGCCCCGTTCGTTTTAATGTGGCAATGATGCGACCGATCTGTTCATCGGTTTGTGTGAGCATGCCAGCAAATACTTCCATCTGGCGGGCATACAGTTTTTTCTGATCAGCACTCAAGCTGTCCCATGCCGGAATTTCAGGATTACGTGGTGAAAGTTTGGTGCCTTTGGGAAGAAGTCCCGTTTTCATTTGATTTTGATAGATTTCTTCTCTTGCTTTATCCCATCCCATATCAAACTTGCCTTTGTACATGTCAATGTATTTCTTCTCCACCTGGTGCGGAGAGTGCATGGCGCTTGGCGCCCAAAACATGAAGAAAGGTCTGTCAGGAGAAATAGAAACGTTGGATGTGATATAGTCAATGGCCTTATCTGCAAGATCGGTAGTGAGGTGATAGCCCTCTTTGCCAACCCAATTTTCAGTAGGGTTATGATCATCCCATACCAATGAGCGGTAGTCATCGGCATCGGCAGCCATGAAACCATAAAAATGGTCAAAGCCCTCGCCGCTTGCCCAGTGATTAAAGGGTCCGCTCTGCGAAACTTCATTCAACGGCGTATGATCCCATTTGCCTAGAGCATAGGTCACGGAGCCAACATGCTGCATATCCTTTGCAAAGGACTTTCCGGTTTCTGGAGGAAAGGCATTATAGCCGGGGAAGCCCATGGCGGTAAGCGAGTGTGAGCCCAAACCTATCTTATGCGGATTGCGCCCTGCCATAAGGGCTGCACGGGAAGGCGAACACAAGGCCGTTGTATGGAAATTATTATAGCGCAGGCCATTGGCTGCCAGCTTATCAATATTTGGTGTTTCAATTAACCCGCCGTAGCTACCTATATGAGCAAATCCAACGTCATCCAGCAAAATTATCAAAACGTTTGGTGTGCCCGGTTTTGGTTTCGGAGCTTCCGGCCACCATTCTTTTGATTCCTCGTATGATTTGCCAATCTTTCCTTTAAACTCCTGCCCGTACTTCTTGAACGAATCATCTGTTGATTCTTTCTTCTCCGGCTGTTGAGCCTGAACAAGCAACACAGGCAGGAAAATTGCCAGTGCGATGAGCGCAAACGCCACTGAGTGGAGCATACGCTTGATTCGGTGTGTTGATGTGTGCTTTGGTTTCATGAATTTCCCTCCTTTTGGTTTAATGGTTTTATCCCTCCTTTTATTGGTTTCGTCTTTCCTTTCATCGATATTATCTCTCCTTTCAATATTTTGTCTTTAACCAGCGCCGTGCGGTGCGATTCAGAGGACCGCGGATCAACACATAAGGGAGAATGGCTAGGGTTAAGGAGACAATCAATGCCTCCACCTGGTAAAACCAGTGAAACACGATGTACTGGTAGACTGAGTCCAGGACGAGCGCGATGACCAGAACCTTGGATACAGCCTTCCAGCCTTCTTGCAACAGGCCTCGCCGGTGAGCCGGATTAGAGAATGTGGCCCACAAATAGGGTGGCCTTCTCGCGCATCTTTCAACCCAGCACGAATCCCGAGGATGGAGGCTATTGTCGGCTGGAGGATGAGTCGCAACGTCAATGTCCCGCTCATCTGGCTGATCAGAAGCAACTCACTAGTCCCATCTTCTGTTTCCTCATTTCTTACAATTTATTCACGCATGTTACGCACATTTCACGCTTTGTCATGCCCGAGTGTTCCCCACTTAAACTTGTACCCGAAAGTTTTAATCGGGTAACCTACGGGAATGACAGCCTTTATATACCCGTTGAATTTATGAGTGCGTAACATCAATTAATAATTTAACTCGGTATATTTCTATTCTACTCTCCACTCACCGTCGGTTAGTTAAACTTTTTTCAAACAAGCTCTCAACCCACACCTCTAAGTCTCTATCAATCTCTGTGCCCAATGTCACAATAATCATTTGGTAAAGTTGGCTAATTTCTTCCAAATAACTCAGACCGTGGCACTGTTTGATGCAACTTTTGACCTGAGGCTATTTCAAAAATAGCGACCTGCAGAGCGTCGCTGTTCATATTTAGGTTTCCTCATAGATAACTATTCCGCCTTCTTCCAGGTGCTGTCTGGATTATACTTTGTTATGGACTCTGCTATTTTAGCCGTATTCTTGCCGAGGTCCTTCTGGTACACGACATCGTCCTGATTTATGATAAACGTCATAATTCCAGAGGAGCCATACGAGGCAGGATATGCGAGTAGGGCATAACCGAGAATCATTTTGCCATTTACAACGTAAACATACTGGCCACCCGGAGCATCCTTTCCTTGCGCTTTTAAAATCTTAAAGAAATACCCGTGGTAAGGTATGGGTTGGCCACCTTGTTTTTTCTTCAGGGTGTATCCCCCCTTTACAGCCTCAGCGATTAGCGGGCCGAATGGGCTCTCCTCCTCACGCTCTTTCGCTTTCCAGTAGAGACCATCATGCTTTCCCTCCGTGCTGATAATCTTCTGAGCAAATTCTATATCTCCCTTACCATCACGGCCCTTGCTCACATATTCGCGCTGAGCATCAACATACGCATGCATTACTTGGATCGTATTCAGCTCGTTTCTGCCTATTCTACGGCTCAATAGCTCGTCTTTTCCGTCCTTAGTATCAAAGACCCAAGTCTCACCCTTCTTTACAATTGGTATCGGAAAAGGCCAGTCCTCTGAGCCTATATCGAGAACTACTTTGTCCGGGGTTTCTTTTTCGAGTTTATTCATTTGTTCGTAATCACTGAGGAATTTTTCGCGAGCATTTTTGTCGGCTACTTCATCTCCAGAGGAAATTATATCTTTGCCTTCAGGACCAAAAATGGCCAAAAGCTCCTGGTTATTATTAGCCTTAATTGCGTCAATAAGAACCTTGACTGCCTCTTCAGGGGAAGCGTAGCTCTTCTGCTTTATGTCACCGGCGCTGGCATGAGTAAAGGTGGTACATACGATCATAATGGCAGCAATCGCCATCAAAACCGTACGCCGGAGTGACTTCCTATCTGTATTTTTTGCATTAAACATTCTTTTTCCTCCATTACACAATTTTCGGACCTTATACCATTTCTATCCACAAATAATGCATTATACCGAATAGTAGGGGCAATCCTTGCGATTGCCCTCCATTGCGGGCGAACGCGAGGTTCTCCCCTACAAATATTGGTCTAGATTTATGCCACATTTCTATAGAGATTTGGTATTCATTCCTTTAGTTTTGGTTTATGCGATTACAAAAAAGCCTGTTGCAATTCAGTTGCCTATCTTGTCTCTTACCTGCGACGGCCTCCTCCGCGGGAACCACCGCCTCCACGGGAGCCACCGCCTCCGAAGCTTTTACTGCTACTGAGGCTAGACCGGCCACGTTCACTTGCTATTCGTGTACTCTTTCCGTTGCCTGTGCCGCTGAAGGCACTATCACGACCTCCACTGCCGATACTACCCTTAAAGGCACTCTCTCGGCTTCCACCCTGTTTAAGTTTCCCCTGTTGAAGCCCCTGCCTTTCGCCGACGCCCTTCATGCTACCCTCACGGCTCACACCCTGTCCTAATTTGCCCTGTTCGAGGCCCTGTTTTTGAAAGCCACTATCTCCATACCCGCGGGCTTGCCTGGACTCCAAAGACCGCGCAGGGGACTGCCCAAAGCGCTGGCTTGTTGCGTTGTCCCGGTATGCAACTCCCCTTCTATGATCGACGTTATGTCGCCAATTTTGGTTACCGACCTTGTCGTTGATATTAACCCTATTGAAATTATTCGTCTGGTTATAGTTTACGTTGATATTGCCGTGGCCCCAGTTGCAATTGGACCATGAACCTACGGATGCCCCCACGGCATATCCGATTCCGAATCCAATGACGCCTCCAACCACAGCAGCCCCAGGATACCACGCATAGGGTGGATAAGCAGGGTACCACCATGGACCGTAAACCACCGCAGGGTTATATGTAGGCACATATATGACCTGAGGATTGGCAGGTTCGATTACAATATACTTCTGCTCGACAATCACCTTCTGCTGCTCCGTTGTCTTTAGATTACCCTCAGCTTGAGCCTTGGCACGAAGTTCCTGAATCGTATCCATGACATCCTTCTGCTGATTTAGAAAGGCGTCTCCAAGTTTTGTTGTCTGATCGAGGTTCTGGCTCATGGCGGAGAGGACATCCGGGAAATGGCAAAGTGACTTCACGCTTACGTCCCAGGCTTTTTCTTTAAGTGCTTTGTCTAGGGCGTCTCCCTTTAGGTTTGGGTTTTGCTTGACCCATCGTTCTGCCTGCACGACCTCAAGCGGGTAGGTTGATGACATCAGGATTTGGGCCACGAGTGAATCAGGATAAAGAGCGATTGGCGCAACCATCTGGGCAAGTTCTTCTTTCGTGAATTTCGCAGATGTTGTTGTGCCTCCGGAATCTTGGGACATCACCTCAAATGGTGCTAAAAGCAAAAAAATCATAAACAAGCTCAACACATGTATGTAGGTTTTGGTCATGTTACCTCCTTTTTCCCGAAGCCGTTTAGGAAAGCCCTCCACATGGCACGGGATTTGAAATGACATTGAACTTAATATATGGCGAATCAATTCAGAAAGCCATCGGTGCGAGTAACTTCTACTAATAATACCTGCGAATGTAACAGTCAAGACCAACCATGAGCATCAAAAGAAAAACGAGAGCAGGAACGCCGATATTAATAACAGTTTCCGCAAGAGAACCTATCAATCGCAAAATTCCCAAATCAGGGTTTCGAACTGACTTTATTAATCAACTAATTCTACTCCGTCACTCATAACAAATAGGCACTTACTTTAACATAAGTAAGAACAATATCCAGATTTTTTATTTTTGATTTGAAAATATCTTAAAAGAATGTAGTGTTTTATCCATTCATGAGTTATGCACCTAAAGACAAACCCTCTGCATCTATCACCGATAAGGTAAATGATGAGGGGATTCTAACCCTTACTATTAACGGTCGTCTTGATTCATATACAACCGCTAAAATATGGCAGAATGCAACCCTTGCGATTGGGCACTCTTCACCTAAGAAGATCATAGTAGATGCTTCAGGAATTAACTATTGTGACGGTTCCGGAATTGCTCTATTTGTAAAACTCCGTCAATTCCAAGAGAGAACCGGGGGAGAGTTTGAGGTTCGAAACTTTGCTAGCGAATTTCAAAAGCTACTAGATTTATTTCCTCCAGGAGAATTCAAAGAACCAGAGGTAGAAAAGCCTAAAGCTGCCAGTTTACCAGAAGAAGTCGGTCAGGCAACGGTGGGTTTTTGGCAAGATGTTAGCGCCCATATCATCTTTATAGGAGAAGCTGGGATTGCCGTTGTACGCGCCGTTTTTAACCCGTGGCAGATAAGGTGGAAAGATGTATTTTTAACGGCAGAAAAGATTGGTGTGAATGCCTTATCTATTATTGCTGTAATCAATTTTCTAATCGGGCTTGTTCTTGCTTATCAATCTGCCATCCCTTTGCAAAAATACGGTGGTCAGCTTTTTATCGCAGACCTTCTTGTCCTCTCTATTTTCAGGGAGCTCGGTCCACTCATGACAGCCGTCATGGTTGCCGGTCGGACCAGCTCAGCGTTTGCCGCCGAACTTGGTACCATGAAGGTAAACGAGGAGATTGATGCCCTTACTACCATGGGACTTGATCCGGTCAGGTTTCTGGTGGTGCCTAGAGTTATCGCAGCTATTTTTATGATACCAATTCTTACGGTTTTCGGCGACCTGTTCGGACTTATCGGAGGCGGAGTCGTTATGCTATCTCTTGGCTTTCCACCTGTTACATATGTAAATGAGATGACCTCAGCAGCAACCTATATTGACCTTCTAGTAGGTCTTTTTAAATCCGTATTTTTTGCTGTTATCATAGCTGGAATAGGATGCTTTGAGGGACTTAGAACCAAGACCGGTGCAGCAGCAGTCGGTGATTCTGCAACCAGCGCTGTTGTAAGCAGCATCATATTGGTCATAGTTCTAGATGGCATATTTGGTGTTGTATTCTATTATGTAGGAATTTAAGTGCAAATGAGTATAGACAAAGAACCAATCCTACGCGTTACAAACTTCACAGCAGCTTATGGAGATAATGTTATAATTGATAACATCTCCTTTGAGGTTAATCGAGGGGAGATATTTGTCATCTTGGGTGGCTCGGGATGCGGGAAGAGCACAGTACTAAAGCACATGATCGGTCTCTACGAACTCGCTTCTGGAAAAATCCTTATTGATGGGGAGGATATTGCGAAGGCAGAAGGAGAAGGGCGCATCAATATATTAAAAAAAATAGGCGTTGCTTATCAAAGCGGTGCGCTTTTTGGCTCTATGACGGTTCTTGAAAACGTCAGGCTCCCCCTTGAGGAATATACCGATCTTTCTTCCGAAGCGATGGATCTCATCTCCCTTATGAAGCTTAAGCTCGTAGGACTATTGGGCTCTGAGAATAAAATGCCCTCTGAACTAAGCGGAGGGATGCAGAAGCGCGCTGCCCTGGCCCGTGCTATGGCTCTTGATCCCCAGATACTTTTTCTCGATGAGCCTTCAGCAGGCCTTGATCCCATTACCTCTGCCGGACTCGACCATTTAATCTTGAGGCTTCGCGAAAGCCTAAAGATAACTCTAGTCGTTGTAACCCATGAACTGCCAAGCATCTATACTATAGCTGATCGGGTAATCATGCTTGATAAAGACACAAAGGGAATAGTTGCAACGGGTAAACCCCTGGATCTTCGTGATCACTCACCTAACCCTCTAGTTCGTCAATTCTTTAACAGGGAGGCTGAACTAAATGCTGTCGCATAAATGCCTATCAAACCAAAGGAGTATCAAAACATGAGTAGGAAAGCCAATTACTTTAAGATTGGAGCGTTTGTCATCATAGGATTTGCCATAGCAGTAATAGGCATCGTGGTGTTTGGCGCTGGCAAATTTTTCCGCCACAAGATTATGATAGAGACATATCTTAACCAATCTGTTCAGGGACTTAATGTAGGCGCTCCACTAAAGTATCAAGGCGTTCAAGTCGGTAATGTAACAGAGATCGGTTTTGCGTTTAATTACTACCCGACTCCCTACACTTATGTAGTAGTAAGGGCTGAAATTCAACAAGAACTAGTCGGGGAGCGCAAAAGTCTAGGTAGAATACCGACTGAAGAGGAGCGCGTGTCTCGTATTAAGGAATTGATTGAACAAGGGTTCCGCCTTCAATTGGATTCTCAAGGGATAACTGGAGTTGCATTTCTTAACATGGTTCACTTAGACCCTAAGCGATTTCCTCCTCTCAAAATAGATTGGGAACCCGAATCCTTATATATCCCCTCCGCTCCAGGCGTTATTACACAGATTACAGAGGCTATCGAACATCTAACAGGGACACTAGAAACCATTGATATAAAAGGTATGACAGATAAGGTAAATCAGATTCTTGTAAGCACTGATAAAGCAATAGAAGATGCTCAGATTCCTCTCATCGCTCAGGATATTCGTGAGCTTCTAGAGGTGCTCGAAAACAGCTCTAAAAGATTAGATTCAATTCTTCATAGCAAAGAAGTACAACAAACCCTTACTAATTTGTCCCAGACCTTAGAAAATATTAACACAACATCGCGTAAGGTTAGCAGATTTACTTCCAGTGAACGACATGAGTTAGATCGAATCATCGAGGATATAAGGGTAACCACAGAAAATCTGAGGGAGCTTACGGACACCGCAAAGAGATACCCATCTTGGTTTCTCTTCGGAAATCCTCCTCCACCATTAAACGAGGTGAAACAATGATAAAGCAAAGCAAATTGTTCTTGTTCTCGTCTTGGGTGCTATTATTTCTCACCCTAACTGGATGTGCTAATTTCTCAAAGAATTACCCTGAGAGAAATTACTACATTCTTAATGTTTCCAACAAGGATCAAAATTCATCCCCCGTTTCAGGAACTGTCTTGGAGGTGCGTAGGTTTGAGATTTCACCTAGTTTTTCTGGTAGGGAGTTTGTCTACCGAATAGGTGATCTGAGTTACGAATCAGACTTTTATAATCAATTTTTTAGACCTCCTAGCTTACTTACTACAGATGAAGTGCGTAAGTGGTTTTCTGAATCAGGTCGGTTTAAGTACGTTGTGGACTCAAGTAACAATGTGGAGGCTAACTATATTCTTGAAGGTAACGTAAGCGAGTTATATGGTGATTTTAGAGCAACTAATGAACCAAAAGCAGTTCTGGGGATTCAGTTTTTTCTAATTGAAGAGACCTCTACCAATCCTCAAATAGTATTCCAAAATAATTATAGAAGAGAAGTCGTTCTTAGCTCTAATTCCCCTGAAGAATTGGTCAAAGGCTGGAACGAAGCGCTTGAACAAATCTTGACAGCCTTTGCAGGTGATCTTAAAAATGTAAATTTCAAGCCGCCTCAATAACACCAGTTACGGGGTAGAAATGATCACAATCTAGAAATTAGGACGTAATAGGGTATAAAGATAACATGTACAAGGGGCTTTATTGTTTCTCTTCTTATGACTGGTCGCGCCAGGGCCTGTCCTGAGCTTGCCGAAGGGATGGCGCTCCTACGATGAAACCGCGATAACCAAATTATTGACATGTGTTTAACCGTATAATAACAGGAATGTAACATAAAGCCATCGATCCAATATTCATTTTACACATAGTGTTTCTACTTTTATAATTATCCATTTGTAAATATGGTCAGGATCAAAATCTGTGGGATTACTAATATAGAGGATGCCCTTTTGTCTGTGGACTTAGGCGCGAATGCTCTTGGGTTTATCTTTTATAAAGGAAGCAAAAGGTATATTAAGCCTGATAATGCTCAAACCATAATTTCAAAATTACCCCCATTTGTTACAACTGTTGGAGTCTTTGTGAACCAAGATTTGGATGAGATTCGAAATATCAAAGAAGAAGTAGGATTTGATATTTTCCAACTCCATGGAGATGAACCGGCGGATTTCTGTATGAAATTAAAAGGAAAGGTAATAAAAGCCATTCGGGTTAAAGATAGCATAGACCCAAAGGAGATTGAGTCCTATCCTACTCAAGCGATTCTCTTTGATAACTACTCAACAGAGGCTTATGGAGGAACAGGAGAAACCTTCGGGTGGGAGATTCTAAGAGGCTTCGATACATCAAAAAAAATAATTCTTTCAGGTGGGCTTACCCCAGAAAACGTGGCCCAGGCAGTAAAAATAGTAAATCCCTATGCTGTTGATGTCAGCTCTGGAGTTGAAGAGAATCCTGGAAAGAAAAATCCGGACAAACTAAAAAGATTTATAAAGGCGGTAAGAAATGAAACCTAAATTAAAACTTCCCGATGAACTAGGACATTATGGAATCTACGGTGGTAGATATGTTTCAGAAACCCTTATGCCAGCACTTCTTGACCTAGAAAGGGCTTACCTCGAGATAAAAGATGACCCAAAATTTAAAGAAGAGGTAAATTACTACCTTAGAGAATATGCCGGCCGCCCTACACCGCTCTACTTCGCAGAAAGAATGACGAACGAGCTAGGTGGAGCAAAGATTTACCTAAAGCGTGAGGATTTGGCGCACACAGGTGCACATAAGATTAATAACACTATTGGACAGGCCCTTCTCGCATCACGCATGGGAAAAAGGAGGATTATTGCAGAAACGGGAGCAGGACAGCACGGGGTAGCTACGGCAACAGTTGCAGCGCTCCTTAAAATGGAATGTGAAATATTCATGGGGCTTGAAGATACAAAAAGGCAGGCGCTTAATGTTGTTCGAATGAAATTGCTTGGAGCAAAGCTAAGAGAGGTGGCCTTAGGAACCCAGACCTTAAAAGATGCGATGAATGAGGCCATGAGGGATTGGATAACAAATGTGAGGACCACTTTCTACATAATAGGAAGCGTGGCAGGGCCACATCCCTACCCGATGATGGTAAGGGATTTTCAGTCAGTTATCGGAGAAGAGTCAAAAAGGCAGATTATTGAGAAAGAGAGAAGACTCCCAGATCTTCTCATCGCTTGTGTTGGCGGCGGTTCAAATGCAATGGGGCTTTTTTACCCTTTTCTCGAACACGAATCTGTAAAAATGCTAGGAGTAGAAGCCGCAGGGTTAGGGCTTGAAACGGGTGAACATGCGGCAACCCTTTATGCGGGAAGGCCCGGGGTTCTTCATGGAAGTAAAACCTATTTACTTCAAAACGAAGATGGCCAGGTGAAAGGAACTCACTCAATAGCCCCTGGGCTTGATTACCCTGGAGTGGGTCCTGAACATTCGTATTTAAAAGATTCGGGGCGGGTTTCATATACAACAGTGACTGATAAAGATGCCCTAGAAGGGTTCAAGTTCCTCTCAGAAAAAGAGGGAATAATCCCTGCACTAGAGTCGGCACATGCTGTGGCTTATACAACTCGAGTAGCTCCAACTATGCCAAAAGATTCAATAATTATAATTTGCCTTTCAGGACGTGGGGATAAAGATATCCAGGTCGTAGCAAAGGCTCTTGGAATGGGTGTTTAGGACTTGAGGTTTCTATCCTATTGGATAGAATTAAGAGGGGTATTTCCTAGACGATAAAAGCCAAAGCCTAAATATATGACCAGGATTCATAACAAGTTTGAAGAACTTAAGGAAAAGGGAAAGGCGGCTTTAGTTACCTATCTCACTGCTGGTGACCCATCATTAGAAGCAACTCCCGATATAATCTATAAGCTTGAAGAAAGCGGTGCCGACATAATCGAGCTTGGTGTCCCGTTTTCAGACCCAATGGCTGATGGTCCTACAATCCAACTCGCCTCTGAAAGGGCACTCAAGAACGGCACAACCGTTAAAGGTGTGCTTGATATTGTAAGTAAGATTAGGAAACACTCAGAGATCCCCATTATAAGTTTTGGATATTATAATCCTTTTCTTTCCTACGGTCTTAGGAGATTCTCAGAAGATGCGCGCAACGCCGGAGTAGATGGAGTATTAGTTGTTGACCTTCCGCCCGAAGAAGCAGATGAATTTAAGATTCACACTGATAAAGCAGGGCTTGACCTTGTGTTTCTTCTCGCTCCTACAAGCACATCCGAAAGAATAAGGCTCGTCTCAGAGCGTGCAAGCGGGTTTATCTATCTCGTTTCTGTAACAGGTGTTACTGGAGAAAGGCCAGCCATGGATTATTCGCTTGAGTCCCTTGTTCGTGAAATCAAGAATCATACAAGACTCCCTGTTGGAATTGGGTTTGGGGTATCAACCCCGGATCAGGCGGCAAGGATAGCTAATTTTGCAGATGCTGTGATTGTTGGGAGCGCACTCATTAGAATAATTGAGAAATATGGCAATAATGGAAAAGAACTCTTTAAGGAAATTTCAGGATTTATTAGCGGGTTAAGTAAGGCGTGCTATCGTGATTCGTGATTCGACTCCGTCGTGAGCAGTTCGACAAGCTCACTACAGGCTCAGTCGAACGATACACGTTTCACGATACACAATTTACGATTCATGAGCCACGAACATGCAGAAAGAATTAACTAGATACTTGTTTATTGGAGATTTCGATTCACTTCTTCTTGGGCTCTTTTCAAAAAGGGGAGAGGTAATTTGGGTTAGCTCACTCGAAGAGGCATTAAACCAAAAGGGCAATTTTACAGTTATCATGATTGAAAGAGAGCATTTTTCAAACACCGCATCCAAGGAGCTTTCTAATCATTATCCGCAAACCCCAATCATCGTAAGCAATGGTGAAAAACCAGAAGAGCCTCCACCTTATGTAAGGTTTGTTCCCTTTAATAAAATCCTGATAGAAGAGATCGCGCGTGAAGAGAGGATTGCTAGGATAGAACTCCGAGTTGAAGAACTAAGGCGTATTCACAACGAAGCGAAAAAGATGCTTATTCTTCTACATGATAATCCTGACCCGGATTCAATTGCCAGCGCACTAGCGCTTAGAACCCTACTTAAAAGGAACCGCCAGACGGCTACAATTGGACACCTTGGTGAAAAGATATCTCGTCCAGAAAACGTTGCCATGATAGACCTACTCGAAATAGACCTAGAAAAACTCGTACCTTCTGACATAAAAGAGTTCGATTCAATTGCACTAGTTGACGTTCAGCCACCTCATTTTGGAGATCTTCTTCCGGAGGTTGATACCGTAATTGACCACCATCCCTATATTGGTTCATATAAGGCCGGATTTTCCGAAATAAAAACTCAGGAAGGAGCAACCTCAACCATCCTTACTGATTTTCTTCGCGCTGCGCAGGTAGAAATATCAGAAAGGCTTGCTACCGCCCTTCTCTACGGTATAAAAACTGACACTGTATCCCTTAACCGTGATGCGAACCCGGATGATATCGAGGCATTTACCTTTCTTTATCCACTTGCAAATCTAGGCCTATTAAGACGAATCGAGCGGGCAGAGGCTCCGCCCTCAGAAATCAAATCTTTCGGGAGGGCTCTTGCTAATCACTGGATTTCAGAAGGTATCTTTTTTGGCAACCTCGGAGGGGTAAAAAGGGAATATCTAATCCCAAAGATGGCTGATTTCGGAATCCAAGTAAAGGGGATCGAGTGGTCCGTGGCTTATGGAATAGTAAGTAATTCACATCTGGTTATTTCAGTAAGAAATGTTGGATATGTAAAAAGCGCAGGGCGACTTGTAAGAACTATCTTTAGCGAACTCGGGAGCGCAGGTGGGCATAGGTCCGCTGCTAAGGCTATTATTCCTCTAAAAAGAGTTAGAAAAGTCCTTGGCAAGGCTTCTCAAGAAAACATTAAAAAATGGGTTACCGAGCTTTTCGTTAAGGGAGCTTCAGAAAAGATAGGAGAAGAAAGTTCTTGATACAGGATACACGATACACGAATAAATAAGATTAATACAACAAAGATATGAAGAGAATTCTTTCCTTAGTGTCTTTGTGTCTTAGTGGCAAAATTTAGGAGGTTAAGAATGGATTTCATTCAAAGGGATAAGGTTTCACTAGTTGTCATTGATATGCAGGAAAAGCTTATAAACGCTATTCCAGAGGAGAG
>Ga0209618_1000080_pt1 | contig 18900 bp, 17 predicted proteins | sample Rifsed13ft3_FD_184007 | JGI IMG/M metagenome (GOLD analysis project Ga0209618, IMG submission 184007) | Soil microbial communities from Rifle, Colorado, USA - sediment 13ft 3 (SPAdes) (version 2) | ecosystem: Environmental > Terrestrial > Deep subsurface > Rock core/Sediment | place: Rifle... | reverse complement strand
TTGATAACTTTTTCACAGGCACCAAAGATAATATTAAACATCTTTTAGAAAACCACAATTTTGAGATCGTCCGACATGATATTTGTTTTCCTCTTTATGTAGAAGTAGACGAGGTCTATAACCTTGCTTGTCCAGCCTCCCCTATACATTATCAATTTGACCCGGTTCAAACAACAAAGGTAAACGTTTTGGGTTCCATAAACATGCTTGGCTTGGCTAAAAGGTTGAAGATAAGGATTTTTCAGGCATCAACTAGCGAGGTTTACGGAAACCCAACCGTTCACCCCCAAACTGAAACCTACTGGGGACACGTAAACACAATTGGCCCACGAGCCTGTTATGACGAAGGTAAAAGATGTGCTGAAACCCTTTTTTTTGACTATTATAGACAACATAAGATGGACATAAAGGTTGCAAGGATCTTTAATACTTATGGACCACGGATGCATCCCAATGACGGTCGCGTGGTTAGCAATTTTATAATGCAGGCTTTACACAATAAGGATATATCTGTTTTTGGCGATGGATCTCAGACAAGGTCGTTTTGTTACGTTGATGACATGGTTGAAGGGATTACTCGCATGATGAATACTCCAAAGGGCTTTACTGGTCCTGTAAACCTTGGCAATCCAAGTGAAGTAAGCATATTGGAGCTCGGCAGATTGATAATTGCTATTACAGGTTCTAGTTCTAGGATGATATACAAGCCGCTTCCACAGGATGACCCTGAGAGGAGAAGACCTAATATAACTTTGGCACAAGAAAAACTTGGATGGGAGCCAACGGTGGCGTTAGAGGATGGAATTCGGAAGACTATCGAGTATTTTGAGGAAATAATCAAGGCTCAAGAAGGGAAAAAAGCAAAAGTACATTTTAAAGTTTTGTAGTAGGGTGAATAGGATAGCGAAAGACTCATATTCAAATCATAACCTAGTAGACTCAATACTCTCCTTAATTCCATCTCATTAAATAAGGTAACAAAAGAAAAATTGTATTTATAAAATAGATGACGGATTAGTATAAAGCTATGGTCTAGTGGGACATAAGAGTTAATATGAACCCCAATTTTGACTATTAGAACCGATATTAATATATGTTATCAGATAAAATGAACAATGAGGAGGTTTCAATACTAAATGCCACAACACTTAAGTTCAGATATTCACCCTGTTGTAAAGGGTAAATTTATTTACGCAAAGCCAAAGATTTCAGACAAAGACCCGTCGTTGACAAGGGCATCGTTGAAGCACACTAACATGGCTTCGTAACAAGCGCTAGCCTCATATAATAATATTCTCTCGCTTCTACAGTCATCAAAATACAATCGTTTCAGGCCGCTTATATGATCTTTCATTTAGCAGTTGCGATGTCTGGATAAATGATAACCTTCAAATATTATTTTTATTCTTTAATCTAATTCATGTTATGATATATAGGTCTTATATGAATGAAATTTTAAATAATTTATCAAACTTTTCTCCTTGAAACGCATCTCGAACTCACTTACATTTTAATAATCCATATCTAACAAATGACCGAAGACAAGAAAGATTCAATCAACACAATTAAGTCGATAGACCCATTAATACAAACACGTAAGAGACCAATCACGATGAAAAAACTTTGGGAATGGTGGAAGAGAGTTGCTAGGAAGATCGGCGACTTTCAGGCAAGGATTTTACTAACAATATTCTACTTTATAATCCTCGGACCTTTTGCACTGGCGATACGCTTGGGCAGTGACCCTTTGGCGATTAAAGCTAGTTCTCCACATGGTTGGCACCACAAGACCGATGTGAAAGGTACTCCGATTGAGCAAGCAACTAAGCAGTTCTGAGTAAAAAATATAGGATACAAGATGCAGGATGCAAGATGCAGGACACAAGATGAATCATGTATCGTGTATCGTTTTATTTGTGCAGATTCGTGTTTATTCGTGGCTAAGTAGGGACCAAAACCGATGAACATCTTGGGCATATCTTGTTATTTCCACGACGCTGCTGCGGCTTTAATCAGCGACGGTAAGTTGATCGCTGCGGCTGAGGAGGAGCGGTTCACTAGGAAAAAGCACGATTATGAATTCCCCCAGAAAGCTATCGACTTTTGCCTCAGGATTGGAGAAATTCAAGGGCCAGACTTGGACTATGTAGTATTCTTCGAGAAGCCATTTGTCAAGTTTGAGCGGCTTCTTTTATCCACCATGCAGACATTCCCTCGCTCTCTCCGACTATTCCGAGAGGCTATGATTACCTGGTTCGGTGATAAGCTATGGATTAAGCACCTACTACAAAAGAGACTTGGTGTACCACCTTCAAAAATTCTTTTCAGTGAACATCACCTGTCTCACGCTGCCAGTGCTTTTTTCTGTTCTCCTTTTGAGGAGGCAGCAATACTTACCGTTGATGGCGTGGGGGAGTGGACAACTGCTACGCTTGGAATAGGAAATGGTACAAATATAAAACTACTTAAGGAGATTCGTTTCCCACATTCTTTAGGGCTTTTATATAGCGCCTTTACAGCTTTTCTAGGATTCGAGGTGAATGAGGGAGAATACAAAGTAATGGGGATGGCTCCATTTGGAACACCAAGGTATATGGACAAGGTATACAAGCTTATCCATGTCAGCAGTGATGGTAGTTTTGAGCTTAACATGGATTACTTATCTTTTCATTATTCTTCAGAAAATACATTCAATAGAAACTTTGAAAAACTTTTTGGTTCACCAAGAGATCCGAAGTCTCACTTTTTCACCAAGGCAAGTGGCTATCCTTCTTATTTTGGAGAAAAGCCATCGAACTATGAGGAGCTGGCCAAGGAAAACGAGTATTATGCCGATGTAGCCGCCAGCATTCAGGCCGTGACAGAAGAGGTTCTACTTAAAATGGCTCAATGTGCATATGAGGAGACTGGCCTCAAAAGGCTTTGCATGGCTGGTGGGGTAGCTCTCAATAGTGTTGCAAACGGTCGAATACTCAAAGAAACTTCTTTTGAGGAAATTTATATCCAGCCCTCAGCCGGTGATGGCGGAGGGGCCATTGGCGCAGCACTATTTGGTTATCATATGGTTCTCGGAAAACCACGAAATTTTATAATGGAACATGCTTACTGGGGAGAAGAACACAGCCCTTGTGAGATTGAAAAGTTCCTTAAAGATAACGGTATTCGATACGAACGAATCGAGCACGAGGAAAAGCTAATAGAGCAGGTTGTAGATAGGCTGCAACAAGGGAAAGTCATAGGCTGGCATCAGGGGAGGTTTGAGTGGGGGCCTAGAGCACTTGGGAATCGTAGCATCCTTGCTGATCCAAGGCGGGAAGATATGAAGAATATAGTCAACGTTAAGATCAAATTCCGAGAACCCTTCCGACCATTTGCCCCTTCTGTGCTGGTGGAGCGTACACAAGACTATTTCACTCTAGACGATTCTGCTAGGCATTACCCAGCCAGGTTTATGTTATATGTTGTAGATGTGAGGAAAGAGAAACAAGATGTAGTACCAGCCATCACTCATGTAGACGGTACAGGAAGGCTCCAGACAGTTCAGAAAGAAGTTAATCCAAAGTACTACCGGCTAATTGAAACCTTTGAGCAGGCTACAGGTGTACCAGTTGTGTTGAACACCTCGTTCAATTTGAAAGGTGAGCCTATAGTAAACACTCCCCAGGAGTCGTTTCTTACATTCAGTCGTAGTGGAATGGACACTCTTGTACTTGGGAACTATATTATTGATAAGGCCGTGTGATGACGGGGGACGGGGGAATTGGGACCGAAGACTGAGGACAGGGGACGGATGATTGAGGACGGAAGACGGAAGACTGGGGACGTAACGATGACAGGGGACGGAGGACGGAAGACCGACCGATGTACAAGTTTCAGCGGTTGACGGTGTATAAGTTGGCTTTAGACTATGTGGACAAGGTTTACACGAAGAGCAGCCGATTGCCAAGTTCGGAACAATTCAATCTTCGTTCCCAAATAGAACGTGCGGCAACGTCTATTGTCCTCAACATTGCCGAGGGATCAACTGGTCAAACCAACGCGGAGCAAAATCGCTTTTTGGGGTTAGCTTTGCGTTCGTATATGGAAACTGTAGCATGCTGGGACTTGATTGAGCGACGAAGCTATTTAACCTCAAAAGATTTGGTTGCTATCCGAGATGCTGGGCATAACTTATTCGTGAAGTTGCAAGCCTTTCGGAATAGTTTACAATAGAAAAAAGGTGAGAGGTATTGAACAAAACCCCTGTCTTCGATCTTCCGTCTCCGGTTATTAGCCCAGTCTTCGGTCCTCGGTCTTCCTTATCCTTCGGTCTCCGGTCTTAATCAAAAAGGAGGTATCACACATGAGTTTCTTAGATGGTTTGACTAATAGGATGGGTATTGCAGGTGAGCTTCTACAATTCTTCCTAAATCACAAATGGTGGTGGCTCACTCCCATGATATTAGTATTATTGATATTCGGACTTCTTATCGTATTTGCACAGAGTTCTGCTATCGCTCCATTTATTTATACTCTGTTTTAACAGAAGAAGAATGGGCTTCTTTATTTTGACTCTACTTACGAACATTAGGTCCTTTAATCAGGTTTCAACCAACAGCCCTGTGGTTGATTTGTCATTACTTTTCATACTTCATAGCTGTAACCCATCTGTATAAACCTGGACAGCGCAGCTCCCATACAATGAATAAAAGCAGTTATGGGATAACCGACACAAATACCATTAATGGAACAGTAAGCTTTATTTGGATTCTAGCTACTTCATAACTAAAGAAAACGGGCTCATCATTTTGACGTCTCGTACTACCATTATCTCGACGCAATATATTCAAAAAGTTCATATAATGATCCTTCGGTACTCCTTAATCTGAAGATAGCTTCCTTCTAGGAGTAATAACACAACTCGATCAATTTATGAAGGCATTAACTTAGTCGGAATGAAAGGTCATGCATTTTGCTTTTTCATTTATTGATAAACGTGCCTACATAAGATTTCTTGACTCCACTCGCAATTCTAAAGTAATATCATTTCAAGGAGATAAAATCCTAGTAGACATGAAAATACTTGTAATTCATGGGCCGAATCTCAATCTTCTAGGGATGCGTGAGCCTGAAATTTATGGCAAGACAACGCTAGAGGAAATTAATTCACTTATAAGAAAAGAAGCCAAGGCACTTAGGGTTCAGGTTGAATCTTTTCAGTCTAATTCTGAAGGCGAAATAGTAAGCAAAATACAAGATGCTACAAAAAAGTATGACGGGCTAATTATAAACCCTGCTGCGTACACCCACACAAGTGTTGCAATAAGAGATGCTATTTCTTCTACGGGAATTCCAACTGTTGAAGTTCATATCTCAAACGTTTACAGACGCGAAGAGTTCAGGCAGAAGTCTTTTATATCTCCTGTAGCATCAGGAGTCATCTCAGGATTTGGAGTGTATAGCTACATACTAGGGCTTAGGGGATTGATAAGACACCTAAAGAATAAGGAAAAGTAGTGAGGTATCTTTCAAGTCTTAAGGGATGAGAAGCAATTATAATTCTATCCGAATGTGAATTTAGCAAGATAGAAGGCGGGACTGATAGGTGGGACTTTCTAGTCCCGCATTGACAGGCGGGGTTGGAAAACCCTGCCTATCTGTAGAGGTGGGATCTTCGCAAATCAAAAATGAAAAAACACTGGGTTATAGAAAAACAAAATCTCAAGCTAAATGACAAGCTCGCCAAGGCCCTAGGAATATCGTCAATTACAGCTCAGGTGCTCATAAACCGGGGGATCAAAGATGAAGCTGAGGCGGAGTTATTTTTAAAAAGCACCCTTTTCGATCTCCCCTCCCCAAATCTCTTGAAGGGAATGGATAAAGCTGTAGAAAGAATTGAAAGAGCTATTCAAAGGAAAGAAAAAATTGCGATTTATGGGGACTACGACGTAGATGGCGTTACAGCTACATCCCTTTTTTATACCTTCCTGAAGAACTTGGGTGTAAATGTTACTTACTATAATCCTGACAGACTTAAGGAAGGTTACGGAGTAAATCTTCAGGCAATAAAAAAACTAAGAAGCGAAGGCGTTTCGCTCATAATCTCGGTAGACTGCGGCATAACCGCATGTGAAGAGGTTGAAGACGCTAAAAAACTAGATGTAGATTTTATTATCACAGATCACCATAAGCCTCCCGAAATAATTCCAGAAGCTGTTTCGGTCATAAATCCTCATCAAATAGGATGCTCATATCCCGGAAAGGAGATCGCAGGGGTTGGAGTGATTTACAACCTAGCGATTGCCCTTAGAAGAGCCCTAAGAGAATCAGGCTTCTTTAGAAAAGCACGTCCTGAGCCTGCGTCGAGCTCAGGCGAGACGGCTCACGACAGGAATGAGCCCAATCTTGGTGATTATCTAGACCTTGTCGCTCTAGGAACGGTTTCCGACTGCGCATCGCTTACGAACGTAAACCGAATATTTGTAAAAGAGGGTATGAAAAGAATGTTGAGCCCTAAGCGGCCAGGCATAACTGCGCTAAAAGAGGTAAGTGGTATTGAAGGTGAGGTAAATTCATATGACATCGGCTTCAAATTAGGACCAAGGATAAATGCAACAGGAAGGCTTCAAAGTGCTGGTGTAGCAGTTGAATTACTAATCTCACAGGATTTAAAAAAATCGAGAGAACTTGCTAAAATCCTGAACCAAGAGAATTCGAAAAGACAAAATATAGAGGAAGATATCTTCCTTGACGCTGTTTCGCTAATAGAATCAAACCCAGAGTTTCTTGAATCTAACTCCATTGTTCTTTCATCCCCTAACTGGCACGCTGGCGTAATAGGTATCGTGGCGACAAAATTAGTTGAGAGATTCCAAAAGCCTGCGATTCTAATATCTATTCAAGAAAATGGAGTTGGAAAAGGGTCGGGTAGAAGTATTGAGGGAATAAATATTTATGCGGCTCTTTCAGAATGTAAAGAGTTATTTGAGCAATTTGGTGGACACGAGCTTGCAGCAGGTATTTCTATAAAGGAAGAAAGGATTGATGAGTTTAGAAAAAAATTTGAAAGAGCTATATCGGAGTCAGCGGGTGATTTTGTTTCTATGATTAAGATTGACGATGTTGTGGATTTAACTGAGATTACGGATGAAGTTGTCTCGGAGCTCGAGCTTCTTGCCCCATTTGGCATTGGAAACCCAGAGCCGGTTCTTTTAGCAAAGTCGCTTGAAGTGATCTCCGAGCGGTTTTTCAAAGAGAAGCATTTAAGTCTTAAGCTCAAACAGAAAGACAGGGTTTTTGATGCTGTCTGGTTCAATCTAAAAGAAACAATAAAAGTACCAAATAGAATTGATATGGCTTTTACTCCAGAATTTAACGTGTGGAATGGGAAAAAAGAGGTTCGACTAAGAATTAAAGACATAGATTATTAAATTGATTTTTAAATTTCCTTGACTCTCATAAAAACAGAGGGTATAGAAAACAAATTCCCTTAAGGAGGACATCGATGAAAAAGCTTTTTGCAATAGTTCTTATTCTAGCATCTACTGTTGTTTCAGCTAAGGCATACGAAGGGCGTCCAACCTTAGGGCTTGGAATCGGATTTACAGTAGATCCCGAAACCTTCTTGATAGGTGGGAAATTCGATTTTCCCCTAGCCTATGGTTTCTCTTTGGGTCCCCTTGTTCAGATCGGTGTGAGTGATGACGATACGCTTGTTGGTATTTCAGGAAACCTTAAATACACAATATCTATCCCAGAAGCGCCGAAAGTTCTACCTTCACTTGAAGCCGGTGCAGGAATTCTTATATCCGATCAAGATAGAGGTGGAAGAGATGACGATACAGAAGCATCCTTTTTAATTGTATTAGGAGGCGGATTGGATTATATGATAACAAATCATATTGGTCTCGGCGCGCATGTATATGCGAATCCTGCTGCTGGTCCTGGTGAAGACTTCTTTGTTTCATTTCTATTTGGAGTGAATATTAGGCTTTAGTTAACTATTTTTTAGCTTACGCTGCAAATCTTTTTTCAGAGTAGAATCTATATGAAATCCCTTCAATATCTCTCGCTTCTATTAAATCTGGTACTTTCTTCCACTTATTTATAATCTCATGCCTTACCCTTCCGTACCCCATGTACTAGCGCACCACACCTTGCGTCTAAAAAGCAGATCTTGGGGAATGCGCTAAACACCTCTTTGCATGTCCTATGTATTATTCTATCAAGGAATTCTCCTTGTTATATCTATACTAATGCCCTCTCACGAACCTCAGCTCAGACATGTGTAGTTTGACAGGTTTTTAATTTCATGTTAAAAATTTTTAGCTTTTATACTCCATAAGGAACGTAAAATCCCAAATGAATATAGAAGAAGTATGTCAATTTCCTTTTGAAGGGATTTTCTGTGCCTTTACATATGTCCTACCGCAGCCAAGTGTAAAACCTTCTGGAGGTCACGGCGCATGAAAAAATTGATATTGCAAAAGGGTTTACTTTTTGTTTTTACAATCCTTGTTATTTCCACAATTAATGCAAATGCTGCTGAAGAGCTTCTCAAAGTTGATAAGACTTTAATCATTCAGATAGTAATATTTATAGCTGCAATCTTCATTCTAAACTCCCTTCTCTTTAAACCGCTCCTTCAGCTTGTAGAAAGAAGAGAACAACTGACAACAGGAAGAATCAAAGAAGCCAAGGAACTTGAGAGAAAGGTTGAGCAAATAATAAAAGAATATAAAGAAAAACTGGATGAAGTGAGGGCTAAAGCAATGGAAGAAAGAAATGAGATAAGGCGCCAGGCCCAGGCTGCTGCTGAAGAAATGATTGCAAAAGCACACAGTGAAGCTCAAACCCTTTTAGAAGAAGCTATAGCCGAGCTAGGGTTGGAAGCTAGAGAGATTAGGGCAAAAATAAAACCTGAGATAGAAATACTAGCCCGTAACATGGCTTCGCAAGTGCTTGGAAGGGAGTTATAGCTTTGATCATCTCAGACCTGATAAGTTTAGTAATTACAACTGCCGCTCAAAAAGGGGGCGGATTTAACTGGAGTTATGTTGCCCAGTATACAGTAAACTTCGTTATTCTCCTTGCTGTGCTTGCCTATTATCTCAAAGAACCTATAAGAAATTTCCTTATCGAAAGGCGAGGTATAATTAGCAACGCTATAGATGAGGCTGAAAAGGTTATAGCAGGGGCGAAAAAGAGGTATGAAGAGTACGCTGAGAAAATGAGTAAGATTGATGTAGAAATCAAGGCTCTCAGGGAAATTCTTAAAAAAGAAGGAGAAATCGAAAGAAATGAGATCCTAAGACACGCTGAGCTTGCTTCTCAAAAGATTGGGGAGGAGGCAAGGGAAACAATCAGACTTGAAACCGCTAAGGCAAAACAGGAGATTCAATCTGAAGCGGTCTCATTGGCAATAGGGCTGGCTGAAGGAATACTCAAACAAAATCTGATTGAATCTGACGAAGGGCGTTTTATTGACGACTTTGTAAAAAAGGTAGACGAAGAGAAATGGCGTCAGTCGCAACACTGAGGGATTTAACAGAAGCACTTCTTCAGGCTTCAAAAGAGGAAGGAAAGCTAGATCGTGTCACATCAGACCTTGAAAGGTTCCTCGGACTCCTTTCATCTCAAGAGGAAATAAGAAATATTCTAGGAAGCTCTGTTTATGATATTAATGTGAGAAAAGAAATAGTCAGTGGGATTGGTGAAAAGGCTGGGTTTGATAAACTGACCATAAATTTCCTTAAGTTAGTGATCGAGCTTGGCAAAATTAAGGCTCTAGTAAAATCCGAAGCACCATTTATGCAAAAGATTAGAAAAGCCTCCGGAAAGGTAAAGGCGGAGGTCACAGTGGCTGTAAATCCTTCACAGGAGAACTTAGATAGAATACAAGAAAGACTGAATAAGCTTATGGAAAAAGACGTTGAAATAACACTCAAGGTTGACCCTTCAATCCTAGGCGGAGTTATAGCAAAGGTTGAGGATAAGCTATTTGATGGAAGTATCAAAACACAACTTGAGAGAATAAGACGTATTCTCTCTGTAGCCTGAAAACTTTTAAGCCACAGAGAGCACAGAGAATAGAAAAAACAAAGATTCATTTTTTAATTTTCTCCGTGTCCTCTGTGGCTAAGTAACTACAGGATTTTTAAGAAGGAGCTATAGAAAAGATGGAAGAAATTAAGATAGAAGAAATTGGTGAAATTCTAAAGGGTAGAATCAAGGGGTACGAGCGTGAAATTGTAACCTCTGAAGTTGGAACAGTAATTTCAGTAGGTGATGGGATAGCCCGTGCATACGGCCTGAGCGAAGCTATGGCGGGAGAGCTTGTCGAATTTCAGAGTGGAATCATGGGGCTTGTTTTAAATTTAGAGGAAGACAACGTCGGTATCGCAATATTCGGGGAGGACAAATATGTCGAGGAAGGCAATATGGTCAAGCGCACAGGGCGAGTCGCTGAGGTCCCAGTTGGTGATGATATGAAAGGAAGGGTTGTAAATGCGCTTGGACAGCCGATTGACGGCAAGGGTCAGATTCAGGCAAAGGAATACCGACGAATAGAGATAAAAGCTCCAGGTGTTGTATATCGCCAGCCCGTTCGTGAACCGCTTCAGACAGGAATCAAAGCGATAGATGGGATGATCCCAATAGGTAGGGGCCAAAGAGAATTAATACTAGGAGACCGTCAGACTGGAAAAACGGCAATTGTAGTTGACACTATTATTAATCAGAGGGGAGGGGATGTCTACTGCATATATGTTGCCATTGGCCAGAAACAGTCAACAGTTGCACAGGTCGTTGACAAACTAAAAGAATTTGGCGCTATGGAATATACAACCGTTGTTGCTGCCACCGCAAGCGATCCTGCACCATTTCAATTTATTGCCCCTTATGTTGGATGCACTCTAGGTGAATACTTCCGCGATACAGGAAGACACGCACTTGTGATTTATGATGACCTTACAAAACACGCATGGGCATACCGTCAGCTTTCGCTACTTCTAAGACGTCCACCCGGTCGTGAGGCTTACCCCGGAGACGTATTCTATTTACATTCTAGGCTTCTTGAGCGTGCGGCAAAGATGAGGGATGAAGATGGAGCCGGTTCACTCACAGCACTACCTATAATAGAAACCCAAGCCGGCGACGTTTCCGCATACATCCCGACAAACGTTATCTCGATTACAGACGGTCAGATATATCTCGAGAGCGACCTTTTCTATGCAGGCGTAAGACCCGCTATTAATGTGGGCCTTTCAGTATCCCGAGTCGGCGGTTCTGCTCAGATCCGTGCAATGAAGAGGGTTGCTGGAAGGCTAAGACTTGAGCTTGCTCAGTATAGAGAGGTTGAGGCCTTCTCACAATTTGCGTCAGACTTAGATAAGATCACTCAGGCTCAGCTTGCTCGTGGAAGCAGGCTTGTTGAGGCGCTTAAGCAGGACCAATATCAGCCGCTTCCAGTGGAGAAGCAGGTGCTTCTCATCTTTGCTGTTACTAACGGCTATGTAGACGGATATCCATTAGATGTAGTTAAAAGATATGAAAAGGAGCTTTTCGTTTTCTTTGAGGCACAGTATAAAAATCTTCTTGAAGAAATAAGAACGAAAAAGGATATAACAGATGATTTAGCACAGAGGACAAGAAAGGCTCTTGATGAGCTTAGGGAGAAGTTGGGAGAATTGAAATAAATGTAGGGGCGGGTCTTGCACCCGCCCTATTCTTTTGGGCAACCGCAAGGGTTGCCCCTACAGGTTCAATGAGAATTATGGGAAATTAAAGAAAACCAATGCCAAGTCTAAGACAAATCAGAAGGAAGATCAGTAGCGTAAAAGGCACTCAGAGAATAATGAAGGCGATGAAGCTTATTTCTGCCGTCAAGCTTCAGCGTGCGCAAGGGCTTCTTCAGGCCTTTCGTCCTTATTCGGACTCTTTTGATGAAATAGCCAGGAATCTAGCTACGAGATGTGATCCTGAGTTGCACCCACTTCTAAGACGTCCTGAAGAAAGAAAAAAGCTCAATCTGGTTTTTATGACTTCAGACAGGGGTCTTTGTGGAAGCTTTAACAGCAATCTTATTAGAAGAATTGAAACTTATATATCTGTGGATGCCAAGGCCTACGAGCAGGTCACATTCATGTTTATCGGAAGAAGAGGGAGGGATTATTTTTTAAGACGTAAGGCTCCGTCGAGAAAAGATTACATTGGAGTAAACGAGAGAAACTTCGGTGAAGTAGCAAGAAAGATTTCAGCGTTATTAACTCATGAATTTATAAATGGTGAGTGTGATGAGATTATCTTGGTCTATAACTACTTTAAATCTGCGCTTTCTCAAATAATAACATTTGAAAAACTTCTCCCTATAGAACCTATAGAAAAAATCGGTGACTCCAAGCCTGTAGATTATATATATGAGCCTGGAAGATCTGAGGTGCTTAAATTTGTACTTCCCAAATTCATAGAGGTTCGTTTGGAAAGGGCAATACTAGAATCAATAACAAGCGAGCATGCTGCGCGCATGTCGGCTATGGAGAACGCTACAAGGAATGCAGAAGACGTGATGAGAAGGCTTACTCTTTTATTCAATAAAACAAGGCAGTCTATTATTACCAAAGAGCTTATGGATATAGTAAATGGAACCGAGGCTTTAAGGAAAGGAGGTATGGAATAAAATGGGAACAGATGTCGGATATGGAAAGGTCGTACAGGTCATGGGCCCCGTTGTAGACGTGGAGTTTAAAGACGAGAACCTTCCACCGATATATACAGCTCTTAAAATCACTAATCCACTTTTAAACGATAATAAATGGAATCTGGTGCTTGAGGTTGCTCAGCAGCTTGGTGGAAGACGCGTACGTTGTATCGCTATGGATTCAACAGATGGAATTAAAAGGGGAGAAGATGCGCTAAACACTGGTGAAGGAATCTCAATCCCTGTTGGGAAAGAGGCTCTGGGAAGACTAATGAACGTGGTAGGAGAACCGATTGACGAATTCGGTCCAATAGAAACGAAAGAACGCTGGCCTATACACCGCCCCGCGCCTAAGTTTGTGGAGCAAAGCACAAAGCTCGAGGTGTTTGAAACAGGAATTAAGGTGATTGATCTTCTAGCCCCTTTCCTTAAGGGTGGGAAAATCGGTCTCTTTGGTGGTGCAGGTGTCGGAAAGACCGTGCTTCTTATGGAGTTTATTCATAACGTGGCGAAGAAACATGGTGGCGTTTCTGTCTTTGGCGGTGTTGGTGAAAGAACACGTGAGGGAAATGACCTCTGGCTTGAGATGAGGGAGTCTGGTGTTATCAAAAATACAGGGATGGTTTTTGGACAGATGAACGAACCCCCGGGGGCAAGGGCACGCGTAGGGTTATCCGCTCTAACACTTGCAGAATACTTTAGAGACACAGAAGGACAGGATGTGCTTCTATTTATTGACAACATATTTAGATTTACTCAGGCGGGATCTGAAGTATCAGCGCTTCTTGGAAGAATCCCCTCTGCCGTCGGTTATCAACCCACGCTAGCAACAGACCTTGGAGAGCTTCAGGAGAGAATCACATCAACTGTCAAGGGCTCAATCACATCAGTTCAGGCAATCTACGTTCCCGCAGACGACCTAACAGACCCGGCGCCTGCAACAACATTTGCTCACCTAGATGGAACCATAGTTCTCTCTCGTCAGCTTACAGAGCTCGGAATCTACCCGGCGGTTGACCCCTTAGATTCAACTTCTCGAATCCTTGACCCGAGAATTGTTGGAGAAGAGCACTACAAGGTTGCACGTGAGATTCAAAGATTACTCCAGCGTTACAAGCAGCTTCAGGAAATCATAGCGATTCTTGGTATGGATGAACTTTCGGAAGAAGACAAACTTACGGTGGCGAGAGCAAGAAAGATTCAAAGGCTTCTTTCACAACCCTTCAGCGTAGCAGAGCAGTTCACTGGGACTCCTGGTAAATACGTACCGATTAAAGAAACCATTGCGGCATTTAAAGAAATCCTTTCAGGAAATATGGACGAAGTCCCTGAGCAGGCTTTTTACATGGTTGGAAACCTAGAAGAGGTTTATGTCAAAGCCAAGCAGCTTATATCCGGATGAAAAGATGTTTCGTAGGGGCAGGTTTTACACCTGCCCTCATTGGGTAACCGCAAGGGTTACCCCTACAGAATCTGAACGGGGAAATAGGAATTGGCGGACAAAATAGAACTCAAAGTCGTAACACCCTCAATGCTAGCTGTAAAGGAAGAGGTAGACGAGGTCGTAGCACCTGGGGAGCTTGGAGAATTCGGGGTTCTTCCAGGACATGTTCCTTTTATAACGCTTCTTATGCCTGGGGAACTCAGATACACAAAGGGTGGGGTTGAGAGAAGGTATATCATATCTGGAGGTGTTGCGGAGGTTAGAGAAGATAAGGTAAGTATTCTCACAGATAATCTAGAGGACCCGGCGAGTATACATACGGAAGCTGCACGAAGGGAATTAGAAGCCATTCTGGAAGAACTTAAAAACTTTAGTGGAAATAAAAAGGAATTCGAAGAGCTAAACAGAAGGCTTAAACTAGCTCAGGTCCGAGCGGGTGTAAAGGAATAATACCATTTCCAGTTATTAACTCGTGTTACGCATATTTTACACTTTGTCATGCCCGAATGCCTTAAGCAGGCAGGATTAAGTCTTGATGATTTTCTGAGTTGCCTTTAGAAGCTTTGTGTTTTTCATAGTCTTAGGTGTGTGTCAACCATTTTCAATGTAAATTCTGTCTAAAACTCACCCAAGCTCGTAGTAGTCATAATATTCTAATCCAAGGTGGGTAATAAGCTCTTCTCCTTTTAGATAGCGGAGGGTGTTTTTTAATTTCATAAGTTGAATAAAAAGATCATGTTCTGGGTAAAGCCCTTCACCGAACATCGGGCTCTTGAAATAGAATGAAAGCCACTCTTGAATCCCGTATAAACCTGCTCTCTGAGCGAGGTCAAGAAATAGAACAAGGTCAAGTACAATTGGCGCAGCAAGAATGCTATCACGACAAAGGAAATTAATCTTTATCTGCATCGGGTAACCAAGCCATCCGAAAATGTCAATGTTATCCCAAGCCTCTTTTGCATCGCCTCTTGGAGGATAGTAATTAATTCTCACCTTATGGTAATAATCCGAATAAAGCTCTGGATATAGGTCAGGTTGAAGAATATATTCAAGTACACTCAGCTTACTTTCCTCTTTTGTTTTAAATGAATATGGGTCGTCTAAGACCTCGCCATCTCTGTTTCCTAAGATATTAGTAGAAAACCATCCCTTAAGACCGAGCATCCTGGCTTTTAGCCCCGGAGCAATTATTGTCTTCATGAGGGTTTGTCCTGTTTTGAAATCCTTACCCGCTATAGGCACCCTTTTTCTCTTAGCCAGTTGGATGAGCGCCGGAATATCGACTGAAAGGTTGGGCGCTCCATTTGCGTATGATACCCCACATTGAATTGCAGCATAAGCATAAATCATACTTGGCGCAATTTCAGGGTGGTTGTCTCTAAGGCCCTCTTCAAAATTATGGATAGTGCTATGAACCTTTGTAGGCTTGATATAAATCTCCGTGCTGCCACACCATACCATAATAAGGCGGTCAAGTTTATTTTCCTTTTTAAAGCTTGTAATATCATCAATAAGCCGCTCGGCAAGTTGCATTTTTGTTTTTTCTTTTTTTAGGTGAATTCCTTTAAGGTTCCTCACATACCTTCTGTCAAAAACAGCAGGCATGGGCTTAATCTCTTCAAGTTCAAACCTTAATTCATCAAGAAGGTTTTTTTCTAGTACACCAGCCTTTAGCGCTGCTTCGTAGCTATTATCAGGGAAGATATCCCAACCGCCAAATACAAGATCCTGAGTGTGTGCAAGGGGAACGAAATCTAAGATATGGGGAGACCTTTTTTCTGTTCTTTTCCCGAGTCTAATTGTCCCCATCTGTGTAAGAGAACCGAAAGGTTTTCCTAGCCCTCTTTTAATTGCCTCAATACCAGCAATGAATGTAGTGCTCACAGCACCGCTCAGTCCAGGAAGTAAAACGCCAAGCCTTCCTTGAGGCGGTTTAATCTCTCCACTTTGTTTATAGTTGGATTTCTTTTTATTGGTTGGCAAATGGTTCCCTAAAATCCTCCCTCTTTGATCGCTACCCCAGATCCCATGGTTCCCTAAAATTCTCCCTCTTTGATCACTACCACAGATCCCGTGGTTCCCTACCTACCCCCCCTCTTGATCCCCGCCCCGACCGGATCGGGGGGATCGTGGATACCCCGGATCCCAAAGAATACTACCTCTTTGAGTACTGCTGACCCCGTCTAGCCTTTCTTCTTCCGTATTTCTTACTTTCAACCATTCTGGAGTCTCTCGTAAGAAGCCCCGCGCTTTTAAGCGACTTTCTAAATGCTTCACTAACATGAAGAAGAGCCCTTGCAAGCCCGTGCCGTATAGCACCTGACTGACCCCTGAGACCACCTCCGCTTACATCTACAATCACATCGAATTTCCCTGATGTTTGAGTAACCTGGAGCGGCTCAAGTGCGTGTATCCTCCATGCCTCACGTGGAAAGTAATACTCAACCGGTTTATCGTTTATTGAGATCTTCCCCTCACCTGCCCTGAGTAAAACACGGGCAACTGAGGTTTTTCTTCTTCCTGTTCCCTGATACATAACCTCGGCCATTAGAACTAACTATACCTCCAACCTTTCAGGGTTTTGGACTTTATGAGGGTGCTCATTCCCTGAATAGATTTTTAACCTAGTAATTAACTTTTTTTGCCATTTTGTCTTGGGAAGCATTCCCCAAACGGCCTTTTGTAAGATTTCCTCAGGCTTTTCTTTAAGCAATTTCTCGGCTGTTATAGACTTTAAACCACCAGGGTATAGCGTATGCCAATAATATGTTTTTTGGCTTAATTTTTTGCCTGTAAAATTAACCCTATCGGCATTGATTACGATAACGAAATCTCCTATATCTGCATGTGGAGTAAACTCGGGTTTTCCTTTACCTCTCAAAATAGTTGCGATTTTTGTTGCAAGCCTTCCAACTGTTTTTCCGTTTGCATCTATGAGAAACCATTTCTTTTGTATATCTTCACTTCTTGCCATAAATGTCTTCATATAATCCCTACCCACGTTTAAAATCAGTGAAGGATTGTACCAAATCCCCTTTGATTGTCAAGGATAAGAAACCTGCTAATCCCTTTAAAACTCCAATAGATCGGATGGATTTTACATAACTCGATCAGTCAATTATTACATCATTAGATACAACTGTATTAATGAAAAAGACCGTGCTAAAAGGAAATGGATTAAAGAACGGCGATACAAAAAATGGTTGGAATAGAAATGGATTGAACACGGGTGCAGGTATTAAGGGAGTAAAAGTGAAAAACGGTGAAGGAAATAAAGGACTAAATACAAATGGATCAAAGAATGCGGGGAAGAAAAAGGGTTGGAAAAAGAATGGACTAGGGAAAAAGAAGTTAAATGAAAAATTAAATACGTTATTAGTTGATACATGAATATTATCATCGACAAAACCGTTATTAGAATGCGAAGAATTAGTATTCTGTTTCATAGAAAGCCTTACTGGGTTTTTTGAGTCTGTAGACAAAGAATTTGTCAAAGCACCTGAGGTAGAAAGATTCCTATCTACGTTTAAATCTCTTGATACTGGAACCGAGTTATTTCCATTAATAACATTAACTGTCTTCTCTCCATTTGGAAGTGAACTGACACGGTTAGTAAAATGCAAGACTCCATCATCAACCCATTGTCTTATCTCGGTATTTCTGGAAGGAGTAGCTGAAAGATCAGTTTGAATTGAACTGATTTCTTTTTTCGGTGGGACTCTGTTAATTAATGAGTTTGGGCTAACATTGGCATTTCTTATATTAGAGATGCGACTATTATTTAAGTTTAATCCTCTTGACATTAATGGTGACTTGTTACCGCTGTTTGTGAAAGATTTAATACTTCCTCCCTTGGGTGTAGCATTAACATCGTCTCTGAAAGCTATGTTTCTGTTTTCTTTGGCTTTAATTACGTTTTTTAAAGAATTTGATCTAAAGTCACCAGCCTTTGTAAGTAAATTTGGATTAATATTCTTTGATTCATTTCTAACAGTTTTAAATAACCCATCCTGTGCATTATTAAGATTTTGTACCTTATGATTTGAAATGCCAGTATTTATAGATTGTCTTTTTATATATGGAGTATTATTAGAAAATGTGGCGTTAGGTTTATTAGAAAGATTGGGGCCAAAACCTCTCCTATTAAAATTTGATCTTGCAAAGCCCTTGCTATTTCCATTCTTCGATCCCATACCGGAGGTTTTTGAAATCGCGGCGCTATTACTGAACCCTCCTCTAAAACCCGAAATTTTACTAATACCTCCGGCACGAGTAAAACCACCACTTCTAAACCCACCCTTGCCAAATCCGCCAGAACTAAAGGTTTGAGCATGTAAAGTTGGAGGGAATAAAATTAAAAAGGTAATTATTAAGCTTGGAATTAACTTTTTCATCCACGTTTCCCTCCCTAAATTTTATTGACCTGTATTAAAACCATTCTGTATTAAAGCGCCACAACTGTCATTGCGAGGAACCCTGAGCGAAGTCGAAGGGGACGAAGCAATCCAGATTAGATTCCTCACTTCGTTCGGAATGACACTTTGTGTCAGATTGCTTCACGGAGTTTACACTGAACGAAGCAAATGTGTTCGCAATGACAATACAGCATTGTGGAAAACCTGTAGCAAGCTACAGGGAATTATCAATTTAATATTATATAATAGATAGAGAAAGAAATCTACATTCTTTTTTGATTTTTAGCGAACCTTTAAAATCGGAACCCTTTGCTTCCGGTTCAGAAGAAATCATAAAACTAACACCTGATGCAATTTCATAAGTC
>Ga0209618_1000063_pt1 | contig 20056 bp, 20 predicted proteins | sample Rifsed13ft3_FD_184007 | JGI IMG/M metagenome (GOLD analysis project Ga0209618, IMG submission 184007) | Soil microbial communities from Rifle, Colorado, USA - sediment 13ft 3 (SPAdes) (version 2) | ecosystem: Environmental > Terrestrial > Deep subsurface > Rock core/Sediment | place: Rifle... | reverse complement strand
CGGCGGCAAAGGGGCTCCTGTGAGCAGCCAAGCCCCAGGTGACCCAACCACGAACAGCACCAAGGGCGGTGGCAGCGGCGGCCGCTATTACGGCTATCTGGTTTTTGGCGGCAACTACTGAACCCCAATTTCGGGAGCTGCTAGGCGAGCGCGCACAGAGGGGACTCCACGCATTCACGGCGCGGCTCTCCGCAGATCCCCTAGAGTCGGTGCATGGCGTACGACAGGGCTGAGCGTGGCCGCTCCGGCGATCGTCAGCATACCCGCCGACAGGATCATGGTGGTCGTTGCAGCGCCAAATCTCTCGAGAAGGAAGCCGCCGACAAGCGACCCTAGGGGGATCGCTCCCCACGCAATGAGCATCGTGACGCTGCCTACCCTGCCCAGAAGGTTGTTCGGGGTGAGGCTCAGTTGGTAGGCTCCGATCGCGACGTTCCAGGTGGGGCCGACGAACGCGATGGCCCCCAAGATGGGGCCCAGCGCCAACGGGTCGCGCACGATGGCAAGTGGCGGAAGCAGGAGTGCCAAAACCCAGTTAGCCCCGATCACGATGCTCTTCCCAGGAACACGCCGCTGGAGCAAGGGAGCGATGAACGATCCCGCGAAGCCGCCGCCGCCAAAGAATCCCAAGATGACGCCGATGAGTCCGGGCGAAGCGCCCCGCTCTTTGGCGAGCACGATTACAACTAGGACGACCGCTTGGAAGATCATGTTGCTTCCCGCGACGAGCAGAGCGGCAGCGCGAAGAAAGTGTTGCCCCCAAAGCCACCGCAGGCCCTCCCCAATCTCGCGACGCAACGCGCTAGACCGCATCCGTTCTTCCTGAAGGGGCGTTCTGATGAATAGGAGGCTCAGTACCGAAGTGGCGTAGGACAGCGCATCGGCGAGAAACGGCAGAGCGCGGTCCACGCCGAAGAGCAGGCCGCCGAGGGGTTGACCGGCAAGAGAAGCGCCACGGGTCCTGGCTTCGTTCTGTGCGATGGCCGTTGCCAATTGTGGCAGCGGCACAACCATGGACCTGTATGCTCACCTCTTGCCTCAGGCCGACCGAGCTGCCGCCCATCGAATGGATGTGATGCTCCGGCAGAAGTTCGGCAGAAAAGCTAAGGACGCGGGCTAAACCCCGCGTCCTGACTGCATCTTCTTGGCTCCGCGGGCAGGAATCGAACCTGCAACCCTCCGGTTAACAGCCGGACGCTCTACCAGATTGAGCTACCGCGGAACGCCTCTGAATGCATCTACCATCTTAGAAGCGAGCCCGCCGGAGTGTCAAGGAACCGGCCGGACTACAGCGAACCTACAGCCCGATGGCCCGCCCGCGCGACCTGGTCGTCAACACCATCATCGTCAGTCTCACGGTCCTCCTGATCTTCGGCCTGGTCCGCCTGCTCACCATCATCACCGAGATCCTCCTCCTCATCCTCATCGCCGCCATCCTGGCCACCGGCATCAACCCGCTGATCGCCGTCCTGCAGCGCATCCGCATCGGCCGCCGGCAGCGGCGCCTCTCCCAGACCGGCGCCATCCTGCTGATCTACGCCGCGATCCTGCTGGTCTTCGTCCTCATCGGCGGGATCATCATCACGCCGGTGGTGGGGGAGACCCGGGCCTTCATCAGCCAGCTGCCGCAGTTCCTCCAGGACCTGCAGCGCTCCGCCGGCGCCCTGCAGGCCCGTTATCCCTGGCTGCCCGACATCTCTGCCCTGATCGCCCGCCTGCCCAGTGAACTCGCGGGGCTCAGCCGCTACTTCGGGACCGCGGCCGGAGTGGCGTTCCGCTTCTTCGGCGGGCTGGTCTCCGTGGTCACCGTCCTCTTCATGACCTTCTACATGCTGGCGGAGGGGCCCCTGATCAGACGCGCCTTCCTGACCCTCTTTCCGGAGGAACAGGCCGACCGGGTCGAAGGGATCCTGCGGCGGGTCGGGCTGAAGTTCGGCGGCTGGGTGCGCGGTCAGCTGCTGCTGGGACTGATCATCGGGGTGGTCGTGGGCATCGGGGCGTCCATCCTCCAGCTGCCCTATCCTCTGCTGCTGGGACTCGTCGCCGGGATTACGGAACTGATCCCCATCATCGGCCCCATTATCGGCGCCATTCCCGCGGTGCTCATTGCCCTGTTCCAGCCGCCATGGTGGCGGTTTCTCGTGGTGATCGCCTTCTACACCGGCGTCCAGCAACTGGAATCGAACTTCGTCGTGCCGCGCGTGATGCGGATGGCGGTGGGGATCTCGCCGCTCCTCACCGTGATCGCGCTGCTGATCGGCGGCAAACTGCTGGGGATCATCGGGGTGCTGCTGTCCGTGCCCGTGGCGGCGGCGCTGCAGGTCGTGGTGGGCGAGATCCTCCAGGCGATCCGCGATGCGGCCCGCCCGGGCGCGCCGGCGAAGGCGGCGGGGACGACGGAAGGGAACGCCGGGGGCGCCTAGGCGCCGGCCGTCGAGAGACCCAGCGAATTCAGGTACGGTCCAGGGTCGAGGCGCGAGAACGTCTCCAGGGGGATGCTGCGCCCGGGTCCCATCAGCGCCTCGCGGAGGAACCGCCCCGCCTCCGGATTCCGCCACCACCGCTCGCCGAACCGTTCCTCCAGCACGCGCCGCAGTTCGACCATCCGCACCTTCGCCAGGAGGTAGGACGGCGCGTAGACGTCGTGCAGCGCGACGACGTGGTGCGTCTGCCAGTAGCGTCCCGGCATGGCCAGTCCCACGTAGCGGCGGTAGAGGTCAGCGTAGAGTCGGTCCGCGGCGTCCATGCTGGGGTGCTCCGTCCAGTACCGCAGCTTAAACATGGAGTTCGCGCCGTAGAACGTGAGGAAGTACAATTCCATGAACCGCTCGCGGCGCAGCAGGTCGTCGATGGCCTCCCGGGTCAGCCCGATCTCTTCCGCCAGGAACCGCGGCGTCGTGCCCAGCGACTCGAAGAGCGTGCTGAAGATCTCGGCCACGCCCGCGGGGATCAGGTAGCGGTCCACGTAGGACAGCGTCGGCGAGACTGAGGCGAAGTGCAGGGCGTGGCCCAGTTCGTGGCAGTAGCCGGTGTAGTCGGCGACGGGACTGGTCCGCTGGTACAGGACGTAGACCTCCCCGGGGATGCGCACGCCGAAGCACACCGGCGAGGCGTGCTTGCCGGAGCGCGGCTCGCCGTCGATGCCGATCTGGGAGAGGGAAAATCCCAGTCCCTCGTAGATTGGCCCGAGCAGCCGGTCGAAGTTCACCTCCTGCAGAAACCGGTCGACCGGCTCGTAGATCACGTTCGTGAAGACGTAGAAGTCGTCGTAGAACTCCGGAGGTTTGCCGAGCAGGTCCTCGGCGAAGCGGGCCAGGGCGCCCTCAAAGAGGGGACGCGCCGCCGCGGCGGTCCGGTCGATCAACCGCTCCAGCGCGGCGAAGTCGATCCCTTCTTCCTCCAGGTAGATGTCCAGCGGGGTCAGCCCATGGCGACCGGTGAGGTCGCGGCTGAGGGCAAACCGCTCGGCGAGCACGGGGGTCAGCGCCGGCGTGCGCTCCAGCAGCCGCACGAAGACGCGGCGCCGCCGTCCGGCGTCACGCACGTGGCGCCGGTTGAAGAGCCGCCAGTTGCTCAGATTGACCGTCTCGCCAGCCTCTTCCGCGGTGACGCCCTCGTTGCGCAGGCGATAGATCTCGTTGTCCAGGCGGGTGTACTCGGAGGCGCGGCTGGAACGGATGGTCGCGTAGAGCAGCGGGCGGGGGAAGTCATCGGGGGGAAACGCCGCCAGCGCCGCGCCGGCCAAGCGCTCGATCTCCGCACTGAGGTGTTCCATCCGCGATTCGTCGTAGGGGAGTCCGGCGTACTGCCGGTAGGTCTCCCGGTTGAGGTCGACCTCCAGCGCTTCCAGACGCGCCTGATATTCGCTAAGGGTTTTCATCCTCTACCTCGACGGCCAGCCGGAAACTCGCTCCCGGGCGGTTGGCGAAATCCGGAACGGTCACGGTGTACGTACCCGGACGGTGCGCCCGGAAGTCCCCACCGAGAACGTGCAGGTTGCCATCCGGGACGGGGAGAACTGTGGGCCCGCCCCCGCGGCGCACCGTGACCAGACGCTGTCCGGGGACCAGGACGACCGTGTTGCTCTCACCATGCGGAATGCCCTCGCGGTCGGTCCAGTAATACCAGACCACCGCCGGCGGAAGGGGCGGCGGCGCGGGCACGGGGCGAAACGTGCGGCCGTCCCAGCGCAGGCCCCGCGCGCCCGCGGGATCCCGCTCTGCGATCACACCCCGCACCACTTCAACCGGCCCTGCAGACCTGCCCTCATACAGCACGGTGGGACGCCCCCAGCGCAGACCGACAACGCGGTAGCGCACCGTGCCGTCCGCCGCGTATCCCGGAAAGACTACCGCGTCCCGAGAACCTAAGAGCGGCCCAACCTGCAGCGACGCGGGAATCTCGGGCAGAGGCAGCAGGAGCGCGAGGCGCCAGCGGTGCCTCCAGCGATCGTATCCGGCCAGCACGGCGTGCCCCAGATCTGCGGCGGCCCCGGGGAAGGCCGGGATGTAGACGCTAGCGGCGATCTCGAAGGGCCGGCGGCCGTCGAGGTCCACGCGGGCCTGACTGGTGACCACGCTGCCGCGCGGCAGCAGGGACAGGAGCGGCGGCACGGGGGGCGCCGCGTCGCGCCACCAGAGGAAGAGGACGAGAGCCAACAGGGCGACCAGGCCCGCACCCAGAGCCCAGCGGGCCGGGCCCGGTCGCGTCAGGAGCCGGTTCACCGCTCGTCTTGCGATTCGATGATGGAGAGCGCCTGGTAGAGGGCCGCGGACAGGAAGGCCGTGGCTTCGTGTTCACAGAGGTCGGTGAACCCGCGGCGGTCGAGGAACGCCTGGAGCGCGGGGATCAGTTTCGCCAGTTTGCGCGACATGTAGGAGAAGAGATCCCAGTAGGCCTCCTCCGCCGCCGGATCCCCCGCGCTGGTGCGCTCCATCAACACGAGGTAGCGGCTGTGCAGGTCGCGGTAGACGTCGTCCTGCTCGTGCTCCTCGCGGATGCGGTCGAGGAGGCCGGAGACCTCGCCGTCCTCCATCGCCTCCTGCGCCAGGAAGGACATGTCCAGCAGCAGTTCGCTCAGTTCCTCCGGGGGGTGGCCCAGGTGCAGGTCCTCTTTGTGGCTCTCCGCACCGATGAGGCGGCGCAATTCGCGGCTCAGTTCATCGTCGGCCTTGGGCAGCGGCGGCGGCCCTTCCTGGTCGGCGCGGGCGCGGATGGCGATCTGCGGCAGCACCTCCCGGCCGAACCGCTCCGAGAGGTAGGCGCGCATCTCCTCGCCGTCGATCGGCCGCAGGTGGGCCAGAATGAGCGCCTTGCCGTTGAATCTCCGGTAGCGCCACCCCTCACGGCCGAGGGCCTCCACCACGTCGGCGATGCGCTCCATCCACGGACCGGAGCGCTTGGCCTCCCGCCGCAGGAACGCAGAGAGGGTCTTGAAAGAACGGCCGCGGAAGGGGAGTTTTCGCGGCCGTTCAAACAATCGGATTTCGATCTCGGTAAGAGTATGCGCTTGGGCCATAACGGATTAGGGCTAGTATAGCAGATGGTAAAGGGGCGGAGCCTTTGGCTCCGCCCCGAGAAAGTTAGTGCGGGGGAGTGGCGACCGACCTCGTTAAGGTTTGAGAACCGGTGAGAGGCCGTCGCGCCGAACGGCACCCGTTCCATGTGTTGGGGCCGTCGCCCCCGCAGCCGATTATGTGCCCATTCCCTGGAACGTCTAGACGTGCTTTGCCGCAGACTCCAGGAAACTCCCGGTGAAGGAGCCACCCGGCGGGCACCGAATTGGACGGCCCATTGGCCAGACTCAAGGGGGGATGCTCGTGAAGAGAACGGCCGTGGTTTTGGTGCTAGTGTTGTTCGCTCTTTCCCTGGCGGCGGTGGCCACACCCGTCGCCGAAGCTCATCGGACCTGGTCGGTCATCGCCGGCGGTGCGACGAAGGACATCGCCGTCGTCTCCAACGCGTTCCACCCGCGTACGATCGAGATAGCTGTGGGAGATGCGGTGACGTGGCAGTTCCAGGGATTCCATAACGTGGCGTTTCTGGGTGGACAGGACGCACCGCCGCTGACGCTGCAGGAGGGGGATAAGACCTACCTCAACCCCCAGGTGGTGTTCCCGGCGGGCGGCAAGACGTACGACGGCGCCGGATACCAGAACTCCGGCCTCCCGCCCGAGGATCCCAAGGCGGCGGCGAAGTTCGGCTACTCGCTGACCTTCATCAAGGCGGGGACGTACCCGTACATGTGCATTGTCCACGGCCCTGCCATGTCCGGAACGGTGGTGGTCAAGGAGCGTGTGATGGGTTCGCCCGCGTCCACCGCGCGCCAGGGACAGACCGAGCAGACGGCGACCATCAGTGCCGGACAGAAGGCGTGGGCCGCGTGGAAGACCGAGCGGCAGGGCGGGGCGGTGGTGGTCCCGATGATCGGCGACCCGAAGGCCGGGTTCTCTCTCTTGCGCTTCTCCCGGCGGCCCCTGGTCATCCCCGTGGGGACGACGGTGACCTGGGTCATGCGCGACGTCTTTGAGATACACACCGTGACTTTCCTGGGCAAGGAAAAGCCGCCGGAGTTCGTCATCCCCGAACCCCAGCCGCAGGGCCCGCCGAAACTCCTGATGAACCCGAAGGTGACGGCGCCCACGCAGACCAAGACGTACGACGGGACCGGCCCCGTGAACTCGGGGATCCTTTTCCCGCCCGGCATCCCGGGCAACCCGCCGACGAGCTTCAGCCTGACCTTCACCAAGCCCGGCACCTACGCCTACGCCTGTATCGTGCACATCTTGGAGGGGATGGTCGGAACGGTTATCGTGAAGTAGAACGTAGCCCCAACAAGCGGAGGGTCGGCGGGGCAACCGCCGGCCCTTTCCTTTATGAGCAGCCTCCACGCGGAACCGGCCAGGCCCGCTGCGTCAGGGGATCCGGTAGCTGACCAGTTCGCTCCCTCCGTCTCGGTCGGGGCCCGGGTCGGTCTGCTCCCGCTCGACCTTCACGACCCCCACGCGGAGGGCGTACCAGGTGCGGATCGTCACGGTGACATCGTCCCGCTTCGTCACCGATTCCACCGCCGGCGCTTTCCCGCCGCCGGGAGCAGTAGCAGCGCGAGCAGGGCGAGCAGGACTGGCCGCAGCGGGGCGACCTCAGCGCGCGTAGATCACGATCTGCCAGAAGGGCGTCCGCCGGGAGCACCGCGGGCGCAGGCCGTGGCGCCGCACGATGGCGTCCACCGCGGCGGTGGCATGGACGAAGATGCGGAACGGGTTGCGGACGAGGCGGAAAACAGTGTTCTGCGCGGGCACGGCCGCCCGGATCCACCACGCATCCCGCGGATAGACGAGTCCGTAGAGACGGCGGGCGCGCAGCGCGGAGAGGCCGACCAGCGCCTCCAGGGCATGATAGCAGCAGATCACCCGGTCGAGGGTGACGATGTCGTGCGGCTCGATCCGCGGCGCCACCTCCACGAAGTCGCCGTGGTGATAGACAACCCGGTCGGCGTGCCCCAGCCGGGCCACCTCTGCCCGCGCGGCATCAAGGTACGCGGATGACGCGTCCACGGCGGTGGCGCTGCGGACCCCCGCGCGCAGCAATTCATGCTGGATGGCGCCCACCCCGCCGCCGATGTCCAGCAGCGTCAGCCCGGCGACCCCCTCCGCTTTGAGCGCGTCGATGAGCAGCCGCGTGGTGCCGCCGGGGCCAGCGGCGCGATACTGCCTCAACTCGCGCTCGGCGGCGCGCCGGTCGAACATTCGCTCGATGCCCTGACATTGCGCGCAGCTCATCGGTGATCAGACGGGGAAGCGAAATTACACCGGGGCCCCGCCCCGCAGATAGGCCATGATCTCGTCGACCAGGCGCTCAGCGGCTCCCGGCGGGCCCATCACCGCACGCAGCTCCTGCCCCACACGTTCCAGCGGGCCGTGCACGGTCTCCAGTAACTTCGCGGCGGCCTCCTCGGCCGTGAACGCGCCGGAGAGTTCCGGGACCACTTCCCTCCTCAGCTTGCGATTCGGCAGCGCCAGCCACCGAACGCGTCGGAAGTAGGCCAGGAGCAGGCTGCGCTTCAGCGGCTTGCCGACGAGGGGGACGGTATGCAGATAGCCGATCAGGCCGGGGAAGGGATACAACTCCGGGTAGTGCGTGGGCAGGAGCACGATCATCGGTACCCCCAGCGCCGCCAGTTCCGCGGTGTTCGTCCCGGGGAACGTCACAGCCAGATCGGACTCGGCCATCACCGCGCCGGAGGTCTGGATCTCGAGGCGGATGCCGCGCGGCGAGACCAGGTACCCGAGGGGGCCGCCCTTCTCCCAGCGGGCGCTCTCGCCTTCCAACACGCGCCCCGCCTCATCGCCGGCGGCGGCCTTCAACTCCTCGAGCGAGATATAGTCCGCCTTGGCCAGCATCCAGCGCGCCTGCGGCAGCGCGGGGGCCGCCAGCCCGGCCACTTTGACGCAGAAGGGGAGCAAGTGTTTGAGGGTGAGGGTCCGGCTGCCCGGGAAGATGCCGATGGTCTGCGGCGGGTGGAAAGGCACCTGGCGGTGCGGCGTGCGCATCCAGGCGGCGTCCACCATCATGTTGCCGACGACGGCGGAGCGGCCGTCGGACGACCGGCGCGGCAGCGCACTCTCGTCGGTGACGAAGACTCTGGCAAACCAGGGACGATCGTTCTCGCTGGTCTCGATGTAGGCCAGGCAGGCGTAGCGCCACTTCCGGGCCAACACGAAACTGAGGAAGGGTTCCCCGCCGAAGTGGACCAGGCAGCCGGGACGGCCCTTCTCGAAGCCGGCCGGCAGCGGGCCGCCGTACAGGTAGCGCATCGTCTCCTTCACGCCGGCGACGGCGTCGATCCCCTCGATCGTCTTCACCACCGACACCTCGGCCCCGGAGGCGAAGACGTAGGGCAGGACGGCCACGCAGATCCGCAGCCCGGGGGCGCGCCGCTTCAGCGCGGCGGCGAAGGGATACAGCCAGCCGGAGATCTCTCCCGGCCCGTTGACCGTCACAATGATCTGGTGGTGATCCAGCGGCTCCATCGGCCCCCGACCGCGCGGTCCCGCCACCGCCTCGCTGGTCAGCCTACCATACCCGTTCCGCGGCCCACAATTACAGGTGGTACCGCTCGGCCATCCACTCCTTCAGCCGGCGGAAGTCCTCGACCGCAAACCCGTACGCCCGGGTGACCATCGGCTCCGGCATCCCCAGCACGTCGCGGAAGAAATCGGTCGGCTTCTCCGACGTGAACTTGAACCACTCCGAGTGCTCGCGGGAGACCCGCTCCAGCATGCGCTGGTAGACGCCCCGGCCTTTGGGTTCGATGATCACGCCGTGGATGCCCCGGCAGCCGCGCCGGAGGAGGTGGTCGACGAAGCCGAGCGCCAATCGCGTGTAGAGGTTCTGCCTGTACCCCTCCGGCACCACGTTGCAGTGGTAGTGGGCGGGGAAGGTCTCCAGCGGGATGTGCGGCGCCTCCCGCCAGGACTTGAGGACGAGCCAGCGGAGGAACCGGTGGGTCACCGGCTGGCGGTATTGTCCGCCGGTCCAACGCCAGACGACTCTCGCGAGAATCGGCGGCACGACCCGGCGGGCCATCACCCGGATGTGGCGGCGGGTGTCGACGCAGCCGAGGAGGTACGCCACCACCCTGCCGTCCTGCTCCGCCACCCAGGCCGATTCCGGCTCGAAGTCGGTGTAGTAGCGGGTCCAGTAGTCGGCGAAGAGTTCGCCGTCCTCGAAGACCGCTGCGGAGCCAAGATTCCGGTACGCCGTGCGGCGGCAGATCTCGCGCACCGCCTCTCGGTCCGCCGGACGGTAGGGGCGGATCGTCGCCCGGGGCGTGCCGGATTCCGCGGGGCGGGCCGGCTCCGGCTCAGCGTCCATACTGCACGCCGCCCCACTCGACCTGACGCCGGCGCAGCACCAGCCCCAGCACGCGCAGGCCGATCAGAACTGCCACCGGCTCGTAGATCAACGCGTGCGGCAGGAACGAGAACCGGCGCGCCGCCAGGACGGCCAGCGCCGTGAACGCCGCGCCCAGCGCGTACCGCAGAAGGAAAAGCTGCACCGCGAGCGGTCCGGCAACAAGCGCGCCCAGCGCCAGGAGCGGCAGCGGCAGGATCCACGCGCCCAGCGCGACCGACAGCGCGGAGACGCCGCCGGCGCTGGTCCGCTGCGCGCGGCGCACCAGGTCGCCCCAGTTGGGTGCGGCGCCGACGGACACGAGGGGATGGCTCTGAAAGACCAGGCGGAATCCGTGACGGCGCAGGGCGCGGGCAAAGGCCAGGTCTTCGGTCAGGGCGAACCCCGTGCCCTCAAACCCGCCGATGCGCGCGTACACCTCGCGGCGAAAGGCGCAGTGGGCAAAGAGCAGGCCGGCGGCAAAGCCCAGCGCGTTCAGGATCCGGGCCACCGACAGGTAGTAGAGAGAATCCACCGTCTGCAGCGGGCCGCGCAGGTGTTCGGCCGAGCGGAACTCCACGGGCCCGGCCACCGCGTCGGCAGCGGTCGCCTCCAGCCGCCCCAGCGTGCGGGCGATCCAGTCCGGCGGGACGACGGCATCGGCGTCGGTGACGAAGATGACCTCCCCCCGCGCCGCGCGGAAGCCGCGGTCGAGCGCGATCTGCCGGGCCGTCAGCGGGCCGGGCGTGTATTCGGTCACGCGCAGGAACCGCCAGTTCGTGAGATGGACCGACTGCGCCGCATGGTCCGTCCCGTCCTCGCTGCGGTCGTCCACCAGGACGATCTCCAGTTCGCCGGGGGCCACTCCCTGTTGGGCGGCCACGGAGCGCAGGCACGCGGCGATGGTGCCGGCGGCGTTGTGCGCGGTGATCACCACGGAAACACGCGGCGGCGCGCTCACGAGGACAGCGCCTCGCCGAAGGGGAGCGGGGTCCAGCCCTCCCGCTGCAGCCAACCGATCAGGTCCGCGATCTCCCGCCGGACTGCGCGGTCGTCGAGGTCGCTGGGGTGCAGGACGAGACGGAAGCTTTCACCCGCGGCAAGCAGCCGCCGCGCCTGCCTCGCGCGGAGATAGCGGGCCGCGGCGCGCCGCATGCGCCGCCGGCCCTCGTCGAACTGGAGCGCCGATAGAGGAATGCTGCGTCCGTCCAGCGTGACGCAGCGGTCCTTCAGCATGTACCCATATAGCCCGCTGCGGGCGAGCGCCGCCGCGGTGCCGGCGTTCTGCCGCCAGCGCGGCGCGCAGAACCAGCGGGGCCGCGTCCCCAGGCAGCGCTCGTAGATGATGACTCCCTTTATGATGCGCTCGGCCGCTTCGTCTTCCGAAAGCCGCGCAAACTCGGCGTGCTGTTCGGTGCCGTAGGCGAGCCAGTTCCACCAGTCGGGCCCCAGCGTATGGGTGAACCCGTGCAGCACCTTCTCCCCCGGGTGCGCCTTTAACCGGCCGACGAGATCGGGATAGGCGTGCAGCGGGTGGTCACCGGCCCAGTTGGGGACCACCAGCAGCGCGGTCGCCGGCCGGGCGGTGTCGGGGAGCATCTCCAGCAGGGCATCCAGCCTGGAGGCCAACGGCGGGCAGACGTCGTGGATTTCGGGGACATACCGGCGCTGGGGGATCACGCCGGGCCTTCGGCCTGTAGCAGCGCCGCGCGGACCGCTTCGGCGATGGCGTCGCTGGCGCCCGGCGGCCCCATGCGTTCTCGTCCGGCCCGGCTCATGCGCGCTTGCGTTGCCGGGTCGCGCAGGAGATCCACCAGCGCACGGGCCACGACCTCCGGATGCGGCGGCACGGCGATCGCCGCGGCATCGAAGAGACGCATCTTCATCCGGACAAACTGGGGGCCCTGGATCAGCCCGGGGAACGTGATCAGCGGCTTCCCCAGGCCCACCGCCTGCTCGTTGGCCGTCCCGGCCAGGCCGATGACTACCTGCGAACGACGCAGCACGTCCGCGAACTTCCCCTTGACCACCCCGGCGGCGGGACCTCGCGCGTGCGCCAGTTTCAAGATGATCCCCCGCGCCGGATCGTCCGGCAGCAGCGGTGCGCGGCGCCAGCCCGGCGCGCGCCGGCCTTCCCCGACGTGACGAAGAATCTCGTCCGGATCCATCCCCGAGGGCGCGGCGAAGAGGAAGTGGAGCGGTGTGGCCAGTCCCGGCTGGCCCGCGGCCGCGGCGGCCACGGCCAGCAGCGTGAGCGCGTTCTCGTGCATGTCCGCCCGACTGCCCGGGAGCAGGCCGACCACCGTGGCGGTCGGCGGAATGTTGAACGTCTCCTCCGTCCCCTCCAGGTCATCCATCATCGGATTGCCGACGAAGCGATTCCTGATGCCGGCACGCTCCATCTCCGCGGCGGTCCCCGCGTCGCGCGGGAAGGCCAGCCGGCAGGAGCGGCGCAGCAGCGCCTTCTCCAGCCAATTGTACCGGTAGGTCCCGGAGTAATATGCGGACTTTGCCGAGCCGACGAACAGAAAGGGCGTGCGCGCCAGCAGGGCCGCGGCGATGACCACGATGTCGCCGACGGCGACGGCCAAAGCATAGCGCCCCCGCAGCCCGCGGGCCGCCCGCATCTGCCTGAGGTAGGTGGAGAACCACCCCGCCCGCAGGTCGCGCCAGAACAGTCTGAGGTTCAGCGTCCCGAACCCGGCGCTGGGCAGGACGTTGGAGGGGCCGACCGGGAGGATCCCTCGGCGCCCGTAGGCCTCGCCGCGGCCGACCATCGGCCAGGCGTCGATCTTCAGAGCGGGGAGATCCATGCGGCGCAGCCGGTCGATGATCTTCCCCGCGATGTCATCTTCTCCGTGGCCGTTGCTGATGAACAGGATGGTCTTCACCGCCTGAAAAGTACACCATTCGGGGCGGTCTGTCCTGGGCGGGCGGCGGGACGCTCCGCCGCGCCGCGGCGTCAGGTGGCGAACTTAGTCCCCGCGGCGGCAAATCAACTCTCCAACCGATTGACCACGCCGACCGCTGTCGGAGACTGAAGTCGAGGGGAGTGCGGAAGGCCGTCGCATTGTCGTTGCCAGAGGGACGGGGGGTGAACCGGATGCTCTGGAGCAACGCGGTCAACGCCCTGGTGGGCGTGTGGTTCATTCTCGCTCCGTTTGTGCTCAAGTTCAGCGACCGACCCACGCCGATGTGGTTGAGCATCATCGGCGGGGCGATCCTCCTCGTGCTGGCCGGCTGGGCGGTGCTCAGCGAGCCGGCGCGCCGACAGACGTGGATCCAGTACGTGAACGGGTTGGTGGGGATCTGGTTCGTCTTCTTCCCCTACGTCTACGCGCTGGACGTGCCCAACCTAAAGTGGACCTCGATCGTCGGCGGCCTTATCGCGATCGTGTTGAGCGGCTGGCTGGTCTTTAGGGTCCTTCCGGAGGAGGCTCGTACGCACTAACCTCCGGGTTGCGCCTTCCGCCTCCCCTCACCGCGGCACCCTGGCGCCGATGGATCCCTGGAAAGCGGCCCGCCTGACCTCGAAAGGAGGCCGGCGATGCGGCAGAACCGGCGCGGGTTCCTGAGAACCGCGGCCGCGGTCGGGAGCGCGGTGGCGCTCCGGCTGTGGCCTTTTCGATTCCTCTCTCTGCCTGCGCCCGCCCCCGCCTCGGCAGCCTCGGCGCCGGCCAGAGTCGTGCTGATCAAGACCGACCGGCATCGCGAGGGCGTGCAGCGGGCGCTGCGCCTCCTGGATCCCCTTCCGCTGGAGAGCCGGTCGGTGGTCATCAAGCCCAACCTCAACAGCAGTCACCCGTTTCCGGCCTCAACACACGAGGAGACCCTGCGGACGCTCATCGAGGTCTGCCGGGCGGGCGGCGCGCGGGAGATCACGATTGCCGACCGCAGCGGCATGGGTGATACGTCCCGCGTCATGCGGGAGAAGGGTCTGGACGTCCTGGCCCGGGAGCTGGGGGTGCGGCTCGTGGCACTGGAAACCCAGCCCCCCTCGGCGTGGAGGCCGCGCACCGCCGCTGGGTGGCACTGGACGCGGGGCGTCCTGTTCCCGGTGCTCTTCGAACAGGCCGACGTGATCATCCAGACGTGCTGCCTGAAGACGCACCGCTTCGGCGGCCAGTTCACCCTCTCGCTGAAGAACTCGGTGGGCATGGTGGCGCGGACCGGCCCGGACGGGTACGACTACATGCAGGAACTGCACGGCTCCGCGCGGCAGCGGACACTGATTGCCGAGATCAATGCGCTCTATCGCCCGGCGCTGGTCGTGGTAGACGGCATCGAGGCGTTCGTGGACGCGGGCCCTGAAGCGGGAAGGCTGGCCCGGCCCGGCGTAATCCTGGCGGGGACCGACCGGGTGGCCCTGGACGCCGTCGGCGTGGCCCTCCTCCGAATGCACGGCGTCTCCGGCCCGGTCGCCCAGGGCCCGATCTTTGAGCAGGAGCAGATCCGCAGGGCAGTGGAACTGGGGCTGGGCGTCACCTCACCGGCCGCCATCGATCTGGTGACCGATAGTCCCGATGGCCAGGCCGTGATCCAGTCCATCCGCGCCGAACTGGCCAGGCGATAGTTGACCGCACCGCCGGCGACCGCCGTCAACCCGCCTTGCCCAGTACCGCGGGCTCCTCTCCCGTCTGCAGCCGGACGCGGGCGTCGACGGCGACCGCCCCCCGCGCTGCCGGAAACACCCGCAGCGGGTTGATCTCGATCTCCGCGATTTCAGGGAAGTCGGCGGCCAGCTGCGCCAGGCGGAGGAGGACGTCGAGCACCGCGTCCCGGTCGGCGGGCGGCAGGTGACGGTAGCCGGACAGCCTCCGGCCGGCCCAGGTGCTCGTCAGCAGTCGCTCGGCATCATCCCGCGAAAGCGGCGCCAGGGCAAAGGCGACGTCCCGCAGTCCCTCCACCTCGACCCCGCCCGAACCAAACATCACCAGCGGTCCGAACTGCGGGTCCACCACCGCGCCGACGATCACCTCCTGGCCGGGCGGCAGCATGCGCTGCACGTGTACGCCCAGGATGTTCGCCCCGGGGAAGGCGGTGCGGGCGGTCTGCATGATCCGGGCGAACCCCTCGGCCACCGCCGCTGCGTCGGGCAGGTTGAGCGCGATACCGCCGGCGTCGGACTTGTGCGGGATCTGGGGCGACGCCACCTTGAGGGCGACGGGGAACCCGATCCGCCGGGCCACCTCCACGGCTTCGTCGGCCGTGCGCGCCAGCTCAACCGCGGCATAGGGGACGCGGTACGCGGCGAGCATTCGACCGGCGGTCGACTGCTCGAGGAACTCTCCCGTCCCTCCGCGATGGTCGGCGAGAAGACGGCGCACCTCGGCTCGCCGCACGTCCTCGAAGGTCACGACGGGCGCGGCGGGGTGCGCCAGCATCTCCGCCCGCCGCAGCAGAATCGCCAGAGCAGAGGCCGCGCGCTCCGGGCAGCGGTAGTCGGGAACGCGGGCGGCGCGCAATCGCTCGCCGGCAGCGCGGATCAGGTTCTCGCCCATCAGCGCCACAACCACGGGCTTCGCCGCACCGCGGATCACCGGGATGAGTGATGCGGCCACCACCTCGGCCGGGTCGCGCGGCGGCGGCGGCAGGATCACGAGCACGCTGTGCACGCCGGGGTCCGCCAGCAGGAGGTGCAGACTCCTCGCGTACTGCTCCGGCGAGGCCGAGGCCAGGATGTCCACCGGATTGCGCACGCTGGCCACCGGAGGGAGGAACTCACGGAGCGCGGTGCGGGTCCCTTCCTGCAATTCGGCCAGCCGGAGGCCGTATCGTTCAACGGCGTCGGCGGCGATGACGCCCGGCCCGCCGGCGTTGGTCAGCACGGCGACGTCCGGGCCCGCCGGCAGGGGACACCACGCCAGGGCGCGCGACCAGTCGAACATCTCCTCGCTGGTCTCGGCGCGGATCACGCCGGCGCGGTGGAAGGCGGCGTCGTAGGCCACCTCCTGCCCGGCCAGCGCTCCCGTGTGGGAGGCCGCGGCGCGCCGCCCACCGGCCGACCGCCCCACCTTCAGGGCGATGATGGGCTTGCGCCACGCCACCGCGCCCGCCTCCTCCACGAACCGCCGCCCGTCGCCGATCCCCTCGAGGTAGAGCGTGAGGACGCGAGTGTGCACATCCTCCGCCACCGGCGCCAGCATGTCGGTCTCGGTGAGATCGGCCTGGTTGCCCAGGCTGACCAGCAGCGACAGCCCGAACCCCTGGCCTGTCGCCCAGTCCGTCACCGCGGCGCAGATGGCTCCCGAGTGCGAGATGAAGGCCACGTCGCCGGGAGCCGGACTGGGAGGCGGCAGGAAGGTCGTGTCCAGCGGCAGGTGCGTATCGATGATGCCGACGCAGTTAGGACCGAGCAGCCGGATGCCGAGTTCGCGCGCGGCGCGCCGGCACTCCGCCTCCAGGGCCGTGCCCTCCGGCCCCACCTCCCGGAACCCGCCCGACAGGACGATCGCGGCGCGCACGCCCCGCCGCCCGCAGGCGCGCAGCGCGTCGGGAACGGTGGGTGCGGGGATGATCAGGACGGCGAGATCGACCGGATCGGGAACTAGCGAGAGGTCCGCGTGGACCGGGCGGTCAAACAGGCGGCCGCCTTTGGGATTGACGAAGTGGATCGCCCCCTGGTAGCCGCTCTGCACCAGGTTCGCCGCCACACCGTAGCCGAGCTTGCCGGGATCGTGCGAAGCCCCCACAAGCACGACGCCGCGCGGACGGAAGAACGGAATGAAAGAGGGGTCCATACCGGTCCCGACCACCCTTCAGCCTACGCCGCGGGGAAGACGCCGGGCATCAGGCGCACGCCCGATTGTGAGGTAGACTGTCCCTGGATGCAGCGGCCCGGCAAGGTGGCCGTGCATCCTCGTCGCGAAGCATCTTGGAGGCTGGCGCGTGGATCCGATCGAACGGCGCATCAGGGAGTTTGGAGACCGCATCCGCGACGTACAGGCGCGAGGGATCTACCCGTACCTCAAAGCCGTTCAAGCCATCGATGGTGCTCACGTGATGATCGACGGCCGGCGGATGCTCCTGGCGTCTTCCTACTCCTACCTGGGGCTGCTGGGCCATCCGCAGATCACGGCAGCGGCAGAGGTCGCCCTGTCGCAGTACGGCACGGGCACGCACGGCGTCAGACTCCTGGCCGGCAACACCGACCTGCACGATCAGGTGGAGCAGCGGATTGCCGGATTCATCGACGCCGAAGCCTGCGCGGTCTACTCCAGCGGATATCTGGCCAACTTCGCGACGATCTCGGCGCTGCTGGGCCGGAACGATGTGGTGATCTGCGACAAGCTGAACCACGCCAGCATCGTGGATGGGTGCCTGTTGTCGGGCGCACGGTTCGTCCGCGTCCCGCACAATGACATTCCCGCGTTCGACCGGGCGCTGGAACGAGTCCCCACCGGGGCCGGCAAGTTGGTGGTAGTGGACGCCGTCTTCAGCATGGACGGCGACGTAATCAATCTGCCCGCCCTGGCCGGGGTGTGCCGGCGGCACGGGGCCTGGCTGATGGTCGACGAATCGCACTCACTGGGCGTCCTGGGTCCCCGCGGGCAGGGCATCGAGGCCCACTTCCGCCTGCCCGGGGTGATCGGCATCAAGATGAGCTCGTTGTCGAAAAGTATCCCGTCGGCGGGCGGGTACATCGCCGGCTCCCGGGATCTCATCACGTTCCTGAAGCATGCCTCGCGGGCGTTTGTCTTCTCGGCGGCGCTGCCGCCGGCGAGTGCGGCGGCGGTGATGGCCTCGCTGGACGTGATGGCGGCCGAGTCCCAGCGGGTCGCGCGGCTGCAGGCGCACATCCGGCGGTTCCGGGCTGCGCTCCAGACCGGCGGCATCCCGGTAGGGAACGACCCGACTCCCATCGTGCCGGTGATCACCGGGGACGATGAGAAGGCTTTGCGCATCGCTCGGCTCCTGGACGAGCGGGCCATTTTCGCGCTGCCCATTCTCCCGCCCGCTGTACCGCCGGGCACGAGTCGGCTGCGCATGACCGTGACGGCGGCGCACTCCGAGGCGGAGGTCGACGCCATCGCCGAGGCCCTCGTCGCCGCCTGGCGCGAGGTGGTCCTGGCCCCCGCGGAAGGCTAGCCGGAAGGCACGCGTCGGCTCGCGCAGCCGTTACTTCAGGGAGGGCTTCAGCTTGCCGATGAAATCCTCCACGGCTTCCTGGGTGGCCCTACCGATCAACTGGCCGTCGAAGTTGTTCACCGTCACGTCCGTCCACCAGGGACCGATCCAGATCGAGACGGAAGTTTGCGTCTTTTTCACCTCGCTGCGGGGCTCGATCACGAACGTTCCGGCGGCCACGTCGAGCACTTTGCCCCGCAGCGTCACGGTGGCGGTCACCGTGTAGGCGCAGCCGACGATGGGAAGACAGCCACCCGCGTACTGCTGGTCAAAGACGGCCACCTGACCCATGACGACGTAATCGACTTCGAGGGCTTTGGCGACCTTCTGGGCGGCCTCCCAATCGAGGTAGCCGGCCGTCTCCAATCTGGCTTGGCGCAGGGCCTCCTGCACTTGCTCCCGCGGCAGGACGCGCAGCGTCGGCTCGTCGCGCAGCTTGGAGATCACGCGAGCCGTGATCACCTCGCGGGTGTACGACCACCCCCGGCCCACATCCTCGAAATCGACCACCATGACACCCTTGCGCGGTGCCTGACCCTGACTGGACGTCACGAGCAACGCGGGCGCGAGCACAATCAATACGACCAGGACCCGCCACCGCATCATTCTGTTCATATCGGCCAACCTCCCCATCCTCGGGTGCAGTATTCTCCCAACGCGGGCGACAGCCTGCTGGCCCTTGCCGTCCGCCAGAAGTCATCCGCAAACAGATTCAGGCGGTGCGTGATGCCGGGTTGACCTACGGCTGGTATCTTTGGAACCCATCGAATCGATACCGGCCAGCCAGCTTCGGAGGCAATAGATAGCGGCGACACCGTACAAACTCAACGGGCCTGGGCGTCGATCGCCCAGGCCCATGTCTGTCTCGTGGACAAGCCTCGTCGGACAGAACGTTCTGTTGAGGGTTGAGGGTTAGCCGATAAGCCGGACTCGAGTCGCCTGCGGACCCTTCTGGCCCTGCGTCTCGACGTACTCGACCTTCTGGCCCTCGTTGAGGGACTTGTAGCCTTCAGCCTCGATGCCGCTGAAGTGCACGAACACGTCCTTCGAACCGTCTTCCGGGGTGATGAAACCATACCCCTTCTCGCTGTTGAACCACTTCACGGTCCCAGTCGCCATGCTTCTACCACCTTTACTGCAGACTACCACAGACCCAAATTGCTTCTGCGATGCCCCAACAGTGTCTCACAAATTGTCCCCAAGTACAACCAAGTGTGACACGGGACGTAGGAAGTCGGTCCCTACGCCCCGCCGATCCTGACTTGTCCGGTCTCTCTTACTTGGGTGTCGAGGCCAGCTCCAGCTGCTGCTTCATGGCCATCTGGTCCCCGATCCCCCAGTGCTCCACAACCTTGCCGTCGGCGATGCGCCCGATGTGGATCTCCGACCAGGTCGCCTGCTTGCCCGTGGCGGGAACGCCCTGGAACTCACCCTTCTGCGTGCCCCGCGCGGTCAGACGATGCACGAGCTTGTCCCCCACCGCCACTTCGTCCTCGATCGTGTAACGGAAGTCGGGGAAGGCGACGCGGAACGTGGTCAGGCTCTGCTTGAAGCCTGCGCGGTCCGGCGTCGCGCCAGGAAACGGATTCCGGTCCACGTAGCCGGGGGCGAACAGTTCGTCGAGAGCGGTCAGGTTCCCCGCATTGATCGCGTCCACGAGACGGCGGCCTAGTGCCTTGCTGTCTTCGGGTGACATGTGGTTCTCCTTTGTGGCATTGACCTCACTCTGCATCCTGTCGCTTGGATGAGAGTGGGCGCCATCCCACGGCGATTCGCTTGTCCCAGTGGACTTGACGGCTACTTGGTTGTCTCCAGCAGGAGTGAACCGGAAGGAATGGAACGTGCTCGGTGCCGATCCGACTCTTCGCGATCCGACTGGAAGAATCGTATTACAAAACAACATTAGCACCTGCGGAGTCGGACGTCAATGAAATTCATTTCGATGATCGTGGAACTGAACGGCTGAAACCCGCGTGGTGACTGGTCTGGTGGAGGCGAGGGGAACGAACCCCTGACCCCGTGCGCGCAAAGAGGG
>Ga0209618_1000061_pt1 | contig 20226 bp, 20 predicted proteins | sample Rifsed13ft3_FD_184007 | JGI IMG/M metagenome (GOLD analysis project Ga0209618, IMG submission 184007) | Soil microbial communities from Rifle, Colorado, USA - sediment 13ft 3 (SPAdes) (version 2) | ecosystem: Environmental > Terrestrial > Deep subsurface > Rock core/Sediment | place: Rifle... | reverse complement strand
CGCTCAGGGTCCTCCCGTCGCCGGCAGCCATTGAGCCCTCCATTCAGGAGGTGGACAAGTTCCTCAAGCTCAAGCTCTACGAGATCCGAGCCGCCGGAGCCAAGAACGGCGAGCGGAACCTCTTTACGGAGGTCCCTTCGAAAGGGGCGCTGTCCGAGCTGGTCAACACGGAGTTCGGCATCCGCCTCACCCCCGACTACGCCCAGCGGGCCCTGGGCCTCGTGGAGGATTTCGTCAACAAGGGAAAGCCGGTCACCAAGGCGGATCTCCAGTACATCCTGGAGACCACGCTCAAGCGTGCATCCGGCGAGGGGGTCCTCAAGGTGGAGGACTTCCAGGTCACGACGACGCTCCACGGTCAGGCTCAGGCCAAGGTCTGGGTGAGCTTCGATGGGGAGCGGCTCGAGTCGAGCGGAGCGGGGGTCGGGCCGGTCGATGCGGTGATCAGCGCCCTCAAGGCAGCGGCCAGCAGCCGGGGGCGGATCTTCTTCGAGTTGATCGATTACCAGGTGGCGATCAACGCCCCAGGGACCGATGCCTCGGTGGAAACGACGCTGGTCCTGAAGGACGCCAAGGGGAACCGGATCGTTGCCACTGGGACCTCTCCCGATATCATCGTGGCCTCAGTCCAGGCCTTCGTGGACGGCTACAACCTCCTGTGGGCCCGCCAGCAATCCTAGATAGTACCATCGAGCAATGGAGCAATGGAGCGGTGGGACTCGTGGTCGCGGAGCCCTGCTCAAGGCGTCAAGCCCGGTCCCCCTCGGGGGGAGCAAAGCCGCGGCGGAGCGTGTTCTCGGTGATGGTCCTGGGTTCCATAAACTGCAGGAGATAGTCGGGCCCCCCGGCCTTTGAGCCGATCCCTGACATCTTGAACCCCCCAAAGGGCTGCCGGCCCACGATCGCCCCCGTGATCTTTCGGTTGATGTACAGGTTCCCCACCTGGAAGGCCGCCTTGGCCCGCTCGATGTGGGCGGGGCTCCGGGAGTAGAGGCCTCCGGTCAAGGCGTACTCGGTCTCGTTGGCGATCTCGAGGGCCTCCTCGAATTCGGCGGCCCGGAACACCGCCAGGACAGGGCCAAAGATCTCTTCCCGGGCGATGGTCGCAGCACGGGGGACATCGGCAAAGACCGTCGGTCCCACATAGCAGCCGGTCTTCAGGTGTGAGACGTCGGTGTCCAGGACAAGCCTTGATTCTCTCCGGCCCTGTTCGACGTAGCGGAGGACCTTGCGGGAGGCCTCCTCGTCAATCAACGGGCCGACGACCGTTCCCGGATCCTCGGGTGGGCCGACCTTGAGGCTGGCGGCCGCCTGCACGAGGCGCGTGAGGAAGGCGTCGTGTCCCGATCCCACCACGATGACCCGTGAGCAGGCCGAGCACTTCTGGCCGGCGTAGCCGAAGGCCGAGGCCACGACGCCACGGACGGCCTCATCGAGGTCGGCGTCCTCATCGACGATAATGGCGTTCTTGCCCCCCATCTCGGCGATCACCCGTTTCGGACCCCGCTGATCCTTTCTCGTCTGCGCGGCCAGCTCGTAGATCCGAAGCCCCACCCCCCGTGAGCCTGTAAACGCAACCAGATCAACGAGGGAACTCGTGACCAGGTATTCCCCCACCTCTTCCCCCAGACCCGGCAGATAATTTACCACCCCGGCGGGGAACCCGGCTTCTTGGAAGATCGTCATGAGATGCCACGCCATGACGGGGGACTGTTCGGCCGGTTTCATGATGGCCGCATTGCCGGTGACGAGCGCGGCGGAGGTCATGCCGGTCAGGATGGCCAATGGGAAGTTCCAGGGCGCGATGATCACGGCGACGCCCCGAGGCTGGTACAGGTATTCGTTCACCTCCCCCGGCGCTTCTCCCAAGCGCTGCACCTTTCCGAGCCGCAACATCTCGCGCCCGTAATATTCGAGGTAGTCAATCGACTCGGCCACGTCGGCGTCCGCCTCTCGCCAGGGCTTCCCCACCTCGGTGACCTCCCACGCCGCCAGCTCGACCCTTCTCCGTCGCATGAGCGCCGCGGCCTGAAATAAGAGATCGGCCCGGGTTCGGGGCGATGTGGAGGCCCATCCGCGAAATGCCATCCTGGCAGCGTCCAGGGCTTGCTCCGCGGTGTGGAGATCGGCGAGGGCCGTCCGCCCGACGATCTCCTCGGGACGCGCGGGGTTCCGTGAGACTAGGTCTCGGGTGGTCCGGACTTCTTCGCCGCCGATGATCAACGGGTGGAAGTGGTCGAACTGGCTCCGGACAGCGCTGAGGGCCTCGGGCATGCCTCTGCGATGTTCCTCGTGAGTGAAGTCGAGCTCCGGCTCGTTGCGGAACGGGGTCGGCTCGGCGTGTGTCACCCCGATGGGTGCCGCGGGCACCTCGCCTGATACCGGGACCGGCCCGGGCGGTTTCAGTAAGTCCTCTGGAGACCAGTACTCGGCGAAGCTGTGTCTTAGGAAGGATTCATTGGAGGTGTTCTCGAGGAGCCGCCGGATGAGATATCCCATCCCCGGAATCAGCTCTCCGAGGGGAGTGTACACGCGAACCCGCTGCTCCAGGCGAACCAGGGCGTCTTTGATCGGGTCCCCCATGCCGTACAGCATCTGGAACTCCAGGGACTCCCCGGGTACCTTCAGGCGCCGGGCCCAGGCCAGGGCAGCCGCGATGGAACGGATGTTGTGGCTTCCGATCGCGGGACGGAGCAGCTCGCAGTGCTCGAGGAGAACGCGGGTGAGCTTCTCGAAGTTGAGGTCCGTTTGCCACTTCTCCATGAAGACCGGCACCGCCCATCCCTGTTGCCGGGCGATGACCACCTCGTAATCCCAGTAGGCCCCCTTGACGAGGCGAACGCCGATCGAGGCGCGGCGCCGCTCGACCCATGTCAGGAGATCGTGAAGATCCTGCTCCGCGTCCTTGAGATACGCCTGGAGTACGACCCCGACGTCCTCGTGGCCCCGAAACTCCTCTTCGTCCAAGAGTGCCTTGACAGTTCTGAGGGTGAGGTCTTTGAACTCGTAGTGCTCCATATCGACGGTCACAAAGGCCTCCACCTCTCGCGCCCGCCGCAGGATGGATCGAAGACGAGCCTTGACAGCCTCGACGCTCCCCTCTTGATCGAGGGGGTTCAACTGAGAGTAGAGGGAGCTGAGCTTGAGCGAGACATTCACGGAGGGGAGTGGCCCCCGGTGGTCCCGGTCGAGAAGGGGTGAGGGCTCCCACTGTCTCGCGTGAGGGGTGAGCGCGTCCAGAATGGTGAACACTCGCCGCTGGTACGCCTCTGCCTCCTCCTCGCTGACCGTGGCCTCGCCCAGCAGATCGAGGGTGAAGCCCATCTGCCGGCGCCTGAGGGCCTGGACGACCCGAAGGGCCTCCTCGATGGTGGCGCCGGCGATGAATCGCCGCGCCAGGCGGCGGGCGGCGTGACGGACCGCGAGGGCCAATGCCCGGGCTGCCAGGTCCCGGCGCGAGGCGACCCGGAGGCCCCAGCGAATGAGCCCCGGAAGGGCCTTCCCGTGGGGGGCGAGATACTCCGAGAGATGGTGGACGACCTGCTCGCTCGTCGTCAAGGTGGGCAGGACGTCGATGAAGCGGAACAGACCGACTTTCAAGGACTCATCCCGCATGGCCCATGTGAGGAGTCGCTCGTCCCATCCGTCTCGAGACAGGATCGAGGGGGACGTGTCCTGTAGGTGCGCAAAGATCTGCCGGCCGATCTCTTGGGTATCCCGCTCGACCTGCTGCCGGACCTTCTCGGGGACTTCCATCCCTGGCTCCCTGAAGGGGTTGCTGCTCACTACGATTATAGGCGGAGACGGGTGCGGTTCCAAACCGTGCTCATGCCTCTGCCTCGTCCCGTCTGGCTGCAATGTTTGTTCCCCTGCTGCGTCGAGGACGAATACCGAGCGGGCGCCGTTCCTCCCGCGGGGTGGCTGTGCTACAGTGAAACGGACGTCATCACAGATGAGACAAGGAGGAGGCGGTGAAGATTGCGGTGATGGGGGCCGGGGCCGTGGGGGGGTACTTCGGGGCGCTCCTTCACAGGGGAGGGCTCGATGTGACCTTGATCGCGCGCGGTCGGCACCTGGAGGCCATCAAGGCGCACGGGCTTCGGATCAAAAGCACCCAGGGGGATCTGACTGTGCCGGCTAAAGCCGTCGGTGACCCGAGGGCGGTTGGCCCGGTGGATCTGATCCTCTTCTGCGTAAAGTCCTATGACACGGAATCGGCCGCGCGTCAGTGTCTGCCGATCGTTCAAGAAAGCACCGCCATCCTGTGCCTGCAGAACGGGGTCGACAACGAAGAGAAGATCGCGATGGTCGCCGGAGGCGAGAAGGTCCTCGGGGGAGTCGCCTACATCGGGGCCGGTGTCTCCGAGCCCGGGGTGGTCGTGCATACGGCTGAAGGCCGGATCGTCTTTGGAGAGATGCGCGGAGGAGTCAGCGAACGGGTGCGGCGCCTGGAGCAGATCTTTCGTGACGCCGGGTTCCCCGCAGAGGTCTCCTCCAACATCCAGGCGATCTTGTGGGGAAAGCTCTGCTGGAACGCCGCCTTTAACGCGTTAAACACTCTCGTGGGGGGTGATGTCCGCGTTCTGGTGGAGCGGCCGGAGACTCGAACATTGGCCAGGCAGGTCATGGAGGAGGTTCGGGCCGTCGCCAACGCGAACAATGTCCCCCTCTCCGCAGACCTCGCCGAGCGACTTCTCACATGGACCGACACTGCGGCCGGGGCCATGAAGACCTCAACCCGGCAAGACCTGGAGGCGGGGAAGCGACTGGAGGTCGAGGCTTTAAACGGGGCAGTGGTCCGAAAAGGAGAAGCGGCAGGCGTTCCCACCCCCTTCAACTTTGCCCTCTATGCTCTCCTCAAGGCCATCGATCCGGGCGCCTGATACACGATCCCCCCATAGGTGGAAATAGGCCTTTTGGGCTGCCACGGGGGTTTCCTCTTTGAAGGCGAACGCCCGGGGAGCTTGTGCCACCCGGGCGTTGTCCTTGAATGAATCAATGAGGTGGTTACGGGCTAGCCCGCTCGGACCTTGACCCAGACCTCCCGAGTCCGAGGCCCATCAAACTCGCAGAGGAAGACCGACTGCCACGTTCCGAGGCAGAGCTTTCCCTTGTCGATCAGGACCGTCGCAGCGTTCCCCACTAGTATCGCCTTCAGGTGGGCGTCCATGTTCCCATCGTTGTGCTCGTATTGGGCATCCCGAGGGAAGAGACGACGCAGGTGAGCCATGATATCCCGCCCGACTGCCGAATCATCCCCTTCTTGCACAGCCACAGCTGCGGTCGTATGCGGGATATAGACATAACAGATCCCGTCGCCCATCCCTGACCCGTCCACCACCTTCTGCACCTCCGAGGTGATGTCGCAAAGCTCCTCTCGCTTCTGGGTCTTCACGGTGAGCTTCATCATAGCTCGATCAACTCCACCCCGAGGTTTGCAAGGTCCACCACGGCCGCCGTCGCCCTGCCGTGGAGCCAGCCATAGGTCTCGCCCGGATTAACCAGCAGCATGCTGTGTGCATGTCGAACCTCTGCTTTGTGGGTGTGCCCAAAGATAACGAGGTCCGCTTGCTCGCGCTCAAGGTCCAGCTCCTCCAGGATGTGGATGACCGTGAGCCGTCTGCCGCCCTTCTGCAACCGCAGCGGTCCAGCCGTGATCCGGCCCCGGGATCGTCGCTGCAGGCCGACGCGCTCGCCGTCATTGTTACCAAAGACGCCCGCCCAGTCGCACTGAAGGCGCTCGAGGGGGGCCAGCGCGAACGGCGCAATAAAATCTCCTCCGTGGATGACGAAATCGACACGCCGACGATTGAAGACTTCGACGGCACGATCTATGCGAGGCAAGTGATCGTGCGAATCTGCCATGAGGCCGATCTGCATGGGCGCCTCAGTAAGCGACATGGATACCACACATTACCTTGCAGAGTCAAGGGACCGCCGATCTGTTCAGTTCAGAGTTCACGGTTCATGGTTCATGGCAAGATTGGGACTCTACCAGCATGTGAATCCCAAACCATCAACCCTGAACTATGAACCCTGAACGCGCCTACCGGCGGGGGAGGGGGATGCCATGGCGCTCGAGGTCCTGACGGAGCGGGCAGGTGTCGCAGCGCGGTGTGGACCGGCAGTACACTTTCCCGACTGCCACGAGCAGGGCATGGTATTCGTTGTAAAGCTGTGCATCCTGGGGGAGGTGGTTCATGAAGAGCGCCTGCACATTGTGATAAGTAGCCTCGGGAGAAATCAGGCGATGGCGCGCAAGGATTCGCTTAGTGTATGCGTCGACGACAAAGATCGGCATGTCGCCTGCATAGAGCAGGATGGAGTCCGCCGTTTCCGGGCCGATCCCGGAGACCTCCAGCAGGGCGTTACGGAGCCGCGCCGGTTCATCGCGGAACATACGGTGCAGGCTCCCCCCGTATCGCTTGCGGAGAAAAGCGAGGAAGTTCTGGAGTCGGCGGGCCTTCACGGTGAAGGTCCCTGCGGGGCGGATCAGCGTGGCCAACCGGTGTCTTGAGAGGGCTGACATGGCCGAGGCGGTGAGCGCTCGGGCCCCGCGGAGCTGTCGGATCGCTTTCTCGACGTTGCCCCAATTGGTATTCTGGGTGAGGATGGCCCCGACGATGACCTCGAATCGGCTTCGCCCAGGCCACCAGCCCTGGGGGCCGAGTCGTCCGTAGAGCCGGCGATAGATGCTCAGGAGTCGGCGCCGCATGGAAGCCTCCTGCCGTGGTCCGCTATGAGAGGGGGTGTAGCGTGGAGGTAGCATCCTGCTCCATCTTCTTGTATAATAACTTGATTATTCGGGCAAGGTCGCCCGTTGGAAACATTTGATGAGGCGGGGAGGCTCTCCTGGGGGTTGCGGCGCGTGCCGAGGATTTTGGCCATTGATCTTGGCGAGGTTCGCATGGGCCTGGCGGTGAGTGACGATCTCATGATCACCGCCCAGCCTCTGCCGACTTGGCGCCGCATGGGCCGGCGGTCAGATTTTGCCCACCTCGGGGACCTCGTCGAAAAATGGGGAGTCCACCAGGTCGTCGTCGGGTATCCCAGGCACCTCGGGGGTGAGGTTGGGGAGCAGGCCGCCGGGGCGCAGAAGTTTGCCGAAGAGCTGGGGAATACCCTGGGACTTCCGGTAGCCCTCTGGGATGAACGGTACAGTACGGTCGCCGCAGAGCGGACGCTGATCGAGGCGGGGGTCCGGCGAAAGCGGCGCCAAGAGATGAGGGACAGCGTGGCAGCTCTGTTGATCCTGCAGGCGTATCTCGACCGCCGGCAGAGGGATGGATAGGGTGGCGGTCCGGGGGCGCCGATTTGCTGTGTGGAGCGCGGGCCTGTGCCTAGTGCTCATGACCGCCTTTGGCGTGCGGCTGTACCTGGCGCTTCATCCCACAATGAGCCCTCGGTTTCGTGATGCAGGGCCTCGGGTGGTCTTCATCAAGCCCAACACCGGGGTCACTACCATCGCCGACCTGCTGAAGGAGCAAGGGATCATCCAAGACCGCCTCCTCTTCGTCCTCGCGAGCGTGCTCCGGGGTTCCTATGATCGATTGAAGGCCGGGGAGTATCAGTTCGCCCCCTCGATGGGACTCGTGGACGTCATCCGGATTCTCGAGGAGGGGAAGGTCCTTGTGCACAAGGTCATCGTTCCAGAAGGGTCCACCGCCTGGCAGATTGCAGGGCTCCTCGACGAGGAGGGGCTTGTAGATCGGGAGCGGTTCCTGAGACTGGTCATGGATCGTTCGGTGGCCCGTCAATACGTGCCTGAGGCAGACACGTTGGAAGGGTTCCTCTTCCCTGACACCTACCATTTGATTAAAGGCCTGACGGAGGAGGAGATCATTGACAAGTTGGTCCAGCGGTTCTTAAGGACGTTCAGCGGCGAGGACGAATTCCGGGCCCGCAAGCTCGGAATGAATCGCTACAGGATCGTGACGCTCGCCTCCATTATTGAGAAAGAAGCGGTGGTAGATCAGGAAAAGCCCATCATCGCCGGGGTCTTTTACAACCGCCTGCGGCGGGGGATGCGACTGCAGGCCGATCCCACCGTCCTCTATGGCAAGCGCAACGGGGGCCGGATTACCCGCCGCGACCTCCAGGCAAAGCACCCCTATAACACGTACGTGCAGAACGGACTCCCCCCAGGGCCCATCGCCAGCCCCGGAGAAGCAGCCCTGAAGGCGGCGCTGTACCCGGCCCGGGTGAGCTATCTCTACTTCGTCTCCAAGAATGATGGGACCCATCAGTTCTCCCGAACCCTGGAGGAACACCAGCAGGCTGTTCGCAAGTACCAGTAGAGGAACATGGTGTCGAAGAAGCACAGCATCTGAGGAGGAAAGGATGAGGATGGTTCGGGTCTTCCTGCGGACGGCTCCAATGGCCCTGCTCCTCGTGGCCTGTGTCACCACACCTCCGCCTGAACAACCGCCGGCATCGGCGGCCACCTACTATGAGCTGGGGAGGGCGTATTTCGAGGGGGGCAATTTTCGCCTAGCCATCCCGGAGTTTTCCAAGGCGGTGGAGCTCAAGCCTTCCGATCCCATCTATCGGTCTGACCTGGGCATGGCGTTCATGTTTAACCGAAACCTCGACGAGGCGATCAAGCAGTTCGAAGAAGCGATCACGCTTGACAAACGATATACGCCGGCCAAGAACAATCTGGCCAGTGCCTATATGCTGAAAGGCGATCTGGAAAAGGCGCGAATCCTCCTCACGGAGGTGCTCAACGATCCCTTGTATCCTACACCCCATTTTGCCTATTTCAATCTGGCCAAAATCTATGAGCGCCAGGGAAAGATCGATCAGGCGGTTGAGCATTATAAGTTTGCCCTGGACGTTCAACGCGACTATGCGGACGCCCACAACAACTTGGGATTCCTGTATCTGCAGCAGGGTAAGACGGACCTCGCCATTTCGGCGTTTGGCGAGGCGACCCGCTTGAGCCCCAAGGTGCCGGTCTATCACCGAAACCTGGGGATTGCGTACACTGAGGCCGGCAGGCGTCGCGAGGCCCGCAAGGCGTTTGAGAGGGTGCTCGAGCTGGAATCCACTGGGCCCTCGGCGGAGTATGCCCGAAAGGCCCTGGACGAGCTGAAGCGATGACGGCGGTTTCCGTGAGAATGCCAGCGGTTCAGGTTCCAGATCTGCGCGACTTCACGCTGCCGGAGCTTGTTGAGTGGATCGCAGGTCTTGGCGAGCCCCGCTATCGAGCTGGGCAGATATTTCGCTGGCTGTGGAAGCGGCAGGTTGACCGGTTTGAAGCAATGACAGACCTGCCGGCCAGGTGCCGCCAGCTTCTGGAGGCGCAGGCGTGCGTCAGCAGGGTTGCCGCTGTCGCGGTTCAGTCATCGAGGGACGGCACCCGCAAGCTTTTGCTCGGGCTTTCCGATGGAGAGCGCATCGAAGCAGTCCTGATTCCGGAGGGCTCGCGTCTGACCGCCTGTATCTCCAGCCAGGCGGGGTGCGCCATGGGGTGTGGCTTTTGCCTCACCGCCACCATGAATCTCCATCGAAACCTGCGCCCGGCGGAGATTGCCGGCCAGCTGGTGGCGCTCCAGAGCGCCCTTGGCCCCGGGGAGCGGGTCACCCACATCGTGTTTATGGGGATGGGGGAGCCCCTGGCGAATTATGCCGCGACCGAAAAGGCCTTGCGGATCCTCATCGCTAAGGAGGGGCTTGCCTTTTCTCCCCGGCGGATCACCGTCTCGACCGTCGGTGTGATTCCAGGGATTCGTCGCTTGGCCCGAGCCGGCCTCGGAGTGAACCTGGCGGTCTCTCTGGTGGCGACCACGGATGAGGTGCGCAATCGCCTCATGCCCATCAACCGCCGGTATTCTCTGCGTGAGCTTCTCCAGACCTGCCGGGAGTTTCCCCTGCCACCCCGGCGCCGCATGACGTTTGAATACGTCCTGATGGCGGACGTGAACGACACCAGCGAGGATGCAGAGCGCCTGCTCGGGCTCCTCAAAGGCATTCCATGCAAGGTCAATCTGATCCCGTTGAATGAGGCGCCCGAGATCCCGTTCCGTCGTCCCTCGCGGCAGCGCATTGAGGCCTTTCAGAAGATTCTGCAGCGGGCGGGCACCATCGCCACGATTCGCGAGAGTCGGGGACAGGATATCTCGGCCGCCTGCGGCATGCTCGCCGTTGCCGCGACGCCGCTTGACACTCAACTTTCCATCCCGTATACTCCACAGTGCGGGGTGGAGCAGCTCGGTAGCTCGTTGGGCTCATAACCCAAAGGTCGGTGGTTCAAATCCACCCCCCGCAACCAAAAAGACCACGCACTCATCAAGGGGGTGACTTCGGTCACCCCCTTTATCTTTCGGCAAGCCAGCCGCCGCAATCCTCTGGTCGGCTCAGGTGTCCGGGGAGCTTTTGTCGGGAACAGCAGGGGGGCGTCGGATCTTTTTCCGTCGGTCGAGTACCTCGGCGAGAATAGGCAAGAGCACCGAGCCGCCCGGGAGCAGGAAGATGATCAGGGCCGGGACGAGCATGGCGATGTGCTTCAGATGGACCCGAATCTCGCGGATTTCGTCCCTCGTCCATTTCTCGCCCGTGTTGCGGTTCTTCATCAAGAGCCGCATCAGATCCTTGACGGCGAGCACCTGGGAAAGAATAAGCTCTTTGTTCGTCGCGATCAGTCTCTTCAGGAATCTCTTTATCATCCGATTCCCTGATCCGGTTCAGACTGTGGTGTCTTGAGCCTCGCTGCGCAGCACGTTGATCACCGCGTTGAAGAGCAGACCGTTGGTTGAGATTGCGTTGCCGCCACGTACGGTCCGCACGCCGCTCCAGTCCGAGAATCGTCCGCCGGCCTCCTCCAGTATGGGCAGGAGCGCGCAGGCATCCCACTCGCTCATGATGGGATCGAGCATGATGTCCGCGCGGCCGGTCGCCACGAGGGCATGCCCGTAGCAATCGCCCCACGTCCGCTCGAACTTCACCCGCGCCCGCAGTCGGTCAAACGCCGCCCGGAGTCCCGCATCCTCGAAGAGACGGGTATCCGTCGTGAGGAGGGTCGCGTCCTCCAAGCGACCCACCGAGGAGACCCGGGCGCGCTTGCCGTTCCACCACGCCCCACCGCCCGCCCGCGCCCAGACCGTCTCCCTGAGGGCGGGAAAGTGAACTACGCCCACGATCGGCTCCCTGTTCTTTTCCACGCCAACCATCACGCCCCAAAGGGGCACGCCGCGGATGAACGACTGGGTGCCGTCGATCGGGTCGAGGGTCCATCGATATGGCGCATCCTCGCGCGCCGGACCGAACTCTTCACCGAGGATCCCATGGCTCGGGAAGCGTTCCTCGATTCGGGACCGCAACAGTTTTTCGGCCTCCCGGTCCGCGACGGTCACAGGAGTCTGGTCGGATTTCCACTCCACGTGGACATCGCGCTCGAAATACCGCAGCGCGACCTCGCCTGCCTCGCGGGCGGCGGCGAGGGCCAGCTCCAGAAGCTCGTCAAGTGTCGGCGTGTGCATTGTTCTGCTTGCTCACCACTCCGTGTTCCGGCTAGTCTATCATGGTCTGGCGGTCTGACGCGGCCCCTTGCCCTTCTCTGAGGTGCTTACGGCGCCCCTCGATACCGTGGGCAAGATGGGCTACTGGGACTGGCGCCCCCTGAACCCTTCGGGTATAGTAGGACATCTAAGAAGGGGAGGGTACGCCGTCGCAGCGACGGGCCCCAAGGAGGCGTGGCCGATGAAAGCGTATACACTATCGCGTTTCTTCGTGACAGGGGGGCTCCTTGTCATGAGCCTGGTGAGCACTGCGGTCGCCGCGGAGCACGGGGCGGGGGGTGAGGAACGCGCCATCGCGACGTTTGCCGGTGGCTGCTTCTGGTGCATGGAGCCCCCGTTCGATGAGCTGGAGGGGGTCATCTCGACGACCTCTGGCTACACCGGCGGGCACAAGAAAGATCCGACGTACAAGGAGGTGTCGGCGGGTGGCACCGGGCATACCGAAGCCGTGCAGATCGTCTACAATCCGAAGAGGATCAGCTACGCGAAGTTGCTGGAGGTCTTCTGGCGCAATATCGATCCGCTGACCAAGGACGCACAATTCTGCGACAAGGGCAGCCAGTATCGCTCGGGGATCTTTTACCACGACGGAGAGCAGAGGCGCCTGGCCGAGCAGTCAAAACAGGCGCTCGAAGGGTCGAAGCGATTTCGCCAGTCCATCGTCACCGAAATTACGGCCGCCTCGGAGTTTTACGCCGCCGAGGAGTACCACCAGGATTATTACCAGAAGAATTCCCTTCGATATAAGTTCTACCGCTTCGGCTGTGGCCGAGACCAGCGGCTCAAAGACCTCTGGGGTCAGCCTAAATAAAAAAACGTCGTAGAAGGAGGAGGGTGATCCATGAAACGGCGGACACTCTTGCTTATCGGAAGCCTCGTGGTGGCGAGTGGACTTCCCTCGATGCTGCACGCCGAGATCCTGGCGATGCTGAATTACGAGACCAAGCGCGAGCAGACGATCCGGCGTGAGGGGATCGCCATCATCGACGTGGATCCGAAATCCGAGCAGTTCGGCCAGATCGTGATGGACATCCCGTTGCCACCCGACGTGGTCGCCCATCACATCTTTTACAACCAGGATACGAGCAAGGCCTACGTGACGGCACTGGGGCAGAGCGTCCTGTACGTCATGGACATGAAGAGATTTCCGTATCGGATGAAGAAGGTCCCAGTCCCCGAATGCAAGGTGGGGGAGGATGTGGTCTTCTCCGGTGACAAGAAGACCTGGTACCTCACGTGCATGGGGTCCCAGAACGTCATCGTCGGCGACGCCACCGCTGACCGTCCCATCAAGGCGATTCCCCTCCCCGGTACGCACCCGCACGGGATCGCCATCCACGACGGTATCGATCGCCTTCTCGTGACCAGCACGGTGCACCCTCCCGACCTCGGCAATCCGGGCGAGACGGTGACGGTCATCGAGGCGAGTAGCGGTAAGGTGCTTTCGAGCCACACGGTCTCGAACAAGCCATCGCCGTCCGGCGAAGCTCCGGTGGAGATCCTGTTTGTTCCTGGCTCGAACCCGCCAGTGGCCTACATCGCGAACATGTTCGGCGGGACGCTGTGGGCGGCGGTTTGGGCTCCGGCCAAGAAGGCGTTCGAGTTCAGCCAGGCCTTCGACTTCACGCCGATCGGCAGCGGGGTGCCGCTCGAGATGTACTTCAACAAGAAGGGCGACCGTCTCTACGTGACCACGGCCAAGCCCGGCCATTTCCACATCTTTGATATCAGCCAGGATCCGAGGAAGCCCAAGCTGCTCAAGACGATCCCTGCTGCGGCTGGGGCTCATCACGTGGCCTTCACCCTGGATGAGCGGTACGCCTTCGTGCAGAACAGTCTCCTGAACCTCCCAGGCATGAGTGACGGTTCCGTCACGGTGATAGATCTGGTCAAGGAAGAACTGGTGGCGAGCGTGGACACGTTGAAGAATCAGGGCTTCAATCCCAACTGCATCGTCCTGTTGCCCGAATGGAATTATCCCGCCGGCCACTGAGCACAGGGTGGTTCCACGAACGCCACGGTGTCACCTCTGTTGTTCTTTCATTCCGTGGGGGGGCGCTCCGCCCCATACTTTCCCGGAAAATGGCAGGCCGCTATCTGCCAGAAGTCGGGGGAGCGCCATACAAATACGGGGTTATGTTCCGTATCCCTGAGTTCGACACCGATGAGATGCTTTGAGGTGCTGTCTTTCTCCAAGACAAACAATGCCGTTCCAAGGGTTTCCTCGCGCGACCCCCTGCTGAGGAGTGTCCGTTGAATATTTGGACAGCCGTCTTTCCTCAGCAAGCGCCCGTCCGCTTCGATAAACGTTACCCCGAATCCTTCTAGCTTCGCGTAGATCTCTTTCGGCATGCTGTCGCGGAAGTCCAGGGCGGCGCCCCCGATCTTCGTGATCTCCGTCAGGACTGTCGCCGACCCCTCGGCCTTGAGGGTAAACTGTACCCGGTCCCCCCGCTTCAGCTCCTTCAGCAGATCGGGCGAGGCGACCCGGAAAGCCATCCTCATCGGGGGCATCAGGCCCGGGATCTCCTGGTGGTCGAGGGCGATCATCCCCTCCGACGGATCGAGGGCCAAGACAGTCCCCACCCCCTGAAACTCCTCACCGAACCCTTTCCCGATGGCCAGGAGGCAGAGACTGATGGCCAAGGCAGTTGTCAACATGCGGTTTCTGTACCGGGACCTGTTCACAGAGCCTCCTTAACCGAGCACTGCAAGGGGTTGCGCGTAATTTTTGAGCACTCACCGCCTCAGGCGCGGTAGGGGAACCCACGCCATGTGAGTCATTTGGACATCTTAATCGCGCTCTAAGATAGCGTCAAGCCTCTAGTGAAGCGTGGGCGACCCGAATTGGCCCGGGACTCACACGGTTCCTCCCTGCCTTCCCTCTCTAGGCATAAGTATTGCACCTTTACTCTGCGGGGTGACAAGGGTGAGGCAATTTCGTACAAGGGAAAGACCCTCGATCCCGCAGGGCGGAAGAGGACGGAGGACGCTTACGGCGGGAGGGGCCAAGAATCGCTGCCTAGCGATCGCGATTCTGAGCGGAACGCTGATCGTCGGCCTCGTGCCGACCGCCTTTCCCGCTGACGCGCCATCGGCCGATCTGAGTCCACGCGTCGCGACCCTGCAGGCTGAAGTACCGGTAGCCTACGACCTGCCCGTCCTGCTCGCTACCTTGACCGAGTTGACCGGCTGGCCTGTCCTCGATTGGCCTCTCCCGAGGATCGTACAGCTTCAGCCCGAGGCCTTTCAGCAATTGACGCAGCTCAGCCGCCGCAGCGTCTTCGGCCTATACGTTCCCGAGACAAATCAGGTCTTCCTCAACCTCCACTGTCGATCCCAGTGGCCAGATGAACCGGAAGTATTCTGCCGCGCCACCCTCTTCCACGAGATGGTCCATTGGGGGCAGCACCATTCCGGGATCGACGAAATGCTCAGTGGGCCAGAGGAGGAGCAGCAGGCTCTTGAGTATGAGATCCATTATGTCGAGACCAAGTTAGGATTCCCGGATCTATACCCACCAGCTCGGCCGAGCCTCGACGCACTTCCACCGCTGACGATGCCGCTCCGCCTCTCCCAGGGGCCTTGGCGGGTCTCGATCCAGGACGCGGCCGGTCAGCGCCAGTGGGTCTGGGTGGCGACCGGAACCTGGCTGCAGATGCCCGCCATGAAGCGCTATCACGGGCAGCTCGTCTATCATGATGCCCATTGGATCGGCGTGGAGATCTTCGAAGTTGATCGCTCGACGGAAAGGCATCTCGTTGAAGCGTGGTGGGATGCGGGCTATGTCCCCCAGACGGGCGGCAGCCTCGATGTCGTCTTCCCCGTCCATCCGACCTACCAGGGGCGCTGGGTGCGGTCCCGCTGAGGGCGGAAGGCAACGCCTGCCTTACTCCGGAATCTCGACGACGCGCTCAGTGACAACCGAAGCGGGATCATCGGGATCCGTAAGGACGGTAAAGGAGATCCTCCGCCAATCCGCAGAGAGCTTGTTCACCAGTAACCTGCTCCCGGCTACCCAGTCCCCTTTTTCTGTCTGGACCTCGAACGTGTAGGGGCCGCCCGGCGTCTCCTGGCATCCCCGGGCAATGGGACGGGGGTGATCCTTCTTGGCCATCCAATTTTCGGGGAAGGTAATAAAATATCCAACGCGTGGGAAGTTGTCGGGGAACAGCGGATCCCGAGCGATAATCCGGAGGAGGTGACCCCGAAAGGATTCGACATAGGTCACCACCCAGGCGTGGACTTCGGCGCATGTCCCGCCGGCGTGGGCCGCCTCGAGGCGTTTAGCCCCTGGGCCGATACTCAGTCCCGCCGCAAGGATGAGCCCGATGGGAAGAAGCAACCTCGGAGTCCGCATTGCACGCTCCTTCCTGACCGGTCAACCTCCAGCGTAGCAGTGATTGGTCAATCGCGCGATGGCCCGGATGCATCTCCTAGAGTCAGAGGAGCGACATATGTCGTGGGATATCTTGCTCCAGGAGCCGCCTCATTGTGGCCATCTCCTCCGGGGGCAGAACTTCGGAGAGCTGGTGGAGGCGGAGGGGTTCACGGTCGGATACGAGCTTTACTTCGAGGACGTCGGCCAGGTAGAAGAGATGGGCACCGGCATCTAGGGCCGCCCGGACTTGACACTCCAAATAGCCTACCACCCCGGGGAGGAGGGGGCTGCCCGTCACCCCGTGCTTAAAGGGGACCGTCGCGAATTTGTCCACGTCCCGCCCCGACCGGAACCCGAAGTGGGGGACCCATGGCCATTGATCCTCCCCGAGCAGGTTCAGCGCAAACTTCCTGCTGGCCTCGATCAGCTCCCGCGTGTACGTCATCCGGCCGACGCCAACAAGGAGGCGGGGGACCTGCGGGACGATGGTCGCGGGCATCACCCAGCTCACGATCTGGCCGTTGCGCCGGCCCCCGTCGGCTGCAGTGAGGACGAAGACTTCGAAATCCATCTTGTCGAGCACGGCGGAAATGCAAGCCTGGTCCATGGATTCCCCTCGCTCCGCTCCACGACGCACCCGAAGCGGCTCGCGCTGCGTTCGCCCCATTATACACGCGGCCGCTCACTCTGGGGAGCGTCGTCGGCAGCAGGCTCAGATTGCAAGGGGAGTGTCAGGAGATACTGAGGATCAAGATCCCGCTCGCGGCCATAGGGCAGTCCCATCACCGCAAGATGATCAGGGGTGGGTGCGATGTAGGTCCCGAACAGCCGGGTCCTTACTGCCGCTCCGCTCTTTGCGGGGCCAACCCTCGGACGACCTCGGTCTCCGGGACCTCCGCGTAGCGGAAGGTGGTCTTCACGTCGTCGAGCATCTTACGTGCCACCTCCACATGGGGGTAGATAAAGTAGTTGAGCGGACCGGTGGTGTGGTCTTCGCCCAACTCGAGGTCGCGCCCAATGGTGAACTGGATCCGATCCGCTGGGTGGGTGCCGAAATAGAGGTCCCGGCGCTCTGGACGTTTATCAGCCTCAGAGGCGTCAATGGGAAACCAGCCTACCCCGGGCAGGTGAAACTCCGTCCAGCAGTGGTAGCCGGCAATGGTGCCGGCGGGTTGGTCCTCCGGGATGGAGAACCCAATCTCGAACCGCGCCGGAATCCCTTCCGCACGGGCGAGGGAGATGAACAGGGCATGATAGTCGGTACAGTTGCCGTACCGCGCGGTGCAGGCCCAGAAGGTATCGCCGTGCCCCCAGCCCGTGCCGACCTTCTTGTACTCCATCGTGTCGATCACGTAGTCGTAGATGGCGCGGGCCCGCCCGAGCGGCGTGGGATCGCTCTTGGGAATGTCGGCCCGTACCTGGTCGATGAGGGGACCGGAGATCGGCACTCGCCGGTCTGGCCCGAGAAAGAGCGCCAGTTCTTCTCGCTCCTTCGGGGTGTGTTCATTCACGGTTGAGGCGAGCCGTTGTTGCTGAAACCCCTGGCGCCGGACCACGTACTCGGTCGTGATCGTGATGGCTTTCCCGTCGGAGCGGTCAAGGTGACCATGCCAGAAGCGGTTGCCGTAGCGGTTCTCCGTCTTTTCCTGTCCCGGGATGCTCGCCTTCAGCGTCCGGCGGAGGACGTCCTGATGGGCGTCGGAGACGGCGAGCGGGACAAAGACGTCGATGGGGCCGATTCCGGTTGGCTGCGGCGGGATCTCAACTTCGTAGGTGAAGGTGAAGGTCCGAGCCCCTTGGCCCGCGTCGTAGACGACACGAGCTTCTGGCACCCCACACGTCCCTCCCGCACTCTCAGCGATGACGGCGCCCGCGGTCAGGGCCAGGGCCGCCGGCATCGCGAGCAAACCTGCAAACGCTCCTCGCCTCCCCTGGGGAATGCCTGGCATTGCTGCTTCTCCTCGCTGACGGTTGGGGATCGTAGCTTTCAGCCGATCCTCGTGACCAGCGGTCACGGGATCTCCACGGGGTTGTCTTGCTCAAACGTGTAACGGAGCTTTTGGACCCACCCGGTCCCTTCCTTCGTGGGCTCCTTGTGAATGCGGGTCTTGGTGACGGTCAGCTTGTCCTTCTCTTCATTGAGCCAGAAATCAATATCATACACCCTTTCGGACTCGCCTTGGACGCGAAAGTCCGTGCAGGCGAAGTAGCCCTGCCCTTTGATCCTCCGGACGGGATCGTGGATCTTCACGAACTCGAGGGCCAACTCCTGACCGGTCTTCTCGTCCTTGAGCCTGTAGACCCCGCCGCCTTCTCTGAGCTTATCGGCGATGTGGGTATGGATCGCGGCCTTGACCTGCCAGGCCTTCGCATCCGCCGTCTCTCCGGGATGCTCCTGGGCGACAGCCCACCACCACGGCAAAGGAGTGACGGTCGTCAGGACCCATTCGTTACCCTCCTTCTTCGGGTACTTGTGCATGCGCGCGTCTACGAAAATAAGCTTGTCCCCCTCGGGCCTGACCCAAAAATCTATGTCGTAGAACTTTTCGGGCTCGCCCCGGACGCGAAAGTCAACGTCGGCGAAATAGCCATGGCCCTCGATCTTGCGGACGATCCGAATCTTCACGAACTCCAGGGCCAGGTCTTTCCCGGTCGCCTCATCCTTGAACTTGAAGACACCGCCCCCTTCTTTGACCTTCTGGGCGATGTGTTCTTGAATGGCAGTCTTGACCTCGTCGGTGGTGAAGGCGTGTGCCCCGGCGAGCGGCCCGAGGAAGGCGCCCACCGCCACCAAAACGCCGATGAAAAGCACTCCCAGACTCCGCATGCAAGCCTCCCTTCTTTCAGGACCCTCGTACCGTGCCCAGACTTCCCCTTCCTCTCTAAAGACAGATTATGGTGCCGGTGTAAAGATGGTCAAGGGGAAACTTGCCTATTGGGCGGCTCTTGCGCGCACTCCTCTGAAATTTCGATGAAATCTATGTAAAATTCAACCCCTGACGCGAGAGGCTACCGGACCCACTTATTGGGTGTCCCTTCCATCGCTGAGCCCTCCTCGGGTCGCCACAGCAGCGCGTCCTCGAACTTCTTCGCCAGGGCGAAGTCTCGCTCGGTGATGCCGCCAGAGGCATGGGTCCGGAGCTTGACCCAGACCTTGCCCCAGGTCACCTCCAGGTCCGGGTGGTGCCAGGCCGCCTCTGAGAGATAGCCAATGGCATTCACCAGCATCACAGTGGTCGGCCACCCATCGGTGTTGAATTTCCGCCGGATCCAGCGCCCCTCGAGAGTCCAGTTGGGAAGCTCCTTCTCGAGGCGCTTCATCACCTCGTCATCAGAAATCACCGGCAGCTTTTTTTCCTTTTCCATCGTACGATCCTCCCTGAAAAGGTTTCCGCGGTCTCTTCGGAGGGCTGGCGTCTTTCTCCTCCTCTCCGCTGGGAACTCACGAGAAGAGCGCCTCGATCAGGGCCTTGGCCTTCACCAGCGTTTCTTCGTACTCTGCCTCGGGATCAGAGTCGGCCACGATGCCGCCGCCAACCTGAAAGTAGGCCCGGCCCCCTCGACAAATGATGGTGCGGATGGCGATGTTCAGGTCCAGGTCTCCGCCAAAGTCCAGATAGCCGATAGAGCCGGTGTAAATCCCCCGCCGGGTCGGCTCGAGCTCCTCGATGATCTCCATCGCCCGAATTTTTGGCGCCCCGGTCACCGATCCCCCCGGAAAACAGGCCCGCAGGAGGTCGATACGGTCGCGGTCCCGCCGCAATCGACCCAGGATGCTGGCGGTGGTCTGGAAGACCGTGGCGTAGGTCTCGAGGGCCCGGAGGGTCCTCACCCGGACCGAACCGTACTCGCAGACCCGGCCCAGGTCGTTCCGCTCCAGGTCGACGATCATGACGAGCTCCGCCTGGTCTTTCGCACTCCTCAGCAATTCCTGTTTCAGATACCGATCCTCGGCCGGGCTCTTGCCGCGGGGGCGGGTCCCCTTCATGGGGCGCGTCTCCACCCGGCGATCGCGGAGTCGGAGGAATCGCTCGGGCGATCCCCCGACGACAGCGACCTCGCCGTAGTCGAGGAAGCAGCCGAACGGCGCCGGATTGATTCGATGGAGGCGCCGATAGAGGGGGAAGGGGTCCTCGTCGAAGCGGGTGGAAAACCGCTGCGAAAGATTGACTTGATAGATGTCCCCGGCGGCGATGTACTCCTTGGCCTTGCGGACCGCGTCCAGATACCCTTCCTTCGTGAAGGTGCCCTCGAGGCCGCTCCGCGGGCGTTCCCGCTGTGCAGGTGAGCCCCATCGCCTGCGTCCGTCCTCAAGGCGCCGGAGCT
>Ga0209618_1000057_pt1 | contig 20966 bp, 27 predicted proteins | sample Rifsed13ft3_FD_184007 | JGI IMG/M metagenome (GOLD analysis project Ga0209618, IMG submission 184007) | Soil microbial communities from Rifle, Colorado, USA - sediment 13ft 3 (SPAdes) (version 2) | ecosystem: Environmental > Terrestrial > Deep subsurface > Rock core/Sediment | place: Rifle... | reverse complement strand
TCACCGGCTCGAAGTTCTCGTTCACCACGCGCACCACGTATCCCGGACAAGCGGAGCCGATCCACCCCGGCTTGACCTTCTTGGTGACCGCGGCGGAGATGAAGACGAACATCATCTCGGTGGTCCCCAGCCCCTCGTAGGTCTCGAGGCCGAACTTCTCCTTCCAGTCGAGGTACGTCTTGGCGGTCAGCGCCTCGCCGCCGCCGGTGCAGAACCGCAGGGAAGAGAAGTCGTAATCCTTCGGGTTGATGTCGACCAGCATCTTCCGGTAGGCGGTGGGCAGGGCCGACATGATCGTGATCTTGTGGTTCTGGATGTTCTTGGCCATTCCCACCGGATCGAACCGGGGAATGAGCGAGACGGCCGCGCCGTACCGGAACGGGATGACCGCCACGGTGGAGTAGCCGGCCGCCATGGCGATCGGCGCCGGACCCCCGATCACGTCCTTGTCGGTAACCTCCCAGCAGTACTTCCCGAACCCGTCGGCGACAATCAGCGACTCCTCCATGAAGTGGGCCGTCCCCTTGGGCAGCCCGGTCGTCCCGGAGGTGAACAGGAGCACCGAGACGTCCATCCGGTCCCTCTTCACCGCTTCGCACTGGTCCGGGTTCTTCATCAGGTCGGCGTAGGGGATATATCCCTTCGCCCGGACCTCGTTCTCGTCTCCGCCCACCACGACGATCGTCTTGACCGTCTTGAGATCCGGCTTCGCCGCCTCGACTTCCCCGAGCATCGCCGCGGCGACGATCATGACCTTCGCCTCGGCCAGATTCGCCACGTGGGAGATCTCGGTGCGCGCGAAGAGGACCGAAGTGGGAAGCGAAACCCCCCCGATCTTGATGATGGCGAAGTTGCAGACGATCGCGGGCGGGATGTTGGGCATCCGCAGGAACACCCGGTCGCCCTCCTCGACGCCGAGTTTTTTGAGCCCGTTGGCGACCCGGTTGACGCTCGCCTGGAGCTGCTTGTAGGTGATCCGCTGGTCATCGAAATAGACGGCGACCTTGTCGCCGTACTTCGCGGCGGTCTGATCGAGCAGGACTTCGGTGGAATTGAATTTCTGCGGGATTTTCTTGAACTCGTCAAGCGAATAGATCCGCTTGGGCCGCAACTCCGGCGGCGGAAGATAGCTTTCCGGTATTTTCCCCATCCGTCCTCCCCTCCTTCGTAAGGCGGTTACGGACCGCGACCCCCCGCGGCCCCGCTCCGCCGCTCTTGGTTTTCGATCCTTACGCCTTTTCCAGAAGCCCCTGGAGGGCCTCCTCGCAGCCCAGGGTCCGCTGCAGGTCCCTGTCGGACCGGGGGAAGGCCTCCGTCGGGTAGCGGTCCGCGTCCTTCTCGAAGACCAGGAGGGCCGGCACGGTCTTCCCGAAGTCTTCCTGGAGCGCGCCTTTCGCGCCGAACACCGCGCGCACCTGCGCCTTCGGGCCCGTCAGCGCCGCGTTGTACGTCATGAAGGCAACCTGCGCGCCCTGTAAGTCAACGGCCTTGGCGTTGACGCCCTTGGCCGCCAGCTGGTTGACGAGCTCGACGGCCTTCGCGTTGTTGGTGGCGAATGTGGCGCCGGGTTGCACCGTGCTGTCGTAATAGAATTCCACCTTCATCGTTGCATGCCCTCCTTCCCAGAATGGTGTTTGGGAAAATTGCCGCATAAAAAGGCAAAATCCACGGCCGCACCCGATTTTTCCCAAAGGCGGCCGTGGATTTGCCGCGTCGCTAATCTACCAGACCGGCGACGGTCGGTTCAAGAATCTTTTTACTTTGTCGCGGGGCCGGGTCCTTCGTAGAAGCCGCACTCCCCTTCGATCCCATCGTCTTTCGGGATGTTGATGTTGTAGGGCCACTCGAGCTTCAAGCACGCTCCCATGTACGCCTTGCTGATCTCGGGGTCGAGGGCCGCGAGGAAGTTCTTGCAACCTTGACAATTCGGAACGATTTTTGCCACGGTATCCCCTCCTGTCTAAAAAATGGTCAAGCGATTCAGATGCCTGTGTAGAACATCTTCGGAATGCTCCCGACCAGCTCCTCGGTCGAAAGCGGCTTGCCGGAGACGGCTTTCCCGCGGATGCTCTTGGTAATCGGGATCGGCTTCCCCTGGAAGTCTTCCCGGGCCTGCGGCGCGGGCGCCACCTTTCCCGGAGTGGTGATCGGCTTCCAGTCCGTCGTCTGCGCGAAGCCCGGCAGCTTGTCGTGGGGCGGTTTCCCCTCCACCGGGGGACCCTTGCGGTGGCCGTTCTCGAGCGCGTACTCCCAGATCGCGTCGCAGCCGGCGCATTTGATCTTTCCCTTGAAGTTCCAGAACGTGAACGGATCCAGATAGTTGATCGTCGTGCACTTCGGGCATTGAAGAAGAAGTGAAGAATCCTTAAATATCATCGTATCCCCCTTTTCGGTTCGTTAAATGATCTCTTTCTGCTCCAGTTCGGCGATGTGCGAGCCGCTGTAGCCGCACAGCTTGGCCAGGACGTACTCGTTGTCCGCGCCGACCGGCTTGAAGACCCAGCGGGTCCGGGGCGGAGTATCCGAAAGGAGGCACGGCAGCACCTGCGTCTGCACGTCGCCGAACGTCGGGTCGTCGATCCAGGCGAGCGTCCCCCGGAGGTGGTAATGCTCCTGTGCGGAGACCTCCTTGGAGTTCCACACCGGCTGGGAGACGAGCCCGTTCTTCTTGCACTCCTCCCAGACCTGCTCTTTCGTCTTGTCCGCCGACCACTTCTCGAGCTCGGGGTAGATGGCGCTCTGCGCATCGGCCCCCACCCGGTCGGCGTGGGTCGGGTACTTCTTGGCAAGATCGGAACGGTTGATCATCGTGCACAGCTTCGCGAAGTCCTCGTCCTTGTACGCCGAGACGAGGCAGAAACCCACTTCCTGCTCCTGCGGGTTCTTCGAGTTCGGGTACGACGACTTCCCGCACTTGAGGATCCCGTGGACGCAGAGCAGCGGCTCCCAGTTCCCGAACCGCTGGGCGACGATTCCGGTCCTTCCGTAGAGAGCGATGAGGTCGGTCAGGTGTCTCTGGGCGCCGTGCACCTGGGAGTATTCGAGGAAGTTCCCCCTGCCCGAGACGTTGTCGCGCCAGTAGAGGCACGCGATGATGTTGAACGCCGAAATCGCCCCGCCCCAGTAGTCCATGATCCAGATGGTCTGCTTGGAGGGCATCCCGCCGTACTCCTTGTGCCACCCGGTGATCGAGAAGCAGCCGCCCTGGGCCTGGCCGAGGATGTCGTAGGAGGCGCGGTTGCGCCCCGGGCCCCAGCCGCCGAAGCCGCCCATCCACTGGTAGATGACGCGCGGGTTGACCTGGGCGTGCTGCCGGGCCCCGATCCCCCACCGGTCGAACGTGCCCGCCCGGTAGTTCTCGGCGAAGACGTCGGACTTGGCGGCCAGACGCTTCATGATCTGGATCGCTTCGGGCTTGTGGAAGTCGAGCGACATGAAGTACTCGTTCGCGTTCGCGCCGAAGAAGCCCAGTCCCGTCCCCTTGTCCGGCATCCAGCGGGACAGCGGATAGAGGAACGGCTCGTTGAACGGCGTGGTGTGCCGCATCGGCTCGCCCCGCTTGGGCAGCTCGACCTTGATCGTCTCGGCGCCCAGCTCCGCCAGGTAGTTCGCGCAGGAGGGGCCGAGGATGTACTGCGTGGTGGAGATCGCCCGGATCCCTTTCAGGGTCTCGGGCTTGTCGTACCGCTTCGTGGTGTCGAACACGGACCGGCAGAAATCCTCGAACGTCATATCTTTTACGTCTTTGCTGATCGCAGCAGTCATTAGATTACCCCTCCCTTCCTGAGAGCTTTCAGTTTCTCGCGGTCCAGCCCGGCGAGGCGGCGGTATACGTCCTCGTTATCCTGGCCGACCGTGCGGCCGATCCACTTGATCCGCCCCGGGGTGTTCATCCCGATGAAGCTGGACGCTCCGAGGAGGACTTTCCCGTAGTTGATGTCGTCGCAGATCTCGATGTGGCCGCGGTACTTGTAGTGCGGGAACTCGCACACCTCGTCAAGGAACGAGACGCCTCCCGACGCCACTTCCTCTTCCTGGAGCGCCTTCTCGCACTGGGCCCGGGTCTTGTCCTTGGTCCAGTCGCACATGGTGGTGTAGGTCTCGACCTGCATGTAGTGCGGGAGCCGGTCGGTCACCACGCGCAGCTTCGGGTCCTCGCAGATGTGCTGCTCGAGCTCGGGCCTGTCTTTCCCTACGGTCCGCCAGATCCGGAACCAGAGCCGGTCGTGCCCGCCGCCGACCATGATCTGCCCGTCGGCGCAGGGGTTCACCGCGTAGATGTTGATCGCCAGGTCCCAGTTCCCGTAGCGGGGCCTGACGGAGCCGTCCATGCCGTGCCAGCCCCAGTTGTAGTCGATGATCCGCATGACGCCTTCGGCCGCCGTGCACTCCACGAACTGGCCCTTCCCCAGGAACCTCTCCCGGGCGAAGAGGGCCGACATCACGCCCATCGCGGCGAAGGTGCCGCCGACCTGGTCGGCGAGCCACCACCCGGAGCGGGTCGGCGTTCCGCCGAACGCCACCGGGGCGCCGGTCCCGTGGGTAAAGCCCATCGCGTTCTGCCCGACCGGGTCCATCGCTCCCGGCTGGTCTTTGAGCGGGCCCCACTGGCCGCGCTCCCCCACCCAGAGGTAGACGAGACGCGGGTTGATCTCGGAAAGCTGGCGGTAGCCGATCCCCAGCTTGTCGAAGTGCCCCGGGGCCGCATTTTCGATCAGGACGTCGACCTGCGGGATTATTTTTTTGAGCAGATCCTGCCCCTCTTTCGTCTCCACGTTGAGGGTGACGGAAAGCTTGTTCCGTGCCTCGGCGAGGAACCGCGGGCTGCACTTCTCGCCGTTGGCGGCGGTGAATGCATACTCTTCACGGCCGAACGGAACCCTTGTCCGCAACGGGTCGCCGCCCGGCGGTTCGACCATGATGACCTCGGCCCCCAGTTCCGAGAAGTGGGACGAGCACCAGTGGCCGATGATCTGGTTCGCCGTGCAGTCCAGGACGCGAAGTCCGTCCAGCGATTCCGGCTTGTCCGCGTTGAACTGTTGCCGAACCGCGGATTCAATCCACAGGGAATATGCCTTCTTCTTTTCATCCACGCCGGCGTATACTTCGTCGGTTGTCGGCGTCGGTATGGCTGGCCACTGAAGAACCTTGATTTTCGGCCGTTTTTTCTCTGTACGCCACTTTTCAGCCATTCTACCCCTCCTTAAAAATTTTCCGGACCACAGCACACTTCACTACGAAAACACGGTAGGCATCGCGCCTTCTATCTCCCTTGTCCCCCTCTAATCCCCCCTTTCCGTTTTCCCCCGGGACAGGCGAAAATGATGTCTCTACCCCGTTTTGCAAAACCGGGAAAACTCTAATCAAATCAGGATTTTTTGCCGGATCTGAAGCCAAGCTTTTGGAAATATGGTTTTATTTATATCCTTACGGTCGTGGCCGTGTCAAGTAAAATTTTATTTATAAAACCTTTTTTTGGCGTTTGAGGATCATGTGGCTTCCCACAGTGCCGTACGCGATGCCGTCGCGGTTCGGCGCGATAAGCGGTATGGCCGAGACGAGCTCCCACCCTTCCTGCCCCGCCTCGTGCAGCCACTCCATATCCGTTGTCAATCCTTCGGGCGTTTCCTTGAACATAACGATTTTTTCCATATATTCCAAGGCCATAGGTTACGTCTCCTCCTCGTTGGTTTCGGGCGGGATCCCCGCTGTTTCCGCGATCATCGCGCGGATGGCATCGAACATCTCCTGTTTTTCCGCCTCCCTGCGGTACATCATCCGCAGGGCGAGAACCGTCACCTGGTCGTAGAGCCTCTTCACTCCTTCTCCTTCCTGCCCTCCCCCGAGGTTTTTCAATATCGAACCATGGTTGGAGGTAAAGTTTTCGTTCGTAAGAAGGGAGATCTGCCGGCCGGCGTCCCCCAGTTCGGCGGGGGAGGAGGAGCGGAGGAACCGGGCGAGATGGCGCGCCATCATCGCGGAGTCCATCCGTTCGTTGTCCTCCCGCAGGAGGCGAAGCTTCTCCTCCTCGGGCGAGAGCTTCCACACGAGGAAGGAGACCGGCTTCGTCATCACCATCCGCCCTGTGGAGTACCGGTCGAAAAAGTAGGTGATCAGCCGGTCGGTGACGGATCCGGCGATGGCCACGATCAACTCCCGAAGAGCGTTGCCCGGGATTTCATAAAAGGAAGGGAACCGGGCCATGAAGGGGGATACGATCTCCCGGACCTCCTCGGTGGTCAGGATGTCCACGTGGACGAGGGCGGACAGGCGCAGGTCCTTGAGCGACATCGTCTCCAGGGTCATGCGCAGCTCCCGGAGCTTCCACCCCGGGGGGGCCTCCCGGGGATACCTCTCCATCCCGGGTCCCAGCAGCGTCTCCGGATCGGCGGGAAGCCGCGCGGCTTTCGCGGCAATGGCCCGAATCCGGGGGAGAATGATTTCGCACTCCCCGATCGACTTCGCCGCGACGGCGCTTCCCACCAGGGGAGCGATCTCGCGGGCCGCGGTGCGAAGGTCCGCCGTAGGAACGACCGTGAGCCGGTCCAGCAGGTCGAAATACAACGCGAATTCGAGAACCCCCTCGTTGAAGCCGGGGTCCGAGAGCATGTACGGCCGGAAGAGCATCCCCATGCGGGCGACCTCGCGACGCAGCTGCAAGGGAGAGACTTCCTCCAGGTGTTCCGCGATCCTGGGCCACTTCTCCCGGACCGCCATCTCCTGGTACTCTTCCTGCGTGAGGTAAGGGGGGTGGAACCGCTCCCCGTCTTTTTTCTTCTCCAGCAGCTCCGTGACCGCGTACTCGGTGTACGCCGGGACGAACTCTTTTGCGAAAGAACGGATCTCCATCTCGGTCCAGTACTCCGTGTATCCCGTAAGGAGCTTCCCGCGCGCTTCCTCGTCGAGGCAGTCCCCGAAGATCCGCATCGTGAACCGGAGGTGCCCCTCCCCGAGCTTTTCGAGGTTCGCCATGATGTTGGCGCTGCGATTCTCCAGGCGGTGCCGTACCAGTTCGACGTAGGAGTCGATCATCCGGTAAGCCCCTCGCAGGGACCCGGAAGCCGAGTCACCTTCCCGATGAACGCCTGCCTGTCCTCCTTCGGAAATACCCACAAGCATTCCAGGATCAACGAGGCCTCCTTTTAAGGATCGGGCGGATTCCCCCCTCCTTCGAGGATGGGGGAAAAGGAATTTCCTTATAAATAGGGGGACGGGTTCGGAGGATGCCGCTTCGGCTCCTTCCGGCAACCGCGGGACGGGCGTCAGGCCGGCGTCCGGTTACCCGCCCTCCCCCTTCACCTTCCGGTGGAGCATACCCACGATCCGGTCGGCCAGGAACGCCTCGATTCCGCTCTTGTAATATTCCTCCTCGAGCCATTCGGCGATGTGGGCACGGAGTTCCCTCACGATGTTCAGTTCCGAATCGAGCATGAAGACAACGATACGCCGGTCGTCCCCGTCGTAGAACCGGAATGCGAAAAGGCCTTCGGGAAGGGCGTGGAGGTCGATTCCCACCACGTCCGCCGCCTCCAGATCGAGCGCCCGCTTCATCTCGATCATGGTATAGATCCGGTCCCCGATCGAGACGGAATCCCCCCCCGACCAGAGGGGCCCAAACTCCGTCTCGATCTGCACTTTTTCGCTGATTGCCTTCGTCATCCCTTCCCCCGGCGGCACCGCCGCCTCCCACGGTCGTTCGCCAAAGAGTAATATGTACACTCCGGCTTCCGCGCCTGTCAAGCCAAACCAAAAATATTGTTTTGCGACGGATGGAAAACCGTTTGCAATTCCGGTGGATACTCCCCTTGACACCCCGCCCGGTCAGCGGATACAATTCGCCATCCTTAAGAACAGGGAGGCGGCGGCCTGGATGGGGGGATCCGGATGAAAACGGCGACATCGAGGAAACTGTTCCGGCAGGCGAAACAACTGATCCCCGGGGGGGTCAACTCGCCCGTCCGGGCGTTCCGGTCGGTCGGGGGAACGCCGCTGTTCGTCGCGAAAGCGAAAGGGGCCACCGTGACCGACGCGGACGGGAACACGTTCCTCGATTACGTCTCCTCCTGGGGGCCGATGATCCTCGGCCACGCCCACCCGAAAATCGTTTCCGCGATCCGGAAAGCCGCGGGCCGGGGGACGAGCTACGGGGCGCCCACGGCCGGGGAGGTCGCGCTTGCCCGCCTCATCCGCAGGGCATTCCCCTCGATCGAGAAGGTACGGCTGGTTTCCTCGGGGACCGAGGCGGCGATGAGCGCCGTCCGTCTGGCGCGGGGCGCAACGGGGCGGGACAAGATCGTGAAATTCGAGGGGTGCTACCACGGCCACGCCGACCCGATGCTCGTCAAGGCGGGTTCGGGGGCGCTCACCTTCGGGCAACCGGACTCCCCGGGCATCCCGAAAGACACGGCGAAGCACACCCTGACCGCCGCTTACAACGATGCGGCCTCCGTTCGTCGCCTCTTCGAAAAGAATCCGGGGCAGATCGCCGCCGTGATCATCGAACCGATCCCGGGAAACATGGGGGTGGTCCTCCCGGCCCCTGGTTTTTTGGACGAACTGCGGGAGATCACCCGCACGGCGGGGGCCCTCCTTATTTTCGACGAGGTGATCACCGGCTTCCGGGTCGCCTTTGGAGGCGCGCAGGAAACGTTCGGGATCTCGCCCGACCTGACCGTCCTCGGGAAGATCATCGGGGGGGGGCTGCCCGTGGGGGCGTTCGGCGGTAAGCGCGACGTGATGGCCATCCTCTCCCCCGAGGGGCCCGTCTACCAGGCGGGGACCCTCTCGGGGAACCCACTGGCCGTTGCCGCGGGAATCGCCGCACTGACCGAACTGTCGAAGAAAGGCACCTACCGGAAGCTCGCAGAGAAATCCGACTACCTCGGCGAGGGGCTCCAGGGGGTGTTCCGGAAAACGGGCGTCCCCACCTGGACCAATCGGGTCGGGTCGATGTGGACCACCTTCTTCCAGGAAGGCCCTGTCGTCGACTACGCGACGGCGAAAAAGAGCGATACGTCAGCCTACGCCAGATATTTCCACGGGATGCTCGACCGGGGCGTCTATCTCGCCCCCTCGCAGTTCGAGGCGGGGTTCGTCTCCCTGGCGCACACCCGCCGGGACCTCGACAGGACGACCCGGGCCGCCCGGGAGGCCCTCCGGGGATGGGGGTCGCGGTTTTCCGGTTGACGGCCTTCCGGAGATTGTGATAGGTAACTGGGGTTTATCGACGTGACCGACAAACAGGACCGAAGGGCGCTCTTCCGGGAACTGGGCCGATACAGCGCCCTGGGGCTCGAGCTGGCCATTGCGGTCATTATCGGTCTGGCCGTCGGGTATTACCTGGACAAGTGGCTCGGAACCGGTCCCTGGATGACGGTGGTCTGGATCGGGATCGGATTCGCGGCGGGCATACGAAGCCTGTACCGCGCCGCCCTCCAATCCGGGAAAGACATGGAAAAAGACGAAGAGGACAAGAGGAAGCCTGGTGGAAGGTGATATGCCCGGCGGAAGGGGAGGAGCCACGGTGGCAGACACCGGCGCCCCGCGCGGAAGCGACGGGGCGAGCGTTCTCACGTCCCGGTCCCTGGAGAGGAAGATCCTCGTCTCCGCCGGCGTGGTCCTTGCCGGGATCGCGATCGTCGGGGAGTACCGGATGCTCCCGGGGGCCGCGTGCGGCGCGGCGATCGCCTACGGGAACTTCTTCCTGATCCGGAAGATCCTGGGGAAAGCCTTCTCGGTCGAGGGCGGCATCAGGAAGGGGTTCGTCGTCCAGTACGTCCTCAAGTTCCTTGCCCTGGTGGCCGCGGTCTACCTCGTGGTCCGCTCGGGGCGTTTCGACGTCCTGGGGTTTTTGCTCGGCCTGTCGTCGCTCTTTTTCGGCGTCCTGCTCGAAGGGCTCTCAAGTGCGGTGGAAACCAAGTGACGTCACGGAAGGGGAGCACGATGAGCGGATGGGCGGGCGGAATTCTGGGGGTTCTGCTGCTGCCGGCCACGGCCCTCGCGGCCGGCGGCCACGAGGCCTTTTCCTGGTTCCAGCTGCTCCCCCTCCACGTCCCGCAATACGTCCTGTCCGCGATCATGATCGCGGTCCTGCTCGTCGCCGTCTCCGTTTTCACCTTCGCGGGAAAGAAGCCGGCCGATCTCGTCATCCCCGAGCCGGGGTTCACGCTGCGCAACCTGTTCGAACTCATCCTGTCGTTCCTCGTGAACCTCGCCGAGGACATCATCGGGCACAAGGCGAAACAGTACGTCCCCCTGCTCGCCACCTGCTTCATTTTCATCCTCTTCATGAACCTTTTGGGTCTCATCCCGGGCTTCGTCCCGCCGACCGACAAGATGAACATCACCGTCGGCCTGGCGGTCGTCATCTTCCTGTCCACCCACTACTACGGCGTCAAGGAACACGGGATCGCCTACTTCAAGCACTTCCTCGGGCCGGTCTGGTGGATGGCCCCGATCATGCTGCCGATCGAGATCGTCTCCCACCTCGCCCGGCCGCTGTCCCTTTCCCTGCGTCTCTTCGGGAACATCACCGGCGACCACCTCGTGGTGGCGATCTTCCTGGGGCTGGTTCCCTTCGTCGTCCCGTCGATCTTCTACGGGCTGGGCATGTTCGTCTCGTTCATGCAGGCCTTCATTTTCACCGTGCTGTCGATGATCTATATCTCCGGGGCGGTCGCGCACGAGGAGGAGCATTAAGGGGCAAGTCCGGCATCACTCCCTGCCGGGAGGGCGGAGCCAACCGGCGGGGTCCACAATACCATCTGCAAAGGGGGGTACCCGATGTTCCGCAAAGTTTCCTTCACTTTCCTGCTCGCACTGCTCTTCGTAGCAGTGGCCACCGCGGCCTTCGCGGCGGAAGGGACTGCCGCCGGGACGAGCGACAGCGTCAAAACCTTCATCGCCCTGGCCGCCGGGTTTGGCATAGCCATCGCATCCTTCGGCGGAGCGCTCGGCCAGGGCCGGGCCATCGCCGCCGGGCTGGAGGGGATTGCCCGCAATCCTTCCGCGCAGCCCAAGATCTTCATCCCGATGATCGTCGGGCTCGCGCTGATCGAGTCCCTCGTCATCTACTCCCTGGTCATCGCGTTCATCCTCGTGGGGAAGATGTAGATCCGGCGACGCATTCAAGGCGCGCGTCAACGGAAAAGGGCTCCGGAAAGGAGCCCTTTTCGTTTCCCTGGCGGGATCGAAAACCCTACCAGTCCTCCTTGAACGGGAGAATGACATCGTAATGCCTCTCGTAGTCCGCGGGGGAATGAAGCTTCGCCTTTTTCCCCTGCAGCAGGTCGTTGATCGCGTGATGGATGTACGAAAGCGTCTGGTCCATGTGTTTAATGGAGGAATACGGGTCTTCGTCCACGTCCGCCATAGCGAATGCCTCGCCGGCCTTCTTGAGGTTCTGCCGGGCAGGCTCGAGGTTCTCCTTCTCTACGACTTCTTTCATCTTGGACAACAATCGGCCGAGCTTCGCGAATGCCCTCTTGATATCGTTGGGGTCGGCTTCCATTTTTCTCCATTTCCCGAAATAAAGCTTGTCGTGAAGCGAGCACAATTCCGGGTACGCCGTGTTCAAGTAGGGACATTGCGGCGGGATCTTGAACCCCGCATCCTTATCCTCTTCCAGCGGGGCGTTGCACACCGGACATCGATACGGTCTTTCCATACCGCATCCCTTGATCGCACGTCATCCGTGGGGGACTCCCCATAGGAAGAACTCCCACGGGTAGTCCGAGGCGATCCACGGTGCGCTCCGTTCCATCTCCCCCTGTCTCTCCTTCAGCTTTTCCACCCGGATCCGGAGGATATCGTTCCCGGGATCGTCCCGAAGGGCCGCCTCGGCGTCGCGCAGCGCCACGCGGATCTCCAGATATTCTTTTTCCAGAGGCAGAATATCCTTCTGGAAGGCCTGCCACTCTTCCTGGTCCCCCATCTCGTCGTAGAACCACATGGGATCCATGGCGCATACGCCTCTTCCCTGTATGGATCATGTCAGGCGCGTCGATGTCAAACCGTGGCCTTGTGAAACCATACGGATGCTCATGGTTTGTTGATTTCCATCTTCATCATGTAGAAACTTCCGTTTTCATTGCTCATCGTGTTGTTTTCATCCATGGGAATGCCCCGGATGGTTCGAAACCCGACGTTTTCATACAGACGGATGGCTCCCCGTTTCACGACTTCCACGTCGATCTCGACTTCCCGCAAGCCCATCTCCCTGAACGTCCCGATCGCGGCTTCGATCAGCCTGGTCGCGATCCCGCGATTGCGGTGACCGGGATGCACCGCGATCCGCAGGATGACGGCTCTCTTTGTGTCTTCCCAGCAGCTGGCGATCAGGAACCCGGATATTCCCCCGTCCGCGAAGACGAGAAACAGATCCTTCAATGCCTCCCGGAAATCGCCGACATCCCACTGATTCCGGATCGGGAAGGAGAGTCTTTCGACCTCCAGGATCCCGTTCAAGTCGCCTTCCGCGGCGGACCGGACGGACACGGGAACCTCGCCTGTCCATCCATCCCTGCTGACCTGCCCTGACATGAGAAAGGGCCCGACGGTTTATGGGCCGACGGGAACGGCGTTCCCGCAACGGGTGCAGAGGATTCCGTTTTCCCGGGCCTCCCTGGCGGATACCGGATCGATGAAACCCCTCCGCATCGAAATCTCTTCCGCGGCCGTCATGCAGTCCCGACAGACGGCATCCTTCGCGATCCAGGCTCCCACCGGCGGCTCTTCGCCGATCTCGGGGGCGACAAATGGCTTAATGCCATAGTGCGCAACATCTTTCGGTCCATTCTCGTCGCTCATCCCTTATTCCTTCCTGCCCCCTTCCTAATCCCTCCCATGGCCGACAAACGCCGGATACGAAAGCATTTCCCCCTCATCCCTCTTGCCGGTTTTTATGCGTGCAGTAATGCTCGAACAGCAATCGGTAAATCCCCGCACCGTGGTCCACATCATCGTATTGCGCCTGCCAAAGATCGGAATGCCGTTGCAGCTCTTCGCGACATTTCGGGCAGTTCGGGTCCCACGGTTTCCGTTCCGGCGGTTTCTTTTCCGGCTTCTCCATCAGGTACGCCACCTGTCACGCGGGCCCGGCGCCTTTGTCCTTCCTGCGTAGCTCCTCCTGGAATCTTCCGACGAATTCTTTTTGGAAAAGCTCGATCTCCATCGCCGCATCGTAGTTTCCAGCGAGATAGAGAGCCATCCCCTTGTAGATCAACGCGTCTTTCATGCCGGGGGTCACCTTCAGCGCCTCGTCGAAATATTTGACGCTTTCCTCGTACCTGCCAAGTCCCATCAGCGCGTATCCCCTTCCGACGAGCGGGAACGGATCCGCATCGTCCTGCGGACCAAGCCCTGTCAGTTTTCCCAGGGATTCGAGCGCCTCGTGGAACCGCCCGAGATCGTTGAGGCAAACGGCCTTCAATTGATGTGCCCTTCGGTTCTGCGGATCGAGGAAGAGCTCCCTGTCGCAGCAATAGGCGGCCTCTTCCAGGCACCCCCTTTGGGCAAGCGCCGTCGCTCCGTCGATCCACGGGGTTTTCGTCTTCGCTTCAACGCCGATGACTTTCATCATCAGGCCTTCGTACGTCTCCTCGATGACCTTCCTGCCCGACGAGAGGACGGGCAGCCCATGTCCTGGAAGAACGTGCTCGATCTCCTTTCCGAGCAGCGTCCTTACTCCTAACAGGTAGTGGTCCAGCCTTCCTCCGGCATTTTCGTCCGGCTCGGACATGGCGTGGGGCAACACCGTATCCCCGGTAAAGACGGTTTTGCTCGGGGGATGATAGAGGCAGATCCCGTCGATGGTATGCCCCGGCGTGTGGATCACTTCCCAGTCAAGACCGCTGATCTCCAGGGTTTCTCCGCCCCGGACCTCCTTGACGCGGCAGCCGGATTTCCTGACCATGTCTTTGAGCTCGCGGGGGCTCGCTTCGTGGAGGATGAGCTCGAAACCACCGTTTTCCAGGATGGTCGGATACGATCTCAGGAGATCGAACACTCCCATCGCGTGGTCGCGGTGGCCGTGGGTAACGACCACTTTTTTAACGTCCGCCGGCTTGTACCCTCGCCGGAAGAGATCGATAAAAGACGTGTAATCGTTTCCGGGATCCACGATCGAGAGATACGTTCCCTCCACGATGTAAACGTTCGAGGAAAATTCGTATCCGGGCAGGAAGAGAACGTTTTCGAAAAACGGATCCGCCCCGTCAAGAAGACCCGACAGAGGCAGCCAACCGGGATGCTTCGTCTCCCACTCGTGCGAGGTTTTCCCGTTCTCTGTCATATCCACCCGGCCCCTTTCCATGATCGGTGCCGATACACCCCCCCGTATAAGTGACCCCCTCCCCCGGACGGCCCGACCAGGAGAGGGGGATGAGGAGGGGGAGGAAAAATCCCGGCGATCGGGTGAAGCCCGCCGCCGAAATTTCCCCGGGCCTCATTCGATATAGCCCACCTTGTATTCGAGCTTCATTTTCGCCTCGGGCCACCATTTCATACTCATCTGCTCCTTCCCCGGATAGACCTCTTTGTCGCCGATCTTTTCCACGAGGAGTTCCAGGAAATGGAATGCCGTCAATTTGTACTTGCTGATCACATCCGGCGGCAGAAGGACGGCAAGGCCCGACTCCTTGGCCGTCTTCCAGTTGAAGGCGTCATTCGGGGAGGAGACCTTTTTCCCTTCCCCATCGTAAACCGCGAGGATCTTCCCCGAGACCGGGGTCCCTGGCTTGACACCGAGTTCTTCGTACAGTTCATCCGACAGGTGCCACCACAGGCCTCGCTCCCCCGTCTTCAGGTATCCTCTCACGAGCATAGGGTCGAACCCACAGACCCCCACACGGCATTTCTCGGGCATATTTATCCTCCTTTTGCGGAAAGCTGCTCTGCCTCTATTTCCCCCAACGTGTTCCGAAGGTCCTCCACCTGCAGGTAGCAGCTCTCCATGAATTCCCGAACCTCGGATGGGCTGAGGTAGTCACACTCGTACATTCTTCTTATGTACGGGGATATGTGGGTCTCGATCTCCTCCAGGAGCTCTCGAGGCAGATACTCCCATCCCCCGTCGGGGGGTGCCCAACCGAGATAATCCTTTTTCCAGTTGAGCACCATCCCCTTGAGCGTTTCCAGTTCCTTGCGAACGTTCTCTTCCATAGGCTAAAACTTCTTCGGGGTATAGATCCCCTTTTCAAAGGCGTAGCACTTCTTAACGATGTTGAAATCCGTGATGCACCAGTAGAAGGGCCAGTGGATCATCGTGCACCAGCCGATGAGGTCTGCGGGCGGGAACTTGGAGCCCTTCAGAACCGGCTTCAAGTGTTTGCAATCCCAGCAGACATGCCCGGTCTCCCGCCCCTTCTCCGGAACAAGAATCGTGGCCAGGTATTCTTCGGGCGTCAGTTTCGCCTTATCCACCATTTCCGCCTCTCCTTTCTCTCACCACTCTTTGACTTCGCCCTTTTTCCGTTTCTCCTGATACTCCGCCCATACCTCGGGAGACAACTTCTTGATATCCCACTTGTACGGGAACTGACCGGCCAGCCCGCCGCTCGGCGGCTGAGGACGCCATCCGCGAACGGGCTTCCCCCGGATGCTGAACTTGACCATGTCCGCCCTGCCCAGATAGATATGCCTGGGCAGGCACTCATAGGGCCTCGTTCTGCCTTTGACGCCCGGCAAATAATACGTGTAGCCTTCCAGCGGCTTGTCCGCATAGAGGGGACTCATGTCCGGCTTCTCGCCCGGTTTTTCATCCGGTCCCCTGTACATATGCCCCTGGATCATGTAGATGTAATAGACCGTCCCGCACTCCGCGCAGTTGGTCTTCCCCTCCCAGTTCCAGAAGCAATAGGGATCCAGGTAGTTGACCGTGTTACACGGTTTTCCACCCACCACTTTTTTACACCAAATGACATCCGCCACGGGGATCCCTCCTTTTTTTATTAGATCCAGGCCTTGTTGTACCACTCTTCGATCTTGCTCAACGGGATGCCGAGCAAGTCACGGTAGATACCGACGTTATCGGCGCCCACCGGCCTCCAGATCCAGTTGGTTCTCCTCGGGGTCTTCGTCATCATCCCCACGCTGTGGCCGCTTGCGACCAGGACGTCTCCGTAGAGGGGATCGTCCAGCCACCGGAGGGTCCCCCTCTCCCGGTAATGCTTGCATTCGTAGACCTCCCGGTCGTTCATCACGGGGGCGGCCAGGATGCCCGCATCCGTGAGGGTCTTTACGACCTGCGTCCGGGTCTTGTCGGCGGCCCACTTCTCCAGGGCCGTGTAGATCTCGACCTGGGGCCTGGCGTCCACCCGGTCCTTGTGCGCCTTGTATCTCCCGTAGAAATCCTTCAGCCCGGTGATGTCGCAGAGTTCCTTGAAGTCCGGGTCGTTGAAAGCGGAAACCATCACGTACCGGGCGTCGAACTTGTCCTGCGGGTTCTGCGCATCGGGAAAATCGGACTTTCCGCACAGGATGATCCCGTGGACACACAACTGGGTGTCCCAGTTCCCCCACCGCTGGCGGACGATCCCGAACCGGCCGTAGAGCGGGAAGGTATACCCGGAGATCCGGGTCGGGGTCTGGACCTGGGAGAACTCGATCATGGTGCCCAGGCCCGTCTTCCTCCTCCAGTGGATGGCTGCCAGGATTCCGTGGGTGATCATGGTGCCGGACGCCCAGTCGATGCACCAGTTGGAGTGCTTGAGGGGGTGCCCGCCCATGTACTCGTGCATCCCCGTGATGGAGGCGAGCCCCGCGTGGGCCTGGCCCAGGATGTCGTAAGATCCGCCGAAGACCTTCGGCCCGTATCCGAAGCCGCCGCCCCACACGTAGATGAACCTCGGGTTCATCTCCTGGAGATACCGGTAGCTCATCTTCCACCGGTCGAGGGTTCCGGGCCGGTAGAGCTCCGTCAGGCCGTCGCTCATCTTGACGAGCCGGTAGAAGACATCCACCATCTCCGGAATGTGGTAGTCCATGCTCAAAAATCTCTCATTGGAGTTCGCGTTCAGGAAGCCGAAACCGGTGCCGGTCATCGGCCTCGTGTCGTGGAGGGGATATAGGTACGCCTCGTTGAACGGGGAGGTGTGCCGCATGGCATCCCCCATCCTCGGGATCTCGATCTTGATCACATCGGCCCCGAGCTCGGCCAGGTTGGCCGCCGAGTGGGGCGTGAAGATGTACATGGTGCAGGAAAGCCACCGGATCCCCTTGAGCGCCTCGGGCTTCGCCCACTCGTTGCCGGGGTCGAACGCCTTCCGGCAATACTCCTCGTAGGGCATCTTCATCTCTTCGAGCTCTCCTGGGTTTTTGGGTCCAGGAAGATCCTCGATCCTTGTCTCTCTGGGGTCTTTCGCCATCTAGATCACCCCCTTCTCTTTGAATTCGTCGACCTTCGTCGGGCCGAGGCCGCTATACCTCTGGTAGATCAGGTAGTTGTCTTTCCCGAGCGCTCTCCCCATCCACTTGAGCCGGTGTGGCGTCTTGACCTGGAAGGCGTTCGGATTTGTCCCGTAGAGGATCGTGCCGTAGTCGGACTCGGTCGTGTAGATCCACGGGCGGTACTTGAAGTGCGGGAACTCCGCGACCTCGTCGGTGTAGAGGATCGGCCCGGCCGCGATTTCATAATCCAGCAGCTTCTGCTCCGCTTCGATCCGGTTGATTTCCCGCAGCCACCGGGTGGTCAGGGTGTAGGTCTTGATCAGGGCGTGCAGGGCGTTCCTCGCCCCCACCTCCTTGAGGAAGGGGTCTTCATGGATCAGCCTGCCGAACTGCGGATAGTCCCGCTCGATGCACATGCCGATCCGGTACCAGAGCCGGTCGCTCTGGCCGCCGATCATCATGTAGCCGTCTCTGCACGGGTTCCATTCGTACTGGTTGAGGTTGGGGTCCCAAGCTCCGGTTCTCCCCTTGATGCTGGCGTTGAAACCGTACCAGGCGATGTCGAAATCGAGGATGTCGAAATAGGACTCGGCCCCGGTCATCTCGATGAACTGCCCTTCTCCGCTGAACTGATCTCTCCAGTAGAGCGCCGCCTGGATGTTGACCGCCGCCTGCTCGCCGGCGACGTAGTCGTTGATCCAGAGCCCGGACCGGGTGGGGTCGCCCCCCTTCCCCCTGGGGAGCTGGTCCTGGGGGAAGCCGGTGTTGTGGACGAAGGCATTCGTGCACTGGGAAAAGGGGTCAAGCTCCCACTGGCCGTGCTTGGAGACCCTGTCCTTGTAGGAGCCCCACGACCCGCGGACGCCCACCCAGCAATAGACGGCCTTCGGGTTGAACCGGGAGATCTGCCTGTACCCGATCCCGAGACTGTCCATATAGCCGGGGAGATGCCCGTCGACGATGACGTCTGCATGCCTGGCAAGTTCCTTGAAAAGCTCCTGGCCTTCCTCGGTCTCGATGTTGAGCGTTATGGAGTACTTGTTGATCATTTCGCTGATGAAGTCGAGTCCGCACTTCTCCCCGGTCTCCTTGTCGGCGAGCATGTACTCTTCCCTCCCGAAGGGGGTCAGCTTCCTCATCGGGTCCCCCCCGGGCGGTTCGATGCAGATCACCTCGGCTCCCGCCTCGCCGAGCAGAGAGGAGGCGAACTTGTGCCCCATCCTCCAGAGGCCGATGTCGAGAACCTTGAATCCCTGAAGCGCCTCCGCTTTTCCGAACCCTTTCTCGAACCTCAAGTTGTCCTCGCACCATTTCCCGAACTCTCCCGCCTTCCGCTTTTCGTAGACCTTCGTGACTTCCTCGGGCGGAGGGGGCGGCGTCACGGGCCAGGGCCTGACCTCGGGACTCGTCAACGGAAGGGTATCGGCCCGGCTCTTGATTTCCACTTCCCGTTTCTCATTCGCCATCGGTTTACCTCCCATTCTTTCGTCACAGGAGTGTTTTCCAGACATTACGCCTCGATCAAATCCCGCAAGACCCTCCTTCTGAAAACGAACCACATCTTAAAAAAACCTTCCCTGAACGTGCTCTCCGGGCATCACCCCCCATTTTGGCCCCGTCACGATTTCCTGTTCGCCGGAGCAACATCTCCCGTCAATTGATGGGCTCCATCCTCATCTTCTCCTGCGGCCACGGCCGACCGCGTGCGGCCTGGGCCACTTCGAGAATGTCACGGGCCACCAACTCCAGGGTTTCTCCGAGCTCCCAGTAATCGTTCCTGAGGCAGTTGATATAGAAGTTGTAGAGCATTTTCCCCACCCTCTCGCTGTTTCCGAAAGCCAGAAAATGTCCCTCCTCGACATCCCTCCGGTGCGTTATTAAAAGGAAAGCGTCGATACCCACCCCTTTCTGTCCGTCGAAGTGGATATCGTCTACCTTCCCGTCGACGATATGGATCGTGGCTTCTTTCATGGCACGGTCGCCTCCTCGCGGGCGTGACCGATGTTTTCGGGCACCCCCTTGCGTCTACCGATTGACGTCCTCCCGGAAACGACGGACGGCGGGCGCGGACTCGCGCTGCTACGCCACCTCGATCAGTCCGGCGGGGAGTTTGTCCTTGATAGAACGAAGTGCGTCCTTCCTCCTCCCAAGTCCTTTGCGGGTTTCCGGGTCTGTAAGACCGGCGATTTCCCTCTCGAGGCCGGAGAGAACGCTCTCCAGAGTCTCCCTGAGTTCATGTACTTCTGTCCCTGTCAGATGGATTTCCATGGCGTCCCTCCTTACATCGCGGTGCGATCCTGCCGATTTCCTCGACGCCTTGCGAAGATCACGTCCGCCGACCGCCGTCCTCCAGGCAACCACGATCGGCGACCGCGTCCGCTTCCGACTCATCCGTATGCCCCGATGCAGCGCTACAGGCACGTATTAAGTAACAAGAAGCGTGCCAGGGGGGGAAATCCCAGCGCCTCGCCGGGGGCCGTACCGGATTCTCTGTGGATTATCGAGGGACTATCGACAGGTTCAACCGGAACACGAGAGGGATGGGGCCGTCAAGGAGAGAGGGTGGGGATGTACTACATCGGACCCGCGGCGACAAAATATCCTTGCATCAAGAGGAGTTCACGATTTCCTGTGGGCGTACGAAAACGGACCCCCACCATCTTCCCATCAGCCGGTCCCGGCCTCCTTCTCCAGGCCGTAACGGCGGATCTTGCTGTACAAGGTGCTCCGGCTCACCTGGAGGCGGCGGGCCGTCTCGTGCTTGTTCCAGGACGATTCTTCCAGCGCTTTCAGGATCATCCTCCGCTCCATGTCGCCCAGGGAGACCCCGGCCGGGTCGCCGCTGGATTCCTTGAGAAAGGACGGCAGATGCCTGATCGTAACCTCTTCGCCCTGGCAAAGGATGACGGCATAACTCAAGGCGTTCTCCAACTGTCGGACGTTTCCGGGCCAGTGATAATCCATCAACGCCTGCATGGCGTCGGGTGCGATCTTCGGGATGGTTTTCCCTTCCTTCCCGCTGAACTTGGCGAGGAAATGCCTCGAGAGAAGGGGGATATCCTCCCGGCGTTCCCGCAAGGGGGGGATATTGATGGAGAACACGTTCAGCCGGTAATAGAGGTCGTCCCGGAACCGCCCCTCCTCCACCTCCCGGCGCAGGTCCCGGTTGGTCGCCGCCAGCACCCGGACGTCTGCCTCGATCATCTCTTCTCCGCCCACCCGCTCGAAACGGCGGTCCTGAAGAAACCGAAGCAGGAGGACCTGGGTTGCCAGCGAGATATCCCCGATTTCGTCGAGGAACAGCGTCCCCCCCTGGGCCCGCTCGATCCTCCCCTTTTTCCGGCGGATCGCCCCGGTGAAGGCCCCCTTTTCATGCCCGAACAGTTCGCTTTCCAAAAGGCTCGGCGAATACACCGAGCAGTTGGCGACCACGAACGGCCCCCTGCGGCGGAAGTTCTGCTTGTGGATCGCCTGGGCCACCAGCTCCTTGCCGGCGCCGTTCTCCCCCGTGATCAGAACGGTTGCGTCGGAGGTTGCCACGAGGTCGATCAGGTCGTAGATATCCCGTACCTTCTTGCTCT
>Ga0209618_1000055_pt1 | contig 21337 bp, 20 predicted proteins | sample Rifsed13ft3_FD_184007 | JGI IMG/M metagenome (GOLD analysis project Ga0209618, IMG submission 184007) | Soil microbial communities from Rifle, Colorado, USA - sediment 13ft 3 (SPAdes) (version 2) | ecosystem: Environmental > Terrestrial > Deep subsurface > Rock core/Sediment | place: Rifle... | reverse complement strand
CTCCTGGAGCCTGCACTGAGTGAATCGAAGTGGTCGAAATGACACACTCTCCTGTCATCTCGAACGAATGTGAGAGATCTTACATATTCTCTTTTAGAGAAAATCCCATATTCACGCCAAGCCTGTCCTGAGCCCTGAGCTCTGAGTATTATCGAAGAGTCGAAGGATCGAAGGGATGGTGCTCCTATAGGTCTGGGCATACGTTTTTAAAACCACCTCAAAACATAATAAAAACTTTAAAACTAAAATGGAAAAATCTCCTATTTTCATTATGTTAATATTAATCCCCAAAATCTGACACGGAGGCTTTAAATATGGACACGCTAAAGCAGGCAGCCATGATTGCGGTAAAGGATTGCATGGCGGTGAAGCCTAGTGAAAGGGTTCTTGTTATAACCGACGAACCGCTTAGAAAAATTGCCTACACCCTCTGGGAGGCTGCCAAAGAACTAGGAGCCGAAGCGATAATTACAGAGATTTTGCCAAGAAAAACCCATGGAGAAGAACCTCCAGAACCTATTGCGGAGCTTATGAAGTTAGTGGATGTAATACTCATCCCAACATCAAAGTCCTTAAGCCATACAGACTCAAGACGCGAAGCAAGCAAAAAAGGTGTAAGGATCGCAACATTGCCAGGAATAACAGAGGACTCCATGGTTAGAACGCTTAACGCCGATTACTACGGAATCGCGAAAAGAAGCGAAAAAATTGCTGAGATCCTTACAAAAGGTTCTAATGTCAAAATCACCACCAATCGTGGGATGGATGTCACATTGGTTATAGATGACAGGAATGGGTACGCAGACACAGGGCTCAATCATAGACCCGGAGACTTCAGCAATCTTCCCGCAGGTGAAGGGTATATTGCTCCTTTAGAGGGAAAATCAGAGGGGGTGATTGTAATTGACGGCTCGATGGCTGGGGTTGGAAAGCTAGAAGGTGAAGTAATAAGAGTTGTAGTTAAAGAGGGATACGCTACTGATATAACAGGTGGTGAACCTGCTAGTAAACTTCTTTCCTTAATGAAACCTTTTGGAAAGCTTGCATTCAATGTTGCAGAACTTGGAATAGGAACAAATGATAAAGCAAAGGTTACAGGAAACGTATTAGAAGATGAAAAGGTCATGGGCACGGTGCATATAGCATTTGGAGACAATAAAAGCATGGGAGGCACAATCAGGGTTGCTAGCCATTTGGACGGTGTGATTATGAAGCCTACAGTTTATGTAGATGACGAGCTAATAATGAAGGGTGGAGAGTTTCTTGTTTTCTAAATTTATAATGTAATGTAGAGGAAACCTTTAGGTTTCCATTTTCACCCCTCCCATCCCTCCCTATGTCCCTAGTCTATACAGGGAGGGTTAGAGTGGGGAAGGCTAAAGATTTCCATTACAATTTGTTTTTTGCGTTTATTAAAGATGTAGAGGAGACCTTTAGGTCTCTATGGGCATTTGTCATTCCCAAATGTTTTAATTGGGAATCCAAAAAAGAAAACATAGATAACCGATAACTGCACTCGGGTATGACAGGGGAGATGCCCCCGATTTAATCGGGGGCTACTGCATTCGGGAATGACAACTAGAGACCCTAAAAACGGGCCTGTTTTAGCGTCAGATTGGGTCGTGGATTGAAGCCGGTCCTACAATGAAGATTTGATTCAAAAGAACATATTTCCATCGCACGCCGCTCTTTTCCTTTCGCTAGGCGGGACTTTCCAGTCCCGCATTCAAGGGCGGTGTTGGAAAACACCGCCTATCCTTGCAAGGGTGCGTTATATCTAAATAATGTAGAGGAAACATTTAGGTCTCCATATTTCTAAACACCTTCAGATGGGAAGCAACTCCAACCTTTATGTGGTAAATTAATAACGATGCGAGCTGAGGTTGAGAAATTCATTTTTCTAAATCAAATAGGATTCTTAGAGGGTGTTCTTGTTTTTCTTTTATTTTTAATAGTTATTTACGGCGCTATAAGATACACAAGACGCTTAAGATCGCTAAAAAGGAAAATAATTCTCATCTCCCTTCGCTCTCTATCATTCCTATTAATAGTTTTTATACTTTTAAACCCCGCACTAAGGACTGAAACCTACACGGAGGAAAAACCACGCCTTGCAATTCTTATTGATAACTCAACGAGTATGTCCCTTCCAGGAGATGAAGAGGGGACACCTAGGATTCAAGCTGTAAGGAATTTCTTTGAAAACCATAAATCCTTTTTCACTGAGCTTGAAGAGAATTTTTATCTCAGCTACTACGTATTTGACAAAACCCTAAAGCCTGCCTCACTTAATTTTATAAATACCAATGAGCCAAATGGTACAGCAACGGATATTGGCGAAGCAATTAAAGAATTAGACAAGAACTACGACACTGGCGAGTTAGACGCCGTCATCCTGTTTTCAGACGGAGCAAATAATGGCACTATATTGAAAAAATCATCCGATGAATTTTTTAAAACTATAAGTTTCCCCATAAACACCGTTGCCGCCGCCTCAGGTGATAATGTGCGGGATATATGGATTGACAGCATTAAAGCAAGCGTAATTGCGTTTGTGAGGTATCCTCTCTCCATAGATGTTGTTATTAAATCCATAGGGTTTAAAGCCTCGAATATACCTGTAACCCTGAAAGATGGAGACAAGATAGTCTCGACTGAGGAGATTTCAATAGATCCTAATGATGATAAGAAAGTAGAATTTACACTGAATCCAACATCCCTTGGAAGAAAGGTCTACACAGTATCCATTCCCGTTATAGCTGGCGAGGTGATTAAAGAGAACAATCAAAAATCCTTTGTGATAGATGTCATAATTGATAGGATTCGTGTTTTACATATAGCAGGGACCCCTTCATGGGATGTAAGGTTTCTAAGAATGGCATTAAAGAGAAACCCAAATGTTGACCTGGTTTCATTTTTCATCTTGAGGGAAGCATCTGATATGGTATTCGCTTCTCAGAATGAACTTAGCCTGATTCCATTTCCAGTTGATGAACTTTTTGGAAATGAGCTTTCGAGCTTCGATGTCCTGATCTTTCATAATTTCGACTTTCGCCCTTACGGAATTTATGGTTTACACCTTAGAAGCTTAAGAGATTATGTAATGGAAGAAGGCGGGTCATTTCTTATGATAGGAGGAGACAAGAGTTTTGATAGCGGAAGCTATGGTGGGACGCCGATTTCCGAAATCCTTCCCGTAGAACTCAACCCCATTCCACCCAGGAGTAACGAAACCTTTAGCACAGAGAGTTTTCACGCAAAGCTTACGCCAATCGGACTCCGCCATCCTGTTACGAGGGTTATACCTAATGAAAAAGAAAACGAAGGGTACTGGAAAAATATGCCTGAGCTTGACGGATTTAATAAGGTAGAAGGATTAAAACCAGATGCTATTCCCCTCTTAATAACACCCCATGGAGAACCAATATTAGTCATAGGTCAGGTTAAATCAGGAAGGGTTGCGTCCTTTCTTTCAGACTCCTTCTGGGAATGGGTTTTCGTTCGAGCTGGAGAAGGAGAACTCGCACCATATTATGAGACATTCTGGAATCGTATACTTCTGTGGTTGGTGAGCGACCCTGGGCTAAAGGATATAAGAGTTAGAGTGGAAAAGACTTCCTATGACCTTAGTGAAAAGGCTAAATTAGATATCTGGATACTTGGGTATGAGAAAAACGAGGAAAAAATTGAGGCCTCAGTCGTTTTTCCAGACGGAATCCAAAGAGAGCTAAATCTTGAGAAAACATCTTCTGATAGATTTTCTGCCGAGGTTGAGACAGATGAATACGGGGTTTACAAAGTAAAGGTTAAGACAGGGGACGGGGGTTTGGACAATGAGACGGATAATAGTGAAGATGAAATACCGTTTCTCGTCGAGCCCCCAATTAATGAGATAAAGAGTCCAACTATAGATCAAGAATTACTTAAAAATCTTGCAAAGAAAACGGGTGGGCGTTCTATCACGGCTAATGATAACCCAGACGGGCTCGGAATTGATTTCTCCCCAAAAAAAATAATCTCGGGTTATAAAACAAGGGGAATATGGGATAAACCCTGGTTTTTTATGTTACTCGTTGCTCTCCTATCTTCTGAGTGGTTACTAGGAAGAAGGTGGGGACTGAGATGAATTGCGGATTTCGGATTTGGGATTGCGGAATAAAAGATTTTTAAAATCCGCAATCAGAATTCCGCAATCTAAAATCCGCAGGCGGAGGATAAACGTGCTTCTTGCAGTTGATGTCGGAAATACAAACATCGCATTTGGGATTTTTAAGGGAGAAGAGATTATAAACCAGTGGAGAATTGGAACTGATAAAACCAAGACATCGGATGAATATGGGGTTCTTTTTAGGAGCTTACTAGAGCTTAAAGGAGTAGGTTCAGGCTCAATTAAGGGGGCTGTTATCTGCTGTGTTGTTCCTCCACTACAGAGAATCCTAATCTCTATGGTTAAATCTTATTTCGATGTTAATCCTGTTCTTATAGAGCCAGGAATAAAAACCGGCATGCCTATACTTTATAAAGACCCTAAAGAGGTAGGAGCCGATAGAATTGTAAATGCTGTAGCTGCCTTTCATGAATACAAAAGAAGCGTGATAGTAGTGGACTTCGGAACGGCTACAACATTTGATTGCATATCTGAAAAGGGTGAATATCTTGGGGGTACCATAGCACCAGGCCTTCTTATTTCCGCTGAAGCCCTTTTTGAGGCCGCATCAAAACTACCTAAGGTAGAAATCACAAGACCTAAAACAGTTATAGGAAAAACCACCGTCCAGAGTATTCAATCCGGTCTTGTCTATGGATGTGCCGGGCTAGTAGATGGAATTGTAACAAGGATAAAAAAAGAGATAGGTACAAATCCAAAGGTGATTGCAACAGGCGGGCTTGCATATCTAATCTCGCCAGAGAGTTTGACTATAGAGGAGGTAGATGAATTTCTTACATTAAGGGGCCTAAGACTCATTTATGAATGGAACAAATAGGTTTATTATCCACAAACATAAGACAACCAATCCTCACTACGATTTGAGAATTGAGATAGAGGGAATTTTAAAATCGTGGATTATTCCTAAAACCCTCCCCGCCGAAATTAATGAAAAGAGGCTAGCAATTGAGGATGAAGACCAAGACCCAGGGATTATCGAAACAAAAGGTGTTATAAATGACGGATATGGAATTGGGGAAGCCGAGTTATGGGATAGTGGAACCTATGAGCTTCGAGAAAAAGGGAGTTCTAAGATTATATTTGAAACTCAAGGTGTAAAATTCTACGGAAGATTCGTTCTTCTGCTTCCAAGTTGGGGTAAATTAAGTAAGAAAAGGTTATGGGTTTTATTTGCCTCACCTTCGACGAGATGATAACTTTTATAATATCATTTCTCATGCACTGTTTATTTCCATCTCTATCACACGCGATAGAGATAAAGCAGGGAGAAATAGTGCTTCTAGAGGGTTATAGATATGGCTAAATTTGGGGATAGCTATTGCTGGATGATCAAGGATGACCCCTCTGTATGCCCTTACATAAGGCCGGGAGAGGAATACCTTATAAACGATGTTAATAAGCGTATTAGAGAAAAATGTATTGAGTGTGAAGAGCTTAAAAACGATTTAAAAAACCTTGGAGAAGAAAAAGGTCCTCTGTTCGGAACATTCTCAACAGTTCTCGATGAATTCCGCAAAAGAGAACAGAAATTAGAAAAATATGGTAAGTCTCTTAAAGTTAAAGAAGAGATGTTTGATACTATGGCTCATCTCTCGACCTCGCTTAAACTCGTGCTCGATTTGGATGAAATACTTTATAAGGTACTTGTAGCATTCACAGCGGGAAGTAGCTTTGGATTTAATAGAGCGATTATGCTCCTTTCTCAGAAGGGAAAACTCCGTGGATACTTTGCAGTTGGCCCTAAAAGTCCTGAAGAGGCTTACACAATATGGAATGATATTTCACAAAAGAACCTTACCATAGTAGACCTTCTTATCTTTTCTCCTCAATTATTTCAAAAAGAGAAGGAAAAATTCAAAGAAGTACTTAAAAAAATGGAATTCGACCTTGATGAGGGAATCTTTAAAAGGGCTTTCAAGACAGGAATGATCCCTCGAGTTACTTCCGAGGAAGTGCTGCCTGACGTCATTCGTGGCTTTTATCAGGGTACCCCATTCTGGATTGTACCGCTCTTTTCACACCTTAAACGTCCGCTTGGGGTCATATTACTAGATAACTTTCTCACTAAAAGGGAAGTATCTCAAGAAGAGATAAAAGCGATAGAGATTTTTTCAACAGAGATCTCACTAGCGCTTGAGAGAGGGCTCACATATGAAGAGCTTGAAGAAAAGATCGAGACACTTGAAGAAGCAAACGTCAAGTTAAAAGAGCATCAGGAGCTTATTATGAAGCTCAGGGAAGAAGCCTCGATAGGCGAGATGGTTCTACAAATGACCCATTCCTTTAAGAACCCAACGATTGCAATTGCAGGACTTGCGAGGCTTTTAAAGAAGAAGACTAATGATCCATCTTCTGTCTCTAAGTATACAGATGCAATACTTGAAGAAGCGATTAAACTTGAAAAAACACACAAAGACTTTATTAATTTCGTTAAGACTAAATATACCTCCGAAAAAACTCCTATAGATATTAACAAGGTGGTTGAACTCTTATATCAAGAAAAGAAAAATAAAGAAAAATCTCAAGGCGTAAATTTTCATCTAAACCTGGGAAGCAATCTTCCTTTGGTTTTGGGCAACGATTATCAGCTTTACAACTGTATTGAAAATATTGTGAGTAACTCAATCGAGGCGATGCCCGAGGGAGGAGAACTCTTTATAGAAACCGCAGAAGAAGATGGTTTTGTTTCAGTAGGTATAAAAGACACAGGTCCAGGTATATCGGATGAGGTAATGAAAAACCTTTTTAAACCCTTTTTTACAACAAAGACCATTGGAAGCGGTTTAGGGCTCTATACAGCAAAAGGAATCATCGAAAATTTAGGCGGTCATATAGTTGTTTCATGTGAAAGAGATAAGGGCTGTAATGTAACAGTAAAAATCCCAATTCTAAGTAAAGAGGTCATAGATGAACAAAATCTTAGTAGTAGATGATGAACCAAACATTAGGCTTGTCTATAGAGAGGTGCTGAGTGATGGAGGATATGAGGTATTGGAAGCGGAATCGGCGAAAGAAACCTTTGAGATTCTTAATCGTGAGCCCATTGACCTGGTCGTCTTGGATATAAAGCTTAGATCAGAGAGCGGCCTCGACGTGCTTCAAAGGATAACGAATGAATTTCCTAATCTTCCTGTTGTGCTGTGCTCGGCTTATGTCTCGTTCCAGAACGATTACACCTCCTGGCTTGCCGAGAGTTATGTCGTAAAGTCAAGTGACCCAGAAGAATTATTGCTAGAAGTAAACAAAGTTCTAAGGAAAAAAGGGGGACATTAAATGAAAGCTGTAGTGCTCGCAGGAGGTTTCGGAACAAGGATAAAGCCGCTCACCTACACCATTCCCAAACCAATGCTTCCGCTAGCCGGAAAACCAATACTTGAGCATGTGATAGATCTACTTAAGAATCACGGAATCACTGAAGCTATATTCTTACTCTATTTTCAGCCTGAGGGAATTACAAACTATTTTCGTGATGGAAGAGAATTTGGTATAAAAATAAACTACGTTATTCCACCAGAGGACTATGGAACTGCAGGGGCTGTAAAATTCGCATCTGAAAACCTAAAGGGTGACGAACCCTTTCTGGTTATAAGCGGAGATCTATTAACCGACGTTGACTTAACAAGCTTCATTGAGTATCACAAAAAAAAGAAGGCTTTAGTTACAATAGGGTTAACATCTGTAAAAGACCCGTTACAGTTTGGTATTGTAATCACAGACAATGAAGGAAGTGTTATAAAATTTCTCGAAAAGCCTGGCTGGGGTGAGGTATTTAGCGATTCAATAAATGCAGGGATGTATGTTATGGATCCCCAAGCCCTTAATTTTATACCAGGAAGGCAGGCATTTGATTTCAGTCATGATCTTTTTCCAAGGCTTCTAAGCGAAGGAAAACCGATTTTCGGTTATTCGCTTCGTGGTTACTGGCGAGATATAGGAGATCCACCCTCATATTGGGAAGCAAATATGGATATCTTAGCAGGAAAATTGAGGGTTAAAGGTACAGGTAAAAGGGTTGATTTAGTAGGAAGGGACATATGGCTAGGTAAGAACGTTGATTTTGATATGGACGCTGTGCTTGAAGGAACCGTTATACTTGGAGAAGGCGTAAAAATAATAGGAAAGGCCAGAATAAGTGATTCTATAATCGGCGATTACTCAGTGGTTCACACAGGTGCAAACATTATTAAAAGCATTATATGGAATAATACAGAAATTAACGAAGACTGTTGGGTTGAAGATAGCGTTATATGCTCTAATGTTAGGATAGGGAAAGAGGTAAAAATCGAACCAGGCGTTGTCGTTTCAGAAAACTGTACAATTGGAAATACTGCAGTTCTTAATCAGGGTGTCAAAATCTGGCCCGGCAAACATGTCGAGTCAGGTGCGACGGTATCATCTAACCTTATCTGGGGTGAAAGGTGGAAAAGAAGCCTCTTTGAAGAATCTAAGGTCGCGGGGCTTTCTAACTTTGAGCTTACGCCTGAGTTTGCAGCTAAACTCGGTGCGGCATTTGCCTCCTTTCTTCCACGAGGCTCCTCAGTTCTTATGGGAAGGGATAGCCATAGAGCCCCTAGAATGATAAAGCGAGCTTTTGTCGCAGGTGTTCTATCAGCAGGGGTGAATGTAAAGGATTTAAAAGCAGTACCTATTCCTATCCTCCGATACAAACTTCAAACATTTGGTGAGGTAGGTGGAGCTTATTTTAGATATTCGCCTGAAAACCCAGAGGTAACCGAGATACTTTTTTACGATTCGAATGGTTTTGAAACCTCTGTGTCTTTTGAAAAATCATTTGAAAGAATATTTCAGCGCGAAGACTTCCGACGAGTTCCAGAGGGGGCCGTTGGAAGAATTTCAGATCTAAGCGGCATAATTGATTTTTACAAAGAAGGTTTTATGAAGTCTATAAAGAGGGAAACCATCAAAGAAAATCGATTTAGAATAGTAGTAGATTTCTCATTCGGCTCTTCTTCAGAATATTTCCCGTCGATTCTTAATGAACTTGGATGTGAAGTTATAAGCTTAAACGCCTTCACAGTAGAACATGGAAGTGGGATTGATGCCAATCGAGCCCTTGATCTTCTCTCAAAGATAGTAAAGGCAACAGATGCAAAAGCAGGGTTCTGGCTAGATCCCTGGGCTGAGAAGCTTAACTTCATAGATGAAATAGGAAAGGTTTATAAGGACTTAGATTCATTCTTACTCTTGTTTCATCTTATTCTCAAAGCCGAAGACACCGGCGTTATTGCAGTTCCCACTTTCGCCCCATCATATCTTGAAGACATAGCAAAAGAAAATGGATTTAAAATAAAAAGAACGAAGAATAGTGTTAGAGCTCTCTCGGAAGCAGTAAGAGATAGGGATATAAAGTTTGTGAGTTACCCAGACGGAAGGTTTATATTTAGTGATTTTCAAATTGCATATGACGGAATGTTCTCCATCGCAAAAACACTTGAGCTAATGTCAAAGCTAGGTGTGAAACTCTCTGAAATCTCAGAAGGAATTCCCAAGATCAATTACCTTCACACAACAGTTTCCTGTCCTTGGGAATCGAAAGGTGTAGTTATGAGGAAGGCGTCTCAGGAAGTACAAGGGCGTGAAGTTAGTTTTCTTGACGGTGTAAAAATATTCTTAGACGGCTCCTGGGTGCTTGCATTCCCTGACCAATATAAGTCACTCATTCACGTATATGCAGAGGCTAAATCAGACGAAGATGCACGTTATCTCATAGATGAATACACAAAAAAGATAGAGAATTGGGTAAGGAGCTAACTGAATCTTATGGAAGGCCACTCGCCTAATCCGATTTCTTTATAGCACCTTCATTTGAACCCAGGATAAAGCATATATCTAAGGTAAATAGGAGCTGAGACACAATTACCCCAATTTCTTTTTTCTAGTTTACAAAGAGGAATTACAGAATGAGTCTAAGGCGTATTTCACCAGTTTTGTTAATTTTGCCTCTCCTTATTATTTATTCATGCACCAAAATAGAGGATAAGAATAAAACAAAAAGTGAAGATGATAACAAGCTAGAACCGGTTAGAGACATGCCAGTACTACCGCCAGCTCTCCCTAACTTCACCGCGCTAGTAAGAAAGCTTAAGCCTTCTGTAGTAAATATCAGTACAACTAGCTTAATACGTAATGGGGGAGCCTTCCGATTTCCCTCACCGCATGGTAAAGAAGAGGATTCCTTGCAAGAGCTATTCAGAAGGTTTCTTGGAGATATCCCTCAAAGGGAATTTAGACAGAGAGAACTAGGCTCTGGATTTATTATTAGCGAAGACGGATACATAATTACAAACAACCATGTTGTTGAAAAAGCAAAAGAGATTCAGGTGATTTTGGAAGATGAAAAAAAGTACAGTGCCAAAATTGTTGGAGGGGATCCTAAAACCGACTTGGCCCTACTCAAAATAGTACCTCAAGAAAAACTTTCTCCAGTCATATTAGGGAATTCTGATAAGCTTGAAATTGGAAACTGGGTTCTTGCCATAGGAAACCCCTTTGGTCTTGGTCACACAGTTACCGCTGGAATAGTAAGTGCAAAGGGAAGAATACTCGGCTTTGGCGACTATGATGACTTCATACAAACAGACGCTCCGATTAATCCGGGAAACAGCGGTGGCCCACTTTTTAATCTAGACGGGGAAGTAGTAGGAGTAACTAGTACAATATTTCTGAGGGCTCAAGGGATAGGCTTTGCAATCCCTATTAATTCCGCAAAAGATACTATAGAACAACTAAAAGGAAATCGAACAGTTGTAAGTGGATGGCTTGGTGTAACTATTCAAGATATAACTCCTGAGATAGCAAAGGCAATGAAACTACCTGAAGCAAAGGGAGCTCTCGTAGGAGATGTAACAAGTGGAAGTCCTGCTGACAAAGCAGGTGTAAAAAGAGGAGATGTTATCTTTGAGTTTAATGGGCATAAAATTAAGAAAAATGGCGAGCTTTCAAGGACAGTTGCCACTACTCCTCCTGGTACCGAAGTGGAACTCAAGTTATTAAGAGATGGAACTGAGAAAACCTTGTCAGTAAAGCTCGGAGTGCATATACCAGAAAATTCAGAGGAATTTCAAAAAGCACAAAGTAAACTAGGACTTGCTATAGAGGAATTAACACCAGAGGTGATAAATAGACTAGGAGTTGAAGAAGATAGCGGAGTTATCGTAACTAAAGTGGATTCGAGAAGTCCTGCAGATGATGCTGGGTTTGAAATTGGCGATCTAATACTCGAGATAAATAGGAAGAGAATTACAACCTCAGAAGATTATAAAAATATACTTAGTTCACTAACAAATGGGCAGAAAGCACTTTTTCTAGTAAAAAGGAAGGAAGTTATCTTATATATTGCTATGATATTTTAGTTGAAACAAAATCAAAAATATGAATCCGAACCTATATTTCAAACGTATATTATGTATAAATTAATGCTATGCTGTTAAGTCTTCTACCACGTATATTAATCTCCGTTTTTTCTATATTTCTCTCTATTAACTTTATATTTTTTTCATTTCAACACTACATACCACCATCGTTTCGACATTCTGTATCATACTCAATTTTAAATTGTCCCTCACACTCAAATCGAAATTCTATATCATACATAATATACTACCTTTACGAATCAGAAGGCAAGGAAGGAAATGAAAAAAATTGCCCTTGTTTTACCTGCAGTATTCATAGGTTCTCATTTATAGCTTCCAAACCCTCAATCAACTTCTTAATAGATGAATATAGAGCTTACTTATTTGCATTAGATCAAAATCTTCCCCTAAAAGAGTTTTATAAAAACCTCTCTATCCGTTCTCCTCCGATGCTTTCAAGTTAGTTAAAAAAACCAGTAGGATTTAAATCATTCCCCATGTGAGTTTCCCCCACACGCACTCGATTACATCAGACTGAGTGTGCCGTGGAGACCAACAATCATGCAATTTAGGATTTTTTTAATGGAGGAGAACTGTGAAAAAAATAGTGATTATTCTGACTTTATTGATTGTCGCTGAAGCTTCCCATGCCGCACATTTCCTAGAACCACTTAATACTGAAATTGCCGCAACACCACCAAGGTGGAGGTTTTTCTTACAAGCGATTTACACATTCTTTAGAAAAGAAAACGAAGAAAAGATTGACGAGCATCTGCTCCCAATTGAAATCGAGTTTGGACTTGCAGAAAAAACACAACTCAATCTTGAGGCAGAGGTCCTAATTGCCGAGAGGGAAAACGGCGAAACTGAAGATAAGGGAATTGAAGAGATTGCCATAGGATTAAAACACAGGTTCTTTGACGAAAAGGGTTATTTGCCAGATATGGCTTTTGAGGTTGAATTTGCCCCAGTTACTGAGCTTGGTCATGGTCAGGCAGTTGCCGGAACGCTAATATTTTCAAAGTTTCTTGGCAGATGGTTTATTGCCCATGTAAACCTTGGCTACGAGTTTGAAAGAGTAGAAGAAGACGATGAGACAGAATTTTCTCACTCCCCTTTCTATAACCTTGCCCTAATGTTTCGGGCTATACCCGATAGACTTTTGTTAGGTGGAGAACTTAATTCAAAGCATAGCTTTGTCGAAGACGGACCAACTATTGACGAGTTAGTATTCGCCCCTGAATTCATAGCTGTGCCGTTTACAAAACCTACCTTTGCACTCAAGTTCGGGGTTCCGATTGGCCTAACGGATGGGAGCTCAACGCCAGACTTTGGAATAGAGGTGGGTATAAGCATGTTGTTTTAACAAGTTGGAGGAGGCGGGTGGAAACTCACCTCTAATTACTGGCTAAATAAAAGGTTTAATTCCCAGGGATGCTTGGTTAGTATATCGAGAGACTAAATATGAAAAAGTTATTGAGACTTTTCGCTTTCGGATTATTAATAATCTATTCCCCTGCTCTTTCTTATTCACATCAGATTGTAGGTGAGGTAACACCGCTTCTCAGTCGAATGGAAATCATAGTCCGCTTAATTGAAGTCGGAGATATTGAACTGGCTTTCAGAGAAACTGAACTAATAGTGGAGGATTTCCATTATCATAAGCTAACTAGCGTTGAAGATGGACTAAAAACAACTATGAATAAAATAGATAAGAAATTTGGAACCAATCTTCGAACATCCCTAGACGAATCGCTTATTAAAAAAAATCCTGATGATCTTAGAAAGACCTTGCAGACACTCGGGGTTTTACTTATGCTCGAGAAGTTCGATACACTTCAAGAAACCTTTAAAAAAAACGATTCTAACCTTAACACACAAAAAACGATCTTTTGGCTTGGTAGAAATAATTTCACACTTCTTCTCGAACCCACACTTGCCAAATACGACCCTGCTGAGGAGATGCGAATGGACCGCCTCCTCGATAGGATGCTTTACCGTTTAGAAGATAGAAAATGGAAAGAATTTGAAGATACAAAGATTGAACTTATAACAGAATTAGAAAGATATTTTAAGCTTTCTCTACCCCCATGTGCTCTCGATGCATCTATAAATAAAGATTAGTACAAAAGTTAAGCATGAAAGCAACTCTAAACCTCATACACGCTGAAGTAAGCTGAATGGTTCTTCAATGTTTAAATTTATTCTGAACTTATGACAATACAAATAAAAGTATAGCTCTTTGTTATATACACATACCGTGCGCTTTCCTAACATACTTGGTATCTTGAATCAAATTGGTTTAATTGAAAAAATTTAGTTTATATTCTAGAGTAAAATGTAGTAAAAAGCCTTTATTCTTAAATGCTAGCTTGGCAATCGAAATACAATAAACAGGAGAAAGGAAAATGATTAAACACATTGTAATGTGGCGGCTTAAAGAATTCGCAAATGGGGTTAACAAAGAGGAAAACGCAAGGAAATTAAAAAGTCATCTGGAATCTCTAAAAAGTAAAATAAAGGAAATTAAGCGTATTGAAGTTGGCATTAATATCAAAAGTTCTGACGCCGCCTCGGATGTTGTTTTATATTCAGAGTTTGATAGTATGGATGATCTCGAGGCTTATCAAAGACACCCTGAACATATGAAGGTAGTTGATTTTGTTAACGAAGTACGTCTAGAAAGAAGGGTTGTTGATTACAAAGTTTAATTTTTTTTGAGTAAGTGATTTAATGAAAGAAGATTTTGCTTTCAAACCAGATATATACGGTCAAGCTTTTTTAGAACTTTTGAAGGAAAAGCGTCTAAATCCGCTCGGCCCTGGCTCTCCAAATATTAAAGCTAGAAGTGCACTTAATAAACTCACGATTCATAAAGCCTTTGCTCCTCATGAAGTCATAGATACAAATATGGCAAATGCTTGCCTTGCGGCTGTCTGGCTTTATCAGGACTTTTTGCAAGAATCTCATAACATTAGCCAAACAATCCATACTCAAACTGGAAGTTACTGGCATGGTATCATGCACAGGCGTGAACCCGATTTTTATAACAGCAAGTACTGGTTCCATAATCTTGGAGAGCATCCTATTTTCGAACCTCTTCGGATTGGAGCTGCTCAACTCGCCTCCAATTCAAATGCTCATAAATCAACTGAATTCATTTCAAAACAATCAAAATGGAATCCTATAGCCTTCATTGATCTTTGCGAGGCCTGTATCAAGGGACATTTGCCTTGTGAAATGCTATGTCGCCAAATTCAGCAATTTGAGTGGAAACTCCTATTTGATTATTGCTATTGGAAAGCCATTAAACGTTGAAGCTTTTCACCCAATGTTGTTCCCAAGAACATCAAGTGATTTTAATTATCACATATTCAAACTAAACAACATTTATTAAATACAAAAGATTAACAAATATGATTGACAAATACTAAAAGAAAGGCGTAATATCATTGTATGGATGGAATGACAATAGAAGAAATTATTAAAGAATCAAAGAAAAGAGGGATTAATCTAGGAGAGGACCCAGCAAAAACTATTAGATTCTACACAAGGCTTGGGTTCATCCCAAAACCAATAAGAAAGAGAAGTAAAAACGGTAAAGGGAAATTAACCAAGCTCTATTATTCAGAATTTACTCTAGACAAGCTTGCAGAAATAAAAGCCCTAAAATCAAAAGGACTTTCGTTGGATGAAATCCGAGATAGCTTTGCACTAGAATACGTTCAAAAGGCTTTACAAGACCTGCTCAGTAAAGCAGGCGATGAAAAAGTAAGACAGCTTGCACATATAATAGGTAGTAAGGAAAACGAACTTGAGTCAATAATAGAAGCACCTCTTATTTACATAATTGAGGGGATGTCTCAAGAGGAGGTCAAAAAGCTTCTTACTTTATTCTGCGGAGTCGGCTTTTATGCACTTCTTGAGGCTCAGCAGGCAATTGAAAAATTTAAAATTAACGATGCACGCAGAGCGCTCTTTAAAGCCATATTTTACAATTCGATAGCTGTCTTGCGGCTTGCCCGCACAACTGGAGATACAAAGCTTGAATCCACTGCTTCAGAAGTGTATGAAAAGGTAGTTCTTGGACCTATTCGCAAAGCGAGCGAGCGTGTAAGAAAAGAGTTCATCAGCTCTCTAGAGGCGCATGTAAAGGAAAAAGGCGCAGTTGATTGAAGGGTTCTTTTCTAGAAGCTATTAATTTATCACTAAATAGCCTTCTAGGATTCTCTAATTGATTTGAATTATGTATTATTGAGTGTGAAATTTGATTTAATAATGCACCCACAATTGAGTATGTAAAACCCTTTAATCTTTTAGCATAAAGTTCTCGTAGTTTTACGAAGAGTTTATTCGAATTCGTAATTTTCATTAGCCGCATTAAGCGGTTACAAGCTTCGATATATAATCGGAAATGTTATTAACAGTTGCAAGAAGCTCTTGATTAACTTCGCTTTCATCAATACTTATCTTAAACTCTTCCTCTAATGCTACAATTAACTCGAGTGTGGCTACGGAATCAACGCCAACTCCCAACTCTATAAGAGGAGCATCGTCATTTATATCCTCTGGTGTAAAATCATGAAGTAGTTTTCTAATTAAAACCTGTTTAACACTGTTTTTGATCTCTTCATTCATGTGCTTATCCGTGATTTGTGACTCGGGTTTCGTGGTTCGATACACGATTCACGAGCCACGATCCACGAGTCACGAACCCCGAAAAGATGTTATTTCAAATATTCTCTTAGCACCTTTCCCGTAAGGCTTTTTGGTATTTCCTTTCTAAATTCAACCATACGGGGTGTCTTAAAATCCGCTACGTGATCCTTACAATAAGCATAGATCTCTTTTGAATCCATATCCTCTTTCGGTACAATTACCGCCTTTACTAATTCATTTCCATATTGATCCTTTGCGCCCAGAACCACTACTTCCTTTATTTTTGGATGAGTTAGGAGAAAATTTTCTACCTCTGTCGGATCAACCTTATTCCCCGCAACGTTTATGAAAAGCTTCTTTCTACTCAAAATGTAGATACAACCGCCCTCGTCTATTTTTCCTAAATCCTCTGTAAAATAAAAACCATTTTTAAAAACCCTCTTTGTTTGTTCTTCAAGACCATAATATCCAGTAGTCATGGATGGACTTTTCACAGCTATTTCCCCAACCTCGTTTATAGTAGCCTCGTTTCCATCTTCTCTAAAAATCTTAACCTCCACGTTTTTAACAGGAAGCCCAACTGAGTCGAAATTATTTTCAATATCCTGGCTAAGATTGATCGAAATCACACCAGTCTCGGTTGACCCATATAGCTGTCTTGGATAGACACCGAACCTTTCATGAAACTTAAAAAAGGTTTGCCTTGATAAAGGAGCTCCAGCAGAAATAACTAGCTTTAGGGAAGAAAAATCCCTAGGTTTAGATGAATAAGTAACTGCCATAACATTAAGCATAAAAGGTACAGCTGGAAAGATAGTGATTGATTCCCTCTCTATTAAATCTGCTACCTTATTTCGGTTAAATCCCTCTAAAACGTAAATTGAAGCTCCTACTTTTACTGCGCTTATAAAGTTTCCAAACCCATAAGTATGGGCAAGAGGTACCGTAAACAGAACCCGATCATTCTCAGTCAATCCAACTGTCTCAGTATGATTATCAGCAAGAGAAGTAATGTTATAATGGGTTCTTGCTACTCGCTTCGGCCTTCCTGTAGAACCTGTTGAATAGAGATAAAGAGCATCATCATCCGGCTTTATTGAGGCTTTAATATAAGCAGGAGTATCAGCTTCTAAAAATGACCATTCCCTTTTACCTCCTCTAACTACAACGACAGATACGCCCAGACCGGCAGTAACCTTTTCAGCAATCGGTTTTAGCCTTTCTTCTGTGATTAATAGCTTTATTTGGGAATCTGAAACATAGAATCTGATCTCCTCTGCCTTGTATGCAACGTTTAAAGGAAGCGCAACCGCACCGAGGCTTGCAACACTAAAAAAGCTCGTAATAAACTCAAGTGAATTAGGCAAAAGTATTCCTACTTTATCACCATGCCCTATTCCTCTTGAGATGAGGAAAGAAGCAAGGCTTCTTACCATCAAATCCAAGGTCCCATATGTAACTCTTCGCTCACCGTCTACAACAGCGGTTTTATCTTTATATCTATTTACAGTGGATAAGAATAAATCGGGGATAGTAGCCATTTCTTATGCTCACAATCAGGGGAAAATTCCGGGAGGGTTTAAACCTTTCCCCTCTGGAAAATCAAACATGATATTCATGTTTTGAACTGCCTGACCTGATGCCCCTTTTCCAAGATTATCAAGCGCAACAACAGATATTAAGACATCACCTTGAAAACCAACCCCGATATCACAAAAATTAGAAAACCTTACGTTTTTTACGGCGGGTAGTTCATCGTCTTCATAAATTCTTACAAATGAATCGCGGATATAGAACTGCTTATACAGATCAAAAATACCATCTTCAATCTTTTTTTCTTTGAATATGGTATACATGGTTGTTAAAATTCCACGGCTTATTGGAACTGTATGAGGAACAAATGTGACATTAGTTGGTGATTCCACTAAATTTGACAGCTCCTGTTCCATCTCAGGTTTCTGGCGATGTCCTTCAACCCCGTAAGACGATACAGATTCATTGCATTCGGAATAATGAAGCTCAAGTGACGGTGCTCTTCCAGCACCCGTAATTCCAGCTTTTGAATCTACAATAATTACCGAACGATCTTTTAACAAACCATTTGAGCATAAAGGAGCTAATCCTAGAATAACACTGGTTGAAAAGCAGCCTGGATTTGCAACGAGTTTTGCGTCTCTTATTTTTTCTCTATAAATCTCAGGAAGACCATACACTGCTTCTCCTAGAAGATCCTTGTAAGCGTGTTTAACCTTATACCAGCTTTCATAAATACCTACATCCTTAATTCTAAAATCAGAGCTAAAATCAATCACACGTGTTCCCTTTTGAAGAAGTTTTGCAACAAAGTGCATTGAAGAACCATGAGGAAGGCATGAAAAGGCTACATCAACCTTGCTTAAGCTTGCGAGTTTAGCGATATTTACACATTCTAAATCTAAGAACTTGCGTAACTGAGGAAAAACATCTGATATTTTCTTGCCAGCAAACTTCTCTGACGTAAGCCAGGCTATTTCAACTCCAGAGTGGTTAACAAGATACCTAATTAATTCAACCCCTGTATAACCAGTTGCTCCTAAAATCCCTACTTTCAATTTCATATCTTAGTATATTTTGACCTATCGTTACTTAGTTGTAAACAGATATAAAGCAGATATGTTCGCTAGAACTTTACCATAATAGCAAGTTGCTGGGAGAATGTTGTTGACAAGGGGTTGTGATTAGTGATAAGTATAAATTAGGTATTAAACGTGATTTAGATTATGCAATAACACCTTAAAACCAAGGAGATTAATAATGCACGATAAGGTTCTAGAAAGGAATTTTGTATTAAAAGCATTTAAGGATACTTTAAAGGTCATACAGCAAGAACCCCCGTCTGTCCGCAGGAGTATTCTCAGGTCACAAACCGAAAAGCAGCGTCGGCGTCACTCATATGAGCGTGACCAGCTTGTTGCAAAGATGCAGCGTGCCTTAGATTGGTTCGAAACTGCTAAACTTGCAGAAACCACTCGACGAAGACGAGAAATAACCCCCGAAGACGAGGTATTTCTGCCTAGAGACCGCACCTTTTCATTATTCCAATCCGCACTTGATTCCTACTTAACTGAGCTCCAAACTAAACGCAGATTACGTCACCGTACGACACGTGCACCAGCAGGATCATTTGAACCAACTGATCCAGGCTGGGTAAGTGTAGTCTGGGAAAAACTATGGGTGCGGTTAGGACGAGGATTCGCTCGTTTTAGGTCTCATAAAAAACCAACAGACTTTATGTTTCCGCTAGAGGACAATTGTTCTATTGCACTTGTTGGCGACTGGGGCACGGGAATTAAAAGGGCACTAGCTGTTGCTAGAGAGATTGAAAAACATACCCCACATCACGCAATTCACCTTGGAGATGTTTACTATTCTGGAACTGAGGAAGAAATCACAGAGCGATTTTTAGCCAACTGGCCTAAGAACGTGGGACGCTCCTGGGCGCTTAATTCAAACCACGAAATGTATAGCGGCGGCCACGGGTACTTTAAAATTACGCTTAAGAAGTTTAAGCAGCCTGCAAGCTATTTTTGTCTTAGGAACAATAACTGGCAATTAATAGGGCTTGACACTGGATACGTAGACCATAACCTAAACCGAGAGCAGTTTGAGTGGCTACTTCATAAGGTAAATAATTATAATGGAAAAACCATCTTGCTTTCTCATCACCAGCTTTTTTCAGCTTATGAAAGCCAGGGAGAGAATCTTAAAGCCCGGCTCGATATGCTATTAGATGAAGGAAAAATCTATGCCTGGTTCTGGGGACACGAGCATAGATGTATTGTCTATAAACCTTATATGAATATTAAAGCGCGCTGCCTGGGACATGGTGGAGTTCCTTACAAAGCACATGCCGAACCTCAAACGAACATCCCCATAGAGTGGGTAGATGAACGAGAGCACCCGCAAAGACCTGGGTGGGGAATGTTTGGCTTTGCCCTTCTAAATCTAGAGGGTTCAAACCTCCACGTTCGCTACATTGATGAATTTGGAAATATCCCTTGGGAAGAGGACCTTTGATTAGTAACAATAGTGTAGGATCCTTATGAAAAAGGTTTAAATACCGTCAGAATTATAAAATAGTCTAAAATGTTTAATATAATACCTAGGTTTAGGCAGGATTAAAAAACCTCATGTTAGTGTTGAAAGATGATAAGGTAAAAAGAAAGTAAGTTGGTTGTCACTTTAATTAAAGATATTCGCAAAACTCCATAGCTTTGAAACTTCTTTGGGATATACAAAATGACGGATAAACTGACAGAAATCTATGATCAGCGTTACTCAGGAGGCTACCGCAAGAATCTAGCTGGATACGAGATCGCTCGTTGGGCGGCACTCGAACATTTTATAAAACGAGTTCTGAAAATAGATAATATTCGAACTGTTCTAGACTATGGCGCGGGAAGAGGACTACACGTAGAGCTTTGGAGAAAAGTTTTCCCTAAAGCCAACTTGTACTTCTGCGATATTAGTTCAGTTGCCCTTAAAAAGTTAGTAGAGAATTACCCCGAATACGAATCAAATTGTGTTCAAATCAAAAACGATTACATGCCCTTTCCTGATACATCTTTTGATATTGTAATAAGCGTTGAAGTAATGGAGCATGTTGCTAATCTTGACTCCTATTTGAATGACATTCATCGCCTATTAAAACCTGAGGGAACCTTTATATGGACTACACCTTGTGGTAATAGATTTTCAATTGAGCACATATTTAATGTGATAACCAAGCAGGTTGAAGAAACAAACGAAGGGTACAGACGATGGAAATGGGAAGATCCTACTCATTTACGAAGATTAACGAGCAAAGAAATACAGGGAAAATTAGAAAAGCACGGGTTTGATAAGATTATTTTTCGATTTCGGTCACACTTTTTTTCATTTGTATGTACTGCACTCATGCGAGGGCCTTTATCTCGATTGGGGGAAAGGATGATGTTATTAGATTATTTTCTATTTCGGATTTTTCCAAACGGTGCTTCAATGATTGGGGCTGCTAGAAAAATAAGTGCGTAAACGCCAGATGAATAATAGCTCAATATAGATGAATTTAAACAAAAGACTCTAACACTGTACATATGGATACTCTATTCACCAAAAT
>Ga0209618_1000043_pt1 | contig 23953 bp, 20 predicted proteins | sample Rifsed13ft3_FD_184007 | JGI IMG/M metagenome (GOLD analysis project Ga0209618, IMG submission 184007) | Soil microbial communities from Rifle, Colorado, USA - sediment 13ft 3 (SPAdes) (version 2) | ecosystem: Environmental > Terrestrial > Deep subsurface > Rock core/Sediment | place: Rifle... | reverse complement strand
TGTTGGTGCCGACGCCGTCCGCGGAGAGCGAGCCCGTCAATCCGACCACGGGCCTGGTCCCGGCCTTGGCTAGTTCGATCGCCGCCACGGCCGCCTCCACCTTCGCCTGGTGCTCAACCAGTTCGGGCCGATCCTTCAGGCCCCGCGCCACGAGGTCGGCTACGCCCGGCTGCACGGGGACGACCTCCATGCTTTCCTGCGGGCGCAGCGGGGTGTCCACCGGCAGGCCGATCACTGCGGCCAGTCCCTGCGTGGCCACGGCGACGCCGTTCCGCGCGCGCCCCAGCCCCTGGCGGGCAATGGCCAGGTTAACCTCCGCCTGGATCTCGTCGAAGCGCGGCGAGGTGCCGGCCCGGACGCGGGCCTGGGCGATGCGCAGCGTCTCCTCGGCCTGGGTCACGCTCTGCTGGGCCACCTGCAGCCCGGCCTGCGCCACCAGCACCTGGAAGTAGGCGAGCTTCGTCTGCAGCATGATCTCCTGCTTGGTGCGCTCGAACGCCGCCTCCGACCCCTTCACGCCGGCCTTGGCCAGGGCGATCTGCGCCTCCAGCCGCCCGCCGCTGTAGAGGGGGTACTGGTACATGATGCTCGCCACGTAGATGTTTGGGGACACCGGAAACGTAATGGTCGTGTCGGCAGGAGGCAGTCCGGGCCCAAACGAGTCGGCCGGGATGACGAAGCTGGTGGATTTCTCATTCGTCCGCGTGTACGAGAGGGTTGCGCTTGCCGTGCCGGCCTTCGCGGCCAGCGCCTGCGCCAGTTGGGCCCTGGTGACCTCCACTTCGAAGACCGCGAGCCGCAGCGCCAGGTTGTTCTGCAGCGCGGTGATCAAGGCCTGGGATAAGGTGATCGGCCGCCCCTCCTGGGCCGGCGCGGGTGGGGATTCTTGCGCGAACGCGGCGGGCTGCGCGGCGACCATCGCGAGTACCGCGAGCAGACATACCTTCACTGCCAGCGCCTTCATGGGAAACCTCCAGATATCATCGGCCGCCAGAACACGCCCGGCGGCCCTCAATTGGCCTGTTGTGGAGAACCTATCGAATTGTAAAGGGTTGGCGGGCTTTGCGCTATCGGGCGGGGTCTGTAGGGGGAGCCTACCGCCAGCGGGCGAGGCCGGGGTCGTTGGCGATCATCCAGGCCTCGTTGAAGCGCCAGGGCGAGAGGGCGCTGGGGCGTACCGTCACCTGGTGCTTGGTCCAGACGACGGGCTCGCGGGCGATGGGCTTCCCGTCCGGACCGTGGTACCACTTTACGTCCTGGATGATGAACCAGACGAAGTGCAGGTAGTCGGAGGCGACGATCTCGCTGATCTGCATCGCGCCGGCGTCGAAGAGCCCCACGGGGGACTCGTCCCGTTCGTCGCGCCGGTCCAGCAGCAGGACGAAGGGGTTGCCCACGCCGTCGGCGCCGACCTCGACGAACTCGCGGGCCCACCCCAGCGGTCCCCAGTAGGTCCGGGCCTGGCGGGTCTCGCGCACCAGGTCCAGCGCCGTGGCCACGGGCGGCACGCCGAGCAACGGCTCGTTCACGAAGGTGCCACCATTGAATTCGCTGAGGATCTCGCAGAAGGTCTGGGGAAAGACCAGGCCCAGGAGCGTCTCGGCCCGGGCGATCTGATTCGGCATCGCGCCCGGGTTGAGTTTGCAGACCCCGGGCGCGAAATACCCTAACTCCTGCTTGATCTGCTCAAGCGTCATCCAGCCCCGTTTCCCCCCGCCGTGCTATTTACCCACCGGCGTCGGTTCACAGACGATGAATGCGCGGCGGAAAGGCGCGGCGAGAGTACGGCGATCTTCAGACGAACCGGCTGGGGTAGACCAGGACCTCCCCGTGCTCGTTGGTGCCTTCGTAGACGATCAGCGAGAGATACCGTTCCGCCATCTTCTCCTTCGGGACCCCCGTCTCGATGAGCACGCCGATTCCGATGAGTTCCGCGCGCAACTCCTTCATCAGATCCACGACGCCACGCGCCGTGCCGCCGCCGCGGAGGAAGTCGTCGATGAAGATCGCCTTCGCACCGGGCTGGATCGCTCGCAGCGGCAGGGTCATCTGGCCGACCAGGCGCGACGATCCTGAGACGTAGTTGACCGTCACCGAGGGACCCTCCGTCACGCGGCCGCCGCGGCGGATCGTCACCATGGGGACATTGAAGGCGCGGGCCGTCTCCAGCGCGAGCGGGATGCCCTTCACCTCCATCGTCAGGACGACATCGGGACGCACATCACCGAGCAGCGTCGCGAACGCCTGGCCGATGGGCACGGCGAACTGCGGGGTGGAGATCAGGTCGGTGGTCTGCAGGAAGCCGCCGGGCAGGACGCGCGCGGGGTCGCGCAGGCGGCGGCAGAGGTCTTCGACCAGTGTCCTGATCTGGTCGCGGGTCATGTGCGGCAGGTAGCGCACGCCGCCGGCCGCCCCGGCCAGGGTCTCCACCTTCCCCAAGTGGAAGCGGTCGAAGGCCTGGCGCAGGAAGCCCAGATCTTCGCTGATCGTGGACTTCGCCGCGCCCAGCAACTCCATGAACGTGGACAGGGGGAATAACTGGTAAGGGTGCGTGAGCAGGCGGTGGGCTATCACCACCATCCGCTCGCCCCGCCGCAGCCTGGCCCGGCGCTGCCGGCCATCTCGCGACACCAGGACTTCCCGCCCCTCCCGTACCTGCTGCGCCCCACGTGTCTCCATACGTTACCCCGGGATCGTTTTCTGCAATTCCTGCCGGATGATCGCCAGGTTTTCCGGGTGGTCCAGATCGGCGTCCAGGGCCAGTTCGGGCCGCCGGATGATCACCGCCCGCAGCACCAGGTGGGTGACCTCGCCGAGTTTCGCCTCCACCTCCTTGATCGAGAGGCGCCCGGACGTCAGCTTCATCGCCGTGGACCAGCCGATGAGGCTGGCCATGATCCACGGCTTCTTGCGGGCCCGGATCATCTTGTCCGCCAGATCGCGCACCTGCGGCACGACGCCGGGGTCGAAGATGAACATGCTCCCGCCGGTAAACGACCCGTCCAGCACCCGGACAAACGTCTTGCGGGCCCCCGGGTACCGGTCTTCAACAACGCTTTGTGGGACGATGGGGTAGTAGAAGTCGGCCTCCTCTTTCGTGCAGGCCGACAGGAACTCCTCCACCGCGTCGGACGTCGCCAGGGGGATGTCCGTGGCGGCGGCGAGGACGCGGGGCGCGGCGGGCAGGGCGGCCAGGCCGGAGACCAGGTTCTCGACGACCGAGCCGCCGGCCTCCGGGATGACGTCGGCCAGAAGGTCACCGCAGGCCTTGCGCAGGTCCTCCGGCGGGCCGATCGCCACGACCCGGCCGATCGAGGGGGCCTCCGCCAGCGCCCGGGCCACGTACCAGACCATCGGGCGCCCGGCTCCGTCCATGAAGGCCTTGTTGCCGGAGGCGGCGTCGCCTCCGCCGGCCAGCAAGAGGGCGTCGATCACCGTTCCTCTGCAAAAGTACGGCTGACCAGGACCTCGACGTCCGGCAGGGCGCGCAGTTCCTCGGCGGTCTTGCGCGCCGCGGCCTCATTGGCCATCAGCCCGAAGACGGTGGGCCCGGTGCCCGAGAGCGTCGCCCCGTAGGCCTCGCCCGCCAGGATGCGGCGCTTGAGTTGCCCGACGACGGGATAGCGCTTGGCCAGCAGGTCTTCGAAGACGTTCCCCATCAACCGCCCCACGCCCGCGAGGTCCTCGGCCCGCATCGCTTCAACCATGCCGGCGACGCTGGGCCGGCTGCGTACCTCCGATGGGTTCAGGTTCTGGTAGGCCCAGGCGGTCGACACCTCAACCCGTGGACGCGCCAGCACCAGCCAGGTCGTCGGTAGCGGCGGCAGCCAGGTCACCTTCTCACCGCGGCCGCGCGCGATCGCCGCGCCGCCTTCCAGAAAGAATGGCACATCCGAGCCCAGCGATGCAGCCAGCGAGAGCAGACCGCGCCCATTCAACCGGATTTTCCACATCTGCACCAGCCCGAGGAGGGTGATCGCCGCATCCGAACTCCCGCCGCCCAGCCCGGACGCCACCGGGATCCCCTTGCGGATGTCGATCTCCACGCCGCGCTGCACGTTGAAGGTCTCCCGCAACACCTGCGCCGTCCGCACGACCAGGTTCCGGGCGTCGTCTGGCACCGCCGGATTGTCGGTGCGGACCTCGATCCCGTCCTCCCGCTCGCGCAGGGTGATCGCGTCGTGCAGGTCCACCGTGTGCAGGATCGTCTCAATCTCGTGAAAGCCGTCGTCGCGCGGTCCCAAGACGTTCAGGGCCAGGTTGACCTTGGCGTAGGCGTTCAGGTGCAGCTCCTTCAGCAACCGAACCCCCTCCTCTCCTGCTCACCCTTCACCGCGGGGTGCCTTGTCGCGCCCGTGCAGGCACACGTGAGTATTCCACCAATGGTCGATGACTCACGTGTGGATGCAGGAAGTCGATGGGTTGTGGGATAGCTGGTCAAGGGTACTATTACTCTTGGGCGTTTTCTTGACTTTCCCCTGCGAACCCCTACGATAGTTCTGTTCATCGGGCCGTCATGGATCAGGAAATGCAGGTCTACGCTCCTCCGCCCGTACCCCGCCGGGACTGGGGGTGGGTGGTGCGTCTCGCCCTCCCCGGCCTGGTTGTGTTCCTCTTCGGCTTTGTCCTCGGTGCTTATCTAGCTGTAGCGGGACAGTCGCAGACCTTCACCGGTGGGCGCGTGGTGGACCGGCCGAGGGACGACCAGTCCTTCTCCTGGCCGCTCCGGCTGACCCACCGCGTCAATATCCTGGTCATCGGCACGGACGTCACCTTCGGGAACCGCCGCCAGATCCTCCCGATTGCCCGCGCGGACTCGCTCCTGCTGGCCTCTTTTGACCCCGCGACCGACAAGATCAACGCCCTCTCCATCCCGCGGGACACGCGGGCGGCCATCCCCGGGGTAGGCGTCACCAAGATCAATGCGGCCTATGCGTTTGGCGGTCCCGGACTGACCATCCGGACGGTTGAGGATCTGCTCGGGGTCAAGGTCGACTTCTATGTCAAACTCGGCCCGAAGTCCTTCGCCAAGCTGGTAGATGCCATTGGCGGGGTCGAGATCGACGTGGAGAAGGACATGAAGTACACCGACAACTGGGCCGGCCTCCGGATCAACCTGAAGAAGGGGCGGCAGGTGCTCAACGGGACCCAGGCGGAGGGGTACATCCGCTTCCGGCACGACGCCCTGGGCGACATCGGCCGGGTGGAGCGCCAGCAGAAGATCCTGATGGCGCTCTTCCACAAGCTGAAGAACCCCACGATGGTGATGCGGACCCCGCAGCTGATTCGGGCCTTCACGGAGAACACCCAGACCAACCTGAACCTGCCGGAGATGATGTCGCTGGGGATGTTCTCCGTGCGGCTGGAGGAGGCGGACATCCGCACCGCCACGCTGCCCGGCGGGTTCACCCCCAACTTCTGGGAGCCGGACTGGGCAAAGATACGACCCCTGGTCCTCGATCACTTCTACGGGGTCTCGCCCGAGATGCTGGCGGAGACGCGGATTGAGGTCCTGAACGCGAGTGGCGTCCCCGGACTGGCCCGCCGCACCGCCGGCCGACTGGAGCGGCTCGGCTTCAAGATCGTCCGCGTCGGTACGGCGAAGGAGACCGCCGCGACCACGCTGATCATCGACCGCGCCGGCAGGGATCCCGTGACGCGCCTGCTGGCCGAGTTCCTGGGGAAGCCGCGGATCCTGCGACAGGCCCAGGCGGCGGACGTGGACATCACGGTCCTGCTCGCGCGCGACTACGCCTCGATCTCTCTTCTAGTCCCTTCGCGCTAAAGTCGAGTCATCCACAGAGGAATCCCAGCGCGAACATATTCAGCGCGGTGCATGCGGGCGGTCGCCTTTCGGTTCAGCCGGGGGATGCTGTACGGTCGCCGGTGACGGCGCGACACGAGAAGCTGTTCGCCCGCGCGCAAGACACCGAACCCACGTTCCGGCTTGACCGCGCATCACGCCAGCCTTAGTGTGAGGTCTGCGGCGAGTACCGATTCAAACGCCTGCGCACTCGGAGACCGACAGCGCCAAGTGTTCGCGTGGGGAAACTCGCGTGGGCGGCTGGAGGCAGTAGGCTCCGCCAGGCAGGGCTGAAGACGGGAAAGCCGCTTTGCTTTTCTCCCCGCTCTTTTGAGATCCCATTCTTTTGAGATCCCTAGCTGAAACCCTCGCCGGGCCTGCGTTGGCGATGGCGGAGGAAAAAGCGTCGGCGGCCGCGCCTGGCAAGTTAGGCCGGGTTGCTCCCGGAGGAGTACCTCCTCCCATCTTGCCGAACACGAGCCGCCGACAGCGAAACCCTAACATCGGCTCCGCAGGTCGTCAATCCGAAACTGTCGTTCGCGGTGCTGTGGATGATGTGGACAAGGGCAGGTGCCGTTTGATCAATCGCGCGAGCCGGCGAATGCCCTCGTCGATCTCATCCTCCGACGGATAGGAGAAGTTCAAGCGCATCGTGTGCTTGCCGCCGCCGTCGGCGTGGAATCCCGAGCCGATGACGTACGCGACCCTCTCCTGTTCCACCGCCTGCGGCAGCAGCGCCTCGGCGTCCATCCCCTCCGGCAGCCGCAGCCAGAGGAACAGCCCGCCCTCGGGCCGCGTCCAGGTGACGCCCGAAGGCATCTCCCGCTGCAGGGCACGCAGCATCGCGTCGCGCTTGCGCCGGTAAACCGCGGCGATATTCGGTAGGCGGCGGTAGAGGATGTCCCGCCGCAGCATCTCCGCGGCGATCGCCTGCGTAAATGAGGGGCTGCAGAGATCCATCCCCTGCTTGGCCGTGACGAACTGCGCGATGATCTCCTCCTGGGCCACCATCCAGCCGATGCGCAGCCCCGGGGCGAGGGTCTTGCTGAAGGTGGAGAGGTAGATCGTGCGCGCCCCGCCGTCCAGCGCGTAGATCGGCGGCGGGGCCGACCCCTCGAAACGGATCTCCCGGTAAGGATTGTCCTCCACCACCAGCGTGTCGTACTGGGTGGCCAGCTGCAGCAGCGCGCGGCGGCGCTCCTCGGTCCAGGTGATCCCGGAGGGGTTTTGGAAGTCGGGGACCGCGTAGATGAACTTCGGGTGGCGACCCTGCCGCGCCAGACCGGCCAGGGCGTCGGCCAGGCGGTCGGTCTCCATCCCCTCATCATCCTGGGGCACGCCGACCATCTCCACCCCATAGGTGCGGAAGACCTGCAGCGCGGCCAAGTACGACGGCAGCTCCACGATGATCGCGTCGCCGGGGTCGAGGAACACTTTGCCGATGATGTCCAGGCCCTGCTGCGAGCCGTTGGTGATGAGGATCTGGTCGCGGTTGGCCGTGATCCCGTCCTTGGCCATCCAGCGGGCCAGCTCGTCGCGCAGCCGCACGTCGCCCTCGGTGATGCCGTACTGCAGGGCACGGCTGGCCTGGTCGGCCAGGACGTCGCGGGAGACCTCCTGCAGTTCTTCGACGGGAAAGGTCGTGGGGTCGGGGAACCCGCCGGCAAAGGAGATGATCCCGCCGCGGCTGGTCAGTTTCAGCAACTCTCGGATGAGCGAGCGGCGCATGCCGCGCGCGCCGGTGGAGAGGAAGGCGTCGAGATCGATCGTCATCAGCTGCCTCCCGGGGGAGGAAGATCGCTGCTCAATCCCTCCCCATTATGGCTCAGGGTCTCAGCCAGGGCATCGGCTAGCGAACCGAATTCCTCTAGGCCCAACGTCTCACCCCGCCGGCGGGGGTCGATCCCCGCGCGTCCGCACGCCGCCCGCACGCGCTCCGCGGTGACCCCCGGCCTGGCGCCCACCAGGGCGCTGCGGAGCATCTTCCGGCGCTGGCCGAACGCCGCGCGCACCACGGTGAAGAACAGCGCCTCGTCGCGCACGCGCACCCGCCGCTGCGGCAGCACGTCCAGCCGCAGCACCGCGGAGTCCACCTCCGGCGGCGGGTAGAACACGCCCGGGGGGACACGCAGCACCTTTCTCGCGTCCGCGCGGAACTGCACCGCCACCGACAGCGCCCCATAATCCTTGTTCCCAGGTGGGGCCTGGATGCGCTCGGCAACTTCGGCCTGGATGGTCACCACGGCCCGGGTCAGCGTGGGCAGCGACTCCAGGCAGCGGACCAGCAGCGACGAGGCGATGTTGTAGGGGAGGTTGGCCACGAGCTTGAGGGGTGACTGTGGGGAAGGCGGCGCCTCCCCCACAGTCAACTCCACGAGGTCGAGGGCCATGATGTCGCCATGCACGAGGCGCACGCGGGGAAAGCCCGCCGTGGCCGCGCGCAGGATGGGGATCAGTCGCTCGTCTACTTCCACGGCGACCACCTGTGCGCCGGTGGCGGCGAGGGCGACGGTGAGCGTACCCAAACCCGCCCCCACCTCCAGGACGAGATCAGCGGGGCCGGGTTCGGCTTCTGCGAGCAGGCGGTCGAGCACGCGACGGCTGGTCAGGAAGTGCTGCCCGAACCGTTTGCGCGGGCGTACGCCGAAGGCGCGCAGCACCCGGGCGGTGCCCGCGGGGGTGGCGAGCTCCGCCGGATCGGCCAGGGGGAAAGTCACGCCGCTTACTTCTTGGGTTTCTTCGGTGGGGCCTTCTCGACGATGTAGACGCGCACGGGGCGGCGGCCAAACTGCCTTGCCAGGCGCGTCGTGTCCATCCCCAGGTCGATGCGCAGGCCCTTGATCGCGCTGCCGACATCCCCGGCGACGGCGTGACCGTACCCCTCAATGTAGACCTTGCTGCGCAGCGGGATGATCCGCGGGTCCACGGCGACGACGCCGTATCCGGCGTGCAGGCCGATCGAGGTGATGTTGTCCACTCCACGGCAGCACCACGGCGCGTAGGCCGTCGCCACCATATCCATGTACTCGCGTCCCGCGAACGCCCCCCGCGAGGCGACCAGCACCTTGGTGCCGGTGCGGACCACGCGCGGTGTGCTCGGCCGGATGACCTCCTGGCCGAGGAAGGTCATGGAGACGACCTTCCCGTCGGCGAGGGTCTGCAGGAAGCGCTGCACCTTTGCGCCGGGATGCCCGGGCACCGTCACGACTCGTCCGCGCGGCAGGGTCGGGTCCGGCTTGTACACGACCGGGACGGGCAGAGGGACGTGCTTCGCCGCGACGGTCTGCTGGATCCGCACAACGCGCACCTTCACCCCGGACCAGAGCGGCGTATTCGCGGCGGGGACGACCCGGTCGGCCGGGCCCAGAGCGATCCCCAGGTCAGTGAGGACCTGGGCCGGCGTGCGGGACATGGTCTTCAACTGGTGGACTTTCCCATCGGCGACGACGGTCAGGGGCAGGGGCTTCTGGATACCAATGGTCAGACGCCCCACCACCGGGTCGTCCAAGACCCGGGCCAGGGGATCCACGGCGGGCCGGACCCGGCGGACGGGCACGGCCTGACGGCTCGGGCTCGCGTTGGTCGCGGCGACCGGAGCCCCAGAGGCCCCGACTGACCGGACCAGCGCAGGACGCTTCCCTAGATTGACGACCCCCGTCTGTCTCAGTTGAGACGCAGAGTACCCCGTCGCCGCCCCAGCCAGGGCGACGGTCAGCCCGACGACCAGTGGGGAGAGCCAGACGGAGGGGCTGCGGCGGCTTGGCGCGGGGAAGACAAGGACAGAGGCCGCCTGGACGTACGGGGGCGAGGGCATGCCACCCCTCATGCCACCACCTCCAGCGTTGGCTATTCAAAACATCGAACCCTGAGGCTCTATTTCAACCCCAGGGTTCACCGCGGTTGACTATAGCAGGTTTCGACCGGCGCGGCAACCCGCTCGCGCCCGCGCCGGGCAACGGAGGCCGGCAGTCGCTCGGGCTCGAGCGCGCGGGCTCTCACCGGGGTTGTCTGCGCCCCGGCTAAGCAGGCTCAGCGACCGCTCAGGAGCCGCTTCGCCGCGGAGTGGGGGTCGAGCCGGCCGTCCGCCACCTGCTCCACCACCGCCTCCAGGGTGCCGTCCGCGCGGGCCTGGGCCAGGACCTCCTCCCTGATCTGGGCCTCCAGCGCGTGGAGGACCTCCCCCCGCCGCCGCTCCCGGCGCCGCTCCGTCAGTTGCCCCGCCGCCTCCAGGTGGGCGCGGTGGGACCGAATCGCCGCCAGCACCTCCTCCACTCCCTCGCCGCCGATCGCCACGGTCTTCAGCGCCGGCGGACGCCACCCTCGCTCGGGGGCCAGGCCGAGCATCATGTTGATCTCGGTGACGGCGCGGTCGGCCTCCGGGCGGTCGGCCTTGTTCACGACGAAGAGGTCGCCGATCTCCATGATCCCGGCCTTGAGCATCTGGACCGCATCACCCAGGCCGGGGACGGTGACGACGATCACGGTGTCGGCGGCGGAGACGACCTCGACCTCGCCCTGCCCCGCTCCCACGGTTTCGATGAGGATGAACGCGCACCCCAGGGCGTCGAGGATGTGGATGACGTCGCTCGTCGCGGGGGCGAGTCCGCCGAGGTGCCCGCGGGTAGCCATACTGCGGACGAAGACGCCGGGGTCGGTGGCGTGATCCTGCATGCGCACGCGATCGCCGAGCAGCGCGCCGCCGGTGAAGGGGCTCGTCGGGTCAATGGCGATGATGCCGACCGTCTCGCCTGCGGCGCGGATGCGTTTGGTCAGCGCGTCAACGAGCGTCGACTTACCCGCGCCCGGCGGGCCGGTGATGCCGACGGTGTACGCTTTGCCGGTGCGGGGATAGAGAGTACGGAGAGCCTCGAGCCCTTCGCGCTCTCCATCTTCCACGAGCGAGATCAGTCGCGCCGCCGCCTGATGCGATCCGGCGAACACCTGCGCGACCAGGCCGTCGGCGACGCGGCTCGGGTCGCGGCGCCCCGGGTCCCGGCTCACACCAGCGCCACCGGCCGGTAGACGCCAAAGACCGCACGCAGCGTGTCGCAGATCTCGCCGATGGTAGCGTAAGCGCGCACCGCCGCGAGGATGGATTCCATCAGCGGGCCGTCGCCCTGCGCGGCGGCGCGCAGGCGGGCCAGCGCGTGCTCCACCGCGCGCGTGTCTCGCTCGGCGCGCACGCGGTTCAGGCGCTCCTGCTGCCGCTCCACCACCGAGGGGTCGATGCGTAGGATCTTAGGGTGCACCGTCTCCTCGTGCACGAAGCGGTTGACGCCGACGACGACCTGCGCCCCCGAGTCGATCGCCCGCGCCTCGCGGTAGGCGCTCTCGGAGATCATCCGCTGCACCAGCCCGCTCTCGATTGCCTTCGGCATCCCGCCGGCCTCTTCGATCTGCCGGACAAGGTCGCGGGCCCCCGCTTCGATCTGATCGGTCAGCGCTTCGACGTAATACGCCCCTCCGAGCGGATCGACCGTGTCCGCCACGCCGCTCTCGTAGGCCAGGATCTGCTGCGTGCGCAGCGCGAGCAGCACCGAATCCTCCGTCGGCAGGGCCAGCGCTTCGTCGCGCGCGTTCGTGTGGAGGGACTGCGTGCCGCCGAGCACCGCCGCCAGCGCCTGCAGCGTCACGCGGACGACGTTGTTGTCCGGCTGCTGCGCCGTCAGCGCCGCGCCCGCGGTCTGGGTGTGGAAGCGCAGCATCAGCGAACGGGGATCTTTCGGGCGGAACCGCTCCTCCATCAGCCGCGCCCAGAGCCGCCGCGCCGCGCGGAACTTCGCCACTTCTTCGAGCACGTCCATCTGCGCCGCAAAGAAGAAGGAGAGGCTGGGCGCGAAGCGGTCCACGTCGAGTCCCGTGTCCACCGCGGCCTGCACGTACGTCAGCGCGTCCGCCAGCGTGAAGGCCACCTCCTGCACCGCCGTCGCGCCGGCCTCGCGGATATGGTAGCCGCTGATGCTGATCGGGTTCCACTTCGGCAGGTGCGTGGCGCAGTAGCGGAAGGTGTCGGTGATCAGCCGCAGCGACGGCTGCGGGGGGTAAATGTAGGTCCCGCGGGCGATGTACTCCTTGAGGATGTCGTTCTGGGTGGTGCCGTCCAGCCCGCGCGGGTCCAATCCGCGGCGCTCCGCCACCGCCACGACCATCGCCAGCAGGATCATCGCGGTTGCGTTGATGGTCATGGAGATGGAGACCTGGTCCAGCGGCAGGCCGTCGAGCATGACCTCCATGTCCGCGAGCGAGTCAATCGCGACGCCGACCTTGCCCACCTCCGCCTCGGCCATCGGGTGGTCGGAGTCGTAGCCCATCTGCGTGGGGAGGTCGAAGGCGACGGAGAGACCGGTCTGTCCCTGGGAGAGCAGGTAGTGATACCGCCTGTTGGATTCTTCCGCCGTGCCGTAGCCGGCATACTGGCGCATCGTCCACAGCCGGCCGCGGTACATCGTGGGGTAGATGCCGCGGGTGAAGGGAGGCTGCCCCGGCGCGCCGCTGTCGCGCTCGAGGTCGGCGGTGACGTCGGCGGGGGTGTAGACGATCTTGCGCTCCCGCTCCTCGCTCATGTCACCGCCCTCCGCCATCGGGAACCAGCACGGCGATTACCTCGCCCGCCGAGACCTCGCGCCCACCGGTGGCCCGCACCTCGCGTACCGTGCCCGCCGCCGGGGCGCGCAGTTCCATCTGCATCTTCATGGCTTCGATCACCGCAACCGTGGCTCCCGCGCCCACCGCCTGGCCGGGGCGAACCTCCACGGTCACGAGCAGGCCGGGCATCGGCGCGCGCACCTCCACGGTCTGAAGGGTGCCGCCCTGTTCTCGGCGTTTCCTAGGCAGCGGGCTCGCGGGCGCGACCCGGAGGTCCAGGTGGTCGATGGCCAGCGTCACGCCCAGGCCGTCGCCCTCGGGCTCAATCGCGACCATCTGCCGCCTGCCGTCCCACTCGAGCCACCAATGCGTGCTGCCGAGGGCCGGACTCCACCCGACATCATACTCCCTGCCGTGCACGCGAACCCGAAGGCGGCCTGGCCCGGCGGGCGGGTCCAGCACCTCCACCTCCAGGTCGGGTCCCGCGCCGGTGACAGCGTACTTCATGATCCCTCGCCGAGGGACTCGATCCGTGCCGTCCGCCGCCAGCCGTCCGCGGTCGCGGTCCGCGGCAGGACCGTCCGGCGGTGCCGGTGGTGGGCCCAGAGGGCGGCGGCGATCGCCGCGCTCAACAGCGCATCCTGATCGGGTTGCCGACCGTTGACCCATTCGTCCCACCGGGCGGCGAACCGCACATCGTACTCGCCCGCCCGGAAGGCCGGGTCGCGCACCGCCCAGCGCAGAAACGGCAGGGTCGTCCGGACTCCGGAGACGGCCATCTCGTCCAGGGCGGCGGCCATTCGGTCGAGAGCGACCTGGCGCGTCGCGCCCCAGGCAACTACCTTGGCCAGCAGCGGGTCGAAATAGCGGGAGACCGGGAGGCCGGGCGCGAGGCCGCTGTCCACCCGCATGCCCGGGCCGGCGGGTTCGCGCACCGCCTCGATGACGCCGAGCGACGGCAGGAAGCCGTGGTGCGGGTCCTCTGCCCCAACCCGGCACTCCACGGCGTGGCCGCGGCGGACGATCTCGTTCTGGCGGAGGCCGAGCGGCTCACCCGCGGCGATCCGGAGCTGCGCCTCGACCAGATCCACTCCCGTAACCATCTCTGTCACGGGGTGCTCGACCTGCAGGCGGGCGTTGACCTCGATGCAGTAAAAGGCATCACTGTCGAGCAGGAACTCCACGGTGCCGGCGTTGACGTAGCCCACGGCGCGGGCCGCGGCCACCGCGGCCGCTCCCAGGCGCTCCCGCAGGTCCGCAGTGAGCGCCGGTGACGGGGACTCCTCGATCACCTTCTGGTGGCGTCGCTGCACGGAGCACTCCCGTTCGCCCAGGTGGACGATCGCGCCGTGCGCGTCGGCCAGAATCTGCACCTCGACGTGCCGCGGGCGGGGCAGCCAGCGTTCCAGGTACAGCCGGGAATCGCCGAAGGCCGCGACCGCCTCGCCGCGCGCCAGACGCAGCGCGGAGGGAAGGTCCGCCGACGAGTCCACCACGTGGATCCCCTTCCCGCCACCGCCTCCGACCGCCTTGATCAGCAGTGGATAACCGATGCGGCCCGCCGCCGCGACCGCTTCTTCGTCGCTGACCGCACCCGTCCCCGGCAACACCGGGACACCGGCCGCGGCGATCTGCTCCCGCGCGTGGACCTTGTCGCCGCAGCGTTCCAAGACCTCGGCGGGCGGGCCGACGAAGATCAACCCGGCCGCCGCACAGGCGGCGGCAAAGGCGGGATTCTCCGCCAGGAACCCGTAGCCGGGGTGGATGGCGTCGGCTCCGGCGGCGCGGGCGATCTCCCGCAGGCGCGCGATGTTCAGGTAGGACTCGGCCGGCGCGTCGGCCGGCAGCGGCCACGCCGCGTCGGCCAGGCGCACGTGCGGCGCGCCGGCGTCGATGGGCGAGTAGACCGCGAGCGGCGCAATGCCCAGCGCACGGCACGCCCGAATGATGCGGACGGCGATCTCGCCCCGGTTGGCGATGAGGAGGCGGCGGATGGGCTTCACTGTCCGGCCCGAGGCCTCAATGGTAGACGATCGGAATGACCAGCGCCTTGCGGAGCATGACCTCTTCGGCCCGCAGGGCGTCTCCTCTCTCCACGAGCGCCCTCACCTCCGGATCACCCACGAGCGCCCGGGCGATCCCCAGCGCAAAGGATGGATACCCAAAATTCCGCTGGTCGGATACCCAGGCCACGATCCAGGCGGGGACGGTGCCGGTCCCGGCGGTGAAGAGCAGCATCTCGTAACTGGCGACGCGCTCCAGTTCCACGCGGGCCGAAAGTGTCGAGCGCAAACTCGCCACCACCGCGTCGTCGTGGGCGGTCACCGACCTGGCCACACCCCCGCCGACCAGCAACCGGATCGTCCCGGTGAACCCGCACTCGGCGAAGAGGTGTTTGGCCCGCGCCGGCTCGTGCGAATAGCCTTGGACAGAAGCGTTGAATCCGGGCAGCGCGGGATGCTGGATGCCCTTCGCCGGTTGCGGTGGTTGCGGCAGGTGCGGGGCGACCGCCTTCGCGACGGCCTCGCGGTCGACGGCGTAGGCCACGGCCTGCCGGCAGACGAGTTCGTTCCAGGGCGCCCGTTGGGGAGAGAAACCGAGAATCCGCAGCGTGGGGACGGCAGGAGCCGGGGCGGGCGATGGCTGCCCGCGGGATGGCGCGGGGAGCAGGGCCGCGGCACCCAGGGCGAGGAGGGCAAGCAGAGCGGCCCGAGCCGGCGGCCTCACGCGCGTCCTCTCAAAGCTCCTCCTCTTCCTCTTCGCCTTCGTGCCGCGCCTCCGGGCGGTAGACCATCGCGTAGCGCGCGATCTGAAAGCCGCACGCCTCCCAGAAGCGCAGGCCGCGGACGTTGCCCGCCACTACCGCGGCGTAGACCTCGCCCGCGCCCTGCGCCCGGAGAAACTCGATCACCGCTTCGGCCAGGCGTCGGCCGAGGCCCTCGCGGCGGTACTCGGGGTAGATGAAGAACTCGGCGACCATCCCCTGGGAGCGCCCGTCGACCATGCCGCGCTGCAGAGTGGCGACGGCGAATCCGACTTTGCGGCTCTGATCCACCGCCCACCAGATGTGCCGCGTCTTGCCCTGGTCTTTGAAGAGGACTTTCAGATACTGGTCCAGCCAGTCGTCCGGCGGCGCCTCACCGTTGATTTCCTCGCGGTAGTGGCGCATCCAGTCACGAAACTTCTTGTCGCCGGGATCGACGTGCTCGAGCTTCATCGGCTGCCCAACTCCAATGCTCGCTTTCGATGGGTAATGTTTTGTCTTGCTGGAGGATCACTGAAGAGGTTACGGCGCCTGGTTGGACTGCTCCTGCCTCGGTGGGAGGCGGGCGGCGACAGTGCCAGGGGCGCGCGCCGCCGCTATCCGATGATGCCGTATTCGTAAGGACTGTGGATCAAGGCTCCGTCCGCGAACCGCGACGGGCGGAACACGCCGATGTCGATGCTGCTCCGCTCGCCGAGGACGGTCTGGGCCATGACCTCACCGATCGCCGGGCTGAGCTTGAACCCGTGGCCGCTGAATCCCGCGGCGACGAACAGCCCGTCGATGCCGTCCGCCGGGCCGAGCACCGGCTGCCAGTCCGGGGTGACATCGTAGAGGCTGGCGAAGCCGCCGCGCACCTCGCCGTCTCGCGACCCGGGGTATCGCCAGACGAGCTTGCGCACGATCCGCTCCGCGAAATCGAAATCCAGCCCCTCGTCAAAGCGATCCGCGGACACCTCTTCCTCATCCGTCTCCTCGATCGACCCCAGCAGCACCTGGCCGCCGACGTCGGGACGGAGGTAAAACCCCTTTAGCAGATCACCGCAGACTCGTTCGATGGCCACGGCGCGCAGGTGGACCAACGCGACCTGGATGCGCATCGTCCGGATCGGGAGGTGGACCCGTAGCGGATCCAGCAGAGGGGACGACCACGGTCCGGCGGCCACCAAAACGCGCGGCGCGTGGATCATGCCGGCGGAGGTCTCCACCCGCTGCACGACCCCGCGCTCCACGACGATCCGCGTGGCGGTGGCGCCGGGTGTGACCTCGACGCCGTGCCGGCGGGCGGCGGCGGCGAACGCGGTGCTGGTGGCATACCCGTCGGCATAGCCGGAGTCCGGTTCGTAAGCGGCCGCGGCCACGTCATCCAGATTCATCGCCGGATCCAGGTCGGCCAGTGCGCGCGGACTCAACACGGAGGTGCGCACGCCGAGGGAGGACTGCAGGCGAGCGTTGGCTTCCAGGTGGGCCCGGTCGGCCGCCCCCGCCAGCAGCAGAAACCCCGTCGTGCGGAAGTCCGCGGTGCCGCCGACCATGTCGGCGAAATGCTGGAAGATCTCCAGGCTGCGCCGGGCCAGCCGGATGAGTGGCTCCAGTGAGTAGTGCATCCGGATGATGCCGCTGGAGCGGCCGGTGGGCCCGCCCCCCACCTGGCCTTTCTCCAGGAGGACGCAGCGCACGCCGCGGCGGCCCAGTTGAAAGGCCGTGCTCGTGCCGGTGCAGCCGCCCCCGATCACCACGACGTCGGCGGTCGTCACGTTAGAGCGGGATGTTGCCGTGCTTGCGCTTCGGGTTGGTCTGGCGCTTGGTCTGCAGGAGTTCGAGAGCGGCGATCAGCCGGGGTCGGGTCTCGCGCGGCTCGATCACGTCATCGATGTAGCCGCGCCCGGCGGCGATGTAGGGATTGGCGAACTGCGCGCGGTAGGCCTCGACGAGTTCGCGGCGGCGGGCCTCCGCATCTTCGGCCTCCACCAGTTCCTTGCGGAAGATGATGTCGATGGCCCCCTCCGGCCCCATCACGGCGATCTCCGCGGTCGGCCAGGCCAGGTTGAGGTCGCCGCGGATGTGCTGGCTGCTCATGACGTCGTAGGCGCCGCCGTAGGCCTTCCGCGTGATCACGGTCAGTTTGGGCACGGTCGCTTCGCAGTACGCGTAGAGGAGTTTGGCGCCGTGCCGGATGATCCCGCCGGACTCCTGCGCCGTGCCGGGCATGAATCCCGGGACGTCCACGAAGGTCACCAGCGGGATGTTGAAGGCGTCGCAGAAGCGGACGAAGCGGGCGCCCTTGTCCGCGGAGTCGATGTCCAGCACCCCGGCCAGCACGGCGGGCTGCTGGGCGACGATGCCCACGGGCCGGCCGTTCAGGCGGGCGAAGCCCACCAGCAGATTGGGGGCGAACTCGCGATGCACCTCGAGGAACTCGCCGTGATCGACAATGCGGTGGATGACCTCGTGCATGTCATAGGGCTTCGTCGGTTCCTCGGGGACCAGCGGGTTCAGCGCGTCGTCCATCCGCGCGGGGTCGTCGGTGGGCTCTCTGCGCGGGGGATCGTCTACGTTGTTCTGCGGCAGGTAGGCGAGCAGACGGCGGACAAGCCCGAGGGCGTCCTCGTCGTCTTCGGCGACAAAGTGGGCGACGCCGCTCTTCGCGGCATGCACGTCGGCGCCGCCGAGTTCCTCGTGGCTGACATCCTCGCGCGTGACCGCCTTCACCACCTGCGGGCCGGTGACGTACATGTAGGACGTCCCCCGCACCATGATGATGAAGTCGGTCATCGCCGGCGAATAGACGGCCCCGCCGGCGCAGGGACCCATGATCACGGAGATCTGCGGCACGACGCCCGAGGTCATCACGTTGCGGAAGAAGATCTCGGCGTACCCGCCGAGTGCCGTCACGCCCTCCTGGATGCGCGCCCCGCCGGAGTCGTTGAGCCCGATCACGGGGATGCCGCTGGAAAGGGCCAGGTCCATGATCTTGACGATCTTCTCGGCGTGCCCTTCGCCCAGCGAGCCGCCCAGCACCGTGAAATCCTGCGAGAACACCGCCACGGGCCGGCCGTCGATCGTCCCGTGGCCGGTGACGACGCCATCGGCCGGGGCCTCGATCTTGTCTAGGCCGAACTCGCGGCCGCGGTGCGTGACGAAGCGATCGAGTTCGACAAACGACCCGGGATCGAGCAGGAGGTCGAGCCGTTCGCGCGCGGTGAGTTTGCCGGCCTCGTGCTGTCGGCGGATGCGCTCCTCCCCGCCCATGCCCAAGACCGTCTCGGCGCGGCGGCGGAGGTCGTCCAGCCGGTCCACGACTCTTTGCTCCTGCGGGTCGCCGGTCCCGCCGGTTCCCAGGCCCCGTTAGGCCTGGACGGGAACTTCGTGCGCGAGAGCGGAGCGAGGACGGATCGAGATGATGGCGTGCTTGAAGACTAATTCCTCAATGCCCCGCGCTTCCACGAGCAGGCTGTAGGTGCCGAAGTCCTTGACCACCGCTTCGGGGATCTCGTAGCCGTCGCGGCAGCGGATGTGGACGACGACGCCGCTTTGGATCAGCCGGCGGTAGAAGTCGTCTTCCAGCCCTCCCCGCCCGGCGGCGCGGCCGCTCTCGGCGCGGTAGGGCTCCTCGCGCGTGGACATCACTGCACCTCCCTCAGCTTCCGGACGAATCTCCTGCACGCCGGCGATGACATCCTCTGTCGGCGAGACCGCGACGGGCGCCGCGCTCATCGACGGCACGCCGGGCGACGCGGGCGGGCTCACCTCGAGCGGCATGTTGACCTGGGGCGTGACGCGGGGCACGGCCTCGGCCCCGTCGCCCGCCGGACCTTCCGCCGGCGCGGGGATGGCGACGTCGGGCCGGGCGCCGCCGGATTCAGCGGTCACACTCGGCAAATATTCAACGGCGCCGCCGGCCGGCGTCTCGCGCGGGCCGCCCACCGGCGGAGGCGGCGGCCCCTGCGGCAGGCGGATCAAGCGATGGTACTGCGCCCGCATCTCCTCCATGCGGCTCCAGCGGTCGCGCGGCCGCGACGGTTCCTCTTCGGTCATCTGGCCCAGCGCGCGCAGCGTCGCCTTCACCACCGCTTCGGTCTCGCTCATCCGTACGACCTCGCCCCCCACCTGCACCAGGGACGACTCGGGCGCGGCGCCCCGCGGCGGGGCCAGCGCGATGCCGACCAGCGCGACCTGCACACCGGCAAAAGGCATGATCGCCACGGACTCGAGCGCGGCCTTCCACCCCGCGTCTTCGAGGACCTTGCTCATCGCCTCCAGGGTGGCCTGGGCCACGGTGCGCAGGCGGAACGCGGTGCCGGGCGAGGACTGGGCCACGCCCACGGCCTGCTTCTGCGTGCCGTCGCGCTCGTAGCGCAGGTCGACCAGCACGCGGGTCGCGCTTTCGGTCAGGGTTTCTTCGACGCGGAACAGACGGAAGCGGGTGGGCGGCAGGCGGCCGGGCTCCGGGCGGAGGTGGGCGATGTGCAACCGCCACCCCTCCAGGTGCAGGCCGTATTCGCTCATCAGCGCGGCACTGACTGTGCGCCGCAGCCCGCCGTCGTCGCGCTCGCTCTCCGTGGTAAGGAAGATGCGCTCGATCTGCCCGTCCTCGTTGGAGACGACGCGCGCCGAGGCCACGCCCTCCAGGCGCTCGAGGAACTCCTCGATCTCCTCCGCGTAGACTTCTCTGGTCATGGCCGCAACAACTCCGGTGGCCTCACTATTGTACCGAAATGCCGTCCCCCGCGGCGCCGGATCCGCTCAAAAGCGGGGGATCGAGGGCGGCCGAGTAAACGGTTCCTCGATGGGCATCCCCTCACCGCCCATCGACTCGCGGGCCTCCCCGTCGATCAGGATGCGGACCCGAGAGACGCCAGAAAATTGTGTTCCCGTAAAGACAATCTGCCAGACGCGGCCCAGCATACTGCTGGATCCGCCACCCCGCTCTACGTCCACGGTGAGGTCCACGACCACCATCTCGCCCGCCACAGCGAGGCCGCGCAGCCTGGTCCCCGCCGGGATCTCCGTGGTCAGCCCCAGCGCCCTTTCGCCCGCCGAGGGTCCGGCGAGCAGCGCCTCGTACGCACCGCGCAGTCTGGTCCCCACGCTGCGCGCCAGGACGAGGCGGGTAACCGGGGCCAGGGTGGCCTCGCCGTCCTGCACGCGCGTGAAGTAGATGGTCACCTCCGTAGGGATCGGGCGGATGAAGAGGTACCAGATCAGGGCCGGGCCCAGGATCAGCAGGAATGCCAGCAGCGTGCGTCTCGTCACGGGTGTTCTCCAATCAGGGTGAGGAATTCGGCTTCCTGCAGCAGGCGGATGCCGCGTTTGCGCGCCTGTTCCGCCTTTGACCCGGGCTGCTCGCCGACCACGACATCGGTGGTCCTGGCGGTAACGCTGCTGGCCACCGCGCCGCCCAGGGCCTCGACCCGCGCCACCGCCTCCGGCCGGGTGCACCGCTGCAGCGTCCCGGTGAAGACGAACTGCCGCCCGGTGAGCGGCCCGCTGGCCGGCGCCTCCTCCGGCGCGGGAGTGACGCCGGCCTCCAGGAGCCGCTGCACCCGCGCCCGGTTCTCCGGATCCTGGAAGAAGGTGACCACGCCTTCCGCGATCACCGGGCCGACGCCGGGGATGTCGCGCAGGGATGCAAATGGCGCGTCCATGACCGCGGGGATCTCCCGGAAGTGCGCCGCCAGGATCTCGGCGACGGTCGCGCCGACGTGGCGGATGCCCAGGGCGTAGAGCAGGCGGGCCAGCGTCGTCCGCTTGCTGCGCTCGATGGCGTCCAGCAGGTTCTGCGCCGACTTCTCCGCCATGCGCTCCAGTCCGAGCAACTGCTCCAGGCGCAGCGCGTACAGGTCGGCCGGGTCCCTGATGAGCTCTTTCTCGACCAGCCGCACCAGCGTCTTCCAGCCCAGCCCCTCGATGTTCATGGCGCCACGCGAGGCGAAGTGGATCAGCCCGCCCATCACCTGCGCCGGGCAGGCGGGGTTGGGGCAGCGCGTCACCGCCTCGCCCTCCGGCCGCACCACCGGCGTGCCGCACGCGGGGCAGGTCTTGGGCATTTCGAAGAGCCGCTCGTCGCCGGTGCGGCGCTCGGTGAGGACCCGCACAACATCCGGGATGACCTCTCCGGCGCGCTGTATCACGATCCAGTCGCCGATGCGCGCGTCCTTCCGCCGGACCTCGTCCTCATTGTGCAGGGTGGCACTGGTCACCGTCACGCCGGACACCGCCACGGGGTCCAGCGAGGCCACGGGAGTGAGCGCGCCGGTCCGCCCCACGTAGACGACGATGTTGTTGACGCGCGTGATCGCCTGCTCCGCCGGGAACTTGTAGGCGATGGCCCAGCGCGGCGCCTGGCTGGTGGCGCCGAGTTCCGCCTGCTGTGCGATCGAGTCCACCTTGACGACCACGCCATCCGTCTCGTAAGACAGGTCGTGGTGCCGCGCCGTCCACTCCCGGACGTACGCCTTCACTTCGTCCAGCGACTCGCAGTGGCGCCCGTGCGGATTCGTGCGAAAGCCCGCCTCCCGCAGCCAGGCCAGCGTCTCCCGGTGCGTGCGCAGATCCACGCCCTCCACGGCGCCGACGCCGTAGACGAAGAGGTCGAGCGGCCGGGAGGCGGTGACCTGGGGATCGAGCTGGCGCAGCGATCCCGCGGCGGCGTTCCTGGGGTTGGCGAAGAGCGGCTCCTCGCGGGCCGCCCGCTCCTGGTTGATCGCCGCCAGCGCCTCCCGGGTGAGGTAGACCTCGGCCCGCACCTCCACCAGGGCCGGGGGCGGCTGCACCCGCCACCGCAAGGGAATGCTGCGGATGGTGCGCAGGTTCGGCGTAACGTCCTCGCCGCGCTGCCCGTCGCCGCGGGTAGCGCCGCGGGTGAAGCGGCCGTGCTCGTACGTCAGCGAGACGGCCGCCCCATCGATCTTCAACTCACAGACGAAGACCAGCGGAACGTCGCCGAGAATGTTGACGACCCGCCGGTGCCAGGCGTCCAGGTCCTCCACGCTGAAGGCGTTCGCCAGGCTGAGCATCGGCTGGCGGTGCACCACCGTGGCGAAGGCTTCCGACGGCGGCGCACCCACCCGCTGCGTCGGTGAGTCGGGGGTCTGCAGTCCGGGGTACCGCGCCTCCAGGTCGCGAAGTTCGCGCAGCCGCGCATCGTACTCCGCGTCGCTAATCGTCGGGGCGTCGACGACAAAGTAGCGGTAGTTGTGTTCCTCGATCTCGCGGCGGAGCTGCTCGACGCGGCGGACGACCTCGGGCGGCGCGGAGGACGGTGTGGTCATGGTGGGCGTGAGTGTAATCGTTAGGCGCGGACGGTGGCCCCGTGCGTGTCCACGTGCACGGTGCGGACCTCTGCCGCAACGCTGTGCCGGGCAAAGGCCTGGCGCATTGCCTCCCCGACCCGCTCCGCCCGGCCGGGCGGGGTGAAGGCGGCGACCGTCGAGCCCGAGCCCGCGAGCACCGCCCCGTAGGCTCCCGCCTCCCCCGCCGCCGTGACCACCTCCGCGAATCCGGGCAGCAGCTTCGCCCGGTGCGGCTGGTGCAGGCGGTCGTCCAGGGCGGCCGGCAGCAGGGCCGCGTCTCCGGTCAGCAGCGCCGTCACCAGCAGCGCCGCGCGGGACAGGTTGAACACCGCGTCCGACAGTGAAACGGTTCGCGGCAGGAGCGCCCGCGCCTCCTCCGTGGCGATGGCCAGGTTGGGCACGGCCAGGACGATCTCCAGGTCGAGCCGCGGCAGGAAGCGTCCGGCCCGGACCCCGCCACCATCCGGTGTCACCACGACCACCCCGCCCAGCAAAGCCGCGGCCACGTTGTCCGGGTGGCCCTCCAGTTCCGCCGCCATCTCCAGCAGCGTGCTGCGGTCCAGAGGGTTCCCCAGCAGGTGGTTGGCCGCGACGAGCCCGCCCACGATGGACGCGGCGCTGCTCCCCAACCCCCGGGCCACCGGAATGGTCAGGTGGACTTCTATGGCGAACGCCGCGTCACGGCCGGCCCGGCGCGCGACCGCCTCGGCCGCCCGCAATACCAGGGGCAGGGAAATCCGATTGAGTTCAGGGGCGCTCTCGCCGGTGAAGGAGACCGCGGCGCGGTCGGCGACCGCCACGCGGAAGCGGTCGTACAGGTCGACGGCCATGCCCAGCGCGTCGAAGCCCGGGCCCAGATTGGCGATCGTCGCCGGCACGGCGACCTCAATGGTCATGGGAGGCATGTGCGGCGGGGCGGCGCTCAGGCGCGCGCCTTCGGGGACCGCAGGTACGGAGTAAGTTTCTCGACAATCTGGCGGGCCTCATCCTCCGAGAGGAGGATCCCGAAGCGGTGCACCGAGCCCGCCGAGTCAAAGGCGACGTTGCCGCCGGCCAACCCCAGGAAGTGCAGCTGGCCGGTCCACGCCCAGGGGTCGCCGAAGAATCCGGCCGCGCGCAAGTTCCTGATGTCGGCGGTCAGGAACGTGTCCGTCCGGCCCAGCCCAAAGAGTTCGCGCCGCACGGTGAGCAGGTCGGCGGCCGGCGTGACAATCTCCCGGCCCCAACCCGTCCAGACCCACACGTATGTGAAGAAGAGGAAGGCACCAAACCAGAAGATCAGCCAGAGGCCGATGAAGGGCCCGCCGGGCAGCCGGCCGCGGAGGACGTCGGCGAAGACGGTGACCCCGACCGCTAGGACGAGCAGCACCGTCCCCCCGCCAACGAGGAGGAACGTGCCCGAGCGCCAGTGCCGCCGCGGGCCGACGATGAGTTCGAGGTTCCCGTTCCGGGTGCCGAAGGCGATGCGGCCGCTCACGTCAGGCCGCACCGGGCCCGCGGCCGCCT
>Ga0209618_1000041_pt1 | contig 24137 bp, 25 predicted proteins | sample Rifsed13ft3_FD_184007 | JGI IMG/M metagenome (GOLD analysis project Ga0209618, IMG submission 184007) | Soil microbial communities from Rifle, Colorado, USA - sediment 13ft 3 (SPAdes) (version 2) | ecosystem: Environmental > Terrestrial > Deep subsurface > Rock core/Sediment | place: Rifle... | reverse complement strand
AGATATTTCTTACACCCTCAAAAAAGCAGACTGAGGATTATGTCTCAGGAAAGTTCGGTTGAGCGTTATTTTTAAATGTAAGGGAATGTCTCGATCTAATTCCCTTACTTGAGTTTACTTTAGTATGTTATGATCTGAGTTGATAGTGGAGGAAGTAATAAAGTGGGATAATGGTTAAGCAAAGAAAGAAAAAAGTTTTGTTTGTTTGTACCCATAATTCTTCTCGTTCTCAAATTGGAGAGGGGTTGCTAAGAGCATTATACGGTGATCGTTATGAGACTTATAGCGCTGGAACGAAGCCAACAATAGTAAACCCTTATGCTATTAGAGTGATGAAAGAGATCGGTATTGACATATCATCGCAAAGTTCTAAGAGTGTTGATGAATTTCTTTATAAGAAATTTGACTATGTTGTTACGGTATGCAATCATGCGAAAGAAGAATGCCCTGTGTTCCCAGGAGCCAAGAAATATCTACACCAGGATTTTGAAGATCCATCTGAGTGTAAGGGAACAGAAGAAGAAATCCTTGCCATTTTTAGGTGGGTAAGGAATGACATTATAAATTGGGTTAAAGGAACATTTGATAAAGGAGAAGACACTAAAGTTGTTAAGAATGTTGGCTGAGAGCAATTATTTAAGAGAAGTTTAAACTAACTAAAAGAGGTTTATGGAGATATTGACAATATTTTAGTCTGAGGGGAATTAAAATGAAAAAATTCGAAGAGGAAATTATTAATCTTAAAAGGCTACTTCTTGAAATGGCCGCTTCAGTTGAAGAGATGATTGTTAAGGGCGTTAAAGCGCTCAAGGAAAGAAACATGATTCTAGCTGAGGAAGTTATAAAAAGTGATGACAAAGTAAACAAGATGGAAATCGAAATAGATAACTTAGTTATAAAGATACTCGCACTCTATCAACCGGAAGCTGAGGATTTAAGAAACGTTACAATGATAATGAAGATAAATAACGACCTTGAAAGGATAGGAGACCATGCAGTAAATATTGCTGAGAGGGCGATTTACCTTGCAGATAAACCTTCTGTCAAACCACTAATTGATATTCCCAGAATGGCAGAAAGAGCAATGGAGATGCTTAGACAAAGCCTAGATGCATTTATAAACAAAAATACGGGGCTTGCAGTTGAGGTTTGTAAAAAGGACGATGAGGTGGACTTTCTTGAGAACCAGATTATGAGAGAACTTTTGACATATATGATAGCAGACCCAAGCACAATTGATCGCGCACTTTTTCTGATTCTTGTAAGTAGAGACCTCGAAAGAGTTGCCGACCTTGCAACCAACATTGCAGAAGAGGCTTTCTACATAGCTTCTGGAAAGATCTTAAAACATCACACATTAGAAAGAGAGCAAGTTTAATGAGCTGATGAGATTAATAGGTTTGGAGCCCTATTTGAACCCTCATAATACCTAATAGCTTCTGGGAGCCACTTCTTTAGATTGCTTACTCTTGTACCATAGCCAGGATGAGTGGCGAGAAACTCAGGTGGTCGGGGTTTATTCTGAGTTGCCAGTTCCATCCTGTTCCAAAAGTCAATAGCCTCCCCTGGGTGGTACCCGGCTTTTGCCATGTAAATTAAACCAATCCTATCGGCTTCCGATTCTTGTGTACGGCTAAAGGGTAGTATGCCTCCAACGGTTACACCGATTCCATATGCCTGCATTATTGCGTTTACTACTAACGGGTCTCTATTACTAAGGGCAACGCCAAGGGCAACAGCCCCAAGCTGGGCAAGGATCCCGGCTGAGATTCTTTCTGCGCCATGATGTGCGGCAACGTGCGCTACTTCGTGACCAAGGACTGTAGCTAGTCCGGCGTCATTCATAGCGACTGGTATAATTCCTGAATAAACTCCTATCTTTCCCCCAGGTAGTGCAAAAGCATTAATTGTTTTATCATCTTTAAACACCTTATAATCCCAGTTGTATCGTGGGGTAACTGAGACTCCAGTTATTCTTCCAGCTACTCTGGTTACAGCTTCGTTATAAACTGCATTGTTTGAGACCTTTTCCTTGCTCAATACCTCTTGAAAAGCGGTGACTCCCATCTGATTTGCTTCCTCTTCCGAAATCAAAATGAGTTGAGATCTACCAGTAACCGGAGCCTTATAGCAGGTTATTAAAAGAAAGGAGGTAAATAATGCGATAAATAGGACAAATAAAAATTTCCCTATCCAATCGAGTTTTCTAGTTCTATTTAACATGATTGTACTCTAATATTGATTGTTTCCATTTGCAAAGATAGCACTTTATTTATTATAAAAAGAACTAATAGGAAAATCTATGGAGATTTTAAATGGATAAAATTACATAAGAGATAACAATACTAAAAAACTAGGGATAGACTTTGATACCTTTTCCTCATCATTGAAGCTCCCTGCGGCAAGCCGCAGGGTATCAGCATAAAAAAGATAGTCTCTTTGGTCATTGCAATGACAGCACGAAAGTGTCATTGCGAGGAACAAAGTGACGAAGCAATCTAGATACGGGATTGCTTCACTTCGTTCGCAATGACAATACAGCATTGTTGAAACCCTGTAGCAACCTACAGGGAATTCTCAAGTTAAAATGACTAAAACTCAAGGTTCAAAACAATTTGGAATTTATTGTTTGTGATTTGGTGCTTGTGATTTTGAATTTGTAGCTTCATACTACCTGCAAAGGAGAACATTTGATGGAAGACCTAAGGAAATACATTAGAGACATCCCTAATTTCCCGAAAGAGGGAATTATATTTCATGATATAACCCCTCTTCTTCAAAATGCAAAAGCCTTTGGACAGGCAATAGACGCGATGGCCGATATGATCAAGGGTAAGAGCGTGAACTATCTTTTAGGGATTGAGGCAAGGGGATTTATCTTTGCTTCAGCACTAGCTTATAAACTCAATCTTGGTCTTGTGATTGTGAGAAAACCAGGAAAACTACCTTATAAAACTTACAACGCTTCTTACGATCTAGAATATGGAAAAGATATGCTTGAGGTACATAGGGACGCCATTTCAGACGGCAGCAAAGTCGTTTTAGTAGATGACCTACTTGCAACAGGAGGAACTGCAGCGGCGGTTGGTAATATGGTAAGAAGGCTCGGTGGAGAAATTGTAGGGTATAGCTTTCTTGTGGAACTCACTGAGCTAAATGGTAGAGAAAAATTGAAACCCTACCCTGTCTGGTCTGTGTTAGAATTTCCCATATGAAACCCATCGGACTTATATTCAATCCCTTTGCAGATATAAACAAAAAGCAAACAGCGGCAAAGCTACGCTCGATAAAGAAAATTCTCGGAGAACATGGGCTGGTTCAAATAACTAATAACACAGATGATATCCCGATAGCTCTTAAACAATTTTATAAAGAAGGCATAAAGATACTTGGTATCAGCGGCGGAGATGGGACAATAGATCATGTTCTGTCTTCTTACATAAATCTCTTTGGCAGCGAGAAGTTACCAGTGATAGTACCTCTAAAAGGTGGTACAATGAATATGCTTGCGGCTGATGTGGGTCTTAGAGGTGATCAAATAACCTCTTGCTATAAGTTAATTAACTCCCTAAATCGCCATAGCACGCTTCCTACTATAGAACGTGGACTTATTAAAGTAGTTGATAAGAGATTCAATCACCCTAATTATACCTTCACCTGGCTTGATGGCCTTCTTTATAAATTTATAAAATGGTACTACAAAGAAGGAGCAGGAGTAAGAGTTGCGCTAAAACTTATCCTTCAATCATGTATGAAGTCGCTAACAAACATCAACCATGACCTTTTCAAGGAAGTAGTATCTAAGGTTTATATTGATGATAATAAGCTTCCCTTTGAAAGTCACCTACTTATAGCTATATCTACCGTAAAGAGACTCGTTTTTGGTTTTAGAGTCTTCGCCGAAGAGGCAGCAGCAGGAGAAGGATTTAGTATTCTTTATTTGAGGTTTCCATTTTTCAGAAAAGCACTCTATCAGTTTCCAAGGGTGTTATACTCAGGTCTTAAATCTGACGCATCAGGCAATTTCTTAAATAGTTCAGGGAGAGTAGTAAGAATAGAAGGAAACAGAGGATATGTCTTAGATGGAGAGGTTTATGAATCTCAAGAACCAATAGATATAACCCTTGAAATAGGTCCTAAGTTAAAAATATTTTCACCTAAAGGCGAGAAATATTAATGGAAAAGGTAAGAGTAAACTTAAAGAAAACAGAAGATAGATCATACGAAATTCTAATTGGAGAGGATATTCTCAAAAAAATACCTCTAGACTTAAAAAATAAAAAAACTGTACATTCCTATGTAATAATATCAGATTCTAACGTTGCTTCTCTCTATGGACAAAAACTCCTTAAGGGGTTAACAAATTCAGGACTAAATTCACATCTTATTTCCTTCCCTGCAGGAGAGGTACACAAGGATAGAGATACCAAAGCTAGAATCGAAGACGAAATGTCAAAACTCAAGATTGGAAGAGACTCATGTGTGATTGCTCTTGGCGGTGGAGTTGTAGGGGATGTAGCAGGGTTTGTAGCAGCAACGTATAATCGAGGGATACCCTATATCCAAGTCCCGACTACCCTTGTCGCATGTGTTGACAGTTCCATAGGAGGAAAAGCAGCCGTAGACACTCCGTATGGTAAAAACTTAATTGGTGCTTTTTATCAACCCTGGAGAGTATATATAGATGTTAATACATTAAGGACACTGCACGAAAAGGAGATAAGAGAGGGTCTAGCTGAAGTTATAAAGTACGGAGTAATTAAGGACAAGAATCTTTTTGAGTATCTTGAAAAAAATATTGATCACATATTTTCTTTTAATACCGATGCCCTTATACATATTATAAAAAGGGGTTGTGAAATAAAAGGACAGGTGGTGGAACTAGATGAAAAGGAGTCGAATCTACGAAAAATTCTTAATTTCGGTCACACAATCGGGCATGCAATTGAAAATATATCTGATTATAAAATATCTCATGGTGAAGCCATATCAATGGGGATGGTGACTGAAGGGAAAATAGCTCTTGAGCTCGGATTCTGGAAATTAGATGGGTATGAGAGGTTAGTTTCCTTATTTAACAAAACTGGACTTCCTACAAAACCCCCTCATTCGCTTGATCTAAGCCGAATGATTAACGCAATGAAGCTTGATAAAAAAGCCAGGCAGAGAAGAATAGAGATGGTTCTTCCAAGAAAAATAGGGGCGATGGTAGAAGTTGATGGGAGTTACGGAATAAAGATTGAAGAGGGACTAATAAGAAGTATTCTTGAATCAAGCTAGCTAAATCGCATTAAAATCTTTAGTAAGTTGTAACTAATAAAAGGGTTTAAAGTAAAAAAATAATCAATCCATTGCCTTTTTATATCAAATATGTGACAAGATATGAAGGTATCATCTTTCATACTGGATGTGACAGAATACTACCTACCTATCGATTTATCACAGGTCTTTGGTAATAACAAAGATTCAGCACTTGAAATCGGGTTTGGAGACGGATCATTCTTAATCGAGATCGCAAAGAATAATACAGATTGGAACTTTATAGGAATTGAAATAAAGGTGAAACGATTTAGAAAAGCTGTAAAAAGGGCCGAGGGTGAATATATCGCTAATCTGAAATACCTCCTTATGGATGTCAGAATTGCTGTTGAAGAAGTCTTTTATCCAAATACATTCAGCAAGGTTTATATAAATTTCCCAGACCCATGGCCCAAGGAACGTCACAAAAAGCACAGGATAATAAACACTCAGTTTCTTTCAAACCTTTCTAGGATAATAAAACCAAAAGGTATAATAGAGATAGCAAGCGACCATGAAGAATATATCTCATCTATATTAGAAACCTTAGAGGACACGGGGATTTTTAAGTCCATATTTCCACTACCTGGTTATGTTCATAACATACCAACTAGACCTACAACTAGGTATGAACTGGAATTTATGGAAGAAGAAAAGGAGATTTACTACCTAAGGTTTATTAAGGAAAACTAAGATATAGCGGAAAGGTTAACTATCTAAATGTTTATAACTTAAGCACAACCTGATAGAAAATTATAATGCAACCTCGCTCCTTTTACCCTCGACCAAGGCTTTCTCCAAAGCCTCCTTTACGAGACTTAAAAGCTCATCTCTCCCAAGCTTGCCTGATGAAAGCGATTTTACATCTATCGCAGGAAGAAGTTTTATCTTCATATTGCCGGGCTTAATCCTCATCGAGCCCTTGGGCATAACATCTTTACCCCCTAAAATCACCATAGGAGCTACAGGCACCTCAGCACGCATAGCAAGAACAAATCCCCCTCTTTTAAATGAAAGTAGCTTTCCATCAATGCTTCTTGTCCCCTCCGGAGCAATCAAAACTGGATGACCAAGGCGAATCCTTTTTGCAACATTGTCAATCTCGTGAAAAGACCTTATAGAGCTATCTCTTGAAACAAAATAGTGCCCTGTTGCCTTTGCAACCCAGCCGAAGAAAGGAACAAGTGCAAGCTCTTTTTTCATCACTGCCCTCCAATCAAAAGGAAGAGTCGCAGCAAAAGCAAATATGTCGAAATAGCTTTGGTGGTTGAACATTATCAAACAAGGTCCTTTTGGAACGTTCTCCAAGCCTTCCAACTGTACCTTAATATTGCAGACTCTAAGAATCAAATTAGACCATGGCCTTACAAAGTATTTAAGCACTTTATCAGGCGCGATAAAGGATAATATGGTTGCTGGGATCCCAAAAATAATCGTAAAAAAAACAATTGAAGCCCAGCAGTAACAAGCCCTTAACATTTTTAAAGTTTATTATATTCTTTAAGTCGATACGTTTCAACGTCAAAGAACAATGCAGTTAGGAGGATTAATTAGATGAGGTTAGAAAGAGTTGCGATACTACCCCTTGTCTTAGCACTTAACAACTGCTCGGGACAATCAGAAGGAGCTGGGTATTGGTTCCACCTTATATTCGTATTGATCCCATTAATTATAATTGGGTTTATTATTTTTATAAAAAGTGAAAAAATAATAGACTCGCTTTTTGCAATCGAAGGACAGCTTAAAAAGCTTACGAATAAAGTAGAGAACCTAGAAGAAAAATTAAAAAAGCTTACTGAAAAAGAACAGTGAACTAAAGTTACAATGAAATACCATGCTGTAAGCTGCAGGTATTTCATTGTAAACAACCATTCCCCTCGGTCATTATTAGGAATCCTTCGACTTTTCTCAAGACTTCGTCGTAAGCTCAATCGAACTATATACTCCGTGACGGTGCAATCTGACTATGAGCTGTCATCTCGAACGCATGTGAGAGATCTAAGATTTCTCGCTGCTCCTTCGCTGGAGTTAACCCTGAGCAAAGCCGAAGGGCTCAGGACATGGCTCGAAATGACAAGAAAAAGAATATTTGCAATGACTCGGTGGACAGTAGTAGTCCTGTAGCGACTACTGATTTATCGATCTGAAGCTTTTATCAGTTAAAATCTCCTAAGGTTGATTAACTCCCTAACCTCTCACTTTGTAGGCTCATTTGTAAGTTGCTCTTGGTACTCTTGAGGAACGGAACCAGGGTTGTCCGTTATATGTAAGACTCCATCTTTATCCACCCACTTATAGAACCCACTAGTTTTACTTAATGGCGAGGGTGTTAGCACCTCACTCGATTCCTCGGGAATAACCTCGACGGCTTCCTCACCACCTTCACCTGCACTCTCCTCCCCCCCAGATACTGTCTCCTCCTCGTTGGTTACTTCAGGCTGCTTTCTCTCTCTGGGCTGATTAACCTCTATATTGCTCTTCCTTTTTAGGTCTGTACCAAGGGTGCTTCCCTCCGTATTATATTCATCATCTCCTGGACCAAGAGTAGATAGACCAAAAGGGTTTAAATCCTCGTAAGGATAAACCCTACCAGAGTTATCAATCACAGGATAATTCGGTCGACCCTGAATCACATCTGTTCCTTGAGGTTGTGTTTGAGTTCCCTGCGGCGATGTTTGCGAGGCTGGTGGGTTGACTTCTGTTCCTGTGCTCATTGTTTGTGTATATGCAACCTTTAGTGACAAGAAAGATATAACTATTATGGTTATAGCTGCAAAAAATGTTATTCGACCCATTTCATTCCTCCTTGCCTATAATAAGCATTATTAATTATACAACTCCAAATTCAATAACTCAATACCCAAATTTGACAATAAAAGCCCTTCATGTACTATGGAAATTTATATACAAAAAAGATCGGAACGATAAGCGGAGGAAGTTGTATGATTATTGTTATGAAAAGCGACGCTACTAAAGAAGAGGTTGAAAAAGTAATATCAACTGTGAAAGAACTTGGATATAAGGCTCATATCATTGAAGGTGTCTTGAGAACAGTCATAGGAGCGGTTGGAGATGAAAGAGGAAAACCACATCACCTTGAAGCAATTGGTATACTTTCAGGTGTTGAGAAGGTCGTTCCAATACTTCAACCCTATAAACTCGCTAGTCGTGAATTTAAGTCTGAGAACACCGTAGTTAAAGTTGGAAACGTAGAAATTGGAGATAACAAGGTTGTTGTTATGGCAGGACCATGTTCGGTTGAGAATGAAGAGCAGATTATTGAAACCTCAAAGGCAGTAAAGGAGGCTGGCGCAACTGTCTTAAGAGGAGGAGCATATAAGCCAAGAACTTCTCCTTATTCATTCCAGGGGCTTGGCGAGGAAGGATTAAGATTGCTTGCCCAGGCCAGAAAAATTACTGGCCTTCCTATAGTCACCGAGATTCTCGATCCGCATGATTTAGATGTGATAGCTGAGTATTCTGACATGCTTCAGATAGGGGCTCGAAATGCTCAGAACTATGCACTCCTTAGATATGTTGGAAGATCTAATAAACCAGTGCTTCTTAAGCGCGGGATGTCCACTACTATAAATGAATTCCTCATGGCTGCAGAGTATATTCTTTCTGAAGGTAATCACAATGTCGTTCTATGCGAACGAGGTATAAGGACTTTTGAAACTGCTACAAGAAACACGTTTGACTTAAACGCAATTCCAGTGCTTAAGGAAAAAACGCACCTTCCTGTGATAGCCGATCCAAGTCACGGAACTGGTTACTGGCAGTATGTAACACCAATGGCGCTAGCGGCAATTGCGGCGGGGGCCGACGGACTCATGATTGAGGTGCACTATAAACCTGAGATCGCGCAAAGCGATGGTGGACAATCATTAAAGCCGTCAAAGTTTACAGCACTTATGGAAAGGGCAAAATTGGTTGCTAAGGCAGTTGGAAGGGAGATTTAATTTTCTTTGTAACTATTCTTCCACCACAAAGCCACTAAGACACGAAGTTAGAATCTAGAATCCAGGAAACTGAAGCCAGGATACAGAAGAAGACTTCTAAATTCTGACTCCTGAATTCTGTCTTCTTGCTTCTTAACCTACTTTTTAAAACTCATATCCCTCCTTTGTGCCTTAGTGGCAAAATAATTATTTTTCTTTAAAAAAAAGACCAAGAATCTCTTTAGCCTCTATAGTATCCTCTTCGTAAACCATGACCCTTATTCCGTGATAAGTGAGTGGAAAGAAAAGATGCACATTAAGGCTGTGTGAATAATAATTATCCAGGTAACAAAGTATTTCATGGTCTTCCAGAACCTCTTTAATTAAACCAGCAAGATGCACATCTTCAGTTCTATAAACCTCAACAAACGCATTTCTCTTTTCATTTACGGTTTCATTAAAAGGAGGAATTATTCCAACTTGACATCTAGGACAGTATTCTATTTCTCGAGAATATTTTTTCTTACAGATTGGACATTGACCCATGTTAATATTGGTTAATTGTGGCTATAAAACTACTCGCTGACTAAAACCCTTCTTCCTTCAATCCTTAATTTTCCCTCACCAAAAAGCCTTACTGCTTCTGGATAAATTCTATGTTCTTCCTTATGGATTCTTTCAAGTAGGCTTTCTTCAGTATCAGTATCGTAAATTGGCACAACGGCTTGGAGTATAATAGGCCCTGTATCAACCCCCTCATCTACAAAATGCACTGTACAACCTGTAAATTTCACACCATACATTAGGGCTTGCTTGACGGCGTTCGTCCCCGGAAAAGAAGGGAGAAGCGCAGGATGCAGGTTCATGATTCTATTTTTATAGTTTCTTATAAATAGCGGTGTGAGTATTCTCATGAAGCCTGCAAGTGCAATAAGGTCAACCTTATATTGATCAAGCCTTTTCTGTATCTCTCTTTCAAAATCCTCCCTTGACGAATAGTTTCTGTGGTCAATAACCTCTACAGGGATTTTACTTTTTTTTGCCCTCTCAATGGCATAAGCATCAGGATTGTTACTAACGACCACAACAATCTCTACACTTGGAATTTTAGCATCGATTAAGGCTTGAAGGTTGCTTCCGCTTCCTGATACAAAAACACCCACTCGGGTTTTTTTATTCATTAAACGTTACTTTAAGAATAAATAATTATAATTAATATATACTAAATATTTATTGTGCTAAATTTGTTTTATAAAATTAATTACTGAGGTAGGGAATCTACAAAAATAAAAAAGAATCAGGGCAGCTACCTACTTTCCCACCACCGTAAGGAGGCAGTATCATGGGCCTTGAAGAGCTTAACTTCCGGGTTCGAGATGGGACCGGGTGTTTCCTCCTCAGTATTGCCACCCAGATTCTAGATCTAATTTAAATGAGCATATAAAAATGTCAAGTCTCATCAAAGTTGAATTGCCTCCTTAAACATGCTTTAATCTACGATTATGGAAGAACTCATAAATAAATTCATTCAAGAACTCCCAAGGAGAGAAACAACCAAAGAAACCTACCTTAAAGCACTACGCGAATTTGCAAAATGGCTAAAGGGAGGATCCCCTGAACAACTTACTACTAATGATATAATACAATACAAGTACTTCTTATTATCTAAGAATCTTTCACCAACTTCACTATCTACCTACTTAACATCTGTGAGAAGGCTTTACGACTATCTTTTTTCAAAGGGCCTAGTTACAGAAAATCCCGCAAAAAGGGTTAGAGGAAGCAGTAGACCACAGAGACACCTTAGAGCGTCTCTAACAATTGATGAAATGAAAGCTCTACTCAATGTAATTGACTCATCATCGCCAGTTGGACTAAGGGACACTGCAATGATAAATCTTATGGTGAGGTGTGGGCTTAGTGAGATAGAAATAGTAAGAGCGAACATAGGAGATATAAAGGTTAAGGGCGGAAAGCAAGTAATCTTTGTTCAAGGAAAAAGTAAGGATAAAAAGGATGAATATGTAAAACTGACACCAGAGGCACAGGAAGTGATTGAGAGATACCTTGAATATAGAGGTGAAACAAGAGAAGATGAACCGCTCATCTGGGGCGTCGGAAATAGAGCTAAAGGAGAGAGGGTAACAACTCGTGCCATAAGAGAGAGGGTAAATTATTACTTAAAATTTGCAGGAATTAAAAGGAAGGGAATAACACCGTATAGTCTAAGGCACACTGCGGCACTTCTAGCGATAGAAGGCGGCGCGGCAATTTCAGAAGTAAAAAAGATGCTTCGTCATAAAACCGTAGATTCAACACTTGTTTATTTTGAGGAAGCAAAAGAATTGAAGAAAAAAAGGTAACGTATAGGGAATTACTAAAAGAAAACCCTAGGTCTTGACTACCTTTTTTCTGCATAACTTCTAATTGGGTGACCTTTCCCAGGGTGCCTTAACTTCTTTATAGCCTTTACTTCAATCTGTCTTATTCTTTCCCTCGTTACTTTAAACTCCCAACCTAATTCTTCTAGTGTATGTTCCTTTTCCCCTTCAATTCCGAATCGGAGTCTAACTACCTTCTCCTCCCTGGTGGTAAGGACCGACGAGAGAGCACCTTTTAACAGCCGTTTTAGCTCCTTCATCTCGAGAACCTCTAGAGGAGATGCTGTATGAGCATCCTCAACAAAATCCATAAGCCTGCTGTCTTCTTCGTCCCCAATTCGGGTTTCGAGCGATATTGGATCTTTAGCAATTTTTTGAATTCTTATTACTTTATCAACCGGCATTCCTAGTCTTCCAGCTATTTCTTCCGGAAAAGGCTCACGTCCTAGTTCTTGAACAAGAAATCTCGAAGCCCGAGTAAGTCTATTAATCGTCTCAATCATGTGAACCGGGATCCTGATCATCCGTGACTGATCTGCAAGAGCTCTTGTTATTGCCTGTCTAATCCACCATGTAGCATATGTAGAAAACTTGTAACCTCTATGATATTCAAACTTCTCAACGGCTCGCATAAGCCCTATATTCCCCTCTTGAATCAAATCCAAAAATGGGAGACCACGGCTAATATACCTTCTTGCAATGCTAACAACGAGCCTTAAATTAGACTCAATCAGTTTTCTTCTTGCTCTATATGTTCTATCCTCTCCACGTTCGATTCTCTCAAGGGCTCTTCTTAGCCTTTCCACATTTCCCCCCGCATCTTTTATAGTGCCCTGTATCTTCTTTTTTAGACTCATTTTGGTTTCATCAGTTATTCCTACGTGTTTTTGAACCTCTTTATATTCTCTCTCTACTTCCTCCATCCTGGTTACGTAATTTCTAGTAATTGAGAGGATCCTATCCATCTGATGCTTGCTTAGATTTACCTCCTCTAAATTGGCGACGATATTTTCATTATTTTTCTTTATCTTTCGTCGCAACGCGTCACATTTACCTCTAGGAGCGCCGTAGAGTTTTTTCCTAGTTCTCTCGTTGCTACTATAGAATCTTTTAATCTTATCAATAGCACGTTTTACCTTTACGAGAATTTCCTCTTCTCCAATTACATCTGATTCGTCATCAAGTGTGTTGGTTACATCTTTTATGTTTAGCACGCCTTTACTTAATTTCTCACCGATATTTATTACTTCTCTAAGCATCAATGAAGAGCTTAATATCGCCCTCGCCACAATCCTTTTCCCGCTCTCAATCTCTTTTGCTATCTGAATTTCTTCTTCCCTCGTAAGAAGGGAGTGTCCTGCAATTTGGTGAAGATAGAATCTTATTAAATCGTTATCAATTGCAATTTCTTTGCCAGTTCTTGTATAAAACTCTATATTCGAAGATGAAGATCCTTCTTCTTCATCACCCCCATTAGATTCAACGGATATTTTGTCCTCGAGAAGGTCATCCTGTTTCTCTTCATCAGTATTAGAATCCGCAAATAAGAGATTTAAAATGCTATTCTCGCCATTGGCTTTGTGTTCGTGCTTAGACTTTTTCTTCTTAATCGTCATTCGCCTCTCCCTGTACGCCTTTTTCCTGCTCTATCAAATCTCTATATTCTCGGATTAGCCTCTCTTCTAAACTATCTTTTTTTTCTCTCTTAGCTTGTTCTATCTGAAGCCTCATAATGCTGAGTTTTTCTTCTATTGCCTTTAGTTTTAATTTTCTTATACAATCCTTAAGCATCCTAAGTGCAGTTGTTTCATTGGTAACATCATCAGTTGAAAAAATAGACTCAGATATAATCTCTTGAGCAGGACCGCTACTAAATCTACAAAGAAGAGACGATACATCGTCAACACGATTTATAACAATTTCCTCGACAATTTTCTTAATTTCCCCTTCGGGAATAAAATCAATTACGCTTTTGCTTCTAAAGTAGTGAGAAAGCGCTGGAAACTTGAGCAAAATCCTAAGAATGAGCTTTTCTTGGGATTCCGATTTCTTCTTAATCTCCACTTTTGTCTCTCTTCTCACTTTTTCTCCATGTCCAACGAGAGATAACAATTCGTTTTCTCTAATACCAAAGTTTTCGCCTGACTTTCTTATATAATGACTTCTTTCAATTGGGTTTTTGAGCTTTGTAAGAACTTCAACCACCATATCAACCGCCTTGTTTCTACTTATTTTTCTGTTTAGAAAATCTCTTTGAATTCTCTCTATATAGAAATCAATTAACAAAATTGCACCTTCTATTAACCTTAATAAACTATCCCGTCCTTCTTTCGAGATAAATGAAGCGGGATCTTCTCCTTTAGGAAGAATAACAATGTGAGGTGATATCCCTTCTTCGAGAAAAACATCAAGAACCCTAAGAGAAGCCTTTTCACCAGCTTCATCTCCATCGAAAATAACAACTGGCCTCTCTGTGAAACGCTTGAGTAACACTGTGTGGTCGCGTGTGAGTGCGGTGCCTAAAGTAGCAACTACATTTTTTATCTCAGCAGAGTAAAGCGAGAGAAAATCCATGTAACCTTCAACTATCACGGCCTCTCCCTTACGTCTAATGTAATCCCGAGCCCTATCGAGACCGTAGAGAACACGACCTTTGTGGTAAATCTCCGACTCAGGAGAGTTTAAGTACTTAGGTTCTTCATTGGTTAGAGTCCTTCCCCCGAATCCTAGCGCATTACCCTCGACGTCTCTTATTGGAAACATTAAACGTCCCCGAAATCTATCGTAATATTCATCTTTGTTTTTTTTCTTGATTATTAACCCGATTTCCTCTGCTATACTAGTTGGAACCTTTTTGCTGGCTAAGTATTTAGCAAGAGTATCCCAACCAAAGGGGGCATATCCCAAATAAAATTCCCTAGCGATGTCTAAAGTAAGGCCTCTTTTCCTCAGATAATCTCTTGCAGCCCTCCCCTCTTCGCTTTCAAGAAGAAGCATGTGATAATAATTTAATACTAGCCTATTAAGTTTAAAGAATATATCCCTCCTGGTTTTTCTAACATTATCTCTATTCGTCTTTTCAATATTTATACCTGCTTGCTTTGAAAGCTCCGCTACAGCCTCAGCAAAGGTGAGGTTTTTATAACGCATAACAAACCCAAAAACATCTCCTCCCGCTCCACATCCAAAACAATGAAATACCCCCTTTTCATCATTTACGTGAAAAGAAGGAGTCTTTTCGTCGTGGAAAGGGCAAAGCCCTACGTAACTCCTTCCCGATCTCTTAAGAGATAAATAGGTTTCGATGAGGTTTAAAATATTCAACCTCCCTTTTATCTCTTTTATAACGGTTTCAGAGACAAAATATCCCATAAAGTGAAGATTGTATAAGTTTTTTAGTCAGTTTTATTGAAGGAAGAGAAAAAGAAGTTAGGAATATAAACTCCAAATTGTTCCCCCTTCCGGGTTAAATTCGAAAAATATCTAAACTTCTTCCTTAGGCTCTCTTAGTGCCTCTTACGATGCGCTTTTTTTACCGCAAATAGTTTTTTCTTCTTTCTTTCACTAGGCTTCTCGTAAAACTCTCTTTTTCTTACCTCTGATAGAATGCCACCTTTTTCTACCTGCTTTTTAAACCTCCTTAAGGCGCTATCAATACTTTCATTACTTCCGACTACAATTCCCGGCATTCAATCTCCTCCTAAAATTAATTGAAATTTCCTACACCCTAAAATATTAAATCGAGCTTGTCAAGTATGGTTATAAAGTCCTGTAATAGTATTATTCTACCCCCTCTTTTATGGTAAATACCCCTACCATTCTTCGCTTTCGCAAAATCTCCTCCTCTTCTTTTTCACTATTGATCATAGAATCATCTTCATACTCTCCTTCATACTGACGGTGCTCTTCAAGCCTTCCCATCCATGAATCCCTTTTCTTCTTGATTTCATCAATAAGACCCATCTTTTACCTCTCTAACTAATTTTGAAGGTTAAAATATAACATGTCGCTTATCAAATGTTTAGTCACAATATGAAGATCAATACTGAATTTAGATAGTATGGTTATTACCTAGAGTTACAATTATAATAAGTTTACTAAGTAAAAAATTGCTAGAAGTTACGTTTGATCTACTTCTTCGTTAAGTCTGTGCTCATTCATTGCTTACTTTGCTTATGCTCAGTTCACCACCCCCGAAACAGGTATTATCTCAACTTCTTTTTGTATATCCGGAATGACCTCGGAGAGCACTTTAACTGTATCTGGATAGGGATGGCAAATTCCTATTGCATAACCCTTTTCTTTAGAAACATTTATTAGCTTCTCAATCTGGGATCTGATGTAATCAGACCTTTGTGAACCTTCGTCGAGGAAAATGTCTCTTTCAGCGGTCTTGATTCCCAATTTCTTTGCGATTTTAAAGCCAACCGTTGTTTCAGATGTTCTACTGTCAACGAAAAAAAGCCCCTTGCTTTTTATTTTTTCAAGAACTAACTCCATAAGCTCAGTGTTTTCTGTAAACTTTGAGCCCATATGGTTATTTACACCCTTGATGTAAGGAATAGAAGATAGATTCTTCTCAAGCTTGTCAAGAATCTTATCTTTAGGCAGTCCCATAAGAAGCACATCCTCTCCTGCATCAACCGCCGCATGGCCCGAAGAGTCTGTAGGTTCCATTGGAAGATGAAGGATTACATCACGTCCATTTTTATATGCCATCTCAGCCGCATACTTAGAATAGGGAAGATTTGGAAGAACAGCAAAGCTAAGTTGAGCAGGTATTTCTAGAAGTTTATCAATTGGTTCTTTCTTAAAACCTAAATCATCTACAATAATTACCACCTTGGGCTTTTCCTTATCAAATATTTTTCTATCAGATTCTACAATGGATGGCTTTTGTTTAGGTAATTTTGCCAGTTCTACGGCCTTACGAGTCTTTTTTTCCTTGGCTATCTTCTCCTCCCTATTATTAGGCTTTCTACGATTATCATTGAACCTTTCAGAGGAGGAAATCCCTTTTTCGGAAATTCCGTCATGCATCCATTTCTTGATATAGAAAAATGCACTTAGGCATAGAACAAAAAAAATAATAAATCCAAAAGTAACTAGGGGAATTTTCCCTGCCCCTTTTTTTCGCCGTTTGTCTCCCGCTTTATGCTTCCTAAAACCTCTTTTGCTTTTCCCCAAAGGGGAAATACCTCCTTATCCTCTCGGAGCTGTCTTAATGGTCTTAGAAAACTTAATTAGTTCCTTTGCCCTCTCAAGTTGAAGGTCTTTACCTTGAGAGTCTTCAACAATTACATCAGGAATTACACCCACCTGGTTAATTGACCTTCCGCTCGGTGCATAGAACTTTGCTGTTGTGAGTTTAAGCCCTGAACCATCCTCAAGCTTGATAATGCTCTGTACAGAACCCTTGCCAAAGGTTTTTGTGCCAAGAATAATCGCTCGTTTCTTATCCTGCAGTGCTTCCGCTACAACCTCAGATGCGCTTGCACTCCCTTTGTTTACGAGAATTATAATAGGATAACCTGGAGTGTTGTCCTTTTTGGTAGCATAATACTCTGTAGATTGATCTTCCACTCTTCCCTTGACGCTGACGATAAGACCCTCGTCAATAAACTCATCAGCCACCTCCACGGCTTGAGTGAGTAGACCTCCTGGATTATTTCTTAAATCTAGGATAAGCCCATTAAGTTCACCTCTATCCCCCGATTCAAGCTCTTCTATCGCCTTCACTAATTCTTCCGATGTCTTTTCTTGAAACTGGGATAGCTTAATGTATCCAATCCTTCCATCAAGCAACTTAGAATTAACACTTTTTACATAGATGATATCTCTGACTAGTACGACTTCCCTTGGATTTTTATCGCCCTGACTTTGTATGGTTATCTTTACAGCACTACCCTTTGGGCCTCGTAGGCTCTTTACAGCCTCGTCAACAGAAAAACCCTGAGTAGATTTTCCATCAATAGCAATTATCAGGTCACCTGGTTTAATGCCAGCCTTTGCTGCAGGTGAACCTTCAATTGGTGTTATTACTGTGAGAAGATCGTTTTCAACTGAGATTTCAATCCCTACCCCTCCGAATTCACCTGAAGTACCGATTTCAAGTTCTTTGTAGTGTTCAGGCGTAAGGTATGCCGAGTAAGGGTCAAGTGTCTTTAACATTCCCTCTATCGCACTGATTGCAAGCTTCTCAGAATCAACATTATCTACGTAATTTCTTTCAATCAAATCAAGCACCCTTGTAAAATTAGAAAGGCCTTCGTAGGTGGCCTCTTCTTCTGAGGCACTTCCTGTAAATGCAAAATAAAGTATTAAGACAATTACAGACCATCTTTTCATTCTAAATCCCTCCACTTAAAATTATATTTGCACTCTGTGTGATTTCTAATTCTGGTGGGGCTAAACAATTTTCACGTATTATAGAGGTTAGAATTCACGACCAGTTATAGCACTACTGATTTCTTTTGAGAGTTAAACTCCAGAAGTTCGTGTACCGCTTGTACTATATTTCTCGCCTTAAGACCGAAGTATTCAAGCAGTTGCAGTCCATCACCAGAAGTACCGAATCTATCCTTCATCCCTATTCTCTTCATCGGCGTCGGATAGTTCTCACCAAGTACCTCAGCAATAGCACCACCCAATCCTCCGACTATATTATGGTCTTCAGCCGTCACTACTGCTCCGGTACTGCTTGCCGCTTTAACTATAGTTTCAACATCGATTGGTTTTACAGTTGACACGTTAACCACACAGGCGCTGATTCCTTCCCTCTCTAGAATTTTTGAAGCCTCAAGGGCCTCACACACCATGATACCCACAGCAAAGATAGTCACGTGTTTCCCCTCTCTAAGAACCCTTGCCTTTCCAATTTCAAATTCGTATGATTTCTTAAAAATCGTTGGAAACTTTACCCTTGCAAGCCTTACGTATGTAGGTCCATTATGGTTAACAATTGTTCTAATTACCTTCTCTGTCTCAACAGCATCAGCAGGCACAATCACAGTCATGTTCGGGAGGACACGCATAAGAGCAATGTCTTCAAGGGCTTGATGTGTAGCTCCATCTTCTCCTACTGTAACCCCAGCATGAGTAGCAACTATTTTTACATTTAGCTTAGGAAACACAATTGACTGCCTTACATGCTCCCATGCCCGTCCCGTAGCAAATATCGCAAATGTGCTTGCAAAAGGGATTTTACCAGAAAGCGCAAAACCCGCTGCCGTTGCCATCATATCCTGTTCTGAAACACCCATTGTAAAGAACCTATTTGGAAACTCCTTCCCGAAGAGATTCGTCTTAGTTGAAACCGTAAGGTCTGCGTCGAGCACAACTATATTAGGATACTCTCTTCCCAGTTCTACGAGGGTTTTTCCATAGGTCTCTCTAATGTAAACATGCTCGGTCACCTCATCCACTAAAAAATCGCTTATTTGAGTTCTACTCATGCCGCTTCTCCTAACTCATTTAAAGCTACTTTGAGCTCATCATCGCTAGGTGCGACACCGTGATACTTGCCCTGGTTTTCAAATATCGATACCCCTTTCCCTTTTATCGTATTTGCAATGATGACAAATGGTTTTCCCTTTGTTTGTCTTGCCTTTTCAAACGCTGAAAGAATGCTAGGAAAGTCATGCCCATCAGCTAGTACCTCTACCTCCCACCCAAAGGCGCGCCACTTATCAGGAACTGGTTCTATATCTTTAATATCCTTCATAGCGCCATCGTTTTGAAACCTGTTTCTATCAACAATCGCACAGAGATTGTCTAGTTTTCTATAAGACGAGGTTGTAATCGCCTCCCACGAAGCCCCCTCTTGAAGCTCACCGTCACTCAAAAGTGCATATATTCTAATATCTTTTCCATCCATCCTAGCCGCAAGAGCCATTCCGTTCGCTGCGGAAAGACCATGCCCTAAGGAACCTGTTGTGGCTTCTATCCCTATTTCTAGATCGTATTCGGGATGGCCTTGGAGTCGGCTACCTAGCTTTCTCAGGCTCATAAGCTCTTCACGAGCGAAATAGCCTGCATGAGCAAGCACGCTATAAAGTGCTGGAACACCATGCCCTTTTGATAAAACAAACCTGTCTCTATCCCCCCAGCGCGGGTTTTTAGGGTTGTGTCTCATCTCGGAAAAATACAAAGATACTAAAATTTCTACAGATGAAAGCGACCCCCCGGTGTGTCCTGATTTAGCGCGATGAAGCGCCTTTAATAGGTCTATGCGTACCCTTCTTGCAATCTCTTTTAGGATATCGACGTTCTTTGTTCTTTCATGCATACTTTTCGCTTTTTTTCGTAATTGTATATTCTTTTTTATCTATAACTATCTATCGAGAACTCCAAAATCATTATAATATTACCTATCTGGTTGTCAAACCGTGTTATTATTAGTACTTAGCCATAAGTGGTTGCCTGAAGACCTTTGAACGAAGAATCATCAGTGAAATGTAGAAGTTAAAGGTAAGATTTAATGCCTTAGAAGGACAATGCTCAAAAAAGACATTATTAAAATCTTCTATCCTTGAACTGGATTTTGTCATTGTATATCTTTAAAATTATAGTGGAAATAAAATGACGAAAATGATAATAGGTGTTTTTGAAAGGTTACTTGAAAGTTATAAAGTACTCGTTATTCAAGGCTCAAATGGCTGGGCTATTCCCTTTAGGGTTTTGCTTATCCCTATTTCAATCTTTTTCTATGCGCTCACCCTTCTTGTTATTTTAGCAATAATCCTACTAGTAATATTTATAGCAGTCCCAATCTCAACAATTTCGAAAGTAAGAGTCTCCAAATCCAGTGAATAATCTTATTTTAATTGCAATACACACAATACACCTATAGCATGAATTGAATTCGTGGTATTATATTTAGCTTATACATGAAAGGAAAGGTTGAATCACTTCTTACTCAAGGAAAGCTTCCAAGACATATTGTTGTGATAATGGACGGAAACGGAAGGTGGGCGAATAGAAAGGGCTTTGACCGAATAAGCGGCCATAAAGAAGGTATGAAATCCGTTAAGTCAGTGGTAAAAGCCTCGAGGGAATTAGGTATAAAAGCAGTCACCCTCTTTGCCTTCTCCGCACAGAACTGGAAGAGACCAAAGAGTGAGGTTAACGCCCTTATGGAGCTACTTAAGGAATATCTAATTAAAGAGGTTAATCGTCTCGTTGAAAAGGAAATCAAATTGAACGCAATTGGAAGGTTGTGGGAACTTCCTTCCGATGTCTATGAAGTGCTGGTAAAAACTATAGAAAAAACAAAATTGTGTAAAGAAATGACGCTTACTCTTGCACTAAGCTACGGAGGAAGAGAAGAGATAATTGACGCCATAAAAAAGATAATCTCTGATGGTATCTCACCTGAAGATCTTCATGAAGAGATTTTTTCCCAGTTTCTCTATACTTCAAATCTTCCAGAGCCCGATCTTCTTATACGTACTAGCGGAGAGATTAGACTTTCTAATTTTCTCCTCTGGCAGCTTGCATACACCGAGATTTATGTTACAAAAACACTATGGCCTGATTTTAAGAAAAAGCATCTTATAAGAGCTCTTATAAACTACCAGAACCGAGAGAGAAGGTTTGGGCTTACAAGTGACCAAATAAGAAAAAGGGAAGTCAATTGAAAGGTATATCCATTCTTGGTTCAACTGGCTCAATAGGCAAGCAAACACTCGATATTATATCCCGTTTTCCTGAGAGATTTTGTATCGTGGGCCTCGCCGCAGGGAAAAATATCACCCTTCTCAAAGAACAGATTCTAAATTTTAAGCCAGAGATAGTTTCTATTAAGGATAAAGATGACGCTATAAAACTTTCAAAAGAATTAAAATCAGAATCAGTTGAAATCCTTTGGGGTGAAAAAGGCGCAGAGGTTGTTGCTTCCCATACGAAAGCGGATTTAGTAGTATCTGCTATGGTCGGAGTATCCGGCCTCAAACCTACTCTCTCTGCGATAAAATCGCGAAAGAATGTAGCACTTGCAAACAAAGAGGTTCTTGTTATGGCAGGTAATATTTTAACTCGAGAAGCCTTAAAAAATGGAATCAGCCTAATCCCTGTTGACAGCGAGCATAGCGCCCTTTTTCAAGCCCTTAGAAACAGTAAAAAGGAGTTTGTAAAAAGACTTATTTTAACTGCCTCAGGTGGCCCATTTCTAAATCTTCCTAAAGAAAAATTAGCGGACGTAACTCCCGAAATGGCACTAAAGCACCCGACATGGCACATGGGAAGGAAAATCACAATTGATTCGGCAACACTCATAAATAAAGCGCTTGAGATAATTGAGGCAAGATGGCTCTTCGGTATAGAACCTAAGTACATTTCAGTATGGATCCACCCACAGAGTATAGTTCATTCTATGGTAGAGTTTATAGATGGCTCCATTATTGCACAAATGAGTATTCCTGATATGAGGATTCCGATTTCTTATGCAATTTCTTATCCTGATAGACTACCTATGGATGGTAATTATAATATGTCTAGGGCCTTTGGTGAGCTTTCTTTTGAAGATGCAGATCTTGGAAAGTTTCCTGCGCTTTCCCTCGCTTATGACGCTTTGGAGGAAGGTGGGACAATGCCTGCAGTAATGAATGCCGCAAATGAAATGGCTGTTCAACATTTTCTTAAAGGGGGTCTAAAATTTTTAAACATTATAACAGTAGTTAAGCAAGTAATGGATTTACATAAAACCCTCACTGGAGATTCACTTGATGAGATTCTTGAAAGCGATAACTGGGCGAGAAGGACAGCGGAGTCAATTATAAGTGGGTATGAAAATTAAATGCGATTCGCTTAAAGGAAAGAAGAAAGTAAGTTGTGAATGTATTATAGAAAATTGTCTTTTCTGGCAACCATTTTTAATCTTCGTCAGTAGCTAAAAAATTATAATAGGAGACAACGAAACTATGACTGTAATACTAGCATTTCTTTTTGTTATTGGAATATTGGTATTCATACATGAACTTGGCCACTTCATCTTGGCAAAATGGAGCGGAGTAAAGGTAGAGAAATTCTCTCTTGGGTTTGGAAAGAGAATTCTCGGGTTCAGGCGTGGTGAAACAGAATACCTTATCTCATTACTCCCCCTTGGCGGCTATGTAAAAATGTATGGTGAAGGAGGAGAAGGGGGTTTCATTATTGATAATGTAGAGCCTAGTTCTCAAGCTGAAAAGGTTGGATTCAAATCTGGAGACAAATTAATCAATGTAGAAGGGATAGACTTGAATAACCTTTCTCGATGGAAACAACTGGAGTCCACTCTAAGCAAGAACCCTGAACAAGAATACACATTTGCCATAGAAAGAGACGAAAAGAAATTGAAACTCAAGGTCAAAACAGAAGGCTTAAATGGTATAAGAGCCTTCTCCGAGAAAGATTATCCCAGGAGCTTCTCTAACCAGTCAATTCTAAATAGGTTTAGGATAGTCTTTGCAGGCCCTTTTATGAATCTTGCCCTTCCATTTTTACTTCTTCCAATTGTTTTCATGCTTGGAATTAATGTTCCGGGTTACCTCGAAAAGCCTCCTGTGATCGGCTTTGTTGAGCCGGATTCTTCTGCAAGCCGAGCGGGACTTCGAACAGGAGATAAGATCCTAGAAGTAAACGGTGAGAGTTTAAAAACCTGGCGGGACGCAAACATCGCTTTTCAATCAAACCCGGATTCTCTTCTCAAGGTAAAGGTTGAAAGAGATGGAGAGACAAAAACCCTTGAGTTTAAAGCCTCTATCGCCCCCGAAGGGCTTGTAGCAATAGGGATCGGAGAACCGCTTAAGGCTATTGTTGGAAATATATTAGATGGATCCCCGGCCGAAAGGGCAGGTCTTAGAAAGGGAGATAAGATTCTGGCAATAAACGGCGTAAAAGTTTTAGACTGGTATGATATGAAATCCATTATCAAAGAGAAAGCAAATCAAGAGGTCACACTTCTTATTGAAAGAGACAACAACCAACTTGAGATCAAAATCACCCCAGAACCTCTAGAGGTAAAAGGTCAGGGAGCAATAGGCATTACCCCATATAGAGATGAGATTCAAAAGAAGTATGGTTTCTTTGAGTCAATTGTTGAGGGAATTAAAGAAGCAGCTAAACTCGTGGCTGAGGTTACAGTTCTTCTTCTATCATTTCTTTACAAACTCATCACGGGCAAGATATCCCTCGGAGCCGCTGGAAAAAGCATAGCAGGTCCTATCCTAATAGCTAAAATTTCGGGGGCTGCCGCAGAGGGTGGACTAGCAACACTCCTTCAATTTACTGCCTTTATCAGCATAAACCTAGGTCTTATAAATCTCTTTCCAATTCCTATGCTTGACGGAGGACATATCCTCTACCTCGCAATAGAATCCATAAGGAGACGACCACTTAGTCAAAGAACACTTGAAATCTGCCAGCGTGTAGGTTTTACCTTCTTAATCTTCATCATGTTTCTTGCAGTCTATAACGATCTTTCCAAACTGAAGGGCTCAATTATAGAATCTATAAGCAAAGTGCTCGAGGCTTTTAGGTA
>Ga0209618_1000039_pt1 | contig 24691 bp, 19 predicted proteins | sample Rifsed13ft3_FD_184007 | JGI IMG/M metagenome (GOLD analysis project Ga0209618, IMG submission 184007) | Soil microbial communities from Rifle, Colorado, USA - sediment 13ft 3 (SPAdes) (version 2) | ecosystem: Environmental > Terrestrial > Deep subsurface > Rock core/Sediment | place: Rifle... | reverse complement strand
CCCACCAGTCCCTGCCCTGAGCAGGGTCGAAGGGTTGCCGGTTGATAAATAGACAAATCGTTTTCTAATTGTAGGGGCAACCCTTGCGGTTGCCCAAAAAGGGCAGGTGCAAGACCTGCCCCTACATTTATGAAATAACAGGATAGGTGAAGTTTTCTAACCCCACGAGACAATAAAGTCACGCCTTCTTCCTCTGCAAGGAATAGGATAGACCAGGGTATAGCCGGGGTTTTCTAACCTCGGATAAAGGAATATGTCATGGATCCCTGATAAATACATTTGGGGATGACAGACGGGAGGATTCGGGCAGTATGTAGTGCCCGTTCCCCTGAACGGGCATGAATATTTGGACTGATGAGGGCATCAGTCCCTACAATTTTAATTAGTTAAATTGCCATTCGTGAATTGTGGATCGTGAATCGAATTACTAACTCCTAATCACGAACCACGAGCCACGAACCCCGAACCGCTGATTGACAACAATACATGACTTAAATATATTTAACTCCGTAAAGTCGCCAACGTTTTAAACCTCGGAGGAAATTTGAGGATTTTAATTACCGATGGCCTTGCCGAAGAGGGTCTAAACCTGCTTAAATCCCAGCCCGAGCTTGAAGTTGTAATGAAGAAAGGCCTTCCAAAGGAAGAAATCAAGATGATTATAAAGGACTACGACGCCCTTATCGTAAGAAGCGGGACTAAGGTTACAGCGGACATTATAGAGGCGGCGGGAGAAAGATTAAAGGTTATAGGGCGCGCAGGAATCGGCGTTGATAATGTAGATGTTGCAGCCGCTACAAGAAACGGTACAGTTGTGATGAATACCCCTGAAGCAAACGCCATAACGACGGCTGAGCATACAATAGCACTTATGTTTTCACTAGTAAGAAAAATACCTCAGGCTCATTCGTCGGTAAAATCAGGGCTTTGGGAGAGAGAAAAATTTAGGGGAAAAGAGATCTTTGGAAAAATCCTCGGGATTATTGGACTTGGAAATATTGGGAGGTTGGTTGCTGAGAGGGCGATAGGACTAAAGATGAAGGTGATTGCGTATGATCCCTTTCTTACTCAGGAGGCCGCAGTCAAGATGGGTGTAGAGTTAGTTTCTTTTAATGAGCTACTTGGGATGGCTGATATAATTACAATCCACACCCCTCTCACACCTGAGACAAGGAATCTCATAAGAAAAGAAACCTTTCTGCGAATGAAAAAGGGGGTAATCATAATTAACTGCGCAAGGGGTGGTATAGTAAATGAGCAAGACCTATATGAGGCTGTAAAGTCTGGAATAGTGGGTGAGGCGGCGCTGGATGTTTTTGAAAAGGAACCCCCCGGGAAGGACAATCCGCTTTTGCAGCTTGATGAGGTAGTTTTTACACCTCACCTTGGTGCTTCAACGGAGGAGGCGCAGACCAAGGTCTCTGTAGCGATAGCAGAGCAGATCGTTGACTTTTTTATAAATGGCGCTGTGAGAAACGCTGTGAATATGCCTTCGATAAGCATTGAACTATTAAAGATAATGAAGCCCTACATAGTACTTGCAGAGAAGCTTGGAAGCTTTCAGGGACAGCTTTGCAGAAGTGGTGTTGAAGAGATTAATATTGAATATAGTGGAGAGGTCGCAGGTTTTGACGTTGCTCCTCTTACCACCGCTGCGCTCAAGGGTTTTCTCACGCCAATTATGGATATTACAGTAAATTATGTAAATGCTCCATTCGTTGCTAGAGAACGAGGGATAAGGGTAATAGAGTCGAAGTCATCAAGGTCTGAGGATTTTACGAGTTTGATTTCTATAAAGGTGAAGACAAATCTTGATGAAAAGCATGTTTCAGGGACTATATTCGGACGAGAAGAGCCAAGGTTCGTGAGAGTAAATGGTTTTTCACTCGACGTCATCCCGCAGGGTTATCTCCTTATAAGTGAAAATTACGATAAGCCTGGATTTATCGGTTCTATGGGATCGCTCCTGGGAAAAAGGGGCGTTAATATCGCCCGTATGCACCTTGGGCGTGAAAGTGTCGGAGGGAGAGCAATAGCTTTTATAAATGTGGATTCACCTATTCCCTCAGGAGTTATAGAGGAAATAAGCGCGCTTCCCAATATAATATCTGTTACACAGGTAGTGCTTTAGATGCTTGAGCGTTTTAGCCTACCTCAAGGGGTAAGGGACTTTCCCCCTGAGAGGGCAGAAGAGATTAGAAGGGTTGAAGAATGTCTACTGGATGAGTTCACACGCTGGGGATATAGAAGGGTAATTACGCCCTTTTTTGAATCCCTTGAGGCTATTTCGGTTGGGCTTGGCGATGATCTAAAGGATAAGATTTTAAAGTTTGTTGATCCGTCAACGGGTGATGTTGTAGCACTGAGGCCAGATATAACACCCCAGATAGGTAGATTAGTTGCAACTCACCTAAAAGATCATATAGGGCCACTAAGACTCTGTTATAATGGAAGGGTACTCAGGTACGAAGAGAGGGGAAGCGGAAAGGAAAGAGAGATATTTCAGGTAGGATGCGAGCTAATGGGGCTTTCATCTCCAGAAGCCGACGGGGAGATTATAGCGCTTGCGGTTAAGTCGCTTGAAAAACTGGGAATAAAGAACCTCGTTCTAGATATAGGACATACTGGATTATTGAGATTCCTTCTTGGAAAAACTGGAAATGTTAGGAATGAAATAGAGGAAGCGCTTAAAAAAAAAGACCAGGAGGCGCTTGAAAAGGCAATCTCAAAGGCCCCTATTCCTCAGACGATAAAGAAGGTTATACTCTCTCTTCCTGAGCTTTACGGGAATAAAGATATTCTTCGTAGGGCTAAAAAGATCAGCATTATAAGAAAATATGTAAAGGAATTAGAAGATGTATTAATTCTGCTTGACGAATTTCAAGTTGGCTGTGACATTAATGTAGACTTGGGGGAGCTTAGGGGTTTTAACTATTATACAGGTGTATCTTTTGAGCTTATCTCACCGCGCGTACCATCACCTCTGATTATTGGCGGAAGGTATGATGAACTCATAGAAAAATACGGGTATAAATGCCCTGCAACAGGTTTTGCCGTTGATATAGAAGCTCTACTAGATGTTGCTAGTACCTCCCATGAGGATAATAAGAATCATTTTGTTGTCATCCCAACTAAACCAAGTCTCAGGCGTGAATCAATTAAGATAGCCGAATTACTCAGAAGGAGCGGTTTTAAAGTAATACTTGACCTTAAAGCAGATGTGAGCCTAAGAAGAGAAAGAATTAAGGAGAACCAGAGTTTAAGTAGCTATGGAGTGATCATATTGGAAACCACTGGGAAGGTACGATTAATTGAGTCAAGAACAGGAGTGAGTAAGGAGTTTTCAAATCTAGAGGAGCTTCTCAGCAGTATTTGATACTGACAGTCAAATGTCCGATAAATTGCATGCATTAAAATGGAATAAACCTGCAACTTCGAGCTTGTGTTTTAACTCGATAATTCCTTTTAGCTTGCTACAGGTTCTTCATTGTTAAGTGGTCATTAGATGGCAATAAAGATTTTTTAAGAGATCTGTATAAAAAGGGGGAAAATTAAATTTGCCAAATATAGTTGTGATTGGTACCCAATGGGGAGACGAGGGCAAGGGAAGAATCGTTGACCTTATCGCTGAAAGGGTTGATGTTGTTGCAAGGTACCAGGGTGGTAGCAATGCTGGACACACAATTGTAACAAACGATAAGACTCTGGTTCTCCACCATATTCCGTCTGGGATTCTTCGTGAGGGCAAGCTCTCTGTGATAGGAAACGGTGTTGTTGTAGACCCTAAGGTTTTACTTGAAGAGATAGAGAAGATTAAATCGCATGGATATAGGGTAGATGAAGAGAACTTAAAACTAAGCGACAGCGCACATATAGTTATGCCATATCACAAGGAGATTGACCTTGCGCGCGAGGAAAGAATGGGTTCTAGTAAGATAGGGACAACTGGAAGAGGAATAGGTCCTGTGTATGAGGACAAAGCAGCAAGGCGTGGGATAAGATTTTCCGATCTTATTAATCCTGAGGCCTTTTCAGTAAGGCTTCGTTCCATACTTGAAGAAAGAAACCTTTATATCACAAGGGTCCTCGGAAGAAGTGCCCTCGAATTTGAGAAAATATATGAAGAATATATTATCTATGGCAACAAGCTTAGAATGTTCATTACAGATACCTCCAAGGTTCTTAACGACGCAATATCTCAGGGAAAGAGTGTTCTCTTTGAAGGAGCACAGGGAGCACTTCTTGATGTGGATTTTGGTACTTACCCCTATGTTACATCTTCGAGCGCCGGTGCTGGTGGGGCATGTATAGGTACTGGGGTGAGTCCTACTAAGATTGATCTTGTTATGGGAGTAGCCAAGGCTTACACAACTAGGGTTGGAGAGGGTCCCTTTCCATCGGAGATTTCAGGGGACTTGGGTATAAGGCTTAGAGAATTAGGCGGTGAGTATGGCTCAACTACCGGAAGACCTAGAAGATGTGGATGGTTTGATTCTGTGGCATTGCGCTACTCATCCATGATAAATGCGGTATCAGGACTTGCCATTACAAAGCTCGATGTTCTTTCTAGTTTAGATAAGATAAAAATCTGTGTTGGGTACAGATATAAAGGTGAATTACTTACTGAATTTCCTTCAAACACTGAGATTCTTAAACACTGTGAACCTGTTTATGAGGAGTTGGATGGATGGAGAGAGGAATTACGTGACTTAAAAAATCTTTCTTCTCTACCACCTTCGGCACGCGCTTACTTAGAAAGGATCGAGGAGACAACAGGCGTTCCAATCTGGATTCTTTCCCTTGGCCCATCCAGGGAGAAGGTGATTTTTTTGAGGGATATTTTTTCTTAAAACGGGTTTTATAGTAGGGGCGAACGGCCGTTCGCCCCTACGGTTTTGTCTCTCTTAACAGTACTTTAATAATCTCTTAATAATAAATTAATTTTCCTTCACTAATCTTACTTCAAAATTCTTATAAAGGAGGTTGAAGTGATGAGATTTTTCTTAACGCTGATGGTGGTCGGTTTTCTTTTCGTAATGCCATTTGCTACAAGCTCACAAGCTGAGAGCCAGGATAACAAGCAGGTAGAAGAAAGCAAAGAAGTTGCTCAGGCTACAAAAAAGCAGAGCGATCAAATTGAGCAGCTAAAAAGGCAGCTTGAGGAAATCCAAATGCACAATCAACAGCAGATTCAAGACCTTCAGCAACAGATTAAGGACCTGGAGGTTCAAAGAAAGTCTTTTGAGGAAAAGGTAGAGGAGGTGCAATCTAAGGATTCTTGGTGGAACAAAATAGAAGTTAGTTACAAAAAACCAGGTGATGGTTTTACACTACAGACAAAGGATGGAAACTTTTTGTTGAATATGAGATTACGCGCTCAGTTTCAATTCTCTGTAAATGATACGACTGATGAGCTTACAGCTACCAATTTTGCGATAAGAAGACTGCGATTTTACTGGATTGGAAACGCTTTTAGACCATGGTTCAAATATTATATTCAAGTAAGCGCCGATAATGGATCCGATCTACAGTTAAGAGATGCTTATTTTGATGCAGCTTATAAGACGGTAGCACTTCCAAGGGTAGGTCAGTTTAAGGTTCCGTTTAATAGAGAGGAGCTAACCTCCTCATCGGAGCTCCAGCTTGTTGAAAGGTCTATTGTCAACGAACAGTTTAGCTTAGGACGCGACATAGGTCCTGCGCTATATGGACTTTTAGGAAATTATGTTACTTACGGCGTTGGAATATTTGATGGTAATGGAAGAAACGCTCTCAGCACAGATTCTAATCTTCTTTATGTTGGAAGGGTTATGCTTACTCCTTGTTGTGGTACATTGAAGTACGGCAATAGCTCTTTCCCAATAAGCGGGGATTACAAGATAGAGCCTAACTTTGGAGAGGACAAGCCTCTTATTGCCTTCGGTGTAGCAGCAGCAGGTATGGAAGGTCTTAACATAGATAGAAAAACCCCGGATGCTGCGATAGCAGACAGATTTGATGAGATTGGTGTAGTATCAGGGGATTTTGCTCAATTTACAGCAGATCTTAACTTCAAATACAAGATTTTCAGCATAGAGGGCGAGTACGACGCAAGGTGGATCTCTCCAGATGGTGCGAGTATTGATACAGTATTTGACCAGGGATTTAGGATACAAAGCGGTGTCTTTTTGATTCCAAAGCTTGTAGAGGTAGCAGCAAGGTTTGCATATATTGATTTTGATGCGAGTGTTCCTAATGTGCCCGATGTTGATGAACCAGACAACCAATGGCAAATTACACCTGGACTTAATTTCTATATGTCACACAGTCACAAGTGGAAGATTCAGCTTGACTATTCTTTCATTAAAAATGAATTTACGAATGCAAGTGATATTGATGAAAACATATTTAGGGCGCAGCTTCAGGCTTATTTTTAACCTAGTTTGATTAGTCTCCTTACCCTTCCTTGGTTGTTGCCATAAGAAACCCGACACACATCCATTGTGTCGGGTTTCCTGCTTTCTTGAGGATAAGTCATTAGAGCTGAATTCGTTTGTAAAATAGTTTATGAGTGCTGTCCGCTCACTAAAGTATGCGATATGAAATAATGCTTACATTAAGGCAAATTTGTTGAAAGAGCATGTTGAGTTATATACAATAATAGGACTCAAGTTTTCGTGAAATGGTGAATGTCTTAAGGCTTTAGGAGATATGTCTTCAGAAAAACTAACAGAAGGATGGGTTTTAGCGCTACAACTGTATGGGTCAGCTAAAACGATAAGCTTTTCAGATCATAAATTCACAAACGGCAGTTCAACCTCGCTCACTGGAGGTCGTGAGAGAAACACCTTTGTAAGCAGGGAATTCGGGTTTAGAGTGTCCTGGCCTAATGGATGGATGATAGATAATAAGCTGAATGAATTGTACAAAAGACAGTTTAGATTCAGAGATAAGATTGTAATTCCAATTGTCGTAATTCCCCAATCTCTCTACGGTGGTTTTAGACCGAGTGTTACAGTGGCGATGGATGATTCTGTAGGTATTGATGTCAATAGCTATATTGAAAACAACATTCTAGTATCTAAGAACGCATTGGTTGAAATTATTAAAACAATCGGAGTTGACCTTGTATCAATATTACAGTTTCATTACCTGAGTCTTTATGGTTTATCTTCTGAGGAAAGGATATTTCAGATACAAAAGGTGGTTCTCACTAACAATAAGGCTTATATAGTCACAGCTTCTCAGATACCCGAGTCTGAACTTAAAACAAATAAGAGATTGAGGGGCGATTTAGACAAGATTATGACTTCTTTCTCAATTGTTGGCTTTTAATTGTTGTTTTTTCTTTTCAACCCTGATGGCTTCGATTTCATTGGCAAGATATATGCGTTCTTTTCCTAGTTCTCTCCTGTATATTCCCAGAACCTCAACAATATCTCCCTCAGCAATAGGGATGTGACCGAGTACGAAAACTTTTACAAAATTCCCGTCTTTATCGGCTAGCTTAAACTCAGTAAACGGTGTTTCTTTATCCTCTCTTTCAAATTTATCAAACACTAAATCCCAAACCTTACCCTCGACAATCACTCCAGCACTGTCAAACGCAATCGGGTTTTCTAAAATAGCTGCTATATCAACCTGTTTAGCAGGAATGGTGGTATTAGGATTCTGCCACTCACGGGCACATCCAAGGGAAACCAAAAGAATTGAAGATATAAGCAAAAAGGCCTCTCTTTTCATCAAATGCCTCCTACAGAGTGAATGTTAGTTTAACATAAAACTTGACTACTTGGCCATTAAGGCACCAGGGTACAAAGAAATAATCGTTGGTTTTTAATCACTAGTCATTTTACAGAAATCTAAAGACCAAGTAATTCTTAGTGTCTTTGTGGCTAAATAGTTATACAAAATAGTGTTAAAAAATTATAACACTATACTGCACGCTATGGTATATTCTTGGATGAAAATTCCTCACGGAGAGTGACTAAGGAAATGTCTATAAAGATCTATAATTCAGAGACGAAAGAACTCTTGGGCGAGCTTAAAAGCTACTCCATTTCACGCTTTTATGTTACGGGCATTGATATTATTTGGGGAATCTGGGTTGATGCCCCCTTTTCAGACCCTAAGGAGCAAAAAGCGGCCTTTACACTGCAAGCGACAAATGATAATGGAAATGAAATTACTTTTGAGGATGGATGGTTAAAGGATGTTACTGGAACCCGTCCAAATATAGCGGTTAGGATTACAGCCAAGAAAAAAGAGTAGTTCAATTATAAATACAATTCAATCTTTTTCTTTTCTTTCGTATGCATCTATTATCTGTCTTACAAGTGGATGCCTTACAACGTCCTTTTTTGAGAAATGGACAATTACTATACCTTCAATTCCTTTAAGCAATGATTCAGCTTCAAGAAGTCCCGATTTTTCATTACCTCCAAGATCAACCTGAGTAACATCACCTGTAATTACAGCCTTTGAGCTAAACCCAAGCCGTGTAAGAAACATCTTCATCTGCATAGCCGTCGTGTTCTGGGCTTCGTCAAGAATCACAAAGGCATCGTTAAGCGTTCTCCCTCTCATATAAGCAAGGGGAGCAATTTCTATAGCACCCTTTTCAATAAGCCTGGTAGCCTTTTCAAAATCCAACATATCGTAGAGCGCATCAAAAAGTGGTCTAAGGTATGGGTCGATTTTCTGATAAAGGTCGCCGGGCAAGAACCCCAACTTTTCCCCCGCCTCCACAGCAGGCCTCGTTAGGATTATTCTGTTTACTTCACGGCTTATAAAAGCAGAAACAGCCATAGCCATTGCAAGATAGGTTTTACCAGTTCCTGCAGGGCCTATGCCAAAGACAATGTCGTTCTTTCGGATGGCATCAAGGTAGAGCTTTTGTGCAAGGCTCTTTGGTGCGATTAATCTTTTTCTTGTGGAAATACATACAGTATCTAGGAAGATATCTTCAAGAGGGGTTTTATCTTCAATTACAACCCTTGCTGCAAGTTCTATATCGCCTGGATCGAGGGAATAACCCTTTGAAATGATACGGTAAATCTCATGAAGGAACCGCTCTGCAGATTCAACTTCTTGAGGGTCTCCCTTGAGGCTCAGCTTTCCTCCCCTTGAGTGGATTTTGACCCCGAATACGCTTTCAATCTCTTTGAGGTTTTCGTTATTCTCTCCATAAAGCTGCTTAAGCACACCGTTATCCTCAAAGTTAAGCTCCCTGGTTATGCCGTTTTCTGCTATGAATGTTTCTTGCATATAGTTTCTAGAGTCCCTCCTGTTAATTTGATTTTAAAAAAAACATCTCTTTCTTTTGGATTATTATGAAAGAATGGAAAGGGTGTAGAAGTAAAGTGCATACTTGGTTTACAAGGTAGTAATAAAGGTATGAAATGTTTCTTTTTCCCAAACCCCTTATATTTTTTTTAATCCGTTACTTGTCATAATTCTATAGAGATTAGACTGTATTACTAACTAAAAGTATAACAAAACACAAGATAAAACTCAAATTTTGAGGATTTACAAGGCTAATTACATTATTCCTTACTTGTTTTATTCTCAAAGAGCTTCACATATTGACCATATCCTTCTTTTTCTAAATCCTCCTTTGGAATAAAACGAAGAGAAGCAGAATTCATACAATAACGTAAGCCAGTTGGTTTAGGTCCATCGTCAAAAACATGTCCAAGGTGGGAATCAGCATTTTTACTTCTTACTTCTGTTCTTACCGTAAAAAAGCTTCTATCTTCTTTTTCAATAATATTTCCTTCCACAAGCGGCGTAGTAAAGCTTGGCCATCCAGTTCCAGAATCGAATTTGTCAAGCGAACTAAAAAGAGGCTCTCCAGAAACTATATCAACATAGATCCCATCTCTGTGGTTATCCCAATATTCGTTAGCAAAGGGTCTTTCTGTAGCTTCTTCCTGGGTAACCTTATATTGTAGAGGTGTTAGTTTTTTTTGAAGCTCTTCTTTGGATGGTTTCTTATATTTTTCATTATTGTTTTTTGAAACCTTTTTTTGCATTTCATCCCCCCATATCTTTTTTAAGTATTGATCGCGACCTGAGTTGTACCTATAGAACTTATATCTTATTGGGTTCTTTTTATAGTAGTCTTGATGATATTCCTCTGCTTTATAAAACGCCGAAGCCAGAATAATCTCTGTCACGACCGGTTTTCTAAATTTCCCGGATTTATCCAGTTCTTCCTTTGATTTCTCCGCGAAACCTTTTTGTTCATCATTATGATAGAAAATAGCTGATCTATATTGTGAACCTCTGTCAACAAACTGACCGTTTGGATCGGTAGGGTCTATTTGTTTCCAAAACACATCAAGAAGCTCGGAGTAGGTAATTTTAGATGGGTCATATATGATTTGAACAGATTCTAGATGACCGGTTCCTCCATATGATACCTCTTCATATGTTGGGTTCACTTTCTTGCCACCTGTATAACCTGATATTACTTCGGTTACACCATCTAACTTTTCAAAAGGTGTTTCCATACACCAGAAGCAGCCTCCGGCAAATGTAGCTTTTTCAGTTTTTGTATCTGCGTATATCCTGGTCTGCATTATTAGCAACAAAAGAAATGAAAATAATATAATAATCTTTAACATATTTTACCTCCTTTATTATAAAATTGTATTAAACACCTTTAAATACATTCGTTATTAAGGGATTTGCTTCTCGTTTTACATCAAAGCTTTATCTAAAATTGATGAAAGTAAATCATTTCCTATTTCACCACTTCTATTATAAAGTACACTTCCGTTTGCACCAATTATAGTGACATGTGGTATATACTTTGGATAGAAACGCTCTCTTAACTCATTTTGCTCATCGGATATTTTTGAATCCAAATCAACAATTATGAAACCTATATTCCCCTCGTATTTCTCATACAGTTCAACTGTTCTTTTCGCCTGTCGCTTGGAGTTATAGCATTCATGGTGATAGAAGATAATGTATGCCGGTTTTCCCTGCTGGATCGTACCATCGGTAATATTATCTCCAGTAATTAGGGGTCCATCGTTTGAGTCGCTTGAGTAGTCTAGGTTTGGATTTAGTTTTAGGTTAGTTGCAGCATTGACTGGTGTTTGAATAAATGAAAACGCTAAAGGTAAAAGTAAAGTCGGAATTAGAATTTTATACATAATTGCCTCCTCAGCTTTTTTAGCAATATTTACAGCCTTTGGTTGAGTGTCACTTCTGTTTATTTAGACGCCTGAGGAACAAAAGGGTTTCAATAAAGTTATGCGCGGAGTCTACAAAGGGTGTGGGGGAGAAAATTTTATCAGGAAATCACCCAATATTGTCTCTTAAGAATCGTCTAATCCGCTTCTTCATCTCAGAAGGGATATCCTCGTAGCTTAATGATCGGGTAAACTTGATTGTCTCTTTGTATGAGTTTAAAAAGGCTACACAATCCGGGCATATCATTAAATGCTCCTCAAATAACCGCGCCGTTTTAGAGTCTAACTCACCAGTAAGATGGTCTAAAATCAAAGAGGTCGCCTGTTTACAGGTGTCAACTTTCTTAGAGTTTACTCGCCCAACTTGAGCCTTCTTTGCCATAGATTTATTACCTAATCTCCAAAACAATTATTGGACGTTGTAACTAATAACTTGGATTCAAAATAGTAACCCTGATTCAGCTTTAAACCCCCTAAGTCGGTGAATACCCAAGATGGTTTGTTAACCTTCCACGCAAAAATAATCTAGCTCGATGGAGCCTGGCCTTGACCGCCTGGACGGTGATCCCTAGGTTATTGCTAATCTCAGGGTTAGACATTTCTTCCATATCGCTCATCACTACAACAGCCTTGTCCATCGGAGAAAGTTGATCCATAGCTTGTTGGATGATTTGGTGGAACTCCTTCATAGCTACGTGTTTATAAATATCTTGAGTCCAATCAACTACTGGCCTAACTAGGTGATGACCGTCCTTTCTAAACTTAGGCATATATTCGTCTAGTGAGACCTCTTTCTCCTTCTTACGTTGACGGAGCTTGGTAAGAGCAGCGTTCGCTGTAAGGCGGTAGAGCCAGGTGGAGAACTCTGATTTACCTAGGAATGAATTAGCCTTCCTATATACCAAAAGAAAGACCTCTTGAACTACATCTTCTGCATCCGCTTCATTTCCTACAAACTTGAACGCCTGGCGGTAGACCCTGCTTACATAATGGTTGAAAATTGCTTCAAATGCCTTTTGATCACCAGCCTTAACCCTCTGGATAAGCAACCTCTCATCCTCTCCTGAAAGCTGACCCTTTCCACTTAATTCTTTTTTCGTCACTCTGTGACGTCGAGGAATCACAGTTTTTATTCTCTCCGAATCAGGAGTATTACATAATTGTTTGTAGTATCGAAAGAAAGTCTTGTCTTTTACCAAGCTGGGAATTTATCAGATTGTTAAAGAAAAAACAAATATACAGTCTCTTGTAAGCGGAGGTATTATACAAATAGACTCCGGAGATATAATAGGGGAAATATTATGATGGCAACTATTCAACCATGAATCAAAATACAAATCCCAAATCCCAAATTTCAAACAATTTTCACTTTCTACATTCCAAACATTTGGTATTTGGAGCTTGTTCATTAGTGGATAAATAGTTACAAAGGAGGATAGAATCATGACATCACCTACACTAATTGCCACTCTTGGATTAGGATTTATTCTCGGTTTAAAACATGCACTTGATGCGGACCATATCGTTGCTGTATCAACAATCGTAAGTGAACATAAGAGCATTTCTAAATCTTCTCTAATCGGTACATTCTGGGGGCTAGGACACACCGTATCCCTGTTTCTCATTGGGCTTTTAGTGATTCTTTTAAGACTCGTTATTCCACCTAAGCTCGCCCTTCTAATGGAGTTTGGGGTTGCGATGATGCTTGTTTTCTTAGGTGCTAATATTATTTGGACGTTCTTTAGAGGAAGAAAAATACATATACACGCACATGAGCATGCGGTTCCCCAACTACCCTCCCTCTCAATCACTACCCCAGATCCCGATGGACTCACGCACGCGCATATACACCTTCATGAAGAGGGTAAAGAGAGAGCTCATGAGCATAATCATTTGATTAGGTTTGGAAGTAAACCGTTTCTTGTAGGACTCGTTCATGGTGTCGCGGGAAGCGCAGCACTTATGCTTTTAGTTCTTACGACTATTCCTTCTCCCTTAACCGGGCTTCTCTATATAGTTGTTTTCGGGGTAGGCTCGATTGGTGGAATGCTTTTAATGAGTTCATTAATAGGGCTTCCTTTTGTTTTCACTGCTAATAAGTTTGCTATTATAAATCAGGGGATAAAAGTCCTAGCTGGGATTTCGAGTATTGCATTTGGTATCTTTCTTGGCTGGGAGATAGGTTTTATGCAAGGTCTCTTTCTATAGAAACCATAACTGCTGTCTCTACTTTCTCATCGTATAAAAAAGTTTTATAATTGAATTCCCTGAAAAATTATGAATATGAGAGAAGCATAGATTGTCTGCTGCAAGGGTTTGCCTTCTGATTGTGATTTTTATTGGATTAACAACATCTATTTCATTTGCCTTTCGTCCCTTTAGAACAGAAGATGCGGGAATCTCTCCAATCGGATTTTTTGCGGTGGAATTAGGAAATGAATTTAGGAAAAACGATGATGGTAAAGATAATGTTACAACCTTTGCTTTGACCTATGGTCTATTGGATTGGATAGAAACCGAAATTGACCTTGCGCTTCTAACCTTGAGGCCGAATTCTGGTAAAAATGAGTTTGGATTAGGTGATACTGTTATATTATCTAAGTTCAAAATACTTGGTGAAAAAGGGGTTTTGTATGATAATGATTTGTTTCCTGACATGGTAATAAGGCCATCCGTTTTATTTCCTACAGGTGATGAGGATAAAGGCACAGGCTCAGGTCAAATAGAACTTGGTATTTTGCTTGTTATAGAAAAGACGTTTTGGAAAGTCGCAGCTAGAGCAAATCTGGGCTATTTAGCGTCAAATGATCCGACATTAGATGAAAATTTCGAAGATCGGTTTTTTTATGGAGTCCAAGCCGATGTCCCTTTGTTTACTGAGAGATTAAGGTTTGGTACTGAATTCACCGGCGAATTTGGCGAAAATGTTGGTGCTTCCTTATTTTCACTTACCGGATTTATCTTTGAGATCACCGAAAACATAGTCTTTGATGCGGGAGTGGAATTAGGGCTCAAAGATGCAGGCTCTGCTGTAACAGCAATAGTTGGCATAACTTTTGGTTTTAATCCGATTGAGGAGTTTCTAACTAATAGATAAATTATTAATCCCGTCCGAACCGGGGGACCTAGGTTACACTTTAATCCGAGTACATAGGTTACACTTTTCCCTTCCCTTTTGAAGGGGAAGGCTAGGATGGGGATGAAAGATTGACGCATTTAAAAGGTGACGCCCCTCCTTTATTAATTCGAGCAATTCAAATCTTTTGTGTTATTATTTTGTTGCTATGTCGAAGGGTAGTAAGTTTTTAATTTCCTTTTTTATACCTTTAATCTTAACTCTTCTCTTTGTTTTTTCAGCAATCAGTTGGGCTGAGAATGATGATATTACAGCCGAAGAGATCATTGAACATATCCGCTATCTAGCTTCAGATCAGCTTGAAGGAAGAAAAGCTGGTACTGAGGGGTGTGAAAAAGCCGCTGAGTATATCGCATTTCATTTTAAGAAAGCAGGTCTTACAACTCTTGGAGATAACGGAACGTATTTCCAGAATTTTTCTTTTACCTCAGGAGTAAAACTCGGGGACTCTAACTCAATGACCGTTGATATAGGGGAACGAAAGTTGGATCTTCAAGTTGGCAAAGATTTTCTACCTATAAGCTTTTCAAGCGATGGAGAACTTAGGGGTGGGTTGGTGTTCGCAGGGTATGGGATAAGCTCGAAGCAGCTAAACTACGATGATTACGCAGGGATAGATGTAAAAGATAAAATCGTTTTAGTCTTACGTTATACACCAGAAGGGAATAATCGTAAAAGTCCTTTCTATAAGTATGCATCGCTTCGCTATAAGGCTATTAACGCAGGGGAGAAAGGGGCAAAAGGGATAATATTCACAACACCTCTTTCTCAGAAGGAAGAAGAGGGTTTGGGTGGCATAAGATTCGATGGTTCTTTTACCGATTCCGGTGTTCATGCAATAATTCTAAAAAGAGAAATAGCTCAAGAGGTTTTGAAGACCGCTGGCAAGGATATGAAAACCTTGGAACAGAAGCTAGGTGATAAGAAACCTTCTTCCTTTATTATTCCTGAAACTGAAGCCCAGATTCATACCGAACTTATCCGTGAAAAAAGCTCTACTGCAAACGTTGTAGGTTACATCGAGGGTTCTGATCAATCACTCAAAGATCAGGTGATAATCATTGGAGCTCATTATGACCACATAGGTTTGGGTGACGGAGTATCAAGAGGAGACGATAAAACAGATAAGAATAAGGTTCACAACGGTGCGGATGATAACGCTTCAGGTGCTGCAGGGCTTATAGAACTAGCCGAGTATTTTTCCAACCAAAGGGCTTCTCTTAAAAGGAGTCTTCTTTTTATTGCCTTTTCGGCTGAGGAATTGGGGTTAATAGGTTCTTCTTACTATGTTAAACATCCTAAAATACCTTTGGGTAATACACTAGCGATGATTAATATGGATATGATTGGTAGACTAAGAGACGATAAACTAACAGTTTTTGGATCTGGTTCATCCCCTGAGTGGAAACCTCTTCTTGAATCTTTTAATTCTAACCTTGGTTTAGCGGTACAAACGAAGGACTCCGGTTTTGCTACAAGTGACCAAACCGTATTTTATGCTAACGACATCCCTGTGCTTCATTTTTTTACTGGAGTGCATGAAGACTACCACGCTCCTGATGACGATTGGCAAAAGATAAACTCAGAAGGAGAGAAAAAGATTCTTTTGCTTATTTCAGATTTAATCGGCAAGCTGAATGAAACATCGACTAAGATAGCGTTGTCTAAGGCTAAAGAGGAAGAAAGAGCACCCTCTCAATTTAATGTCTATGTTGGAACAATACCAGATTACTCTGAGGAAGCAGAGGGGGTAACACTTATGGGTGTAAAAGAAGGGAGCCCTGCTGATAAAGCGGGCCTAAAGGGTAGAGACACTATAGTAGAATTTGGAGGTAAATCTATAAATAACATATATGACTACGTATACGCTTTAGGCGAGGCAGAGGCAGAAGTTCCAACCGAGATTGTTATATTAAGGGAAGGCAAACGGATTAAATTAAATATAATACCAGGGTCAAGAAAGGATAAAATTAATTAGAATTATTAGAAATAAACTCTGTTTAGCTGGGGATGTTTTTATGTCTAATGCTCGTCTTAGAATATTTGTTATTGCTTCAGTAATCATACACCTTTTAGCTTTCTCTATCTTTGTTTTTGTGTGGCGGCCAGAGGTTATCGTTACCAACGCGCAATTAATAGGTTTTGGTGTAATTGGTGCCTCCAAAGAGCATAAGGCAGGGAGTGGTAACATTTTTGTAGCAAGTCAAAAAGTGGCACCCAAACTAGAGAATGCCGTTATCAAACCTATCACAAGGAAAAATCAAGAAAAGGAAATTACAAATAAGAGAGAGGCTTCTATTCAACACTCTAAATTAATGATCGAACCAAGTACAGTTAATAAAAGTGATTACACAAATAAAGAACAGACACATCTGATTTCAAATACTTCAAAGGCTAGCGCGGAGTCTTTAAAGGAAGGAACGCAAATAGGATATGAAGGACTACCTGTGCTTGGTACCGATGGCTCAGGGCATGCTGTTGAGGTAGGTTACCCAGATTATAAAATAAACCCAAAGCCAAGGTATCCAATGATCGCAAGAAGAAATGGATACGAAGGGGCAGTTCTTCTCAAGGTATGGGTGCTTGAGGATGGTAAGGTAGGTAAAATTGAAATCGAACAGTCCTCAGGTTACGAAACACTTGACAAATCCGCAATCGAAGCAGTAACAAACTGGATTTTTATCCCTGGGAAAAGGAACGAGGTTCCATTCCCCAGTTGGGTTAAAGTTCCGATTAAGTTTCAACTTAGGAGTGGCTGAAATCGTAGCTTTTGGCTTTCCTTATAACATTACCCCAGTCAAAATTGTAGTGTTGCACAGACAAGTCTGTGCCTACAATATTTGAATACTTACTTATAAAGCCTTGATCTTAAGGTGTTGAGGGTACAACTTTAATCTCTCCGCGCATCGAGTTGTGACGTTTACAGAAATAGGGGTAGGTGCCTGGCTTTACAAAGCTAAAGGTGAAAGTTTGCCCCTCTGTAAAAAAATCGGAATCTGCCTGCGCCCAATTCTTAGCTGCTTGAGCATCAACCACTGCCTTTAGAGTAAGAACATGGGTCTTAACCAGGTCAGCCACAACGTTTGCGGGAAGGGCTGGGCTAGCAGAGTGCATAAAGGCACCGAAATCCTTGGGGTATTGTACTAAATCGGACACCGCTTTTTCCTGCTTTGCCTTATCCTTTGTAGCAACACCTACTGTGTAATCGATAAAAAACCCGATGTGTTTACGCCACAAGGGCAAAAACGCCTTTTCAGCATCGGGACCGTAAACAGATCCAATTGCTTTGGAAAGGTCTACTGAGTTAGCATCAAGGGCTCCCGCTGCTGCCTGAAACTCTGTATTGCGTCTGCCTAAGGCCGCATCTGTTGCTGCAGCGGCAAGGAAAACATGCTCACAGAGCAAAGAGTTAAGCGCTATACAATGCTATCGAGAGAAACTGCAGGTGTAAGAGGTAAGACGATCATTATAAATCTTCCGGGAAGCTCAAGAGGGGTTAGAGAATCAATGGATGCATTGTTTCCATGGGTGCTTCATGTGTTCCACATTTTAAAGGGCGAAGAGGATGAATTGTAGGGACAATCCTTGTGATTGCTCATTTATAGATATTGTTCATTTTGGGCGAACTCTGTGAGGCGGCGCAAATATATCACAGAGCGAACAAGAGATTTGCCCACTATATATTGATTAGATCTTATGACATTTCTATTTTGTATTATAAACTCAACTCTAATTAGGGGTATACGGAGAGATGGGACTTATTATCTCTGGGTCCCCGTGAGCCTTAGTGACGTAATCATGGAAATGCTTGTGTAATACAAGAAGTGATAAAGTCCCAGCCAACCTCCGAGAGTTTACTCCTCCCCTAAGTGTCTTAAGTAACGACGAAATAAAAAACCACCTCCGTTTTCCATCCTTTGTAATTAAATAATACGAAAGTACATTTTTAATTATTTTATATAGTTCTGAAGAAAGGTAAGGCTTTTTCTGTGTATGCAGAAAGCCTGGGAGGTATGGCCTTTTCTCTGCAACTTTGTCCTTGTTTCCATTCCTATAAAAATTGTCTATCATGGTTAAAATCCGCTTGGAATAGTTGTCGTAGGCATAGAGTGCACGGATAAGCCAGTTGTAACCATTGATTAGTTCTTCAAGAGTCATTTGTCTGGGAATGAAGTTTGTGTTACTTGCACCATGCCCCCGCATATCTTCGTAGATCGATTCAATTAACCGTCCCTCTTTCTTTACTCGTTCGTAAAGCGGGGTATTCTCCAGGGCAACCAAAGTGCCTACTGTGGTAAATGGAACCCCTGCTTCCATTAAGAAGTCAAACTGTTCCTGGAATATTTCTTTATCATCACTATCGAACCCTACAATCATTCCTGCAACAACAATCATGCCGTAGGATTGAATCTTTCTAATGTTTTCTAAAAGTGATCCGCGTGTATTTACAAGCTTTTTTGTCTCTACAAGGCTTGTTTTCCTTGGGGACTCAACGCCCACAAATACACGGTCAAAGTTGGCTGCCTGCATTAAGCCAAGAATCTCATACTTTGTCGCAAGATTTATCGTTGCTTCACATGCAAAGCTCATTGGGAAGTTATTTTCTTTACCGAATCTTATAAGCTCTTCAAGTAACTCTTTAGTATATTTAGGGCTACCGATGAAATTAGCGTCAGTGAACACGACTGAACCAACTCCAAGTTCATATAGTTTTTGTACCTCCGCCAAGACTTGCTTAACTGATTTACTCCTTGGAACCCTTCCGTCTGTGATGATAATGTCGCAGAACTCGCAGGTAAATGGGCAGCCGCGCGTTGTCTGTATAGAAAACTCAAAATATTCCTTAATTTTTAGAAGGTCATAACGTGGCGGAGGCGATGAAAGCATAGAAATCTTCTCTTTCTGCTTGTAGTGCCGTTTATAATTCCCTTCTTTATAGTCAGCTAAAAACTCTTGCCAAATTAGTTCCCCCTCTCCTTCGAGTACAACATCTACGTATGGCATACATTTTTCTGGACAGAGGCTTGCGTAAGGTCCACCCATAGCAACCAACTTTCTACGCCTTCTAAATTCCTCTGCTATCTTAAAAGCCCTTCTTGCCTGTACATTAAATGCAGTTAGAGCAATAATTTCAGCATCGGTTTCAAAATTTATAGGTTCAATCTCTTCGTCACAAATTTCGATGTTGAACTTCGTTGGAGTACAAGCAGCAATAGTCGCAAGTCCCAAAGGTGCGAATGCTCCTCTTTTACCTACGAGTGAGGCAACTCCACTAAAACTCCAGAGTGACTCTGGAAAAGCTGGATTAATAAAACAAACCTTCATTCGATCAACCTAAGGGGTTTAACTTGATAATTCCCAGTAGCCTGCTTGCTACGGAATTTCCACTTTGTTGTCATTGCGAGCGTTAGCGAAGCAATCTCGAGTTTTAAGATTTAGAAGCCGGTTTAGAACTGAGATTGCTTCGTCCCCTTCGACTTTGCTCAGGGTTCCTCGCAATGACAGTCGTGACGGTGTTATTATAAGACCGTACCATGCGGCTTGCTGTAGTGTTCTTCATTTCTTAAAGTATATAACAAACAAATCATCTCTTCACTGAAAATTTTTTCATGATAAGATAATAGAAATTCGTGCTGTAATTTTAATATATCGACAGGCAGGGTTTTCTAACACCCATCGGCGTTCGCGAGACAAGAATGTCTCGTCTATCGGCGTGTTCGACGTCCATCCTCGATAGGCGAGGTTTTCTAACCTCGCCGGAGCATAATGCGAACGAAAATGTTACATCGACTGGACAAGAATTTCCCGCCTATCGTTGTTATTCGACGTCCATCCACGATAGGCAGGGTTTTCTAACCCCGTCTGACCAAGGGGACTGGAAAGTCTCGTCTATCTTAGTAGAATTTTAATATATACGGACGGGGTTTTTTAATCCTACTAAAATTCGCAACAGGACCTGCCCTGAGCATGTCGAAGGGATAACGCCTCTACTTAATTTTAATGATGCCAGACTACGAACTTTTAACCTCAAAAATAGAACACATCGTAGGCAGGGAATATCTCTACTACTCTCATGGTGGATTCTTAGATTTTGCGGTAGATGGTAAGGTGCCAGGACTCCTTGTTTATCCTGCCAACTCAGATGAGGTTTCAGCAATCTTACGTGTTGCCAATGAAGAAGAGGCTTCGATTTGCCCTTGGTCTCAGGGGACAAAAATAGTAATTGGGAACATACCTAAAAGCTTAGATATTATCCTCTTTACATCTCGGCTAAACAATGTCATTGAACACGACCAAGGAAACCTTACAGTCACACTAGAGGCTGGGGTAAAACTTTCAGAGTTGCAGAGTCTAATTAAAGATAAAAAGCAGTTTCTTCCCCTTGACCCCATGTTTAGCTCTAGGTGTTCGATTGGTGGGGTTATAGCATCAAATTCAAACGGGCCTAGAAGATTAAGATATGGGTCGGTGAGGGATTTGCTAATTGGAATAAAGGCAGTACTTCCTACAGGGGAAGGAATCAAGGCTGGAGGAAAAGTCGTAAAGAACGTGGCAGGCTATGATATGTGCAAACTCTTTGTTGGTTCTTTTGGAACTCTAGGAATAATAACTGAGGCTACTTTTAAACTTTATCCTTTACCAGAGGTAGAGAAGACGGTCTTGCTTTCATTTGAAAACTCTGCACAGGCATTCGAATTTATATCAAGATTGCTTGAGTCAGTGGTTCTTCCCTCTTCTCTAGAAGCGTTGAATTACTCTACGATTAAGGTTTTATCAAAGAAGATTGACATATCATTTATGGAAAATACATGCTGTCTGGTTATTAGGTTAGAAGGCTTTAAGGAATCGGTTAAAAGGGAGTGTGACGAGATTCGAAAAATGGGTATAGGCTACGCTCGAATTCTTGAGGGTCCCGAGCAAGAGGGATTCTGGACTGAACTATCAGATTTCCCTTATTTGGTAGGGTCAAATTTTAGATTTAAGGTAAGTGCTCCAACCTCAATCACGTTCGACATCTTCAATAAAGTTGATGAGTATTCGAAAAATCTTGGGGTTAGCATCAGCCTTATTTCTCACGCTGGGAGCGGGATTGTTTACGGATTTTTGTCAACCGAAGAGATAGATAAGCTAATTCAGTTTATAAATGAATTAGGTTCTTACGTAGCGGAAGCCGGCGGATACTTTGTAGTAGAATCAGCTTCTACTGAGATTAAGCACAAGGTGAATATATGGGGTCATCTTCCGGGTGGCGTAGAGATAATGCGTAAGATTAAAGGAAGTTTTGATCCCAAGGGCCTTATGAGTCCTGGAAGGTTGCTATAGAAGCGATTGTATGGGCTATGCCTACATGAGCAGAGACACGCCATGGCGTGTCTCTACATTAGGTTTGTTCTAGTTCGGGGAACTGAGAAGTTGTAAAACTACTCATCTTAGCAAATAATAATTTTTATGGATAACCAGGTAATAGCAATAGTAGATGATGAAGAGGATATTGTAGAACTTGTGAGCCATCACTTAAAAAGGGATGGATTTAAGGTAAAGGAGTTCTATAATGGAAGGGATTTTCTTTCATATATACAATCCTTGCTTCCCGATCTTGTGGTCCTTGACATAATGCTTCCGGGAGCGGATGGACTTGAAATCTGCAGGATGCTAAAAAATAATAGCCGCACATCATCACTACCAATAATCATGCTTACCGCAAAGGGCACAGAGGCTGATATTGTTGTAGGACTTGAACTCGGTGCAGACGACTACATAGTAAAACCATTTAGCCCACGTGAGCTTGTTGCCAGAGTAAAGACCATACTAAGAAGATCGAAAAAAGAAGGGGAAGCAGACAAAATTATAAGGATTGGTCCTATTACGATTGATTCAGAAAAATTTGAGGCTGCTGTTGATGGTAAGAAAGTAGAGCTAACTACAACTGAGTTTAAGATTCTTGAGGTGCTTGCAGAAGGAAGGGGAAGGGTATACACACGGGATCAATTGCTTAAGAAGAAGAGGATTTGGGGGGATGAAAAATTAATCTACGATAGAACGATAGATGTCCATATAAAAAATCTCAGAGAAAAACTAGGTAAGTCTGGAGGCATGGTAAAAACAATACGGGGTATAGGCTACAAGTTAGAAGGGTAGGGAAAAATGTGAAAGCGTTTTGGAAGCATTTTCTTTTTAATCTATTTATCATTTCTTTAGTTTTCTTTCTATTTACTATCCTTATAATCCGTGAACTCGAAAAACATGACAAGGCACTAACGGAAGAAAGGTTATTAACCGAAGCGAACTTGCTTCGTGAGGTTCTTAAAACTCCGATTACACAAGGCAAAAAGGAAGAGATAAAATCCCTTATTTCAGAAGTTGGCAAAAAAATAGAGATAAGGATTACAGTATTAGATAAGGATGGAGTTGTGATCGGTGATTCTGAAGAGGATCCTGCTAGGATGGAAAACCATGCAAAGAGACCAGAAGTAATAGACGCAGTTTCTAAAGGAACTGGAAAAAGCATACGCTATAGCACAACCGTTAAGAAGGATATGTTTTATGTGGCACTCCCTGTAGAAAATCAAACAGGTGAAGTTGAGGCTATAGTCCGCACAGCACTTCCACTTAGCTTCCTGGAGAAGCTATTTTCACCATTAAAATCAAAGGTAATTTATCTTGCCTTGATTTTAATTTTCATTGCGATTTCTCTTTCCTTCGCTTCATCAAGAGCACTTACAAAATCACTTGATAAAACTATTAAGCTCTCTGAAGAGATTGCAAAAGGGAATTTTAATGTAAGTATCCCTATTTCAGATAAAAAAGGAGAAATCGGAAAGTTTAACTTGGCCTTAAGCACAATGGCTAAAAAATTAGACGATCTATTTAAACAAGTTTCTCTTGAGAAAACTCAGCTTGAGATAGTTCTCAGCACGATGAGTGAAGGGGTAATGGTTGTAAGAGGTGATGGCACAATTACTCTTATAAATAGTGCCTTAAAAGACATGCTTGGAATAAAGGATGATTCGATTGGAAAACCATACTGGGAGATTTTAAGAATTAGGGAAATAATGGATTTAGTAGAAAAAGTTATTAAAAAACAGGTTGCTGAGAAGAGAGAGATTTCAGTCTTTTACCCAACAGAGAGATATTTTCTAACAAGTGCAATTCCATTAAATTCGGAGGTAAAAGAAGCAATATTTGTGATATTTGATATTACTGAGTTCAAAAGACTAGAGAGGATAAAAGCTGATATTGTTGCAAATGTGTCTCACGAGCTCAGAACACCGCTTACAGCCATTAAGGGCTATGTTGAAACACTAGAGGAAGGAGCTTATGAAAATCCAGAAGAGAGAAATCATTTTCTTAGCATAATAAAAAGGCATACCGATAGATTAATCAATATTGTTTCTGACCTTCTTTTGCTGTCTGAGATTGAGAGAAAGAGCGCTCCGTGGGGAGAAGAACCAAAGGCTGCCTTTGAAAATGTTGATTTTAAAGAAGTTGTTTACTCGTCTCTTGAGGCGCTAAAAAGCAGGGTTGAAGAAAAGGGCATAAATGTTTCTCTTAGCATAAAAGAGGATCTGCCCAAATACAGGGGAGACAGATTTCTTTTAGAACAAATGTTTATAAACCTAATAGATAATGCTGTAAAGTATACGCCAGAAGGAGGTACTATAGGAGTTCAGGTTAATCAGACTAATTCACACTTTGGAATCGAGGTTTTTGATACAGGAATTGGAATTCCCAAAGATCACCTGCCTAGAATTTTTGAGCGATTTTACAGGGCTGATAAAACACGTTCGAGGAAGCTCGGTGGTACAGGTCTCGGGCTTAGCATTGTAAAGCACGTTGTAATAATGCACGGTGGAGAAATTAAAGTTGAAAGTGAAGTAGGAAAAGGAAGCAGATTTATAATTACATTTCCAGTGTGAAAGGTTTATTCGAAAAAATATAACAGTTTGTCTTGCATATATCACTTTTTGGTATCTAATACCAAATCCAGTTGAGTAGTCGTCGTATCCACTTAAACCTTTGATAAACTCACGAAAGTTCCTCAGTCGCCCCAGATATTCAACGGGTATTAATCCACTCGTCATTGGCTTTCTGAAGGACGCCATTTACGACCTGGATAAATACTTTGCATCCTTCGACAGGATGAACGGTTTGTTCTGGTCGTGTTGTGTGCTTTATCGCTCAGTTTGATTTATACACACTAGTCAATCGGTAGAACAATCCATAAATCATTACAGTAAAATGCTTTGTAGTTTTCAGATAGATCAAACTTTGATTCGGCTTTCAAATATTAACATAAGGTTAATGTACTCTTAACAATTTCTTAACAATTTAAAGTTTAATTTATAGCTGGCAAAAGAAAATTATCATGTAA
>Ga0209618_1000028_pt1 | contig 26667 bp, 22 predicted proteins | sample Rifsed13ft3_FD_184007 | JGI IMG/M metagenome (GOLD analysis project Ga0209618, IMG submission 184007) | Soil microbial communities from Rifle, Colorado, USA - sediment 13ft 3 (SPAdes) (version 2) | ecosystem: Environmental > Terrestrial > Deep subsurface > Rock core/Sediment | place: Rifle... | reverse complement strand
TAGGAAGGTTTCCACTTGTTTTATAATCGTGAATCTCATAAGTACCGTCAGGGGCAATAGCAAGGCGGTCTATAAAACCGCGAATCTTATGCCTTCCTTCGTTATCTAAGGCAAATGAAACCCTCTTTTCTACATGGATCGTCCTTGATTGATTGAATGGATAATAACTCTTATAGTAATCCTCTATACATTTTTCACCAAGCGTCCTATAGTCGTCTTTAGTAAGATCCCTTTTGACAAATTTTATATTATCATCCCATTCCCTTGCCCATCTCTTGTGGTAGTATTCAAGAATCTTTTCAAGTGGGATTAACTTAGCGGAGATTACATTCTTGTAGAGCCTTTCAAGCACCTTATGAACGCATGATCCCATAAACTGCTCTATTGTTTTTGTCTCTGGAATCTTATCAATGTATTTTAGCCTAAACCTGTAAGGACACTGCTTATAGGTAGCTAGTCTTGTATATGAATATAACCCCAAAACTCCATGCCTCGCTAAAAAAGATTTCGATCGAGTAAGAATATAAAATAGAATTTAAATTTATGGAAGGGTAGTTCAGTAATGTTTGTTGTTTCCAAATTGTTTGGGATATACTGCCAACATGATGTACTTTAAGCCAATGTGAAATTAAACGAGATCTGAGCTTATAAGATGAGGTTAGGATGGATACCGTAGAATTAGATCGAGCGGTTCAGATTTTACAAGATAATAAAGAGCGTTGGGTGAAGCTATCAGTAAGTCAGAAATGTGAACTGATAGAGCAACTGATAAATGGCGTGCTGGCTGTAGCAGATCGTCAGATCATTAGGGCACTTGAAGCTAAAGGCATTCAACCTCATCACCCTGAAAGCGCTGAAGAATGGCTTGCAGGTCCATTTATAATCTTGCGCAACCTTCGATTGCTCCGCCAAACCCTAGAACAGATTGCGCATCATGGAGTCCCCAAGATTAACCCTGATAGAATCCACATTCGGTCCAATAGCCAAGTTGTGGTTGATGTTTTCCCGGATTCCCTCTTTGATAAGATTCTCTATCCGGGATTTCGTGCTGAGGTCTGGATGCGGCCTGAAGTACACCCTCATGAGCTTCGTCAAGCAATGGCTTCCTTCTACCGCCAATCTCAACCCCAAGGTAAGGTAACTCTTATCCTAGGTGCAGGCAACGTCTCTAGCATCGGCCCTCTCGATGTAGTCTACAAACTATTTGTGGAAGGACATGTCTGCCTCTTGAAGCTTAATCCTGTAAACGACTATCTCGGCCCATTCATCGAGGAAGCATTCGCTCATCTTATTCAAGAAGGTTATCTAAGATTAGCCTATGGTGGTGCTAATGTCGGCTCTTATCTTTGTGAGCATCCTGGGATTGATGAGATCCATATAACTGGCAGCGCTCAAACCCATGATGCCATCGTTTTTGGTTCGGGGGATGAAGGCGCTGATCGTAAACGCAATAACATGCCCCGCTTGAAGAAACGTATCACAAGCGAGCTTGGAAATGTTAGCCCTGTCATAATTGTTCCGGGGAAATGGAGTGAGAAAGATTTAAAGTTCCAAGCCGAAAATATAGCAACTCAATTAGCCAATAATGCTGGCTTCAATTGCAATGCTGCTAAGGTTTTAGTTACTGAAGCTAGCTGGTCTAAACGTGAAGCTTTTCTTGATACATTGCGAGAAACTCTCCGTCAAATTCATCCTCGGCGTGCCTACTACACAGGTTCCTTCAACCGTTACTCACGATTTGTCGAAGCCCATCCCGAAGCTGAAGTCTTTGGACCACAAAGCGAGGATATAATTCCCTGGACACTTATCCCCAACGTTGATCCTGAACGACAGTCTGATATCTGCTTTACGCAAGAGGCCTTTTGCGGAATTATTGCTGAAACCCCTTTACCTGCATCGGACGCCGCTGACTTCCTTCATAAGGCAGTTGAATTCTGCAACAACACACTCTGGGGAACCCTTAATGCCTGCATCATTGTTCACCCACAAACCGAAGCTCAATTAGGAAGCTTACTAGATCAAGCGATCTCTGATCTCTGCTACGGTAGCGTAGGTATCAACCACTGGCCCGCCCTCAGTTACGCCCTTGGCTCTACTACCTGGGGTGCATACCCGGGTCATACATTGAATGACATCCAAAGCGGCATTGGCGTTGTCCACAATACGTTTATGTTCGATAAACCTCAAAAAAGCGTTATATATGGGCCATTTCGAATCTGGCCTAAGCCCCCTTGGTTTGTTACCCACAAAACAGCGAATAAGCTTGCGCCAATTATTACCCAATTCGAGGCCTGCCCCAAATGGTCACTACTGCCCTTTATTATATGGTACGCACTCCAAGGATAAATAACCCCTATGGAACTCTCAATACCTATTGTAATTACTATATGTGTGCTCTTTTTCGTAGTTGCATCGCTCTATTCATCTGTGGGGCACGGGGGCGCATCGGGTTATTTAGCTGTCTTATCTTTTTTCTCCTTCGCTCCGATGCAAATGTCTAGTACAGCCCTCATCTTAAACCTTCTTGTTGCAGGAATTGGGTTTTTCTCCTTCTATAGAGCAGGACATTTCAATGACCGAATTACTTGGCCTTTCCTCATAACATCAGTGCCTGCAGCGTTCATAGGTGGCATGATCCACGTCACAACAAGAATTACTCATTACTTCTAGCCCTGGTCCTTATTTTTGCTGCATTTCGCCTAATCTCGGAAATCCGATCTAAACCAGAAGATTCTGTTTCTAAATTTCCAAGTCTCCTTGTTGCACTTCCTGTCGGCGCAGGAATTGGATTGATCTCAGGAATCGTTGGTGTAGGCGGTGGTATTTTTTTAAGCCCGCTCATTTTGTTTATGAAGTGGGCATACCCCAAACAAACATCAGCCACATCTGCCTGCTTTATTCTGGTCAACTCTCTAGCTGGCCTTTTAGGCCGTTTTACAGGTGGCAGTTTGGAAATAGGTATGTTGGCTCCGTTTGTGTTCACAGCCTTTTTAGGTGGGCTGGTAGGTTCGTATATGGGTGCAAATCTACTTTTAGGCTCTATACTTAGACGGATTCTGGGAGTTATTCTTCTGATTGCGTCTTATAAATTACTGAAGCTTTCGTTATAAGTTTAGTGAGGAAAACATAACCAAACTTTTCACATGGTTGCAAATTAAAAGAGAAAGGTGGTTAAATTCTGGGAAAGCAAATGAAATCTGGCTTTACAGATTTGCTAAACCAATTATTCCTAATTTCTTAAACTCCCTACCATAAAAATGTTATCCTATTTTTAGAAGTTCATAGTGATTAATTAACCTAATCTTCACACTCTACAGATGCGATGATGTTCACACTTGTATTTATTAAACATGGTATTATTTCTAAAACGAAAAGTTAGATACTCAAGAGGAGGTACGTAATTTGGCTCAAAAACCTTGGGGAGGAAGATTTAAAAAGGGAACGCACAAGTTGGTTGAAAAATTTACAGCTTCTATTGACTTTGATAAGAGGCTATACAAAGAAGATATCGAGGGAAGCATCGCACATGTAAAGATGCTTGGCAAGCAAGGAATTATATCAAAACAGGAATCACAAAAGATAGTAAAAGCGCTAGAGGGAATTAGGGGAGAGATCGAAAAGGGAAAGTTCCCCTTTAAAGAAGAGCTTGAGGATATTCACCTTAATATCGAAAAACGCCTTATAGATAAAATCGGCGACATAGGTGGCAAGCTCCATACAGCAAGAAGCAGAAACGACCAAATTGCACTCGATGAACGTTTGTATTTAAGGCGTGAAATTAGTGAGATTCTTTCTATGATAAAAGAGCTTGCAGAAGATCTTCTAAATTTAGGTGAGAAGAACATAGAGGTGATTATGCCCGCATATACACATCTTCAAAGGGCGCAACCTATTCTTTTATCACACCATCTACTTGCCTATTTTGAAATGTTAAAACGCGATAGAGAGCGTTATGTTGATTGCCTAAAAAGGGTAAACATTATGCCACTAGGTGCTGGTGCAGTCGCTGGCACTTCTTTTCCGATAGACAGAGAGTATGTAGCAGAGCTTTTAAACTTTCCTCAAGTCTCAAGAAATAGTGTTGATAGCATAAGCGATAGGGACTTCGTCTTAGAATTCATTTCAATTTCAGCAATTCTTGCCATGCATTTAAGCAGGCTTTCGGAGGAATTTATCTTATGGTCTAGCAAAGAGTTTGATTTCATTGACTTGGGAGATGAATTTACAACAGGCTCGAGCATTATGCCTCAAAAGAGAAACCCAGATGTTCCTGAGCTTATACGTGGAAAAACGGGAAGGGTATATGGAAATCTGATGGCTCTCCTTACCATTATGAAAGGGCTACCACTCTCATATAATAGAGACCTTCAGGAAGATAAAGAACCCATGTTTGACACAGTCGATACCGTAAAATCATCTCTTCAGGTGCTATCAGAAATGATCAAGCATATAAAATTCAAACCCGAGAATATGAGAAAAGCGCTTTCCAAGGGCTTCGCCACTGCAACTGACCTAGCTGATTATTTAGCGCGAAAGGGAATGCCTTTTAGACAGGCACACGAAGTTACGGGAAAAGTTGTTAGATACGCAGAGGGAAAGGGAAGAGAACTAACACAGTTAAGTATTTCGGAACTAAAAATTTTCTCAAACTTATTTGAGGAAGATGTATTTGATCATATAACCCTAGAAGGCTCAATCTCGAGCAAAAAATCCTACGGTGGAACAGCAAAAGAGAATGTTTTAAGAATGATCCAAGAATGCAAAAGGGAAATAGCAAAGTGGTAACCTACGTCGAATCCCGATTTCGGATAGCAGAGTGCAAAAGATGAATAAAGATGTGTTTAAGCGGAAAAAAACTATAAGCTACCAATCCGAATTCCGAAATCAGTGGTCATCCGTAGAGTTCTTCTACATATTTTTCGGCTTTTCCAGATTCAGGCAAGGATGCAATCTCTTTGTAAAATTTGTCGTCGTATTCCCTTGTCTTTACCACTACAGGCATAGGCACTGCATGACCGATGATTAGAGCCTGCTGTTTCGTATCAAGGCTTGCAAGAATGGCTCTAAGCCCCGATGTGTTACTAACTCCTGTAAGCACTGACTGTATATCCTTCTCATCGTTAAGAAGTGCAGTTATCCTAGTACCGATTTGTGAAATCACCTCATCATCTATTCCAGATGGTCTCTGATCAACAATCATCATTGTAACAGAGTATTTTCTAAGCTCTCTTGCAATCGTTCCAAAAATTGTCTGACGCGCCGCCTGGGGATTTAAAAACTTATGCGCCTCTTCAATAGTAATCATAAGCTGGCGGGGTCTGTCAGCGGGATTTCTTGTTGCAAAATAGCCCTCAGTTTTCTCAATATAATAGTCGTGAATCCTTCGAGATATGATATTTGCTACAAGAAGATAGGAAAGAGCGTTGTTTCTTTTTCCGAATTCAAGCACTATATTTATACCTCGTCCAAGATATTCTATTATTTTTTTGATAGTTCCCTCACCACGGCTGTTATCATCTACTATAAACGGAAGATTTTTAAGCCTTACGAGCTTTCTATAAAGCGCTGAGAGAGACGATTGATGTGCCCCTAACTCTTTCGCTTTGTCTGTCAAATCTTCCTGCTTCCACGAAAGAAGTTCACTTAGCCATCCCTCCTCATATTTCCTATAAAGAGCATAAGCAGATTCAATTGCGGTCGTATGCAGTTGAAGTTCATCTTGAAGAAGAGCAATGTCTTCTATTTCTATCTGGTCAAGGGATATGTAGACTTCGACATCGGGTTTCGCCCCACGACGCTTTGTGGACTGCGGATCAAGGGAAAATATGGAAACCTTTTCGGGAAATAGTTCTTTGAGTCCCTTCACAAAAAAGCCTGCTTCTTCTTTTTGTGAGTCCCAGCCATATTCGTTGTGCATGTCAAAAATAAGGTTTACAGCCTTTCCATACTTAATAATTCCTGCAAGCATAAGCCTTGTAAGAAAGGTTTTACCAGTACCGCTTTTTCCAAAGATTCCATTGCTTCTCTCAACAAATCTATCAAGGTTCATGCATACCGGGATATCCATATCAAGCGGAGAGCCGATATTATAAAACCTTCCGCCCTTATCTTCGGTTCCAAATACCAAGCTAACGTCCCCCTCCGCGGCTTCTGAGACAAGTGCGAAATGGGGTGGAATTGTCTTTACCGGTTTTGGTTCGTTGTCGTCATGCTTTATCATCAGCATCGGTCTTAGTTCTACAGTTGAATAAGTACTCGTCCCAGAAAGAACCTGTCTCAATGTCTCATCTTCTCTCGATGGTGGATTTATAAGCACATTGGTTGACGAAGCATCTAGCTTAACATCAGTAATAAGAGAGAAGAACTTATGATAAAGCCCAAAAACAACTACGAATTTACCAGCCTTAACTTCCTCAATGCTTCTATCAGGGCTTAGTTTCATCTGAAGCCCCTCAGTTAAGGATCCGCCAGTTATAAGACCAAGTTCTCTGTTTTCTTCAGTCATTTTTTCTATATTGAGAATAGCAAAGTAAGACCTAACTTGCAAGGAGTAACTAATACTTAAATCTGAGTCAAAAGCATCTTTATCCACATCTAAAGTAATAGGAATTAAAAATTTTATGATTCCCTAACCCTATTGTTCATTTAGGACGAAGAACCAACCAGCATTGGCATTTTATTGATTTCAATCGCTAATATGCTACATTACCTTGCAGAAATTTAATGGCCCCTTCGTCTAGAGGTCAGGACGTTGCCCTCTCAAGGCAGAAACACGGGTTCGAGTCCCGTAGGGGCCGCCATATAAATCTCCTTTAATTAAAGCGCCCTATGTATCGTTGAATGATACTTAAAACAAATCGACTACTGATGAGGTGTCCAAGGAGGTGTCTATCATTTAAGTTTCACCTCCAAAATTCCAACCATATAATTTTTATGTAGTTTTTAACGTCAAGGTTCTGCAACATTAAAAATCTTGGATATTTTGAAACTGTTCTAAAGATATCTATGTTTCCTGAATGCCTTTGTCACCACCTCAGACATATATTCGCTTCTCGAATTTTCATAAATGGTACGGTGTTGATTTGGTAACTGTTCAAGAACTACTTGGACACAAATCTATAATTATGACAAAACGCTATTCAAACCCAACACCAGAGCCTAAGAGAAAGGCTGTGGAATCACTTGTTTTAAACAACAAAGTGGGGAATAAGACAAAGATTATTAATATTAAAAAAAGGAATGCCTATGCACCTTTTCTCAATCCTAGCAGGATCGTAAATACTAAGATTCTAAGTATGCAAGAGTTGCCGTTGTGGTATGTAATGTTAGGGGTTCACGCGTAAGTTTGCTTTGTCTTCTAATTTAAGGGCAAGTAATTTATTAATAGATTTTTGATTCGACCAGCCAGTGATGGTTCCGTGTCTATATGGAGGTTCTTTAGGATAAAAAAATAACTTGTCTCTATTAACGCTAATATTTATAACATCATTTGAGTTAATATCCGCCCTTCCTTTTATTGTATTTTGCTGATACGGAGTAACATCACAATCTGCTATATTCCATATTTCGCTTTCAGATAATCCTAACACTCTGAAAACAGATGTTTGATTGTCTTTAGGATTAGGCATGAATGCCGCCCACTTAACGGTTTGGTTTGATTTTCTTATATAATTGCTATTATATAGATATCTAGTAAGGACTTCAGGGTTAGATTGTATTAATGGCATTTAAGTTCTACTATTTAGAATACAATCTTTTCAGATAATTAATTATAGGGTCTGGTATGAAGTCTCCTAATAATTCAGTCCCATGGGTGTTGTTAGCTCCAAAAATTCCAGCATAAGTTAGAGTTTGGTTATCATCGATGCTAAAGACAAATGTTCGGCCATAATCATCACTCCACTCAAATGCTATGTCACCATCAGGCTCAGGTGTGATTTCTGGCATAGGGAAATTCAAGAAAGTAGCATTTAACATATTAATAATATTTTTTGCATCTAAAAAGGTGTTTACAGATATGGGATTAGCACCGTATCCATCCCAGTTGTACCGTGAGCAACTAATAAAAATTTCTTCTAACTCATCTATTATTTGTTGTAACTGTGAATAACGACCAATTGACTCTGTTTTTTTCAATTGATTTAAAATGTCTTCATATTTATTTTCTAGAACTATTGATTCTGAAGCAAAACCTTTTCCTGATTGTTTGGGAAACCCAATTAAATAGCTACTCATAGTAGCCGTGCTCATTGGTAAGTCTCCAATAATTTTTTAGTTATGCTTTTAAAAAATATCTGATTTTTGAAGTTTCTTAGTTTCTCTAAGATTGCCAAAATGTCTTCTTCTAAAAAGCCATCTGGTGTGAATTTAATGACATCTATATCTAATATTATAGGAAGATTATCTTTAAAATCAACCTTAGGTTCCAAAGCTTGAGTGATAATAGCTGTTATTCTAGGATCAGGAGCAGGGATAACTACTCTGTAAAAGAAACTGATAATTCCTTGTGGTAATCCTTCCGGAACTTCTGGAGGACAAGTTAAATAGTCTCGAAAGTCAATTATCGGCATTGGTATATTTAGATTGTTTATGTATCGTACTGCAATTCTGCTAATAAAAACTGGTTGTACTAATTCTTTATAATAATTCCATAGCTGTAATGCTTCGTCTCTAACCTCATCCCAATTTTTATAAGGTTTAAGTCTATTGAAAGTAAAACCATCGTCTCTTAATTGAACAATTTTGGTGCCATTAGATGATTCGTATCTATAACCATTGATCTTGTCATGAGTTGTCACACTTTGCTCGCGGTCTTTAACATCTATCTTTGTTTCGTGAAATTTCATGGTTTTCTCTATAGAGTACTCTCTTGTTATTTTACTCCCTATAGATTTAAATTGATCTAAATTAAACCCTTTTGGTAACTTACATCTTATATCAACAAGGGCTTCCGTAATTGGAGCATTTGGAAGCGTAGGATATTTTTCTGACATTGAATTAACTTTGATGAAGATTAATATTTAAACAAACATAAGTGACGCTCACCGGCGATTGGGAGTGATATACACAACTGATTATAAATAAATATGCAATTTATGTCCATGTCTTGTGAAAAGTTTTCAAATATCCAAAAGTAGATCTATTACTCAATGCTCATGGGTTAGATTTCCCAGTACTCATAGTTTGTATTTATAAAAAATCAACCAAGGTATGTTTATCTCATCAAAGCTTGAGCCTCTTCGAGGTTTATTCTGATAATTTTTTCTAACTTGGCAATAGCAGCTTTTTTAGCTTTCTCCATTGTATCACTATAACGTTTAAGCATTGTGTTATTCTTAGGTTAAGTAAGTGCCATGACGGTTGGAAAATCTTCTTTCTCTCCAATGAAAACATTCCGAATAAAGCCATATCGGAATATACAGAAAACGCCTCAAATGAATTCCAGCAATTTCCTTACAATCGCATAAATTATAGTTACCGTCAAATAACTAACGCATTTAGAGAGTTATAACGGTAGACCTAAGCTCTCATAATACAACTGCCGCTTAATCTATTAGCGCACCCCAAGTGAATACTCATTCAACAAATTCTGCTTCTCACAAGGCTGATTCAGTTTGAAACTGCTATTTCAGTCTTGGGGACTTGAAGGTTCGGGTAAATATTGATTAGCGTGATAGCCTTCTTCTTGTGTTCAGGTGTAGGATGGGAATACCGCTTTGTCATAACTATGGACTTATGCCCTAATAGTTCTTGAATAGTTGAAAGGTCAACGCCATTCATTTGTACGAAATAAGATATTTTTCTTGGACGTAGGGTTTATACGCGAACCTTCCTATAACATCTCTTTGTTTTTATTTTCAAAATTTAAGGTTTTTTCGATACCTTCTAGCAAAAAGTAGATAAGGCTTTACTTTTATTCTTCGTCTAAGACCTTTTCTCTCTCTTTGACCTGCTTCTCGCTTTGTTCCACTAAACCCTTTGCTTTTGTTTTGAGACCTATTGCTTCCTTCATATATGTGGTTGACACTTCTTTTGATTCCTTCAGCATTCCCATTATTTTAGTTATACCTAATATTATTAACAAAATAACTATTAAACCTAATATCACCCGTTTTATATTCATAATATTATTATAAAACCCTTAGAAGATAATTTCTACAGATTATATTCTGCACTGAAGATATATAACCGAAGAAACATAGATTGTTCAATTAAAAAAATATTACAAAGGTATTAAACCGGGTAAAATTTGTAGAGCCTTTATATCAAATATGACTTTGAACTACACGTTCATTTACTAATATGAGACACAGAAAGCACAAAATAAAGCGTCAGCATAGCATGATAAAGGGGTTAAGAGAATTCCTAGAAGAAAATATCTCTACTCTTGACTTCGTAGATGGGATTATCCCTGGTGAGATAAAAGTGGGAAGTGCTACTGGAGAGAACCTGATCGTGAAATACAAATACAGCACTGTCAGTGGTGCAAAGCTAATCGCAAAAAGTGGTTCTTCAATTCAAGAGGTATTTGTTGTAACAAGGTTTCCAGAAAAGCTTAAGGAAGTGATTGAAGTAATTGCAGAGTAGAGACGCATCGCAATGCGTCTCTACCTTAACTTTAAGACACCGCTTCCCAAGAGCCGAGTAACAGCTTCAATAAATTCATCATGAACATCAACTCGGCAATCCCCAAGATCAACCACAACATCACTATGACTTGTTTCCAAATGAAGATGTATTAGGGATTTTCCAGGATAGGTTTCGACTATTTTTTTTAACTTTAAAAGATTTTCTTTAACGGCGTATTCTTTTGTTAAATTTATATGAACTGTAGAACCGTTTCTCATTTCTTTAAGAGAGAATATATCACTGGCCCTTAGCCTGACTCTTTCATCAGAAGGCTCAACCATTCCTTTAACTACGACAGGTTCTACCTTTTCCTCTAATATAGGAAGGGACTTCCTTAGGAGATCATTAAAAATTACGACCTCGACAGAGCCCTTCATGTCTTCAAGAACGAGGGTACCAAAAATATTTGAGCCATTTTTAGTGTGCTTCACGTTTAGCGAACGAACCACACCAGCTATTAATACCTCACGCCTTTCCTTAATTTCAGAAAGTAGTTCAGTATCAGTGTTTGTATACCTTTTGATCTCCATTAGATATTTCGCAACAGGATGACTTGTAACATAAAACCCAAGTACATCCAACTCTGCCTTAAGTCTTTCCTTTTCATCCCATTCTTCCACGACTGGAAGAGTTGGTAGTGAAATAGAATCGCTCAAAGTAAAAAGGGCGCTTTGTCTTTCAGGGGAGCTTTTCTGTATTGCTGATGCATATGAAAGTAAGGTATCCAGTGATTCCATTAGCTGTGTTCTATTAGCTCCAAGAGAATCAAAAGCGCCGCTTTTAATAAGGCTTTCAAATGTCCTTTTGTTTATCTTTTTTGAATCTACCCTTTCACAGAAATCAAATATGGTTTTAACCCTTCCCCCTTCTTCCCTTGCTTGAATAATCGCTTCAACCGTGCCCTCGCCAATATTTTTTATAGCTGAAAGACCAAACCTGATCTTACCACGGGCTCTGGGGTAGCGATCCAGAGGTAGGGTAGTTGGGGAACCGCTTATTGCAGTAAATCCCGCCATACTTTCATTCACATCTGGAGGAAGCACCTCGATTCCCATTTCTTTGCATTCTGCAATGCTAGCGATAACTTTATCGGCATTACCGGCCTCAACAGAAAGCAATGCAGCCATAAATTCAGCGGGATAGTGTGCCTTAAGGTAGGCAGTTTGATAGGTTATAAGCGCATATGCAGCGCTATGGCTTTTATTAAACGAATACTCAGCAAATTTTTCCATAGCATCAAAAATATCTTCAGCTTTCTTTTTACTTATCCCTTTTTTCTTTGCTCCTTCGAGAAACCTTTCTCGTTGAGCCTTCATCTCTTCGGGTTTCTTCTTTCCCATTGCACGCCTAAGAAGATCAGCTTCTCCGAGGCTATAGTCTGCAAGCACGCTTGAAGTTTTCATAATCTGTTCTTGGTAAACAAAAAGACCGTAGGTGTCTTTTAGTATCTCCTTAAGCTCAGGTAGCGGATAGTCAATCCTTTTCTGGCCATGCTTCCGTTTTATAAACTCTTCCACCATCCCGCTATCGAGCGGACCAGGGCGATAAAGAGCAAGTACTGCTATAATATCCTCAAAGCTAGAAGGTTGTAGCCTCATTAGAAGATCTTTCATACCAGAGGATTCAATCTGAAATACACCCCTTGTACGACCACTCGATAGGAGTTTGTATACATCTTGGTCGTTGAGCGGGATCCTTTTTATATCGAAATGCAAAACTTCGTCTTTTATTGGGTCTACTTGATCTACCTGCTCTGAACTTTCTCGAACCCCTGAAGATTTATTATCGCTAATAAACTTTATTGCTTTATCTATAACCGTGAGCGTCTTTAGACCAAGAAAATCGAATTTAACAAAACCTAAATCCTCTATAGAGTTCATATCAAATTGAGTTAAGATCTCATCCTTTGAACCTTTGTATAGCGGTATATAATCTGCAAGTGGCTCGTTTGAAATCACGATTCCTGCAGCGTGGGTGGAGGAGTGCCTAACCATATTCTCTAGTGGCCTAGCTATCTCTATCAGCTCTCTAAGGTTTGGGGATTTCTCTATGAGTTCTTTTAGCTGCGGGATTTGGGTTAAGGATTCGTCAATACTGAAAACTTTTCCCCTGAATGTTGGAATAAGTTTTGTGACTCGATCAACATCTGAATACGGAATGCCTAGTACCCTTCCTACATCTTTTACTACCGCCTTTGCAGACATAGTTCCGAATGTGCCGATCTGGGCGACTTTATCCGCTCCGTATCTTTCTGTGACATATTTTATTACCTCATCCCTTCTGTCTGCACAGAAGTCAACATCTATATCAGGCATACTAACGCGCTCAGGGTTTAGAAACCTTTCAAAAAGAAGATTGTACTGAATTGGGTCAAGCTCGGTGATTCCCAGTGAGTATGCGACAAGGCTTCCCGCTGCGCTCCCCCTTCCCGGCCCTACTGGTATTCCTCTATCTTTAGCAAAGTTTATAAAATCTGAAACTACTAAAAAATATCCAGAAAACCCCATGCTCTTAATAGTTTCGATTTCGGTCTCAAGCCTTTCTTTATATAGATCTGCTCTTTCACCTACTATCTCATTTTCTTTTAATCTTTTTTCAAGCCCCTCACTGGCAAGAATTGCCATGTATTCATCAAGCGCTTTCCCATCCTCAAGCTCGAACTCGGGTAGCTTGTAACTTGTGGTGAGCCCTTCGCCTTGTCGAAGGGTCGAACCACCATTAGTCTTAAATTCAAAATTGCACCTTTCTGCAACCTCAAGCGTACGCTCGATTTCCTCTGGAAAATCCTTAAGGCAGTCAAGCATCTCTCTTCGTGATTTTAGGAAATACTCATCCCCCTTGAACTTAAACCTCTTTTCATCTATTACTGTTGTTCCAGTTTGAATGCAGAGGAGGATATCGTGCGGCTTTGAATCTTCTCTCGTTAAATAATGACAGTCGTTTGTTGCCACAACCTTAATCCCAAGCCTACTACCAATCTCTTTGATCTTTTGATTTACAGCCTCTTGCTCAGGAAGCTTATTTGCCTGAATCTCGAGATAGTATCTGTCACCAAATATCTCCTTATATTTGGCTGCTGTTCGGAGGGCTCCTTGTAGGTCGTTGCTAAGAAGATATTTACAAAACTCACCGTTTAGACAACCGCTTAACACCATAAGGCCCTCATGGTGAATATCTAAAAGCTCATAGTCTATCCTGGGTCTCCTATAGAACCCCTCAAAGTATGCCTTTGTTAGCAGCCTAGAGAGGTTTTTATACCCTTCTTGACTCATAGAAAGAAGGATCAAGTGGTGGTTTTTGTCCTCAGGCGATTTATCATGTCGTGATGAGGGAGCTACATAAACCTCACATCCAATAATTGGTTTTATGCCTGCTTTCTTAGCCTCCTTATAGAACTCCACAGCACCAAATATGTTTCCATGATCGGTGAGGGCAACGGCCGTCATACCGTATTCCTTCGCCTTTGTGAAAAGCTCATCAAATTTTATTGCGCCATCAAGGAGTGAATATTGAGAATGGAGGTGAAGGTGAACAAAATCTTTATTCATTTTATTTCCCTTTCTCGCGCACTTTTTATTTCCATCTCTTGCACATTGCGCAAGAGATAAAACAACTCAAAACACTACTGCCGAGTTATTATATAGCAGAAAACTTCTACTCTTCAAGGCTTTTGCACAAGATATGTAAAATTAATAAAATTTAAATACAATATTTGGTAGTTTTTGGTTGATTTAGAATTCAAGCTTCGGATGCTAAACCGGATTAAGACTCTAGGAGATTTACTTGTTCCACCTGGAAATAGTTTAGAAGCCTTACATGTAGATCGAGAAGGTCATAATAGCATCCGTATTAACGATCAACGAAGGATTTGCTTTGAATGCCACAAAGGCGATGCGGATAACGCGTTGAGATAGTTGATTATCATTAGGAGGTTTAAATTATGAGTTCTAAAAAAATTGCTCCTATACATCCCGGTGAAATTCTGCTTGAAGAGTTCTTAAGGCCTATGAGAATTAGCCAAAATCGGATTGCGCTCGACATTAGAGTTCCTGCGCGACGAATTAATGAGATAGTTCGTGGCAAGCGTAGAATAACGGCAGATACAGCTTTAAGATTAGCTGAATATTTTGATATGTCTCCCCAATTCTGGCTTGGCTTGCAAATGGGTTACGACCTTGATATAGCAGAGGATGAGTTGGGGAAACTCCTCGAAAAAGAGGTTCAAGTTTATCAATCTACACTGTGAGGAGCAAAGCAAAAGGAACTTTGCGAACTGAAAAAAATCGATGGCGAGTGGCTAATCTACTATATAGCCTTGAAAGAGGAAGAGATTAAAGAAAATCCTAAAGCTTTTGGAAATGACTTATTATCCTCTGCAATTCTTTGGATTATGAACAATGAGTATACTGAGGGCCGGAGGTCAAATAGCTTGTTTGGTGATGGTAGGCACTTGACGATTTAGAAAATTCTGGCTATACTCTAGCCAGAATAAGATACAACATCATATTTGCTCCAGAAGCTGCTGAGGATTTTAAGCGCTTATCAGCTAGAGATCGCGCCACCGTAGTTGATGCCATTGAACAACATCTCAGGTATGAGCCGGAGAAGATCAGCAAAAGTCGAATAAAACGGTTGCATGGCCTCAGTCATCCTCAGTATCGGCTGCGGGTTGGCGAAATTAGAGCGTTTTATGATGTTCTAGAACAAGCAGTGAAGGTATTAGCGATTGTCCCGAAATCAAATGCCGCTGCTTGGCTTGAAGAAGTAGGAGAAAAGGAATGAAGAAAGCATCATTATCTGAAGTCAAGGATCAGCTTTCGGAATATTTGCGTTTGGCTGAAAAAGAAGAGGTTATCATCACGCGACACGGAAAGCCAGCGGGGGTGTTGATAGGTTTTGCCTCAGAAGATGATTGGTTTGATTATCGGCTAGAGCATGATCCAAGATTTTTAGCCCGAATTGAAGCGGCAAGGAAAAGTTTACGGGAAGGAAAAGGGATATCCCTTGAAGACCTTCCTGAGTGATAGGCTTACGCTTACAAGGTAGAATCCTTTTTTACCGACTCTTAATACGGCCTTCCTCGTCCACATCAACCACGTGGCTTCGTCAGACCGAGCGCCTCGTAGTCGTGCCTAGCTCCATCAAAGCGAATGGAACGGGTCAAAAGGTATATGTGAGGTAAAAATCACGGGCATCGCCACTATCACTCTGTCCTTGCTTCTTCTATTAGGATAGATTTAAAACAAAAACTGTGTGGTATTTAATCTATATTGCCCGTAAATTGCTTTACGGAGCACTGACAATTTATAACAAATTTAACCACTTCCCTACAATTAGTTCATTTCTTGCCCTTCTTAAAACATAGTGCTATATGAGGTAAAATATTATCGGTGAGATATGAGGTTCTTATTTAAAGAAGAGTATGCCGCCCAGCTTGCTCCTATAATAATAATCCCCCTTATCGCCATTGCGATGGCAATAGGTACTATATCGTTTGCGAATGCCCTCGGGTGGCTTGGAAAGCCCTTTCCAGGGTTTTTTTACTATAAAAATCTCGTTGTGTCATTCTATCAGAGAAGCGCCTGGATGGGAGGGAATAAGGGACCAAGAGCATATGACCTAATCACAGAGGTCGAAGGTAAACCCGTCAAAACAGCCGATGAATTTAGAGAGGTATTCAATTCAAATAAAAATAAAGGATCCATTACCTACACAGTTAATCGGGATGGAAAAGCCTCAAACTTCGCTGTAGATATAAAGGACCTTTCCATAGAGGATTTTTTCTTTGCCTTTCTACTCCCTTTTCTGCTAGGAATGTTTTTTCTCGTAGCCGGCGGGCTTGTGTACTTTGCAAAATCAAATAAGGCCACACTTGTAAACTTCTTTATGTGCCTTCTTATCGCCCTTTCCTATATGACAATGTTCGATTCCAACACGACTTACAAATTCTCTCAGTTCTGGCTCATATACCCGCTATTTGGCGCAATCTCAGCACATCTTTTTCTTTTATTTCCTGAAGAGCGGGATCTGGTAAAGAGAAACCGCTGGATAAGATACCTTCCTTATATTCCTGCACTTCTCTTGATACTTTTTAGATACCTTAGCGAGAATAATCCTTCACTTTCCATCCTTTTTTCAAAGCTTTCTCTCTTATACATGGGTGGCATATTTGTACTAGATCTCAGTCTATTAATCGTGACGTACGCAAATACAAAAGAAGGCGTAATAAAACAAAGGGCAAAAATAGTTGCTTTCGGTCTTGTGGTTGCATCTCTTATACCTGTTACTTGGAGCGCCCTTAATGCCCTATGGCGCCCGGTAGTAGGGTTCGATTATGCAATGGGATTAGCTATAGTTTTTCCTGCCCTTGTAGGATATGCAGCCACAAAAAGAAGATTCTTTGATATAGATCTGGTTATAAAAAAGAGCATAAGCTACGGCGCCCTAAGTGGGGCGCTTGTAATCCTTTATTTGATTATAGTCACGATTGTTAGCTTGCTTACCCAAACCCTATTTTCACTACACCGCTCCCCTATAGAACCGGTGATTTCAACACTAGTTATAGTCGTTGCATTTGATCCTATAAGAAGACATATCCAACACCTGATTGACAGGTTTTTCTATAGAGACCAATACAATCTTCAGCAAGGCTTTTTGGAACTTGGCCGTGAAATCGGCGGAGAGGGTTTTGACATAGATGAAATTGGAGAGCTTGTTGTGAGAAGATTTTGCGAGCTCCTTAGACTCAACAGAGCTTATATATTCCTGAAAGAGGGGGCAGAAAGGTTTACGCTTAAGTATGGGGAACCAAATCCCAAAGATTTTATCCCTATAAAGTTTCACAGAGGTACCAAAGGAAAACTCTCAAAAGGTCGTACGGTTGAGGTTGACGAGGTTATTTCCAACTTAGAGCTAGATACAAGTGAGTCGGAGAAGCTAAAAAACATTGGAGTTAGATACCTTATTCCAATGTTCACAAAAAGCGGTGTTTTAGGGATTATTGCCCTCAGTGAAAAGCTATCAAAGCTTCCTCTTTCAAGGGATGAAATAAAACTACTTGAGGGAGTAGCACATCAGACAGCAATAAGCATTGAAAACCTAAGGCTATACGAAGAAAAATCCCGTGATGAAAGGCTTGCAACACTCGGGCAGGTTGCAAGCATGATAATCCATGAGATAAAAAATCCTCTTGGAATTATTCGAGTCTCCTCTGGTACACTCAAAAAGAAATTTGAAAAGGTGGACGATCAAGAGGGAAAAGAGCTTGCAACATTTATAGAAGAAGAAGTACTAAGGATGGATACCACGGCTAGGAAGTTTCTTTCATATGTAAGGCCTCAAGAACCAAGTCTTGAATGGGTGAATATTAACGAGGTGATCAGAAAGGCTTTAAAGACCCTATCCACTGAGCTCGAATCCTTGAAAGTCGAGACAAGGCTTAAATCTAACCTTGATGAGATTGAAGCTGATGCAGACCAGCTTTATCAAACATTTATAAATCTTATATTAAACGCACGGGACGCCTCCCCATTTGGTGGAAGATTGATTATAAGGACAAATGAAAGAGACGGCGTGTGTGAGGTAGCTATAGCAGATACTGGCAAGGGTATTGAAAAGGGTGTAGTAGAGAGTATATTTAAACCATTCTATTCAGGGAAAAGGGGCGGTATCGGTCTTGGGCTTACTATAGCACACCAGATAGTTGAGAATCACGGGGGAAAAATCAGGGTTAAAAGTACCGAGGGACGCGGAACCGTTTTTCTCATAATCCTTCCCAAACGAAGAAAGGAGGCAAAGGATAAATGGAAGAAGTTATTTCTTTCCTAACAAATATTTACGTAACAAATCCTGAACTTGTCTTAATAGGCGGCGGCAGCGGCGTAATATTATTTTCCGCACTCCTTTTCTTCCTAAGGGGAAAGAAAACCAAACATAGACTAGAAGGAGTAGAAACAGCTCATATTTCCCATGTCGAAAACGCTTCTGTCGAATCCTTACATAACATTGAAGAAGAGATAATTGACGAAGAAGTATTAGAACCCGAAGAGGGTATGAGCGAGGAATTAACAGAAGAGGAAGCTCAAGAGGATGTCGAGATAGACGTACCTGAAGTTGAGCCCGACGTGCTTGAGGAAGGCATTAGAGCAAGAGAAGACTTTCGTGAGCCCTTCGACCCTGCTCAGGACAGGCTTCAGTCGAACGATGAAACCGCGGTCCATGAAAAGAAAATTGAAGAGGATCCAGAACAGACAGAGGAGGGGCTTTTCTCAAGGCTTCGTGCTGGGCTTTCCAAAACCCAGGCCGGGCTTCTAGGAAAACTCGACGAAGTGCTAAGGCATAGAAAGGAGATTAATGATAATCTCTGGGACGATTTTGAGGAGACATTAGTTACAGCAGATTTAGGTGTGGGAACCACGATGAATTTAAGAAACGAGATTGAGAATAAGCTCACAAAGAAGTCACTCCGCGACCCCATGCTTATAAAGGGCGCTCTTAGAGAGGAAATCCTACGCGTACTAAAAAATGCAGAAGCTACTATTCCGGCGCTTAATGCAAAACCGTTTGTAATAATGGTTGCAGGTGTAAACGGTGTAGGAAAAACAACAACAATAGGAAAATTGGCATACAAATTCAGGAAAGAGGGAAAAGGCGTTATGGTTGCCGCTGCCGACACATTCAGAGCAGCAGCCGTAGAGCAGCTTGAAATCTGGGCAAATCGCGTGGGGAGTGATTTCTTGAAAGGACAGAGCGGTGCGGACCCTTCAGCGGTAGCATTTGACGCAGTCAGAGCAGCTAAGGCTCGCGGAACAGATGTCCTCATAATTGACACAGCAGGAAGGCTTCATACAAAAGCTAATCTTATGGAGGAGCTTAAAAAGGTAAGAAGGGTTATAGGACGTGAGCTTGAAGGTGCTCCACATGAGACTCTTCTTATACTTGATGCTACAACTGGTCAAAATGCCATTCAGCAGGCGAAGAAGTTTAAAGAGGCGGTAGAGGTCACAGGGATAGTACTTACAAAACTCGATGGAACCGCTAAGGGCGGGGTTATTGTAGCGATTGCAGACGAGTTAAAGATCCCAGTAAAATTCATTGGAATAGGCGAAAGATTAGGAGATCTAAGGGAATTTAAAGCAGAGGAATTTGTCGAGGCACTATTCCTTACAGGCAAAGAAACCCTACATTAACTAATTTCGAAATGCAGATTGTAGACGGCGGATTAAAAAATTTATTTAGCAACAAATGAAACTACAAATCCCAAATTACAAGCACCAAATCATAAACAATCACCAAGCTCTAAATTCCAAGTTCCAAGCGTTTGAATTTGGATTTTTGGATTTGTTTGGAATTTGTGATTTGGTTATTGGAGCTTAAGTTCTTGTGGCTAATTAAACATCTTTTATTCCGCAACCCGAATTCCCAAATCCGCAATCTCAAACTGGATGCCAAATAATCCTGACTCAAAATATATGTCAATTGCCCTCCGGCTTGCAAAGCGTGCTGAGGGTATGACTAGCCCTAACCCGCTTGTAGGAGCTGTTGTTGTAAGAAGAGGCAAGATCCTTGGAATGGGATACCATAAAAAGGCAGGGCTTCCTCATGCAGAGATTGAGGCATTTTTGGATGCAGAAAGAAATGGACATAATCTTAAAGGATCTACCCTCTATGTCACCCTTGAGCCTTGCTCTCACACCGGTAAAAGAACGCCTCCATGCGTCAACGCAATCATTGAGAGAGGAATATCAAAAGTGGTTTTAGGGACAATTGATTTAAACCCTAGGGTAAACGGAAAGGGTTTAAAAATTTTAAGAGCAAAAGGAATAAAGGTAAAGGCAGGAGTCCTTGAAGAAAAATGCAGAGAGATTAACGAGCCCTTTTTTAAATATGTAGCTACCGGGAAACCATTTATAATTTTAAAGCTTGCTGCAACCCTTGACGGAAAGATAGCTACCTTCACAGGTGATTCAAAATGGATTGGAAGTGAACTTCAAAGGAAATATGCACACAGGTTAAGGAATAAGGTTGACGCAATCCTTGTTGGAATTGGAACAGTGCTTCGAGATAATCCAGAGCTTACCGTAAGGCTTGGGAAAAAATCCAACCGACAACCTACGCCAATAGTTCTTGACAGCAGGCTTAAAATTCCAGTTGAATCTAACCTTATTGCTCTTCAAAGAAATCCTATTATAGCTACAACTCAGCTTGCTGACCCCATAAAGCTAAAGGACTTAGAAAAAACAGGGGCAAAGGTGTTGGTTATAGAACAGGATGAAAACGGACAGGTTGACATTTTGAAACTTGTTAAAAAACTTGGCGAAATGGAGATTACTAGCGTTCTAGTAGAAGGGGGCGGCGATGTCGGAGCATCTTTTTTAAAGAAGGGAATTGTAGACAAGGTCGTCTTTTTCTACGCACCCAAGATAATCGGGCGTGAGGGAGTTAGTATGGTTGGAAAGCTCGGGGTCTCTGAGGTCAAGGATGCACTCTCCATAAGAACGGTCAAGGTAAAAAAGATCGGGGAAGAGTTTGTGGTCGAAGGGTACACTCTCGTGAATCGTAACTCGTGATTCGTGAATCGCAAACCCCGAGTCACAAGCCACGAAATTGAAATGGTATAATCTAAGGTTAAAATGGAAAAAAAGTCCAGAATGAAAATCGGGCTTTTTGGCGGGACGTTTAACCCAATACACATTGGTCATCTAAGGGCAGCGGAAGAGTTAAGAGAGATTCTTCAACTCGAGAAGATTTATTTTATTCCCGCTTCAGTGCCTCCGCTTAAGGATCTAAAAAACATAGCTTCCCCTTCCCACCGCCTAAGAATGGTAGAAATAGCAATTGAGGAAAATCCCTTTTTCCAGTCAAGTGATGTTGAATTAAAGCGTGAAGGACCTTCCTATACCATTGATACCCTTAGATTTTTTTCCTCTAAATTCCCAGAGTTTGAGCTTTGCTTTATACTTGGTTCTGAGTTATTTTCCGAGATAGATAGCTGGAAGGAGTACAATAAGCTCTTTGAACTCACGCATTTTGCTGTTATTACAAGACCCGGTTTTTCTAAGAACCTTCTTCCTTCATTACCACTTGCACTCAAGGATGATTTTATATATCATAGTGACGAACATAACTTGATAGTTTATCTACACAAGACTTCAAAAACATTGGCTCTAGTACAAATCGAAGGTATTCAAGTATCCTCCACCCAGATAAGGGATTTAATATATAAGAATAAATCCATTAAATACTTAGTGCCCAAGGAGGTAGAAAGGTATATCTTTGATCATAATCTCTATAAAAAGGAGGCACCTCAATAAAGTCTAAGGAAAAGGCTATCGCCCTCGCGAATGCGGCCTGGGAAAAAAAGGCCCAGGACACAGTAGTTATTGAGATGAAGGCACTCAGCGATTTTACAGATTACTTTCTAATTTGCGGTGCCGACTCAGATAGAGGTGTTAGAACAATCGCTGATAACATAGAAAAGAAACTGAAAGAACTCGGAGAAAGAGTAATCGGTGTTGAAGGATATGCAGAAGGTAAATGGGTACTTATAGACGCGGTTGACGTTGTGGTACATGTGCTTTACGAACCCATAAGAAGGTTTTACGACATCGAAGGTTTATGGATTGACGCCCCTCGTATTAAGCTTCCATTTGAGGACGGATTTCCGAAGAAGGCTAAAAAGTCTGAGGAATAGTATGTTTAAAACTCCCTGGAGGAATATATATGGATCAAGGCATTAAAATCGGAGATAAAGCCCCTGATTTTAACCTTCCGAGTGTTGATGGAAAAAACTATTCACTTTCTGACTTTAAGGATAAAAGTGTATTGATTGTAGCGTTTACCTGTAACCATTGTCCTTACGTACAAGCTTATGAAGAAAGATTCATCGCACTTCAGAATGAGTTTAAAGAAAAAGGAGTAACCCTTATTGGTATAAATTCGAATGACGATAAGAATTACCCAGAGGATAGCTTTGAAAATATGGTTAAAAGAGCGGAGGATAAGGGTTATAACTTCCCATACCTAAGGGATAAGTCACAAAAGGTAGCACATGCATATGGGGCAACTCATACACCTCATCTTTTCGTATTCGATGAGGAGAGAAAGTTACGTTACACGGGGAAAATCGATGATAACTGGCGAGAACCCGATAAGGTTAAGGAACGTTTTCTTAGAGATGCCATACTAGCCCTTCATGAAAAAAAGAAGATTAAAAACCCAGAAACCTATGCAATCGGTTGTACAATAAAATGGGCGAGGTAAATTTGGGCAACCGTAGCTCGACCGTGCTCGCCACAGGCAAGGGTTGCCACTCCAATTGGGAAAAGATTTGCTTCCTAACGATCATAAAGACTGCTGGGCTTACGCAAATCCAGCAAACAAAACTTAGGATTGCACTTACTGTTTAATCTTCAAAAAGCACTGGTTAATCGCATTTTATTCACCTTGCACTAGTTTGAACCAAATGTGATAACAAGGTAAAACAATTGCTCACACCACGCCTTCGAAGAAAATTTGCTAGAAGTTAACTCTGATAGGATTCAAATAAGGAGGTAATGGTTTTTACCGCGTTTAAAATCAGGTGTCAAGACCTAATTTTAAAAATCCTACTTTAGTCCTACAACCAAAGTCCTATAACTTGACCTAGGCCCCCCTCTCCCTGCAACTAAGGCGCTCGTGCTGTCATACCAGAATTTGGTAAAGGTGTATCTATACCATACCCCTTTACCCTAGGTTCGCAACACTCGGCTATCATGTTGTTATCATTTGAAAATGATCTCTCTATAGCTGCGACTTTCCAGTCGCAGATTTTTATAATGGAAATTTATCACGCCTGCCCTGAACCTGGTCCCGATTTAATCGGGGAAGGGGAGACGCTCCTACCCAAGGGGCTCGTAACCTGTCATACCCTAGTGCAGTTATCGGGTATCCATACTTTTTTGGATTCCCAATAAAGCTTGTACCCACATGCCTTTAATGGGTAACGTTTGGGAATGACATTGCAAAATGGATTCCCGCTAAAAATTGTATCCGCATGCTTTAAGAGGGTAACACGCGAGAATAACTACTACTGTCATGCCGAAATCGGTAATCGGACATCCATGCCATATTCCCTACTCCGAGGTTAGAAGACCTCGGATGTCAAGATGTAAATATTTGAATATAATTATTCTATAGCTGCGACTTCACAGTCGCCGATTTGTATACAGAATTTATCGCGGCAGGGCCTGTCCTGAGTGGTTCGATTAAACTCACCACAGGCTCTGTCGAAGGGATGCCGCTCCCACGACACTCTTATATGGCAGCAGAAAAAAAACATGGTAAATTAGTAATTCACCTATGCCCCAATTTTACTTTCCTAGCGAAGACACAGTTGCAGCGATTGCTACGCCGCCCGGAGAAGGCGGGATAGCGGTAATAAGAATAAGCGGAAGGGATGCTATAAGTATCCTTGAAAAGGTTTTTAAACGAGAGGGAGAGAAAAACATCAAGGATATGAAATCGCATAGGTTTTATAAAGGTCATATAGTCGGCACTAATTCGACTGTCGTTATTGATTCAGTCCTTTGTGTCTTAATGAAATCACCACACTCTTACACAGGAGAAGACGTGGCTGAGATCCATTGTCATGGTGGGTATCTAGTCCCTAAAAATATACTCAATTTGCTTTTCAATCATGGGGTAAGACCGGCAAGGCCAGGAGAGTTTACTCTAAGGGCATTTATGAACGGAAGGATGGATCTCGCTCAGGCTGAAGCAGTAGCCGATGTGGTTAAGGCCCAAACCAATGAGAGCTTAAAGCAGGCTGAGCTCCAGCTTGAGGGTATTCTATCGAGCAGGATACATGAATTCAAAGAAATCGTGCTTGATGCCCTAGCAGAGATCGAAGCCCAGGTAGATTTCCCTGAAGAGGACATTGATCCTATAATAAGGGAAGAAATTATTCAACGTATTTCAGAGCTTATCGATCGAATGAATGGGCTCTTATCAACCTTTGAAGAGGGCAGAATCCTAAAACATGGTGTCTGCACAGCTATAATTGGAAAACCCAATGTTGGTAAATCAAGCCTTCTTAACCAGCTCCTTATGAAAGAAAGGGCTATTGTAAGCTCTACACCAGGTACAACGAGGGATTTTATTGAAGAGGTTGTAGATATTCGAGGGATACCTATAAGACTCGTGGATACTGCAGGGCTTAGGGTAACTGCTGATGAAGTTGAGAAAGTGGGTGTAGTTCTAGCCAATAAAAAGGCGGATGAAGCAGAGTTAATAATCGCCCTAGTTGATGGAAGCGCTCCCTTAGATAACGACGACCACGAGGTTTTAAATAGAATTAAGAATAGAAAGGCCGTCCTTGCCATAAACAAATCTGACCTTTCTCAAAAGATCTCAGAAATCACCCTTTTTAATTTTATACTTAAAGATAAAACCGTTAAAACATCAGCCAAACTAGGTTCAGGTATAGAAGAGTTGAAAGATTTAATAAGAGACGTTCTTTTTGAAAACAAAAAATCGGTTGAAAGCACTGAGGTAATAATATCAGAACTTAGGCATAAGGTGGCAATTCAGACAGCAAGAGATAATCTTGTAGAGTTTTTAAAGGCTTTTGAAATAGGAGAATCGCCTGAATTTCTCGCAGTGAGTCTGAGGTCTTCATTGACGTCCTTAGGAGAGATCACAGGAGAAACAACAACAGAAGATATCCTTGGACGGATATTCAGTAAATTTTGTATAGGGAAATAAACCCTTAGGAATGTTTCACGTGAAACAATCACAACCTGTGGATAAAAATTTCACAAATGTGAATGCTTTTATATACATAAAACTCAATAATTACAGATAGTTGTGAAATTTATAATCCTAATGCAAAAAATTATCCACAATCCATCAACAGCCAATTTACTAAGTAATTACATGCTTTTTTTCAAATACCTAGTTAATGTACTCATGGAGAAAGCCTTAAATAAGGGTTTGGTGAGGCTCGATCGTTTTCTGATTCTATTATCCCAAGAAAAACCGACTCTTTTTGAAAATAGCATAGTTCTTCTCTCTGATTTCACCCTCTGTACGGGCTCTTTCTACAAGCTTTGCCTCCAAAGGGACCAAAAATGACCAGTATCGGAGGAGAATTTTTTAATCTTGGTAAAAACGGTGTCTTGGTTTATAGATGCTAAACCTACAAAAAGCAAAAATATGGTGTAATATACAATCGAAGTTTACTGTTACTAAACCCATCCGAGTTTTTCCAAAAGAGTGGTTTTTACACTCTTAAATTGTTGCGTAATAGGTAGTTCGAATTGGTCTACCAGTGCAATCGCAATAGCGCCAATTAAAGAATTTGTAAAAAAGCCGCCCTCGGAAGATTTCAGGCTATCTAAGCCAAATCGACCTTCTTTAACCTCAATCCCCATTTCTTTAGCAAGCTCAATGACGACGCCCCTAATAACCCCTGGAAGAATCCCGCATTCAAGTGATGGAGTACAAAGAGTTTCTCTTTCGAACCAGAATAAATTACTAGCACTAGCCTCACATAACTCCTCTTTATCACTGAGAAATATAGCTTCGTCAAATCCCAGTTTCCTAGCCTCTCTCCTAGCAAGTATATTTTCCAAGTAGTTTAAAGATTTGAGTTGAAGTATAGGTGATGTTGAACTACGTCTAAAAGATGAAACATGAGCTCTAACAGGTTCCAAAGTATGTTTATATTCCCTCACAATTACTAGAAGTGAATGCCCTTCTGGATTATCGTAGAAAATAGTAGTCCCATGGGAAAGAAGGCAGATTTTAACATAAGCATCAGGTATTTGGGAGTCTAATATGGCATTCTCAACGCCCTCTTTGACAGCTTTACCTCCAGGAAATGGAATCCCTAAAACCCCTGCCCCCTTTTTCATCCGCTCGATATGTTTATTCCAAAAAATTGGAAGTTCCCCTTTCCACCTCAAGGTCTCAAACAACCCCTCACCGTAGAATAAAGACCTTAAAGGAAATCTTTCTTTAAATGGCTCCCCGTTTGAGAAGATACACTCTTTCATTTTA
>Ga0209618_1000027_pt1 | contig 26761 bp, 21 predicted proteins | sample Rifsed13ft3_FD_184007 | JGI IMG/M metagenome (GOLD analysis project Ga0209618, IMG submission 184007) | Soil microbial communities from Rifle, Colorado, USA - sediment 13ft 3 (SPAdes) (version 2) | ecosystem: Environmental > Terrestrial > Deep subsurface > Rock core/Sediment | place: Rifle... | reverse complement strand
ATTCAGGTGTTGCGCGATTCGTTAATCAAATTGTTATCGGCCCTAGTACTACATTTAGCGCAGCAGGAGATTCAGGTTCCTTAATAGTTGCCAATGGTGGTATAAACGATCGAAAACCAGTGGCCTTGTTATTTGCAGGAAGTAGCCTTTATACGATTGCAAATCCGATTAACGCGGTGCTCGCTGCCTTTCCTGGGTTAACTGTCGACGGTGAGCCTTAGTAAAGTTAAGAATTGTTTTTATAGGTTGATCTAATTTAAAAAAAGGGGAGACGCAGATTAGGAGATTAAACTTTCTGCATCTCCCCTCTTTGTTATAATAATTATAGTTGAAGTTTCCGAAAATAAATATTCTCATAATAAAGGTTGAAATAACAGTATATTTTTGATTTAATTAATGAAAGGGATTTATTCGATATTCTTTGTAATTTCAATTTGTGTAATCGTTATAAATTTCCCCTCAAATTTCATTAATAGTAGTGAAAACACCATGCCTTCAAAACCAATAAAAAAGGTGCTAGAAGAACACACTCTCAAATTAATGTCAATAGAAGGTGTTATAGGAACTGCAGAGGGTCTGTGTAATAGCAAACCTTGTATTAAAGTATATGTGATTAAAAAGACTCGACAGTTGACCCAGAGAATTCCCACTACACTCGAAGGTTATCCTGTTGTCATAGAAGAAACAGGGGAGTTTCGGGCACTCCCAGAAAATCAGGATTGAAGGGAAATAACCGAGGCCACCAGCTTATATCGTCACTTTCAAAATAAGTGTTTTGCTGGTTATATAGGCCAGAGAAAGGTTTGTGAGGTAATTGAGTGATCTTATGCATAGGTTGCACTTGAGTTAAAATACTAACTCAAAACTCCACTCAGCTTTATTACTTGCTTCTCTGCGTGGTATGAGCTTCTTACAAGTGGGCCGGCTTCTATATGGGGAATTCCGATTATTGTCTCGCCGTATTTTTTTAGTGATTCAAACTCAAGCGGATGGTAGTATCTAACAACAGGAAGGTGATCTAAACTCGGTCTTAGATATTGCCCGATTGTTACAATATCACAACCTAGATTTTTTAAATCCCATAGTGTTTCGATGATTTCTTCGATTTCCTCTCCAAGCCCGACCATAATGCCTGATTTTGTAAGAAGCCCTTTATGACCAAGCTCTTTGCCGTGTTCCAACACCCTAAGTGACCATTCGTACCTTGCCTGAGGTCGCACAGAGCATTTAAGTCCTGACTCGGTTTCTACGTGAAGATAATAAAGCCTAGGCACTGTTTCAATATTATGATCAAGTACATCTGGCTTAGCATCTAAGACCTCTTTAAGAGCTTTTATGTCTCCTTTAAAATCAGGTACAAGAACCTCAATTGCTATCTCAGGATTATATTCTCTAACTTTTCTAATTGTTTCGGCAAATATAAGGGCGCTTTCAAAGTTCTTGTCATCACGGTTGACGGAGGTTATAACAACGTGGGTTAGATATGCGTCGTGAATTTTAAGTTCTTTTACAGCTCTTGCTACCTTTTCTGGCTCGTTCCAATCAATTTCTCCAGGCTTTCCCGTTTTTACTGCACAAAACCCGCAGCTTCTTGTGCATGTATCGCCAAGAATCATAAAGGTAAGAGTCCCCGCTCCCCAGCATTCTCCAACATTAGGACACTGAGCTTCTTCACATACAGTGTGAAGATTAAGGTTTCTCGTAAGGCTTCGTAAACGGGTATAGTTACTGCCTGCGGGTATTTTGGCTTTAATCCAACTTGGTTTTCGCAAGGTCTGAATCATTTTTTAAACTGTTTAGCCACAGAGATCACAGAGAAATTCTTTTTTTATTAATTGATTTCTTTTTGTTTTGTGTAAATGGTGGCTAAATCATATCCTGAATATTTACAATATTTCTAACATATATGGTAGAGGCAAGAAAAGGTAAAGTAAATATGTTACAAATGTGATGCTTAACAAATAGGCTACTTCAAACCTAATCCATCATATCTATTTGCTCAAGAACAAGTATCATACGGCTTGGGTCAATGGAACACTCATTTTGACCAATAACCTTAAAATGTATACCAGTTTGGACGTTCGAATCATTGGAAAACGCAATAGTTATAAAACCAAACCCCATCCCGCTTGGCTTTATTACCTCGGCGTTGTATTCCATGAGTGAGAAACCACAGTATTGCACCATCGAACCTGTAGAAGCATTGATTACAATGAGCTGTCCTTCATAATCCCAACCATTGTTAGGTGCGTTGCCTTCTACTGCATTCGCTCCAGCTGAAACAAGACTCATAGCGAAAATCGAAAATGCAAATAGCGTTATTATCAATCGCATAAATATCCACCTCCTTATTTGCTAAATTATTTAGGTTTTTTCTTTAATTTCAACCTCTTGTTTTTTCATGACTGGAAGAACTAGTATAAAAGCAGCCGCGATATACAAAATAAAAGCAACATAGCGCTGCTAATGGCATGCCTTCTCTAGGTAATTTAAGTTTGTTGATGATACACATGGCACAAAAGCAATGTCAAGCTATCTTGCAGGTACTCGTTGAATTAAAAGCATTAAACGGTGACACAGAAAGGTTCAAACACTTAACGCAGGTATCCCTGAGATGACTTTTGAAAACCGATAAGTTGTGAGGAAGAAAATAATTGTGACTATTGAGGAGTATAGTTATAGTTTAGGAAATTGATAGAATGTAAACCAAAGGTTTGGGTATTATTGCCTGACTCATCGGAGCCTTTGTTAACGATCTAAAGTTCTACCTATTTCCATCGAAAAAGGGTGGAGGGAGAAGGGGAGGTTTTTCCTTTTCTTCAGACGTGCGCTGAAGCTCTATCTCTGAGAGTAAAACGCTTGGCGCGATGGCAGAGACTGAAACATAGCCGGATTCTGCTCCACAGAACCCGTTGAACACATCGTAATCATTTGCGGTTGCGATGATCTTATTTATAGATATAAGGGGAGTTCCAACGATTTCTACATCTCTTACAAGTGTTTCCTTCCCAGTCGGGTCAACCTTATAGACAATAAGAGGAGTTGCTTTGAATGCCTGAAAGTTGTATGAAGATGTGTTTGTCTCTCCGCCCATCATCTTTTTTATTATAAGACCAAATGGTTTATTCTGACGTCTTATTTCTTCTAGAAGAAGTTCCTTCAGTTTTTCTCTTGTGTACTCATTATTGGATTTAATTACCAGGTTGCTCATCCTTGCCATTGGCGGTTTTCCATAAGAAGCCCTTCCATGGCCATTTGATTTGTAAAAGCCATTTATAGGTGTTCTTGATAGGAGAAAGCTTTTTAGGATTCCATTTTCTGCTAATACAACCCTTTGTCCTGGAACTCCTTGGTCATCAAACGGATAATATCCAAGAAGGTTGATATTGTTAAAGTTTCTCATTGTAGAGTCATCGATTATAGAAAGAAAAGGGGGAATTATTTTCTCACCTATCTTTTGTTTAAATGTCTGCCCGTCTTTGTCATCAATCTGTCTTTCACCTTCAAGCCTGTGTCCTACTGCCTCATGGAACATAATACCGGCGGCCTCAGGTTCTAGTATAGCGGGAACATTAACTGGATTAAGGACTTCTGCCTTCCTTAGCCTGAGCGTCTCTTCGACAAGTTCCCTTATTATGGATTTAATCCCTTCGGTAGATGGTATATCTTTAGGTAATCTATAGTAGAGGCTTCTATAGTTTCTAAGAACCTTTCCATCCTCGGCTCTCGTCATAACATCGGCATTTATAGAGTATAGGATCTCATCTATTATGTAACGAGTCCCTTCTGTATTCACAAAATATGTGGTCTCCTTTTGAGCCATGATATTTACGTCAGCATCCATAAGCTCTTTGTAATCTTTATAGACCGCGGAAACCTGTCTTATCTTATCCTCCCATTCTTTAGGGTCAAAAACCAGACTAACATCTGGGTCGTAGTAGGTATAGGCTTCTTCTTGAGAGAAGCTTGGGAAATTTTCGTCTTTTACCTTCTGCACATTGCTTGCTTTTTTATTAAAATACTGCGTAAGCGCTTGTTTATACGTGTAATCCGTTACCTGCCACAAAACTGTTCTTATAGCATCAATGTTGTTATCAATCGGAGCATATGCAGCGTCGTAGAAAGGGACTCCTCCACCGGACTTTCCCCTAATTGAATTATCAAAATCATAATTCCCCACACGAACGTCCACAAATAAACGCCTTGCCCGATTATTATCAGAAGATACAATAGCGCCGTATTTTCCTTTTATACTGTAATAGGTATTGTCCTTGATCTGGTAGCTTATGAAAAAAGGAGACTCATAACCATCGAGCCTGAGCTTTTCCCAAGAGCGCCTTAGCTCTTCTTCCATTGCTTTTATAACAACCGTATCGCTTCTTCGCTCTTCGGGTTTTAGAAGCGAAGGAAATATTAAATTGAGTGATAATAAAAGAATGAACGACATTTTAAGCTTCATGTTAATCTTCCCTCTTACAGATATTTAAATGTTAGCTCTCTTAGTTGTAGATGTCAAAGCTATAAGTAGGCACGAATTTGTTCGTGCCAAAAAAGAGCACAGACAAGTCTGTGCCTACAATATTTGGGCTAGAGCAAGGGAGTAATCTTTCTAAGAAAACGACAGAGCGAATCAGAAGATTTTTTTGAGTTAAAAGTCATGTACCTAATATAAGGTAAAATATGCAATGGATGAGACACAAAATAGGTTAATGCCTTTCCCTTATCCAATACCCCCCTACTATTAAAAATAGAGCCCATGTCAGGAAGTGTCTCGGAGTACTCATCTGAGATAGAACGTACTGATAATACTTTTACTCCTCTTTCAAATGCTACTTCTGTCACACTCCATGTCTCCATATCTACTACAAGAGCCCCTGTGTCCTCAAACAGTTTTTTCTTTTCTCTAGGGTTAGATATGAATCTATTTTCTGTGAGTACCCCACCCTTTTTGAAGTCGTATCCACAATTTGGAACATCACTAAACAGGTTTCTTTTTTCATTCTTCTTTAGACTTAAAACCCACTCTCCAATCACAATATCCCCGATTTTAAAGCCAGGGCTTAGTGCTCCACCGAATCCGGCGGATATAATTAAGTTGGGTTTAAATCTTTCAATAATAAATCTAGTTCCTTTTCGTGCCTTTTTAATTCCAACGCCTGTAATTCCAAGAAGGACTGGTTTTTCACGGAGCTTGCCCGATATATATCTTATTCCTTCCCACACTCCTTCTTCGGTTTTAGAAAGGCTAGGCTTTATTTCTTTTATTTCACCCAAGGTTGAGCAAATGATCGCAATCAACTTAGAAATCCGCTTATGCTTAGGCTTTTAAAACACCCTTTCCTGAAAGGAAGTTTTGATAGCACCCAAGAGTAGTATGAAAGCACCAACTGCTATCATTATCGGGGTAAGCATTATGGCAGTCTTCAGGTCTGACAGGTCAGAAATCCATCCTATCATTGGTGGAGAGACAGCATCGCCAAATGTATGAACTATAAATATGTTTACAGACATTGCCGTGGAGCGTATTTTTGGATGAACTGCGTTTATTATTGCTGCGTTGAGGACAACAGTAAATGATAAAAAAAAGGCTGTAAAGAAGATAGCAGGCCAGTAAATCGAAGGGTTCCTTGATAAAATTGCAATAATTAGAATCGGCACGCCAATCAGCATTCCAGTTGATGAGGTTAGAAAGTAAGCCTTCTTTGTGTATTTAAGAAAATAATCTCCTAAATACCCTCCAGCAAGGGTACCTAGAAGGGCTGAGGCAATTAGGGTAATACCAAAGAGCTTGTTGGCTAATCCGATAGGCAAGCCGTTTATTCGATGAAGAAAGGTTGGCACCCACGCTCCTAGCCCACCAAGTGCAAATCCATAAGCTGTGAGTCCAAGCACTGCTGTGACAAATTGTTTATTTCTAAGTAGTGAAATATAAACCTCCTTTAGGTTTATATTTTGTTGCGAATCTGCATAAGACTCATGAATAAGTGTATTGTCAACCGCTCCTCTTTTAGGTTCCCTTATTTTAAGGCAAAGAAGAACCATTAAAAGCCCTGGAAACCCTACGATTAGAAAAGCGGATCTCCAACTGTAGATTTCACCCAAGTGACCTCCGAGTATGTACCCAAGTGCACTACCTACAGGTAGTGCCATCACAAAAAAAGAAAGGGCCTTTCCCCTGCGTTCCCTTCCAAAGTAGTCAGATATTAGGGTTGGAGCAGTTACAACGTAAGAGGCTTCACCTATACCAACAAGCGAACGCGCAAGAAGGAGTTGGGAGTAATTCTGTGCAACGCTTGCTCCAACTGTAGCCAAACTCCAGAGTCCTACGCCTAGAGCAATTATCCCCTTTCGGGACACAAGATCACCCAGCCTTCCAAAGATTGGTGAGGTTATGAGATAAACTACTACAAAAGCCGAACCTATAAATCCAAGCTGTTTGTCTGAGAGAAGCATATCCTGTTTTATAAGGGGAAATACGGCATAAATTATCTGTCTGTCGATGTAGTTTAGGAAGTTTATCGCCGTCAAAATTACGAGTACAAGATAGGCTTGGGCTTTAATAGTCAATTAACTTTCCTTGAAGGGATTTTTTAAAAAACATCTTAGTCCAGAGGATAGATTATAACAAGGTTTTTTGTAAATCGTTATTAAACTGGGTAATCCCTATCTCACTATGATCATTTGTTTTTTGTGCTTTAAAATTTTTTATCCGATTCAGGGAAATTCCCTCAATTTTTCGTCTAAGTATTAAAGGTGTAAAGTCTATGAAAGCTCTATAAGGGTCAAATTAATTAAAACTTTAAGGTGATTTTTATGTATTATATATAGTCTGTGCGCCAGGAAAGTTGTTTTAATTGTCCCAAAAGACGGCTCAATAAATGCATCATTCAAAGCTCAGAGCAGGCCTTTCAAAATTAAAGCTAAACCTTTTATATGTTCTCATAGCTTCTTGTGCAGGTGCTGCATTTCTTGCGGGGCCTGGGATTTTTTCAAACATTCTGCCCGTTGTCATTCCTATCATTCTTTTTCAGCCTCCACAGATACAGGTACCTACGGCTGTTCTTCCTTTTAATTCGAACCTTCAATCTGCAGCAATAACCCCAGATGGCACAAAGCTATATGCAAGCGATAGTTTTAACAATACAGTATCGGTAATAGACTTATCAATAAACGAAGTTATCGCAATTCTGGATGCTGGAAATGGACCTGCTGATATTGTAATAACCCCTGATGGTTCTAAGGCTTATGTGGCTAACTCAGGCACTGATAGTAATCCTGGCAGTAGTGTGACTGTTGTAGATACATCTATAGATAAGGTTGTTTTTACTGTGAAACTTGAGTCAAGACCCAATGGTTTAGCAATAACACCGGACGGTTCCAAGATATTTGTGACAGCTAGTACCCCCGACCGGGGCAATGTTTTGATAATAAATGTGTCAGATAACCAAGTCCTTTCTTCAATAGAGGTAGGGCTTAGACCGAGTGCTATTGCAATAACCCCTGACGGTTCTACGGCTTATGTAACTAATTCAGGTAGTGATAATGAACCCGGTAACACCGTATCGGTAATAGATATACCAACAAATCAAGTATCCCCAATTATTGTAGGGTTAGTACCTACTAATATAGCAATTACTCCCGATGGTTCGAAGGTTTATGTCGTTAATTCTGGTAGTGATACTGTATCTGTAATAGATCCATTAAATGCAGTAATCGCTAACGTGCCTGTTGGTACAAAACCGGGTGTAATAACTATATCTCCTGACGGTTCTAGGGTTTATGTTTCCAATCTTAACAGCAATACGGTATCAGTAATAGAGACATCAAGTAATGAAGTTATTGACATGATTGAAGTTGGGCCAACTCCCATTGGCATAGCTATAACAGGAGATAACTCTAAACTTTATGTGGCCAATTTCGGTACCCCCGATACTCCTGGTAACACAGTATCGATAATAGATATCGGAAGTAATGAAGTTATTAATACGGTGACCGTAGAACCCAACCCAATAGCTATATTGATAAACCCTGATAGTTCTAGGGTTTATGTGGCCAATACTGATACAATCACGGTAATAGATATACGAATTGATATAGTTATAAACAAAATCTTTGTAAGAGGAGGTGGGCCTACCAGTATAGTAATAACGCCGGATGGCTCAAAGGTTTATTTAGCTAGCTCCGGTAGGAATAGGGTATTTGTAATAGATGTATCATTTGATCGAATTATTGCTACAATCAATGTAGGTTCGAAACCTAGTAGTATGGCTATAACCCCTACCCCTGATGGGTCTAATCTTTATGTAACCAATTTTTCAAGCAATACTGTATCGGTAATAAATACTCAAATTAATCAAGTCATTACCACAGTGGTTGTTGGAACTGAGCCTCTTAATGTAGCCATAGCCAAAACCCCGGATGGTACTACTAAGGCTTATGTTGCTAATTTTTCAAGCAATACGGTATCCGTAATTGATGTACTGACTAATACAGTTATAGCTACTGTGCCTAATGTTGGTCCCGGACCAAGCTTTATAGCAATTACCCCAGACGGCGCTAGGGCTTATGTTACAAATGTCGGTGATGGTGATCAAACCGGCAGCACTGTGTCTGTGATAGATACAACGACTAATGCGGTCGTTGCTACTGTGAATGTAGAGTCAAGGCCTGTTGATCTAGCTATTACTCCGGATAGCTCTAGGGTCTATGTGTCCAATTTTCTAAGCAGTACGGTGTCAGTAATAGATGTATTAACTAACTTAGTTATAGCTACAATACCCAATGTTGAACCAGGACCAAGCTTTATATCTATAACACCTGATGTATCTAAAGCCTACGTAGTAAATCCAGCCGACCAGTCTTCATTTGATGAAACTGGAAACACCATTTCAGTGATTGATATAATAGCTAATACGCTTATCGCTCCAGTGCAGGTTGGATCAAGACCTATTGATTTAGCTATAACGCCAAATGGCACCCAAGTTTTTGTTGTAAACTACTTTAGTGACACCGTTTCGGTAATTGATACGTTGACTAATCAGGTTATTACTACGTTGAATGTTGGAAATGCCCCTCTTGCAATAGCTATAACCCCTAATGGCGCTAAAGCTTATGTTGCTAATTCTGTTAGTGAAACAGTATCGGTGATAAATGTGTCAACGGATGAGGTTATTAAAACAATTATTGTTAGTCCTAGGCCTTCTGTATAGGTACGAATATGATGATTATTGATTCTATTTGTGATCGAATGAAGATAATCAATTATATCTCAGTTGTTTTGCTAATTTGCTCATTGTTAGGCGCATGTACGGGTATAAGGCAGTCTGATATTAAAATTGGGGATGAAAAAGTAGTCCAGTTAATTAAAGAAGCGATAAAACTATACGATAAAGAAAAGTATGATGAAGCATTAGACAGACTATATGAGGCAAAGAATCAAGCCAGACTGCCAGAGGATAAACTAGAAATTGCGGATATGTTGTCCAAAGGCGGTTTTGGGCTCCTTAAGAAGAAAGAATTCAACACAGCACTTGCATATTATGAAAACTCTTTAGATATAAATAGGACTTTAGATTTTAAGCCCGGACTGGTTAATAACTATAGTTATATAGGAATGATCTATACGGACCTCGGAAGATACGAGGATGGAATTGAGTATTTTAAAAAGGCGTTAGGTATACAAGAGGAATTAAATGATAAATCCGGGATTGCTCAAAACCTAAATAATGTTGCTAATCTTTATAGCTATCAAGGCAATTATCAGGAATCAATAAAGCTTTTAAATCAGGCGCTTGGACTTAGTGAGGAGATTAATGATTCTACACAAACTGCAAAGACATTGATTAATCTAGCTACGATAAATCTTCGACTAAGGAATTATCAAAACTCCATCCAATATCTAAACCGCGCCTTGGATATTGCGGGTAGTGCAAAAGAAGAAAATCTCAAGGCCTACTCACTTAATTTGACAGGAGCTGTTTATAGACAACAAGGTGATTACACAAAGGCATTGCATTACTACGAGGGCGCTCTAAAGATAAATAAAAAGTTGGGTCTTCAGACTGAAATCGCTACCAATCTAAGCATTATTGGCGAGTTATATAAAGAGTTGGGTAAGTATGATGATGCCCTTAAATATTTTCAGCAATCCCTTGGCATAAGCGAGTCATCTAAGGACAGATTGCTAACCGCAATAAACCTAAATTTCATAGGAGAGGTAAAATATAAACAGGGGAATTATGATGAAGCTCTTGGTCTTTATAATTCTTCCCTGGAAATATTTGAGGAACTCGGTTTTAAAGACAGAATAGCTCGAAGTTTCAATGATATAGGCTACCTACAAGGCGAAAAGAAGGAATGGGATGATGCAATTGAAAACCTTGATAAAGCTATCACAATCTATAAAGACCTGGGAGACCGAGAGTGGGTTCGTGTTGCATTATTCGGAAGGGGGGTTTATTCAGAGGAAAAGGGGGATTTAGTTTCTGCCGAAAAAAACTACAAAGAAGCGGTAGAAGTTTTTGAGTCGATAAGAGAAGACGTTTCAGGGGATGAAGAGGCTAAGCAGATGTTCAGCGAGGTTAATGTTAGGGTTTACGAAAATCTGGTTTCCCTTTTACTAAGACTTGGTAAAAAAGAAGAAGCCCTTGAGTATATCGAAAGAAGCAGGTCTAAAACTCTCCGTGATACATTTCTTAAGAGTGGCATAACCTCATTTGACGAAAAAACTAGAGGATTATTAACCCTATATGATGAACTTTCTAGAAAAGAGGCTTCGATAAACTACGAGCTTGTAAGTGAAAAAGGAAAACCAACACCTAACTTAGAGAAGGTTGATAATCTTGTAAAGACACTAGCAAAAACCAGAAAAGATTTCACCAAGGTTACTTCTAAGTTAAGTACTGAGCACCCTGACATATATAAACTTCTCAGTATTCAGCCTGGTACCTTTTTGGACCTAGAAAAGAAAAACAAATTACCCAGTAATTCTGTTTTTGTGGAGTATTTTATCACAGATAAACAGACCTATATATTCCTGATGAGCGATAAGGATTTAATAGTAAAACGCGTTTCGGTGACAAAAGAAGAATTAAATAACGAGGTTTCTTCTTTTAGAGAGATCGTACAGAAGAACAAGTCTATACCATCTAACGCTTGGCGAGATAATGGAAGTGATAAATATGACGATAATATAAAACCTTTCAAGGATGTGTCAATACGCTTATATCGGTATTTGTTGGATCCGATTGAAGATGAAATAAAAGACGCAGATATTGTAGCAATAATCCCATTTGGGTCTCTTCACTATCTTCCCTTTAATGCATTAGCGAAAGAAAGTTCAGATGGTGGGTTAGAGTTCTTTATAGAGAAAAAAGGGCTGGTTTATCTTGTATCTACATCTGCTAGTTACCTCGATCTAGTACTTAGAAACGGTAAGAAGAGAGAAATTGGTAGCGTTGTTGCTTTTGGTAATCCTGACCTTGGGGAACCTGAGCTTGTGCTTCCTTATTCAGAGGAGGAGGTCTTAGTAATAAAAGAGATGTTTCCTAATGCGACTGTTTTTTTAAAGAGGGATGCTACCAAGGATAATTTCAAAAGAAGTTGGGGAAAGTATGAAATTGTGCACCTGGCAGCTCATGGACTCATCCAAGAGGACCCCTCGATTTTATTAGCTCCAATTGGTTCGGGCAGTCTTACCCTCACAGATATTACGGGATTACAACCGGCGAGAAATACACAACTGGTAGTGCTTTCTTTGTGTGATGCGGCCATAGAGCGCAATGGAAGTAATCCGACAGGGGCGGAATTAAACAGTGTAGCGCTTGCTTTTAGCTCTGTTGGTGCCTCTTCTGTAATTGCTAGTCTTTGGAGGGTAGATGACAGGGCCACATCACAGTTGATGAAGAAATTTTATAGGAATCTAAAAATCGAGGGGAAATTTAACTATGAGGCTTTAAGAAAGGCGCAGCTTGATATGCTCAAAAGGTCGGACAAGTATAGTCAACCTTTTTATTGGGCCCCCTTTGTATTAGTCGGTGTATGGGAGTAAATGGATTTCTAAAACAATGAATATTTTTTTTATCAACATAAAGGAACTAGTCACTTAACAGGCATTTCATGGAGAGGAGCGCTGAGGCAATGTCTCAATTGCTTTTTAAATTATTTCACCAACACTAGAAATGGAAATACACAGACTGCGTATAACTAAAATGGTAAATTCCATGAACTTTTCGTCTAATCTTAGACATGATAGGATTAAAAGATATGAAGTTTGAAAAAGAGAATGAAATCCTTGGAGCAGTGGCATCCTCCTTGATTGAAAGAAAGGAAGGTATGTGCCTGACTGACGAGGAGTTTGCGCTTTATATAGAGGGAAGGCTAAGTAATGACGAAAGAAAGGCTATGATCTCACACTTTGTTTCATGCAGGGATTGCCGCGAGAGACTTACCATTCCGATACCTCATTTTGAGGAAGCAAAAGAACCAAATTCTGTAGAAAGATTGCTATCCTCGTTATGGCGTCCTCTTATTGTAGCTCCCATTGCAGCGGTATTTATAGCTTTCTTAACTTTTACACTATTTGTTTATCAAAAACCTCAGGATATTACTGGAGAGAGACTTAGAGGAGCTAATTTAGTAGCCCTCAAACAATTAGATATAACTTCTAATCTATTAATAATAATCAAGGAGGGAGATGAACAGGAATTTAAAAATGAGATTATTAAAGAGCTACCTCCTAATCTGAAGGTATCACGGGTAATCATTGAGGATATTAAGAATCTCAAGGAGTCTAAAGAAGGAGACAAGATAATTATAATTCTTTATAACGATGGTTCTTTAAAGGTAAAGCGAGGAGAATGAATTAATACTTTCTAATTATGTAATAAATCTATTCTTACAAGCCTTCAAATATCTCATTTATATCTTCCTCAGTTACCCCCATTTCTTTAATTTGTTTTCTTAAGTTCTTTAGTATCCTTTCTATTCTTTTATATACACCCTTGTCTTTAATTCCGGGAATCGCATAAGTTATTTCCTTTGCAGTCAGGTTATGCTCGAAATAAAGCTGGAGGATTAGTGCGTCTTCTGCCTCGAGTTTTTGAACCTCTTCCTTTAGCGCTTTTAAAACCTTCTGTCGTTTTTCTTCAACTTCTGCCATTATTATATTCTGCTCCGGATTCGCTCCAATATATTCTGATTGGAGAGCACTAACATCCTCCCCAAGCATTACTAACTGTATTTCCTTAGTTGTTTCTAGTCTTAATCTACTTTGCCTTATCCTTTTTTCAACTCTGTCAACCCTCATCTGTGCCTCTTCTTGAGAGATTTTAAATTCTGATCTAATTTCATTTTCTGCCCATGCAGGTGATGAGGTTTGGTAAAAAAAGAGCTTAAAGATACGACGGTTGATTTCATCAAAGTCCCAGAAGAATTTTGGCAAAACCTTATATCCAAACTGAGAGCGTCTGAAGTCAATAATGAGCTTATTTGTGACACTGTAGAGAAATGTCCGGAATTTCGCTTCTCCCTTAAATGCTTTCAATCTGCGTGAATCATCCTCATGGAGCTTCTCCCATACATATAAGAAACAGTCGTTAGCCAAGTCTCTACTTCTTTGAAAACTACGTGTACAGATATCTCTAACAAAAAGAATATCTTCTTCTGATAAGATCTTTTTATCCATATTGTTGCCTGATGAGGGATTAATTATTTAACAAATGAGCATCTAGGTAATTCGCTATTTTACCATCAGATTTACTAATTCACCTACATAAAGCCAATAAGGCCCCATATTAGTTGCTTATTTAGCAGAGACATAAAACTTAATAAATATAGATTTCCTCACTAACAATTATAGAGGCAAATAACTTTGGCAGAGATTTTAATACTTTATTTGTTTAATTAAAAGGGAGAATATCTAAAAACCTTTCGTCTAATATAACAAGAATAAAAATCAGCGTTCTGAGTTGGTATTAATTACTTTGGAGAATAAGAATTGTTTCAGCACGATATATACTCGAAGCGGATCTTAAGCTCAAACCTGAGTTCGAAAAGGAAATTTTATTTTGATTAAATCAGTTTAGATAAGGAAGGTGCTTACACCAGGAGTGACAGAATGAATAAGCCACAGAGTCAAATAAGATCTCAAGAGTTTCAATCTAAACCTTTTTCAGACTCTATATCACAAACTTTACGAAAGAGAAATAAGGAAAAAATATCAAATCGGGATCAAAGGCTTTTACAAACATATTTTAAGGAGGTTGGCGAAGAAACACTTCTTACTCCAGCAGAGGAGATCAAGGTTGCTGCTAAGATTAGAAAATGCCAAATCAGGGCCAGACAACTAAAAATGATTATTGAAAAGCATATTGGTAGAAGCCTTGGAAATAATAATGGGAAAATCATTGATGGATTAAAAGAGATTTCGGATAAAGCTTCAGATGTGCCTAAAATAGAAACTCATTCAAAACATCTTTCGAGGCTTATTACCCTCCTTAAGGCTTATTCAGAAAAAGGAACTCAGCTTAGAAATATTTTTACCAAAGCAAATTTAAGACTAGTAGTAAGTATAGCAAAGGGATATACAGGTTATGGACTACCCTTTTTGGATTTAATTCAAGAGGGAAATATTGGACTGATAAAGGCTGTAGAAAGGTGTGATTATACAAAGGGATATAAGTTTTCTACTTATGCCTGCTGGTGGATTCATCAGTCAATATGTAGAGCGATTACTGATCAGACACGTACTATAAGGGTTCCAGCTTACATAATTCAAAAATCAAATAAGGTTCGAGATATTTACTTTTCTTTAGAGGAAAAAACTGGTAGACCCCCTTTACCTGAAGAGATTGCAAAGGAAGTTAATATATCATCAGAAAGTGTAAAGCGGGTGCTTAGGGCTAACGAAAAGGTAGTTTGTCTTGACTCTCCTGTGTGGCAGGGCGAGAAAACAACCCTTATGGATTCTATACCAGATCCTAATTCCGAACCTCCAGATTCACTGATAGCATCAGCTAGTCTTCCACAAAGTGTGGATGAGGCACTTCTGATACTTAGCCCAAGAGAAAGAGAGATTCTTAAGATGCGATTTGGAATAAACTATGAAAATCCTGTCACTCTCGATGAGATTGGAAAAGGTCTTGATTTAACCAGAGAGAGAGTCAGGCAAATAGAGAAGCGCTCTCTTGAAAAACTCCGTAAGTCAGATTTTGCCCCAGCACTGAGGAGTTTAATGGAAGTGTGTCAATAAAAATTTGCCATTTTAAACTCAGCCGCTAGCTCTCTGCATATATACGAACAAAATCAGGGCAGCAAGAAGAATGCGGTAAATAACAAAAACTGTATAGCTGCTTTTTTGCACATATATTAGAAGATATTTTATGCTTAGAAATCCAAAAACTGCTGAGGTAAAAACACCACTAACAAATATAGGGCTTGCAACGGCTGTAAGATCCAGATGTCTTGATTCAAGTATTGCAGCGCCTGTAATAAGAGGGGTGCTTAGCAGAAAAGAAAACCTAGCAGCCTCCTCTCTTTTAAAGTTTCTGATCAAACCTCCTGTGATTGTAATTCCAGAGCGTGAGACTCCAGGTATTATAGCAATGGCCTGAGAAATTCCTATAACTAGGCAGTCAAGAAGGTTCATATCTGAAATTCGTTTCTGCTTTTTAGAGTACTTGTCAGATAAATAAAGGATAATCCCAAAGACAAAAACTGTAGTGGCAATAACAATTGGTTGTCTAAGTATTCCTGCAGCTTGCCTTTCAAATATAAGCCCAAAGAGAGTACCTGGTATAGTTGCAATGATGATAAAAAATCCTATCTTGCCATTCGGGTAGTCTTTAAAATTAAATGTAAAAACACCTCGAATGAATTCGTTAATGACCGATATCAAATCTCGCCAGAAGTAATATATGATAGCAAGAAGCGTTCCTATATGAAGGGCGACGTCAAAAGGAAGCCCTGGATCGTTCCATCTAAGAAACCATGGCAGGAGAGCAAGGTGTGCAGTGCTGCTTATTGGAAGAATTTCTGTGGTACCTTGAACAAGCCCCAGAATTATAGATTGCGTTAGGTTCACTTACATTTTTCTCACGGCGTAGAATTTTTTATCTGCTCAAAACCTTTTTTAGAAATATTCCGGTGTATGACCCTTCGATTTGTGAAACCTCTTCAGGCGTTCCACAGGCTAAAACCCGACCACCTTCCTCTCCTCCTTCAGGACCTAAATCAATTATATAGTCTGCAAACTTCATTACATCAAGGTTATGCTCGATCACAACTACGGTATTTCCCAAACTAACAAGTCTGTGAATAACTTCGAGGAGTTTTTTTACATCATCAAAGTGAAGTCCTATAGTGGGCTCATCAAGTATATAAAGGGTTTTACCTGTAGACCTGCGTGACAGTTCTTTTGTGAGTTTTATCCTCTGAGCCTCGCCTCCTGACAGGGTTGTAGCAGGTTGTCCTAGCTTTATGTAGTCAAGCCCTACTGTATGTAGCACTTCTAGTTTGGATTTTATGTATGGAACGTTCTCAAAAAAGAGTAGCGCTTCGCTAACAGTCATATCCAAGACGTCTGCGATGCTTTTTCCTTTGTATTTAACCTCTATGGTTTCAGAGTTATATCTCCTTCCCCCACAATGTTCACACTTTACGTAAACATCTGGTAGAAAGTGCATCACTATTTTTACCTCGCCATCACCTTTGCACCCGCTGCACCTACCAGCTTCAACATTAAAGCTGAATCTGCCGGGTTTATATCCACGCATTCTGGCTTCAGGTAGCAAAGAGAATAATTCTCTTATTGGAGTAAAAACCCCGGTGTAAGTAGCAGGGTTTGACCTTGGGGTTTTTCCGATTGGTGATTGGTCAACATTAGCGATTTTGTCAATCTCGTTGTCCAAAGAGATACCTCTATGCTTACCCACTTTTTCTTTGCTTCCATAGAGCCTTGCAGCAAGCGCATTATAAAGGGTATCAATGACAAGTGTGCTTTTACCAGAGCCCGAAACACCCGTGACGCAGGTAAATACACCTATTGGTAATGAAACACTTAGATCTTTAAGATTGTTCTCTGATGCTCCCTCTATCTTTACAAATCCATTGGGTTTTCTTCTTTTCTCTGGGATCGGTATGGCATATTCCCTTGAGAGATATTTTCCAGTTAGTGATCTTTCGTTTTTCACTAAATCATGGATTTTCCCGGTAGCAACAACCTCTCCTCCCTTTTCACCTGCTCCGGGTCCCATATCCACAATGAAATCTGCATTCCTAATAGTTTCCTCATCATGCTCGACAACTATGATTGTGTTTCCACTGTCCCTAAGAGTTTTGAGGGTATTAATAAGCTTTCGATTATCTCTTGGATGAAGACCAATACTTGGCTCATCAAGGACATAGATGACACCTACTAGTTTCGATCCCACCTGAGTTGCAAGCCTTATCCTCTGCGCTTCTCCGCCTGAAAGAGTAGGGGTAGAACGTTCAATGCTTAAGTAGCTAAGGCCAACGTTTTTTAAGAAACTAAGTCTGGAGTTAATTTCTTTAAGTATTCTTTCACTTATTTCTTTGTCTCTTTGTGAAAGCTCAAGGTTTTCAAAAAATCTAAAGCACTCCTCCACAGTCATCTTAGATACATCATGTATTGATTTTTTCGCTACTAGGATAGTAAGACACTCTTTCTTTAGTCGCGAGCCATCACAGGCTGGACAGGGAATAAAACGCAAATATTTACCAAGCGATTCTCTTACCTCATCGGACTCAGTCTCTTTATACCACTCAGAAATAATCCCGATCACACCTGGAAATGTATCCCAATAATCCTCCACCCTGCTACCCCTATCCCGATAGAATTTAATTTTTTCTCCTCCAGTGCCATAGAGAATCACATTTTTGATCTTTGTGGGCAATTTTTTAAGCGGTGTTTTTAGACTGAATTTAAAGTGTTTTGCCACGCACTCGATGATCCGACCGAAGTAGGTTGAGTTTCTCCATGGGATTATAGCACCTTCTTCGATAGATTTGTCCCAGCTTTCTATTACAAGCTCAGGGTCAAAGAAGAGTTTCATACCGAGTCCCTGGCAATCAGGGCAGGCTCCGTATGGGCTATTAAACGAAAAGAGTCTAGGAGAAATTTCAGGATAACTTATCCCACAAGTTATGCATGCGAATTTTTCACTAAATATCAAGGTTTTACCGTTTTCAGTTTCTACCTTTGCTACTCCTCCACCTCTTTTTAGTGCGAGTTTTAATGAATCTTCTAATCTATTTCTCACGCCTTCTCTGCGAATAACAATCAAATCCACTAGGAGTTCGATCGTGTGCTTTTTTTGCTTTTCTAGATATATGGCATCGCTGAGGTCAAGAATCTTGCCATCAATTCTAGCTTTAAGAAAACCTTGTCTTCTTAGCTCTTCGATTTCTTTTTTGTACTCGCCCTTTCTGCCTTTCACAATAGGTGAGAATATTGAAACCTTTTCTCCTATTCCAAGGGATAAAACATGCTCAATCATCTTCTCTAAGTTTTGAGAGGATATTTCCTTTCCGCATCTGTAGCAGTATGGCTTTCCAATTCTAGAGAATAGTAGCCTCAGGAAGTCGTAGATTTCTGTTATAGTCCCTACAGTTGAACGTGGGTTTCTCTGAAGGGTTCTCTGATCAACTGAAACCGAGGGGGAGAGTCCATCAATTGAATCTAAATCAGGCTTGTCTATCTTTTCTACGAACTGCCTAGCATAGGCAGAAAGCGATTCCATATACCTCCTCTCGCCTTCTGCAAATATGGTATCAAAAGCAAGAGAGGATTTCCCTGATCCACTTACACCCGTAATTACAATGAATCTCCCTCTTGGGATTTCAAGGTCAATATTTTTTAGATTATGCTCTCTTGCTCCAGTTATTTTAATTGCTTCCAAGTTAGTTGTATTTTACCTGTTAATAAAAGTGATTATTAATGCATTTACTGAATTACTCTATCTTTAGGGTGAATTAATAATGTTTAGGATGTAGCCAAATTAAATGAGTTTCTACTTCTTTTTACAAGCATCTATAAAGGATATAAATACCCTCTTTGAAATCTCAGTTTCTTCTCTTTCAGGATGCCACTGAATGCCTAGGATAAAAGAATCTTGTGCCTCTATTCCTTCTATGACGCCGTCAGGACACTTTGCAGAAATTCTTAATCCATTTCCTAGCGCCTTTACAGATTGGTGGTGATAACTCTTAGTAGAAAAACATTTCTCTTTAGTAATATCCTTAAGAAGCGTGTCATCTTCAACTAATATTTCATGAACCGAACCCTTTTCGTGTATAAGTGCATTAGAGATTAGGGAAGGAATGTCTTGATAGAGTGAGCCTCCAAAGAAGACATTTATGAGCTGCATACCGCCACAAATTCCAAGAACAGGTATATCTCGCCTTAAAGCCTCTTCTAATATAGCAATCTCCGATTCGGTTCTTTCAAGTCTCATTGGCCTAAGCTTTGGGTGCGGTTCCTCATTATAGAATTTAGGATCCATATCTCTCCCGCCAGGAAGAAGAAGTCCATCAATTTTCGCAACGGTATCCTTAAGAAGAGATCCGTTTTCAGAAAGTGATGGAAGAAGAATAGGAATACCGCCTGCGTTTGATATAGCACGAGCATAGGTCTTTTCAATTACAAAGCTCTCCCCATCTGTTGAATCTGATTTAATATCCGTTGTGATACCTATAAAGGGTTTAGTTGTGCCCATACTGGTTTTTTAAGTTCAAATAATTCTATACCAAAATTTAGAAAAATATAAATCTTGAGAGATGTAAATACAATCTTCTTTTTAGATTGCTTCGTCGCTTCTCTCCTCGCAGCACCTTGACATATTATTGCTAGTAACGACATGACCACCACATTGTCATTGCGAGGGAACCGAAGCAATCCCTCCTTTTTTACTCCATTATGATGAAGGAAATAATGTAGCGACGACCTTTAGTATTTCATACGTGTCATGCCCGAGTGCATTAATCGGGCATCCATGAACGTTAAAGCCATATGGGTTCCCGCTTTAGCTTGTACCCACATGCATTAAGTGGGTAACATGCGGGGAGTGACTTTTTCCCTTTGTATTGATACCCTTTATATTGAGGCTTTCAAGAATAACCTAATCTATAGGAATCAAATCACAATAATAAAAACGGTTATCTCTTAGAACGATTTCACCTTTTTTAAATAATATATTTTCCTTGAAGATCGGACCATCATATACGAAGGAATGAAACTCCCCATTCTCACCACAAGGGTCTACTGTTGGAGGAAGTTCTGATAAAAATTGCTTATCAAAGTCCCTAGCTGCAAATCTTTTGTCTAGAACATTTGAGTCAATACAGATAGTAACAGCTTTGAAGCCCAAATCTATGAAGGTATGAGCAAGTGCTGTGGTATTTCTCCTCCATATAGGAAAAACTCCGTTCATTCCTATCTTTGATAGATTCTCTTCTCTATACTTTCTTACATCTTGTAAAAAGATGTCTCCAAAAACTACGGAGTGAACGCCGGCATTCTTATATCTTAATAGAGCTTCTTTCATCTTAGATTCATATTCTTCATTAGAGGCATCCTTTGTGATGAAAACTTTTTCAAGAGAAATCCCCAAGGAGTTTGCTTGTCGCTCAAGTAAACTCCTTCGTAAACCGTGCATGCTAACCCTATCGTAATCTTCAGTTATCGTTGTCAGTAACGCTAATATTTCATAGCTCTTACTTTTTTGAATTTCATAAAGTGCAATCGCGCTATCTTTACCACCACTCCACGAAAAAAGCACCTTTTCTGCCACTTCCTACCTCTCAGTATCAATTATTAATTTTATTCCAAATTGGTAAAAACTTATACAAGATAAGCTCCATTATTAATAGGTTATGTTATAGTCATATAAACAATAAATAAAGTCTACCTTGATCAAAAAGAATATAGATTAAATATGTTTTGGTGATATTTTATAAAAGAATTTATAACTGATTAGACGGAGGGAAAACATGGCAAAGGTTATACATATAGGAATACACAAAATAAAATCCGAAGTATCCGAGCAAGCTCTCAGGGATCTTGACGATAGGATTATTGCATTTAAGAATCAAATCCCAGGTGTTTTATATGCATACGCTGGACCATTTGTGTATTTCCCATATCCGCAAGAAATTGTAGAAACCTATAATATATCCCCTGACGTCCGACCAATGGCACGTGATTATAATCATGGCTTATACATTGTGTTTGCCGATGAAAATGCTCGATGGCAATATGACAAAGCACAACCACATCTTGATGTAGCGCCTTATCTTATTCCGGTTTTAGAAGGTGGTATGGAAGGAGTCCTGACCTTTGACTTTGTTTTACCGGATAGCCTTTAGAATTATTTTTATATAATTTTCCATTAATCTTATCAAAACCCAAACTACAACTCCTCAACAAACTCCGCGACGTTTTCGAGGTTTATACCTTTTACTGCAAGCTCTGGGGCAATTACTACTTCCTCGGAACCCCAAGTGATTGTGGATTTTTTCTTTCGATGCCACCTTAATATTTTAAATTCCTTTTTCAGTGCCTCTAATTTCTTTATGTATTTCTGAACTTCTTTTAGCTCTATTAATAACTCATCTTTGCAGGTTGCTTTGCCACATAATGGTCCCTTCCAGCCCCTTTTCTTTTCCTTGTCCAGGGCATAAGTGTTTAGTGAGAGGATACATGTGAGTGTTGTTATAGTATGGAGTACTGATAGTAGGAGTTTAACTTTAGATGGCATTGTATATAGCATCTAGTTGAATAAAGCTATTATTTTTATCTTTTCTATAATGTGTAAAAATGATCTCTTAGTTCATTTTCGGGAATATAACGAAGAGCTTGCCGATAAATTGCTTTGATTGTTCCTTTATCTAACTCATCATGAAGAGGGATGGTCAGGGTTTGTTTAATACCATCTGGTAAGGTTCTCTGTAACTTAATATGACTCCCTTTTTGAGAAGCCATTTGAAATCCAAAGCTGTTAACAATTTTCACAACTTCAGATCCAGAAAGAGTTCTTAGTTTAGGCATGAGCCATTTCTAATTCAAAATTCACCAAGACCGAGGGATCGGGAGCCAGATCTAAATCGGAGAGGTCTTCTCCTTCTAAATGAAGACTTAAGGCCTCTTTAATATTGGCTACTACTTCATCAAGAGTTTTACCTTGGGTTACAATAGGCAGGTCAACACATTCTCCAATATAGTAATTTTCACCCTTGTAAATTTTAAACTGAATAATACGTTTCATATAACCAATTTAACCCAAATTGAAGATAACGGCAACTTTAGTAATAGTCTGTCTTTTCTATCTGATTCCTTCTTTAATTAACCCAACTTTTTCAAGAAGGATTAAAGGAATGTAATAAGACCAATACAAACTACAACTCCTCAACAAACTCCGCGACGTTTTCGAGGTTTATACCTTTTACTGCAAGCTCTGGGGCAATTACTACTTCCTCGGAACCCCATGTGATTGTGGATTTTTTCTCTTTGGATATTGCAGTGATATTTTGGAGAAGTTTTACAAAGTTGTCACTGATCCTTACGGTGTTCGGTTTAAGCGGCTCCACTAATTTTCCGTTTCTGATTATATATGAGTCTCCTATCACAGTGCCTGTAAAATCTGCTCTTGCAAGGCCATGAACCGGATAAAGATACCAGAGCCTTCCTATGTAGATTCCGTTCTTTATACGGGAGATTAATTTTTCTGAAGTTACCTCTCTAGTCCCTTCAATCACAATATTTGTAGCAGATATTGAAGCTGGGTGCCGAAAGTCTCTTCCTCCGCCCCCAAATCGAAATCCATTTCTTGGTGTAAACTTTCTTACATTGCTCTCATATTTCTTTGAATAGTAGTGATTAGCGAGAAACCCAACTAGTCTTCCTTTCTCAATTAAATCCGTTCTTCCTGTAGGGAGCCCTTCACAGGTGATTTTTTTGCTGCTGACCTCTCCTGCTCTCGCTCCGTCATCGTAGATGCAAACTATATCAGAAGCTACTCTTTCACCAAGTCTACCTACAAAGGGTGAATTTCCTGAATCTATCGAGCTAAGTGATAGAGAAGAAACAATCAGCTCAGAAAAAAGCGTAGCAACAGCCTGCCTTCCAAAAACTACATTGTATTTTCCAGACTCTATTCTTTTTCCTCCTATTGTGCTTATTGCACTCCTTGCCGCCATCTCTCCTGACTCTTCGGGTTTGAAATTATCAATATGCGTAGCGGTAGCCCATCCAGTACCTTTTGCATCCTTTTCTTCAACCATTGCGGTTATTGAGGACATTAGAGCTGTTGATTCATCATAGTTATCTATACCTAGGGTATTTGCTATCGCTATTTTCTCTTTTAGAATCGTTACATCGCCCCCTACAATCAGGCTTCTTTTATAGCCCGATTCCTTAAACGTCAGAAGGGCTCCTTTTAGAGCGCGCCATCCAAGTGAAACCATCTCTTCATCTTCCAATTCCATTATTCTTTTATCGTGATATGAAGTAAGCTTAGGTGATTCGTCTGAAGAAAAGGGGAGAGATTTAAAATCAGGGTCATTCACTGCACCTCGTCTTGCTTTATCTAAAGCCCTTTCTAACCCTTCCAAGGTCAAGTCTCCTGTATCGCTTCCAAATCCTATTTTTATTCCATCCGATGTATCAAACACCACCAAAACTCCAACTCCATAACCGGAAATATTTTTTGGCTCCTGAACACCGTTACATGGAATATCCGATGTGTAATTGATTCTCACTGTCAACTGATCATTCCAGGAGGCAAAGATTTCGGCATCTCTCACATCCTTTTGAGATTTAACAAACTGAAGCCCATCTTTTACACATTTTCGTAGATCTTCTATGGCAACCATTGGATCGAATCCTGTAATATCATATTATGAACCGCATTAAGAATCGGGACCTCTTCTACAACTTATGTTATTACTTAAATTTCCTCCCCCTTGTGGGGGGAGGATTGCGGTGGGGGTTTGGATTCATCTCCCCATCCCAACCTTCCCCCGCTAAGGGTGGAAGGAGTGAAACTAAATTATGGAATGCTAATATTGCCCTAATTTACTTCCCTCCTGTAAGCTTTGCTCTGCTACGCATGGTCGGGCCTCCGTTTCCTACCCGAAGCGCCTGCATAGGACTTCCCTTCCCGCAGTTTGGCATAGGGATTATCTGAAAATCGTTTCCTACAGCATCTATTTTCATCAAATAGTCTTTTGAATCAGATGTTATTCCGCCGCTTCGATAAAGCTTTACAAACTCACCGTTTTTAACCTTATATACGCGCCTCGCAGACATACTAAAATTCTCACGTGATTCACCGATTGAAGGCGTGCGGTGATTTGCAAGATAGTATCCATCGTCTATTTCTTTAATTATATCTTCTGGGTTTCTATTGCCTGGTGCGATTACAGTGTTTGTCATTCTGATAAGCGGGATGAGATAAGCGTCGGTCGCGCGCATAGAGCCGTTTGGCTCTTCGCCGAGAATCGCTGCCGTTTCACGACTATTTAAAAATCCACGAAATATTCCTCTATCTATATGGACTACCTTTTTTGCTCTCACTCCTTCAGAGTCGTATTTATATTGCCCATATCCTGTAAGTGAGGCGTCAGAATAAGCAGTTACTAGGTCTGATGCAACCCTTTTTCCGATTTGATTTTCATTAAATCTCTTAAATAACCAGCTTCTTCCTGCATAGGCGGTTTCCATCTTAAGTGCTCTATCAGCCTCAACAGGATGACCTATAATCTCATGTGCAAGAAGGGCATTAAAATGCGGGTCCGTAATGACAACAACTTCCTTAGAGGTAGATGGAAGCACTTCTGCTTTTGATAGCTCTATAGTTTCTTTTGCAAGCTCCATAGCAAAATCACGAAAGGTTTTATTAAACGGATTTTCTCCATATATTGCCTCCCATCCGCATTTTGCACCCAAATGATCGTAATGGGATTCATCACCAACAACGATATGAGCAAATCCCTCTGTAAGAGGATAGGTTTGATCAATTAAGGCTCCTTCGGAAGATGCAAAAAGTTCTCTAACAAAAGTCGTGTAAAGATAAATCATATTGTAGCCATGGGATTCGTAGAGCTTTTCAACCGACTCTGATACACCGACTGCCTCTTTGATTATCGTCTGGAGGGGAATAACCCTTGGGTCTTCTTTAAAGCCAAGCACAACAATATCTTTATGATTTTCAACTTGAGCGAGATTTGTACTTTGAATTGATTCGCCTATCGAATCTAAAACCCTTTTCATCTCTGCTTTCCATGAGGCATTTGCTAATGCACGTCTCCAAGCGTGTTCAATCCCTTTTTGTATGATCTTTTCTATATTTCTAAGATCAGAAAGACCTAGATGTGAACCGAAATATCCAGTTGCTCTGAATACGTCTCCGGCTATCACTCTAACACCTAAGGACATCCGGGATTCTTCTCCGCTTTCTTTAGGAGCGCCCTTTTGGGCCATTGCGAATTTTGATTCGCTTACTTCTATCCTTACATCTATGTGATGACAGTTTTTAAGGCTCCTTTGTGAGTCTAAAACGAGGTTATAAATCCGCTCTTTTATCTGCTCGATTGAGTCAACCGTGATTCTCTCCTTCATTACTTTATCCTCTGATTAACGCTCTGACTGAAGGAAATCCTGAATATGAGTTTTAATAATAACATGAGAGAAGTTGAATCGGCAGTTGAAGAGAACGTTTTTTCTTGACGATGGTTCACTCTTCGTGCGATAATATTGACAGAAAAGGTTTACGCATAAAATAGCTTTAGCGATGACAATGAAAGGAGGTATAACTATGGCTTCAAAATGGAATCTTGTGGGAACCTATTTTGAGGCTTGCAACTGTGAGGTTGCTTGCCCCTGCGTCTTCCTGAGTCCGCCTACTACGGGAGAATGTACAGGCCTCGTCGGCTGGCACATCGACAGTGGCAGCTTCGGGGATATCACACTGGACGGGCTTAATGTTATGCTCGCGGTGTACTCCCCTGGACACATGCTGCAGGTGAAGTGGAGGGTCGCCCTCTATTTGGACGAGAGAGCCACTCAGGTTCAAAGGGACGCCCTCACCCAAATCTACGCTGGCCAAGTAGGTGGGCATCCTGCGGTGTTGGCGTCGTTTGTAGGCCAGGTGCTGGGGGTAAAGAGCGTGGCGATTGACTACAGGGCAGAGGGAAAACGGAGAAGTCTGAGGATTCCGGACCTGGCTGAAGCCGAGATCGAAGCTCTTGCCGGTCAAGGTGGTGCCGAGGTCACGGTCAGCAATCACCCTGTGTGCGTCGCTCCTGGATACCCCGCAGTGGTCGCGAAATCCAAACGGTTAAGTTATCGTGACCATGGGTTTCAGTGGGAGGTGTCAGAGAAAAATGGTTACTACTCAGCCTTCTCGTACCAGGGTCCATAAGAATGAAGAGAAGCCAGACTAAGGTTGGGTTTTCAGTATAGAGGTTTTTGTATACGAAATACTCAGGATTAATTTTATTATTAGCTATATTAGGTTTTATTAAACATACCTGTTGAATACCCCGTAGTTCTACTTTAACAACGTATTCAGTTTTAGTTATAGAGGGAATGTAGGGCTCGTTCTCCGAACGAGCTTTTAGGGTTACGGTTCCCTAAAAACCCTCCCTCTTTGTCGCTACCTCAGATCCCGATGAAGGCGTCAGCCCCTACTTTGGGAGGACGGAAAGTAGGCTAATATTTTTGATTTTTAAATGTCACGTAGCTCTT
>Ga0209618_1000026_pt1 | contig 27157 bp, 29 predicted proteins | sample Rifsed13ft3_FD_184007 | JGI IMG/M metagenome (GOLD analysis project Ga0209618, IMG submission 184007) | Soil microbial communities from Rifle, Colorado, USA - sediment 13ft 3 (SPAdes) (version 2) | ecosystem: Environmental > Terrestrial > Deep subsurface > Rock core/Sediment | place: Rifle... | reverse complement strand
CCCCCGGAGGGACCGAGCCATGGAGCAGTTCATCTTCACCCTCAGCCGGCCCGATAACATTCCCATCACGATCTTGTTGATCTCGGCGGCGATCTGCCTCTACGTCGCTCTCAAGCAGGCCTTCAAAAATGATCGGCTCATTGAAGAGGGGCGCGAGGACGAGATCTACGAGGATATGATCAAGTAGGCCCACGATGTTTCTGCTCGTCCTGCTCTCTCTGGCCATGGGCTTCGTCTTGATTGGGGTCCTGGTCTTTGCCAAACCCAGCAGGCCGGCGGTCGAACGAGAGGGGCGCCGCCCGGAGGCGGCGTCCGGCTTTGCGCATCTGACCATGGAAGACTTTGAGCGACTCTGCCTCACCCTGGTTGAGGAGATGGGCCTCGTGGTCAGCTCCTATGTCCGGAACAGGCCGCGGGAGCTGGAGATCGCAGCCGTCAATCCCCAGCCGATTACCGGGGGTGATTTCGTCGTCCACTGCACCCATCCCGAGGACGGCTTCGTCGCCGCAGCCCGCGTGAACCTTCTCCGGGACCAGGTCAAGGGCGAGCAGGCCGCGAAAGGCATCTTCATCACCACCGGCTTCTTCGCCGAGGAGATCTCCAAGGTGGTCGAGGGGCCTCCCCTTGAGCTTATCAATGCCAAGCGGCTCAGAGAGCTGATGCGCGACTACCGCCTTGCCGTGTAGTGCTCCCCTCAGGTCAGACGATCCCCTGCCCGATCATGGTGACCCCGACCAGCGCCAGCAGCCAGACGAGAATGGATTCGAGCCGGTGCGCCGACAGCTTGGTTAGGCATCAGGTCGCGCTCCGGCGGGCACTGGCCGCCGCCGCCCCAAAAGCCACAACGCCGAACAGCAGCGTCAGGAGGAGCGAGGGGAGGAGTGGGGCCACGTCCCCGGCGAGAGCGGGGTTCTCCAAGTACAGGCACCGCCGCAAGGCCGCCACGCCGTATGTCAATGGGTTCAGCCTCATGGCCCACTGCAACCACACCGGAACACCCGAGGCGGGAAAGAAGGCGCCGGACAGGAGCCAGATGGGGATCAGGATCAGGTTCATGATCGCGTGGAATCCTTGGGTCGAATCGATCCGCCACGCGATCACCAGCCCCAGGCTCGTGAGACCGAAGGCCACGAGAAACATCACTCCTGCGGCCGCGAGGGCTGAGACCACCGTGAGCGAGATGCCGGCGGCCGGCGCGAGGAGGAGCAAGAGGACCCCCTGGAGCAGCGCCAAGGTGGCCCCCCCCAGTGCCTGACCGAGCACGATGCTCCCGCGCCCCACGGGGGCCACAAGGATCGCCTGCAAGAATCCCTCCCGGCGGTCCTCCACGATGGAGATCGTGGCGAAGATGGCCGTGAACAACAGGACCAGGGCAACAATGCCGGGGTAGAAGTACTCGGCATAGCCAGTCCCTTCCGGAGCTCCCGGGGGACGAAATGAAGCACTGAAACCTCCGCCGAGCAGGACCCAGAAGAGCAGGGGTTGCCCGAACGCCCCCACCAGGCGACTCCGCTGGCGGCAAAAACGGACCATCTCCCTCCACCAGAGTGTCACCATGGGGAGAAGGAATTGCGTATGTGATCCGCTACGCTTCACCGCTCCACAGGCGCCGGCCGGTCAGGCGGATAAAGACGTCTTCCAGTGTCGGCCTCCCAAAGGCCGCGGATTTCACCGCACCGGGAAAGGCGTCGACGACCTCCCGGACGAACTCATGCCCCCCGGGGCGTTCCAGGCGCAGGGCGCCGTCAACCAAGACCGGCTGACACCCGAACCGCTCGCGGATCTTCCCCTGCAGCTCCACGGGGTTGTGGGCATCGATCACCACCACGTCACCGCCGACGGTCCCCTTCAACGCATCCGGCTCTCCCAGCGCCACCAGCCTCCCCCCGTGCAGCACACCCACCCGGTCACACCGCTCCGCCTCCTCGATGAGATGGGTCGTGAGCAGAATGGTGACGTTCTCCTCCTGGCGTAACCGGCGCAGGGTGGCGTTGAAATCCTGCCGGGCGCCTGGATCCAGACCCGTGCTGGGTTCGTCCAAAACCAAGAGGTCTGGCCGGTGCACCAAGACCTTGGCCAGCTCGGTTCGCCGCCGGAGCCCCCCCGACAGCGTCTCCACCAGATCACGGGCACGATCCTCTACCCCGAGCCGCTCGAGGCTTGACCGCGCTCGGCTCCGGAGGGCCTGCCCCTGCAAGCCATAACAATGTCCGTGGTGGAGGAGGTTTTCCATGACCGTGAGCTTCGGATCGAGGCTCGGGACCTGAAACACGATCCCCAAGCGCGGCCGTACCGCCTCGGGCTCGTGCGCGAGATCATGGCCGAAGACGCGCACGCGCCCGCCGGTCGGAGGCATGAGCGTAGAAAGAATCTTGAACAGGGTCGTCTTGCCACTGCCGTTTGGGCCGAGGAAGCCGAAAATCTCTCCGGGTGGGATGGCGAACGTCACGCCGGCGAGCGCCTCCCGATCTCGGTACGCGTAGCGAAGGTCCTCCACGTCCACCGCTGGAGTGCCCATTGCCGATCCGCGTCGCTCACCCTCGCGGTCCGCTGCGCCGCTCACACCCCCGGACCCTCGGGGTTGAAGATATAGTCGAGGCTCAGCCATAGGCTCCTCGAATAGCGGAAGAAGACAAGCGGAAACCAGACGGCGAAGGAACCCCACAGGATGAGCTGCGGGGCGAGGGAGAGTCCGATGAAATGATCGAGCCCGAAATACCCGGCGATGGCGATGACGGCGGTCACCGCATAATTGATATAGATCGCCCCGACAAAATACCCCTGCTCTCGTTCAAATCGAAGATCACACGAGAGGCAGTCCTGGTACATCGAGAAGAGACCCCGGAACAGCGGGGCAGCACCGCACCTCGGGCATCTCAAGCTGAGGCCCCTGCCTAGAACGGATCGGAGATGTCGAATCCTGCCTAATTCCACCGGTCTTCCCGCTATCATTCTAGCATAGACGGAATCCGACGGCATGCCTTCCCCCTGCTCACCCGCACCCTCCTCCGCGATGCCCACATGGCGGTCCCGCATGTCGCCGGATGGGACCGGCCTTACTCAGGGGCTGGCTCGATCTACCGCGGCGGGTAGAGCTGGTAGAGCATGATGTAGACAATCACGCCAGTCACGGAGACGTAGAGCCAGATCGGAAGGGTCCACCGGGCAATTCTCTTGTGCCGATCGAACTGTTCGCCGAGCGCGCGGTAGATGGTGGCCAGGGCTAAGGGCACGATGAAGGCGGCAAGGGTAATGTGGGAGATGAGAAAGACAAGATACACCGAGCGAATCCACCCCTGCCCGGAAAAGGGTACGGAGCCCACCTGATAGTGATGGACCAGATACGACACCAGAAAGAGGCAGGAAACGCCGAACGCGGTTCCCATGCAACACTTGTGAGCGGTGACTCTTTTTCGTCGGATGAAGAGATAGCCCACCGCCAGAAGGACGGCGCTCGTCCCATTGAGGAAGGCGTTGACCGCGGGCAGGGCCGACGCACGATATTCACCCTTCACCGCCGGCTGGCGGCCCAACAGGATGAACCCTATGCCCAGCACGACGAGAAGGGAGACCAGGCCAATGGCGGAGAGAAGCCAGCGGTCTCTCCTGCTCGCCTCACCACGGAAGAACCGGTCATCAGACCGCAGGACCACGATCACTCTTTCCGAGACAGAACGACGAGGTGCATAAGGAGCTTCTGGAAAGGCGCCGCTGGGAAGGCGCTACCCGTCGGGGAGGAACCCCAAGGGCCGGCCTGCCTTTCACCGGACGAGCCCGTGTAGCGCGTCCATCACGGTGACGGCGATCACGGGAAGTAGGAGGAAGATGGAGAAGACGGCGAAACCCCAGACCCACCTTCCCTCAAAGCGGAGGTGCATGAAAAACAGGCCGACCAGGACCGCCTTGGTCGACGCAATGGCCAGCGCGAGCGGGACGTTCCACCCCCCGAGGTTGATCTGCGCCGCTACGACGGTCACAACGGTGAATACGAGAAGCGCGATCCAGACCGCGTTATAGATCCAGTAGGGCTGCACGGAGTGGCCGGAACCCGGAGTACCCACGCGATATCCTCCTTTCCATTCTTCCTGTCAGGTCTCACCTATGCGACCAGATAGAGCAAGGGAAAGAGATAGATCCAGACGATGTCGACCAGGTGCCAGTACAGCGCCGTTCCCTCAACGCGGACATAGTTCGTCGCGGAAAAGCGTCCCTGAAAGGTCCAATACAGCACGAGACTTAGGGCGACCAACCCACCCAGCACATGGGCCCCGTGAATCCCCGTCATGAGAAAGTAAATCGAAAAGAAACTGCTCGTCCACGGATAGATGCCATGAGCGAACTTTCCGCTATACTCGAAATACTTAATGACGAGAAAGACGAGCCCGAGGAGAATCGTGATCCCGAGACACAGTTTCAACGGACGTGTCTTGCCGCGCTGGATGGAGGCCACGCCCAACGCTACGGACAAGCTGCTGCAGAGCAGGACCACGGTGTTGATCGCCCCCAAGGTGACGTCCAGTTCCCGGTGATCCCGCGCAAAATCCTGGACGAAGAGGCTGCGGAAAACGGCATACGTGGCGAACAACCCACCGAAGAGGAGGACCTCCGAGAACAGGAAGATCCACACGCCCATCTTCGATGTCTCAAATCTGGGAAACTCCTCGACCCCTGCAGCGTGTTCCATCCCCGCTCCTTTCTCCCCTGTTCTGCCGAGGTCAGGTTATCTCCCGACCCCCATTCAGCCCGATGGTCACTCGACGTGGTGAAGCGATGTCACATGCTGGGCGGGCGCCTTCCTCCGCTGCCCGGAGGCGCGCCAGTACCTGTAGAGCAGCCAGCCGGCGATGGCACCGACAACGACATACGGCATCGCGATGAGAAAAAAGAGGCTCGTGTTGAAGCCCGTCCCTGCATCGGTGCCCATCGCCGCACCCCCACAGACGGAACACGCGTGCCCCGCCGCCGGGATCAGCAGTAGCGCTGCCATCCCCATTCCGAGGGCCCGACACCGACGCATCATGCGCACGCCGTCCCCCACACCATCCTCCTCTGGGCTCAGCTCAAGTAGACCAAGGTGAACAGCAACGGCCACAGGGCCACCACGAAGTACCAGTACATCCCGCAGAGAGTCAGGGCCGCATGTCGTGTCGCCGAGAACCGATGTGCCCTGGCCCCCGCCAGGACGACCAACAGCCAGAGCACGGCGCCGAACACGTGGAGCCCGTGGACCCCGATGAGAGTATAAAACGTCGCGCCATACGTGCCGCTCGACAAGGTGAACCCAAAGTGGACCAGCCGAATCCATTCATATCCCTGCACCCCCAGGAAGATCGTTCCGAGGAGCGCCGTGACCAGAAGGCCTCGAACGAGCCCCTGGCGGTCCCCGCGGCGGATGGCACGGAGTGCCCGGCCCATCGTGTATGCGCTGAACAACAGGATGATGGTGTTGACCCCCGTCACGCCCACCGGCAGATAGGGCTGGCCGGGAGGGGGCCACGTCGCACTCCCGAAGCGGAACACCAGAAACGCACCGATCAGCCCGGCGAAGAACATCGCCTCGGCCCCCAGGAAGATCAGCATGCCCAGGCGGGCATTGCTGACCGCCGGCTGGCCGCGGCCACCTTCCCCGCGGCCGAATGGATCTCGGGGGAATTCCGGGGGCGGGCCCCCGTCGAACCGGAGACGTTCCGGAGCCAGACCCTCTGCACTCTTATCGATGACCGGGGTCTCGACTCCTCGTGATATCGCACGACCCTTATGCATCTCCTCGGCGAATGCCCCTTCCAACTCTCTTCAATAGTCAACCAATACCATCGCCCACCTAGAACGGCACCTTATCCAGTGCCATGAGCCCGAGCTGCGCCGGCAGATACACCAGGGAGGCGAGGAGGAGGCGGCGCGCAGCCGTCTCCGAGCGGGAAATGGCGAGCCCGATGCCACACCCGAGGAACCCGACCCCGAGGACGAAGGCGCCGACGAAATAGACCGATCCCGCCAACCCGATGAGTGTCGGCAGCGAGCCCACGGCAAGCAGGGCCAGGCAGTTGCTGACAATCTGGCGCCCCGTACTCCCGCCATCGGGCTCGATGACCGGGAGGAGCCGGATGCCGGCCCGCGCGTAGTCGTCCCGATAGAGCCGGGCAATGGCGAGGGAATGAGGAATCTGCCAGAGGAACAGAATGGCAAAGAGGACCCAGGCCTCAGCCCCCAGCCCGCCTCGGGCTGCTGCCCACCCAATGACCGGCGGCAGCGCGCCAGGGACGGCCCCCACGATGCTGCAGAGCGAGGTCTTGCGCTTCAGGGGCGTATAGAGAAAGAGATAGCTCCCCACACTGACCGCCGTCACGCCCGCACTCAGGAGGTTCACAACGAGGGCGAGGAAGAGGAGCCCGCCGCCGGTGATCACCGCACCGAAGAGGAGCGCCTCCCTGGGCTCCAGCCTCCCATCCGGTAATGGCCGACGTCGCGTGCGCTCCATCCGCGCGTCGACGTCCTGCTCGAGGTATTGGTTCAACGCCAGCGTTCCACCCGCCGCGAGTCCCAGGCCAATCAGCGTAGAGACCAGCCGGAGATAGTCCGGCGCCCCCACCGAGCCCAGGTAGAACCCGACGAGGGTCGTGACCAGGACCATGACCACCACCCGGGGCCTGGTCAGTGCCAGAAAGTCGGAGAGGCGGCCTCGGGCGTGTGTCTGCCCCGATCTCCCTATCGGATGGGCGCGGCGTGCACGACCGACCGCAGGCACCCGGGAGGGCAACAGCCGATAGACGCGAAGGGTCAGGACGAGGCACGTGGCCAGCATCAACGCCCCGGCGGCCACGTGCAACGTTGTGAGCGTCACCATGAAACGGGCGGGCACGGCCGCCGCCGGCGTGACGAACCTGCTCCAGATAGACCCGAGACCCAGGAGAAGTTGCACGATCAACAGCCCGCCAAGGAGCGCACCGGGAAGGACCAGTCTCGGCAGGTCCCGGTGATTTCTCAGGATGCGGCCGGTGAGATACACGATCACGGTGGCCACCACCAGAGCAAAGATCAGGTGCGCGCCAAGTCCTCCGCCCGTGTGCCGCAGCACGGCGCCGATCATTGACTGGAGATAGATACAGCCCATCGTGAGGAGGGCGAGGCGGCGTAAGACCACGGCATCGGTGACAGGCGCCTGGGGTGGTCCTTCCCTCCCCTCGTCGGAGGTAAAGAACGCCACGCTGACCGTCAGGGCAAAAAAGGCCTGGGCCAGGGCCGCGTGGACAACGGCTAGTGTTCGTTCAACCAGGACGACCCGAAGACCCCCGAGGATCCCTTGCACGATCACCGCACCGAGGGCGATGACCCCCAGCCAGCGAAGCCATCCTCGCGGATCCGCGATCCACAGCCACACGGCCACAGCCAGCGTCAGGAGGCCGACGCCTGCGCCAATCAGCCGATGTCCGTGCTCGATCAAGATCCCGCCGACCATTTTCGACCAGGGATACAGAAACATGTTGTGCCCGAACGTCGTCGGCCAATCGGGGACCGCAAGGCCTGAGCCCGTGCTGGTGACCAGGCCGCCGGCAACGACCAGGACAAAAGTCGCCCCCGCAGTGAGCAGGGAGAACCGATGGATCCATCTGTTGTGATCGGATGCGACCCGAGGGTCTTGCGCCATTCGGGCAGTCCTCAATGCCCCGCCGTTACGGGGAGGGCATGCGGCGTCGTCTGCGGCAGATAGTCTTCCTCCACGCCCGGTACACTGTACTCGTACGGGCCGTGGTGCACGACCGGGAGATGTTCTCCCCAGTTGCCGTGTGGCGGCGGAGAGGGAGCCGCCCATTCCAAGGTATTGGCATGCCAGGGATTCACCTCCGCCTTCTTCCCAGCAAACAGGCTCCAGAAGAAGTTGACGAGGAACAGGATCTGCGAGAGGCCGAGGAGGAACGCACTCACACTGATGAATTGATTCATCCCCTGAAGCGGCTGGAGAAACTCGTACTGGAGGGGATTCCAGATCCGCCGCATGTGTCCGGCCACGCCAAGGAAGTGCATCGGAAAGAAGGTGGCGTTAAAGAAGATGAAGGTGAGGACAAAGTGGATCTTCCCGAGCGTCTCGTTCATCATCCGGCCAAACATCTTGGGAAACCAATAGTAGACGGCCGCGAACAGGCCAAAGACGATGCCCGCGACGACGTAGTGGAAATGGGCCACGATGAAGTACGTGTCGTGGATGAAAATGTCCACCGGGGTCGACGCCATGAAGACGCCACTCAGCCCTCCGATCACGAAGATGGACACAAACGCGAGACCATTCAGCATTGGCGTGGTCAACCGAATCGAGCCTCCCCACAGCGTGCCGAGCCAGTTAAAGGTCTTGATGGCTGAGGGGACCGCGATCACCATCGTCGACATCATGAAGGCGGTTCCCAACGCCGGATTCATCCCGCTGAGAAACATGTGATGACCCCACACGATCCAACTGAGGAAGCCGATGGAAATCATGGACATGGCCATGGCGCGGTAGCCGAAAATCGGCTTGCGCGAGAAGGTGGAGAGGACATCCGAGGTGACCCCCATGGCGGGAAGGACCAGGACGTAGACCTCCGGATGCCCGAAGTACCAGAACAGGTGCTGCCACAGCAGGGGCTCACCCCCACCGGCAGGGAGGAAAAAGTGGGTCCCGAGCATCCGATCGGCCAGGAGCATGGCCAGCGCCGCGGTCAGCACCGGCAGGGCCAGCAAGAGGAGGATCGCGGTGACGAAGAGGGACCAGATCACGAGCGGGAGCCGGAACCAGGTCATGCCCGGTGCCCGCATATTGATGATGGTTGTGATGTAGTTGATCGACCCCATGAGCGAAGAGGCACCAACGATAATGAGGCTGATATTCCAGAGGTTCTGGCCCCAGTCCACCCCGGTGTAGATCGCACTGGCGCTGAGCGGCGCGTACGCGGTCCAGCCGCTGGCCGCGTGTCCCCCGGGGACGAAGAACCCCGCCAGCATCACCACCCCCCCCACCGCTCCGCTCCAGAAGGAGAGCATGTTCAGGACGGGAAAGGCCATGTCCCTGGCGCCGATCATCAGGGGAATGAGGAAGTTGCCAAAGCAGCCGATCATAATGGGCATGACCGCGAAGAAGATCATGATGGTGGCGTGCATGGTGAAGAGCATGTTGTAGGTCTGCGGTGGGACGATCCCCTCGAACATGTACGGCTCCGGCACCCAACTCATTCCGGGCACCGGCGTCTCTGGCCAGCCGAGCTGCCAGCGCATCAACATCGCCAACAGGCCGCCGATCACCAACATGAAGAGGCCGAGGAAGAGGAACTGCCTGCCGATCATCTTATGATCTGTCGCAAAGACGTACGTGCGCACAAAGCCCAGCTCTTCATGATGGACGTGTGCCCCATGCACGGCGTGGACCCCCGCAGATTCACTCATCATCCACCACTCCTGTGAGAATCGCCTCGATCAACCCGCGTCTGCGCAATCCTTCCCCTCGAGTATCCCTCCCCGCCCTAGGTCACCGGGAAGGCCATTGCTCCTTGACCCACTTGCTGTACTCTTCGGGGGAGTACACGGTCAGGTAGCCGAGCATCCCGGAGTGCCCGAACCCGCACAGCTCGGCACAGGGGATCTCATACCTGCCGGTCTTGGTCGCCTGGAACCAGGCCTGGATCACGCGGCCGGGAACGGCATCCTGTTTCAGTCGAAGCTGCGGAAGGAAAAAGCTGTGAATGACATCCTTCGAGGCCAGGAAGACATGCACAGCCCGATTGACCGGGACGTGCAGCTCGTTGTCGACTTGCAGATCGTCCGCCGTGTCGAACTTCCCGTCCGGCCCGGGATAGACGATCTCCCAGTTGAACTGCTTGGCGGTGATGCGGACCTGCAGATCCGTCGGTGGGACCTCTTGCTTGATCCTTCCCCAGAGGGGCTGGCTCATAAAGGCGAGCACGACAAAGATCACGGCGGTGACAATGGTCCAGGTGATCTCAATTACGGTATTGCCGTGCAGGTACGTGGCGCGGCGACCCTCCCGATGCCGGAACATGATGACAAAGGCGATCATGGCGAACGCCACGAGGAGGAAGGCCACGCCGGTAATATAATAGATGATGTAAAAGAGGGAGTCGATCTCGCCGCCGTATGTGGAGACATTCTCCGGCAGCCAGCTTAACATATCCCACATGGGGCTCTCTCCGTCGTGCGCGCGATCCTCTGTCTGGGTCCTGGCAGGGACGTGATCCGACGAGCAATCTGGACGAATCTCAACGGTCCGAGAAACCGGGCGGAATCTTACTGGTGAATGACTGGAATTGTCAAGCTTTTCTAAGCAGTCAGCAACCGGCTGTCAGCTATCAGCAACCAGCGGCTAGAAGGCTGCTGGCCCCGAGCTCCCTAGCGTCCTCGCAACATGAGACCCAAGAGAACCATCGCCACCGCGATGCCCAGGTTCCATCGTGTCACCCGCGTCATCCGGGATTGGATGGCACGCCACTGCTGCTCGCCGAGAATTCCGCCGCCTCCAGCAATCAGCAGGGGGGCAAGCTGGCGATTCATCGAGATCCGCTGCCAGGTCTGGAGGCCCGCCATCAGCAGAAATCCGAGCACCTTGACCCCCAGGATCTTCCAAAAGCCCTGCGAGAGGCCGGCCCCTTTCCCCCCACGGATAAAGATGGCCAGGGCGCCCGTGACGAGCAAAAGCTCCATCGCCCGCGCTACCACGAACTGATAGCGCCTGCCCGCGGCGTACGCGATCTGGATCTCTTCCCGAGCGGGGAGCGTACCGTGGAAGACGGGGGCAAGGACCGTCAGGAGAAATACCATGCCCCCCACCCACGCGATGACAGCAAGGACGTGGATCCAGAGGATCAGCAGATTCAGGCCTGCCCCCTCGCGGCGACGGCGGCCCGGGTCGCAGCCCTGGGTGCTACTTCTTCAACTCGAGGGCGACCGTGACCGTCTCGCCGGCCTTGACCGTCACTTGTTGCTTCGTCGGCCCGAGGGTCTCGTGCCAGATCTCGAGGCTGTACGTCCCCGGTGGCACATTCTCAATCTTGAAGCCGCCCTTCTGGTCGGTCACGGCCACGTATGGATTCTCCGACACCACGATCCACCCGGTCATCCACGGATGGGCGTCGCAGGTGACCTTGAAGATCTCGGCCTGTTTGAATTCCACCTCCATCTTCTTCCGAAAGCCGGGCTGGGCCTGGTTGAGAGCCGGGTTCTTCTTCCCGTGGCTGTGGAAGTTGTGCAGGATGCCGTCACTGTTCAGGACCGTGACCTTGCCGGGGGGCGTGACGAGGACGTGGGGGCGAAACGTGCAGCCCTGCTGATCAAAGGTCGCCCCTTTGCTTTCCCCCTTCCCCTTGGCCCCTTCGACCGAGACCACGGCCCACTGGATCCCCTTGCTCGCCTTGTCCACGACGAGGCTCTCATCGAAGATAGGCCCCTTGCCGCAGACCTGCTTGTCCTTGGTGGGCGGAATCTCCTTCACGGCGGGCGGATCGCCGGCAAACTTCACCACGCCGGTAATCGCCCCGCCAGCAGCACTGTCGGCGGGACCGCTCGCCAGAGCCCACAGCCCGAGACCAAACCCCACGAGCACCACGATCGTCACATTCTTTCGCATCGCACCTCCACTCCTTTTCGGGTTACTGCCGTCCGAGGCTTAACAGATACTCCCGCAAGGCCAAAATCTGCTTCTGTTCATCTCCCCCCAGGATCTCGTCCGGCCCGGAAGTCTCATCGAGGAAGAAGCTCGGCATCTGGGTCCCGGGTTGCACCTTTTGCGGGTCCTTGAGCCAGGTAACGACCCACTCGGACCGGAGACGTCGGCGCGCCAGCGAAAAATCTGGTGCCCACCCCTCCGGAGGCCCCTCCGGCTTCTTGTCCCCCTCCACGTGACAGCTCCCGCAGGAGAAGTACTCCTTCGACGCGAGCCGCCTCCCCGCTTCCACCATCTCTCGCCTGAGCTCATCCACCGGGGGGACGAACTCGAAGGGGACCTTGCGTCCCGCCCGGGCGACGAAGTAGCTCGCGAGCCCCGCCACCTCCCTGTCGCTGAGACCGAACGTCGGCATCCGAATCTGCAACCAGGGCCGGATGGGCGTCGGCCGGTGGAGAAACTCGAAGAGCCACCTGGCCTGGACCTTTTCCCCCTCGCTCAAGGTTCCCTCGATTAAGACGAGGGGAGGCGGCGCTTCATTCAATCGCCCGTCGTACCGGACACGGATATCTCCCCCCTTTCCCTCGATGACATGGCACCCCACGCAGTTGTAGCTCCGCACCAGGCGTTGCCCCTTGCCGACGGCGATCCGCTCCGCGGTCGTCTCTTCACGATACCGCCTGGAAACCTCGGTAGCGGCAAAACTCTTCGCGAGCACCCGGAGCGTCTTGACCTCGTCATCGGAGAATCCGAAGTTGGGCATGCGGAGCTGCTCCCGATCGGTGGCGTAGATCTGGGGATTCTTGAGCTTCCAAAAGGTCCAGTCCTCCCAGGTATGGTGGACCTGGACGGCGTCGCCAAAGGAGAGCTGGAGCAGCCGCTTGTGCCCGAAATCGCTGAGATCGGGTGCGATCCGCTGGGCGGTCTCAAAGCCCCGAATCTCGTGACACCCGAAGCAGCCCCTGAGCCCGATCAGCCCACGCCCCTCCTCGATCCGTTCCTTCCTCTTGAGCTCTTCCACGAGGGTCTGCGGCCTCGCCTGGCGCTCTCCCCGCATCATGAGAAAGGCCGTCAGCGCGCTCGCCTCTTCATCGGTCAGGCGCAGGTTCGGCATGGGGGTCTGCGGCCGGATGGCCTTGGGGTTTTTCAGCCAGCGGAAGAGCCACTGGGGATCCTTGATCTTCGTGGCCACGTTGCTGAGATCCGGGGCGTGGTCCCGGCCGACCATCTTGAACAGGCTCCGGGGCTCCTTCTCCTCATAGACCGCCCGCATCGCATGACAACCGAGGCAGCCGACCCGCTCAAAGATCTGCTTCCCTCCCTCTGGCGAGGCGCCAGGGGTATAGCGACCCGCCACAGGCGGATCCGGCTCTGACCTTGCCAGGAGATACGCGGCGATGGCGGTGGCCTGCTCTTTGGACAGGCCGAAGTTGGGCATCCGGGTATGGGGGAGATAGGACTGGGGATTCTGGATCCACTGGATGAGCCATCCGGGTTCAACCTTGTTGGCAATCCGGGTGAGCTCCGGGCCCACCTTGGCTGCCTCCTTGTACCCCTCGACCGGATGACACCCATAACAGCCCAGGATCTCGAACATGCCGAGTCCCTTGGTCAAGGTGGGGGCCAGGTCGATCCATTCCACCTTGGCCCCCTGGCCCTCGCCTATCTTGATCGCGGCGGCGAACTCGGTCCGGTCCAGGTGGCATTTCCGGCACGACGACTGGACCATCTCACCCCGCAGGAGCGGGAAATCCCAGAGGATGTTGGGACTGCCACCGTACTCCCTGCCGAGGCCATGGGGGGTATCAGGGATCCGACCCTCAACCCTCCATTCGAAATCGAGGGCCGTCCCCTGCCCCTCATGGCAGACCGTACAGCCGAACCGGCTTACCGGGTGTTTCCCCAGGATGGCCTCGCGATTCGGGTGGGTCCGAAAGGGTGGCGGGGCGTTCTCGAATCCCGGCCGGTCGATCCCGAGATGACAGGTCTCGCACCGGTCCACCCGGAGGACGAAGACGTCAAATTCATTCTTATCCAGCCCGTCCAGCACCACCTGTTTCACTTCCAGCGGACGCGTCCGGATGGCCTCCAGGCGCTGTTCCAGGCGGAGGGCCTCCGCGGTGAATCCCTTGATCTTGTCCCGCACCTCTTGCACGGCCCGGTCGAGCTTCTTCACCCGTTCCTTGGCCGCCTCGAGCTGCTGCTTCGCGTCCTCCGCCTCAGGCTCGAGCTTGCGCTCCAACTCTTTCAGCCGATTCACCTCGGCGAGTTCGGCGGTATAATCCCGCCCCTCGTGCTTCGCCTTGTCACTCCAGTAGTAAGCCTCGTCCAGCTCGCTCCGGGTAAATCGCAGCTCCTGATTGATGTCGTCATACACCGCCTTCCGTCTCTCGACCTCCTTGACGGCGGCCTGATAGTCCGGTCCCCGTCGGGCCTCCTCGGCCCATCTGAGCTCCTCGCGGAGCTTCTCGAGCCTTGTCTGTACCTCGGGCTGATTCAGCCGCGCGCGGGCCTCCTCCAGCTCCCGCTGGACCGTCTGGTATTCCAGTTGCTTGAACGCGGTCTGGTATCGGATCCAGGGCCGCCGCGAGACCGACTCGTCCCACAGGGCCCAGACGGTCGTCCCGACCAAGACCATGCTGGAGATGAAGAAGATGCCCCGGAGCGAGCGCTTTTCGTCGGGCACAAACTGCCGCCGCGGCATCGGGTGCATTGCTCCTCACGTGAAGTCGCTACGGACCAGCGCGGTCAGACATTAAACCAGGGGGTGACCCAGAGATATTTAATGTTGAAGGCGATGCGCAAGACCATCTTAATGGGGAGCCCCATCATCGTGAGAAACAGGAACGCGACGATCCCGTATCGCAGGGGGCCCAGTTCCTGCAGGATCGGACTCGTCTTGCTCTTCCAGAACCAGAAGGCCACCGGCAGTACGATCAGGTAGAGGGTGACCAGGGTCAGTCCCAAAAGCTCCACATCGAAGATCTTGGGATTCCCCAGAACCTTGAACGGTCCCCAGTACGGCAGATCGACATTCGTCAAGGCGACGACCTTGTGCGGGTCCCACACCTCCCAGGGCCAGAAGAGGTTCCATCCGGGACCCCGGAGAAAGACCCCGGTGACGATGAGGCTGACCCAGAGGATCAGGAATCCGAAGAGAAACATGGTCACCGCAAACTTCCGCTCCTGGAAGGTGTAATAGCCGTTTCCTTTCGGATTGATATCGACGAACGGGATCACCATCAGCCCGACGATGATCAGGCTGGGAAGGACCACGCCGGCCATCCACGGGTCGAAGTAGACGAGCATCTCCTGGAGACCCAGGAAGTACCAGGGGGCCTTCGACGGGTTCGGCGTGTTGGTCGGATTGGCCGGCTCCTCCATGGGGGCGTCGATGCCGATCGACCAGACCATCAGCAGGGCCGTGATGATGATGGAGCAGACAAACTCCGACCGGACGAGGTAGGGCCAGCAATGGACCCTGTCTTCGATCGGCTTGATCTTGGGCTTCGGCGCTGCCTTCGCCTTTTCGGCTACCGCCGTCCGGCCCGGTGCCTCTGCCATCCTTCACCCTCCACTGGGAAACGGGTGCGATGCCTCGCGTGCCTTAGAGCGGACCCGAGATTCCTCCATCCTTCCGAATGCGCCAGAAGTGCACGATCATCAACAGGCTGGCCAGGATGGGCAAAAAGATACAATGCAACACGTAAAACCGGAGCAAAGTCGGGGGGCCCACGATCGTCCCGCCCAGGAGAAAGGCGCGGGCATCGTACCGTGGCGTCACGCCGGCGACCTGGGCGAAGGGACCCTCGTGACCGAGGAGCGGCGTCGCTCTGGCCATGTTGGTTCCCACGGTGACCGCCCAGATGGAGAGCTGGTCCCACGGGAGCAGATAGCCGGTAAAGGAGAGGAGCAGGGTGAGGGTCAGGAGGATGACCCCGATGACCCAGTTGAACTCGCGCGGCGACTTGTAGGAGCCGGTCATGAAGACCCGAAACATGTGGAGCCACACGGTGAGGACCATGCCGTGGGCCGCCCACCGGTGCATGTTGCGGACAAGCATCCCGAAGGGCACGTCAAACTGGAGATACTTCATATCGGCATACGCGTACTCCGCCACCGGCCGGTAATAGAACATCAGGACCACCCCCGTCACCGTCAGGACGAGGAAGAGGAGAAAGGTAATCCCCCCCATGCACCAGGTAAACCGGATGCGGATGGCATGGCGCCGGACCTTGGGCGGATGGAGATGCATCCAGACGTTCGACATGATCTGGAGCGTCCGGTTCCGCGGGGTGTCGGCGTAATCATGGCGGAACATCGAGCGCCAGACCTGAGATTCGAGGATCGTTTTTTTCAGATCCTTCAGCCGCTTGATCATGCCCTCTCCCTCGTGGATCCCCTACACCCTGAGGAGACTCTCCGGGTATTGTTCGTCCGGGTCCTCACCCGGCCTCATGCTGTACAGGATCGATCTGTCGACCAACAGGTCCCCTTCCGGGCTGAGCGTGAGCTTCACGCGGTCCATGGGGCGCGGGGCTGGTCCTTCGTAATTAAACCCGCTCATATAGTAGCCGCTGCCGTGGCACGGGCATTTGTACTTCCGGTCGGCCGGGATCCAGTTCGGCGTGCACCCGAGGTGAGTGCAGATGGCCAGCATCGCGAAGAAGCTCCCGTCCTCGTACCGGACGACCCAGGTGCGGTGAGACTGCTTGAACCGGTCATCCACCGTCCCCCGCTGGTAGGTATCCGGCTGGCCGGCGTTGAACCGGGGGTCCGGCTCGAACAGGACCCGCGGGAACATGAAGCGCAGGAAGGCAACCGAGACGGTGGCAAGAAAGGCGAGCACCCCGCCCCACGCCGTCAGGGAGAGGAAATCCCGCCGCGACCAAATCGTCGCCTCGCCTTCCTCCTCGGCCTCCGCGCCGAGCTTCCCGATGTCGACTCCGGTGTCCCTGGCCACTGCTTTTCTAAATCCCCTGCTCAGACGAACGCCCCACCCGCTCCTCCTGGGCGGGGACGCATCTCATCCGTGATGTCGTCGAGGCCTGGATCGACGGGCCAACTTCTCGGTCTCTTTTTCTAACGAGAAGCACCGGCAATGTCAAGAGCAAAAGCGCCCCCGTCACCCCGTGCGGCGTGCTGGGCCTCAGTCGTCGGCCCCGCCTGAGGCGAATGAGCTCCGGCGGCCTGTCCCCGCGCCGTTCGGGGATCTGCCACCGTACCCCTCATTCCGCCACCGCCGTCTTCCACAAGTTGATGGCCAGGCACGTGACGGCCACCAACCCGATCATCCCCGAAAAGCCGAAGGCGGCTTGCGCAATGAGGGCGCTTCCGGGAACCGCGTCGATGAGACTCGACGGGGCAAGCAAAGGCAGTACGCGGCAGGCCGCCGCTGTACTCCCCAGCCAAAAGGTTGCATCCACTAATCGTACACTGGCCACACATCGCTTCTTGAGCAAGCCTGGGATCACACGGACCGACACGCCGAAGATCAGATGGGTGATGAAGCCCAGGAGGACCATGTGCCGGATGGCGTCCGTGGCGATCGGCAGCGGGTTCCCCAACAGGCTGGCCCCTCCGACGAGCATCTCGAAAAGTGCGGCAAGGGCGAGCCAGGTGTACGCCGCATACACCAATCGTTCAAACCGGCCGAATTCTCCATAATCCGGCAGGCCCCACCGCGCGGGCCGCTTGTCGGGGAGCGGCGCAACCTCCCGTTTCACCGTCCACGCATCCCAGCACCGTGTCAGGATGTCCAGCTGCCACACAAACCAGAGGATGACCCCTCCTTTGAGGAGCGATCCTAGACTGGATACGATGCGGGCGACCTCGGGATCCAGTCCGGAAACGAGGGGCATCGATGGGATCACCTGGACACCCAGGCAGACGACATAGGCGTATGCCGTCCCGCGGACCGGCCAGTCCGGAGCACGGAGTGTGAGATATAGGGGAAGCATGCGGGACGAAAAGGCGAAGGCCACGGGAAGCAATACGAGACCGATAAAGATCTCAATGTCGAATTGATTCCAGGCCGGGTCCATCACCACGTCCCCGCGCCAAGCCATGTCGAAGAGCAGCAGAAGGTTGATCGACGCATAGAGCATCCAGCCGGCCAACATGGTGGCGAAAAAGGGCCGAACCGACAAGAGCGCCGGTTGCCTCTTGGCATCTCTGACGCCTCGCAGGGTCCGGAGAAGCAGGGTCACGTAGATTCCTACGCCGCCCCACTCCAAGAGACCCGAACCCACCACGGCCCAGTATCCAAAGGCGCTCTCGCCGCGATACGCGAGGGTCGGATGGGCAAGACTGCGAAGCAAGAGGCCCCCCGCCATGAGCCACAGGATCCGTGGGATCCATCGGGGGTTGGCTATCGGGACGCTCGCCAGCCGCGGAATAATGTGAAGGCTGATCCCAATCATGAAGAGACCGGCCCAGCCGACGAGTTGTACGTGCCCATGCGTCTGGACCAGGCCGGCAAACCCCCTCCCGAGGGAAAAATCGAATCCAATGATAAACGCCAGATGGGCGCCGATGGCAAATCCGGCAAATACTGCGGTGGCGAGGGCCACCCAGATGTAGCCGATCTGAAACTCGGCCTGCGTGGTTCTGGGATCGGAAATAACTGGCAGGGTACTCATTTTTTCCTCTCGACCACGTCGCCTTCACGTGTGAGAAAAACGGGAAGGGCATGGACGAGATCATGTGCTGTCTTCCGACTCTTTCCCCTCTCTCGGCGGAGGAGGACGCGCCTTCCCGGAACGAGGAGTTCTCCCAGTCGTCCGGAATGGGGAATGTGGGCGCGCACGCGCCTCTGACCGAGAAGGGCCTCACCAGAGAAGCGGGTCAACCGGCGGATGAATCGCCCATCACGAACTTCTCCGACGAGGCGCATGGCCGCGCATCCCTTCGAGAGTCAATCTCCACCGACGCTGCGGGCGCGCTACGACCGAGCTTTTCGGGCTGTCTTGCGGGAGGGTTGGCGCGGGGCCTGCCCCTGCTTCCGATGGATGAGGGCCCGCAATAGATCAGTCTTCGTAATGATGCCGACGAGGATTTCTCCCTTGACGACCGGCAGGCCCCCGATCCGGTATTTCAAGAGGAGGTGGGCGGCCTCTTCGACCGGCGCCTCGCGATGGATGGTCACGACAGCGCGGGCCATGACCTCCCAGATGCGGACCTTTTCGGCCAGGTACGGGATCTCGTGCACCTCGAGGCTCGCCGCCCGGGAGGGAAGCGCGTGCCGGAGGTCCCGGTCGGTGACGATCCCGACCAATCGACCCTGTTCCACGACCGGCAAGTGCCGGATCCGGTGCTCGCGAATGATGCGCCAGGCGGTCCGGAGGGTCTCCTGCGGCGAGATGGTCACCGGTCTCCGCCGCATCCAGTCTTCAACGCGCATCCGCGTCTCCGTATGAAGCCCTCTCCCGTAGGTCCAAAAGTCCAAGCCGCGCATGTCACCGAACAGCGCTTCGGTCACGCCAGGCGTAGGATACCCCGCTCTCCTCCGAGACACAAGGCCCATTTGCATGCGAGTTTCATGGGGTGTTCGAACACCAGCGGCCCCGGACCACCTGCGAGGGAGGCCAGCCTGAGGTGGAGCCTGAGAGATGTCCGCGGAGCTCAGATGGTGGGACGGCGCAAGAGTCGGAGGCCGTTCAAGACGACGAGCAGGGTGCTCCCCTCGTGACCCACGACGCCGACGGGGAGCGTCATCCACCCGATCAAAGTCGAGGTCACCAGTCCCAGGATCACCAACCCCGCGAACCCGAGATTCTGCAGGACCACCCGCCGGCAGCGGCGGCTCAGCTCCAGGGCCCGCGGCAGCTTCGTCAGATCGTCAGCCATCAGGACAACATCCGCGGTCTCGAGCGCCACATCGGTCGCCGCCCCGCCCATGGTCACTCCGACGGTCGCCGCGGCCAGGGCCGGCGCATCATTGACGCCGTCTCCGACCATCGCGACGGGACCGCGGGTGGCGACGAGTTCACGCACCGCCGCCACCTTCTCCTCCGGCAAGAGCCCCGCGCGCCACTCGGAAATCCCGATCTCCGCCGCGACCGCATTGGCGACACGCGCGTTGTCCCCGGTCAGCATCACCAGATGGGTGATCCCCTGGCGCCGGAGCTCCTCCACGACCCGGCGGGCTGCCGGCCGGACCGTATCGGCGACCGCGATCAACCCGAGCGGGCGCTCGGCGCCGACCACGACGACGGTTTTCCCCTGAGACTCGAGCGCCTGGATCCGCGATAGCACCACGCCGTCGAACCCCACGCCGGTCTCGCGCATCAACCCCTGATTCCCCACCCAGACGCGCCGCCCCTGCACCACCCCGCAGATCCCGCGCCCCGGGAAGGTCTCGATCTCTTCGGCCGGAACCACGGGCAACCCGCGCTCGCCCGCTGCCTCGACCACCGCCTTGCCCAGATGATGTTCCGAGCGGACCTCGACGGCAGCCGCCAGACCAAGCACCGCAGCGCCGTCCTCCTGGTCCAGCGCAAGGACATCGGTCACGCGTGGCTTGCCCTCGGTCAGGGTCCCCGTCTTGTCGAGCGCCACGACCCGGACCGCTGCCGCCTGTTCGAGGGTGACCCCTCCCTTGAAAAGGATCCCGTCGCGGGCGCCGCCGGCAATGGCGGAAAGGACGGCCGCCGGGATAGAGATCACGAGGGCGCAGGGCGAGGCGACTACCAAGAGCGTCATCGCCCGATAGAAGGTCAGCACGAAGGGCCATCCGAGGAAGAGCGGCGGGATCAGGATGAACAGGGACGCACCCCCCAGAACCACCGCCGTGTAGTAGCGGCCGATCCACTCGGTCAGGTGCTGCGCCTCGGCCTTCTGACTCTGAGCCTCTTCCACGAGGCGGATCACGCGGGCGAGGGTGCTTTCGGAGGCCGGACGGCTCATCCGGATCTCGAGCACTCCTTGCTGATTGAGGGAGCCGGCGTACACCCCATCGCCCGGCCCCTTCCCCACCGGAATCGACTCGCCCGTGATGGGAGACTCATCGACCCCCGACCGCCCTGCCAGCACCTCCCCGTCGATCGGGATGCGCTCCGTGGGCCCGACGATCACGACCTCACCCACCCGGAGCTCCGCGACCGGCACGCGGACCTCCTCACCGTTGCGGCGGACCCGGGCGTCCTCAGGACTGAGCGTCATCAGTTGAGTGATGGCCCGCCGTGTCCGGGCCATCGCGAACGACTCTAACGTGTTCGAGAGCGAGAAGAGGAACATCAGCACCGCCCCCTCCTGCCAGTAATCGATCGTGGCGGCGCCGACGGCTGCCGTCACCATGAGGAGGTTGACGTCAACGGTCCTTTCGCGCAGGGCGGCAATGGCGTTCCTGGTGCTGTAGTACCCACCGGACAGATATGCGAGGACGAAAAAGGCGAGTGGGGCGACCCGGGGAACCCCGGAGACGAGCTCGAGGAGTGCGCCTGCCGCCAGCGCGAGCAAGCAGACGGCGGTGAGGACCGCCATCCGGCGCCGTTGCGACGCCCCAGCGTCCTCGGGGGAAGGCCGCAGCGCAAAGCCGGGCTCCGCCACCCGCCGCTCGAGTACACCCTCAGGCTGCGGGCAACATGAAATCTTCACTCGCTGCGTCATCGCTCAGTTCCGTTCATCGCTGGGAGGCACTGGCCGGCGTCGGCCAGCGCTTCCTGTGTATGGTTGTCGCCCATTGAAACGACGCGCGCAAGGCCCTTGTCTGCACCCCGACTGCTTGCGTCGCCGGTCCCCATACCATAGCATGATTCGGGCCGGATCGCTCCTCCCCATGCAAGATCAAGACCGCCTCCCCTCCACGGATTCGGTTGACCCCGGATGGCCTCGGGGCATATAGTACGATGCGGGTTTGTGTCACCCCCTGAGGAGGGAGACGGCAAAATGACTGAGATACAGGTGCATGGGTTTCTCTATTTCCGGGTTCCCCAAGGGCTGCGCACGCCCGAGATGAGGGAGCAGGTCCGGCGTGCGACGGAAGAAGCCCAGAAATTCCCAGGGGTCGTGGCGCTGTACCCCTACAGCCTTGTGGGGCTCCGCGCCTCGGCGGACCTGGGATTCTGGCTGGCGACGGATGAGATCGAGGCCTATCAATGGGTGGGCGGCCGCTTTCTCCGGACGAACCTGGAACTGACGGCGAGCCTCTGGGGCTACGTGCGCCCCTCGCAGTACACCGGCCAGAGCGGCATCAGCGTCCAGGTGCCAGGAGAACGGAAACGCTATCTGGTGGTCTACCCGTTCATCAAGACCCATGACTGGTACCAGCTTTCTGCCGATGACCGGCGGGCCATGATGAAGGACCACGCTCGGGTGGGGCACGCCTTCACAGAGATCGACCAGGTGCTGGTCTACTCTACCGGGATTGCTGACTGGGAGTTCGTGGTGGGATACGAAACGGATGACCTGAAGCGCTTTTCCGAGCTGGTCACCGCCCTCCGGAGCACGGCGGGTCGACTGTACACCCGCCGCGACACCCCGATCTTCACCGGGCGGCATGGGCCGCTCCAGGACGTGCTCCATGAGGTCTTCGGCGAGGAAGACCCCCAGTGAAGAACCCCATACCCACTGATCCCGTGCGCGGCGATGTCCCGGGACCCCACGCTGCTTCGTGAGGTCTGTTTCTCCCTTCTCGAGGAGAACCGGATCATGACCCTCGCGACCTGGGGAGCAGACGGTCCCTGGGCCACGCCCGTCATTTACGCCCGGGAACCCACCGCCTCGGGGGTTTCCCTCTATTTTATGTCCCGCCTCTCCACCCGCCACGTGCAGAATCTGTCGGCGCGACCCCGAGTGGCTGCGGCCATCCATCCCAACGACACGCGACCCCTTCGGGGTCTCCAGATGGAGGGAACGGTGGCGCTCTTGCGGGAGACAGAGGCGCTCCGGGCCATCCGGATCTACCTCCGTCGGTTCCCCCGGGCCCGGAGACGTTTCTCTATTCGGGCCGTGGTCCAGGAAAGTCTCGATCTCCGGTGCTTTCGGTTCCTGGCGGAGCGCATTTTTGTCCTTTCCGAGGAACACTTCGGATGGGGAAATCGGGTCCTCCTCGAACTCGTCCCCCATCCCGAGACGTAGGGCCGCCAGCCGTGCACGCGAGACCCCAACCTATCGGAGCGAGCCATGATCTATCCCAGCATGCTGTTTCTGCACTTGCTTTCGGCTGTCGCGTGGATCGGGGGAAACATCCTCTTCTTCGCCGTGGCCCCGCGGCTCCGGACGACCCCCCCCGCCATGCGCGAGCTCGGCAGAACGTTCCGGGTCCTCTCCTGGATCGCCTTTGCCCTACTGCTCACGACGGGGGCGTATTTAGTGCAACGCGGATGGGACTGGCGTGGGTGGCCCCTGTCACTGAAGCTCACGCTCGTGGGCATCGCCCTTGTGCTCAAGGTCCTCCACGACTTCTGGATTGCGCCCACCGCCGCTCGGCGAAAGGGGGGTTTCTTCACCGCCGCGCTCCAGATCGGGCGGACGAATCTAATCCTGGGCATCGTGATCCTGTACCTGTCGGTCCGGATGCGAGGGTGATGCGACGTGGTGGGAAAAATGCGTGAACGGATTCTCAACGCAGCCCGCCGAAAGCCTGTAGACACGACGCCCATCTGGATCATGCGTCAGGCGGGCCGGTACCTCCCGGAGTACCGGCAGCTGCGAGAAAGACACTCGATGGAGGAGATCTGCCGGGCACCGGAACTCACGGTCGAGGCCACGCTCCAGCCGCTCCGCCGCTTCGATCTCGATGCAGCGATCCTGTTCTCGGATCTCCTGGTCCCCCTCTGGGGGATGGGGGTGTCCTTTGATCTGGTCGAGGGGAGAGGCCCCGTGTTGCAGAAGGCCCTCACGCCCGCGGAGCTGGCCGTGCTGCCACCCCTGGATCTCGGCGGGGTGGAGTTCACCTTTCATGCCATCCGCCTCCTCCGCCGCGAGCTGGATCGTCCGCTCATCGGCTTTACCGGCGGACCCTTCACCTTTGCCTCCTACCTGATCGAGGGCAAGCCCTCTCGCGACTATCCCCGGACGCGGGCCTTTCTCCACACATATCCTCGGGAGTGGGAGGGCCTGATGAAACGACTCGCCGATAATCTCGCCCTGTACCTCAAGGGGCAGATCGAGGCGGGGGTCCAGATGGTCCAGATCTTTGATTCCTGGGTGGGTGTCCTTTCGCCGCAGGACTTCCGCGAACGGGTCAAACCCTACCTCAACGCGCAGCTCGAGCAGGTCGGCAATGGGGTGCCTCGGATCTACTTCAGCACGGCAAGCGCTCACCTCTTCCCCGAGTTCGTCACCCTGCCTGTGGAGGTGATGGGGGTGGACTGGCGGGTCTCCCTGACTCAGGCGAAGGGAATCTTCGACAACACCTACGCCCTCCAGGGGAACCTCGACCCTACCCTGCTCCTCGGCCATGAAGAGGACCTGTTGGCGAAGGCCTCGACGATCGTGGGGGAAGGGCGGATGCTCGTCGGCCACATTTTCAACCTCGGCCATGGCATCCTTCCCGCCACCCCGCCAGAGCGGGTTGCGCGCCTGGTGGATTGGGTCCACGCCCAAGGAGCCAGAGGATGATCGGGGTGCTGCTCATGGCCTACGGGACGCCGAGGAGCCTGGACGAGGTGGAGGCGTACTTCACCCATATCCGCCGGGGACGGAAGCCAACCGAGGAAGAGGTCGAGGAGCTCACCGAACGCTACCAGGCCATCGGGGGGGTGTCGCCGCTCTATCAGATCACCGAGTCTCAGGCCAAGGCGCTTCAGGAGGCCCTCGATCGGAGGGCGCCGGGGCGCTTCCAGGTCTATCTCGCCATGAAACACTCCCCGCCCTTCATCGCCGAGGTAGTGGCGGAGATGCTCCGCGATGGTGTTCGTGAGATGGTGGCCCTGGTCCTGGCTCCCCATGAGTCAAAAATGATCATCGACGATTACCTGCGGTACGCGCGAGAGGTCCTCGAGGCGCACCCGGAGGTGAAGGCGCACGTCATCCGGAGCTGGCACCTGAATCCTCTCTATCTCTCGGCTCTCGCGAGGAGAATTGAGCGAGAGCTGGCCGCTTTCCCCGCGCCGGGGGCCGACCAGACCGTGGTGCTCTTTACGGCCCACAGCCTCCCCGAGGGGATTCTCGCCAGGCAAGATCCCTATCCCACGCGTCTCGAGGAGACGGCCCGAGCCCTGGCCGAGCGCCTGGCCCTCTCCCACTGGCGCCGAGCCTACCAGAGCGCCGGGAAGACCCCGTTTCCCTGGCTGGGGCCGGATCTCCTCGATGTGCTCGAGGACCTCAAAGGGGAAGGGCGTTCGCAGGTGCTGGTGGTTCCCATCGGCTTCGTGGCCGATCACCTGGAAATCCTCTACGATATCGACCTGGAGGCCCAGGCCAAAGCCCGGGAGCTCGGCCTCACGCTCCGCCGGACCGAGTCGCTGAACTTGGATCCCGAGTTTCTCGAGGGACTGGCCGAGGAGGTGTTGCAGGCGACCGCCGCCGCATCTCGCGGCGAAAAGAACGTCGGATTCTGAAAGCATGTTGACGGGGAAGCTCCGGCCCTGCATGCGTCCATCTTCGTGAACGGGTCCCCCGGGGGAGAAGGGGTCAGAGGGCCATCGGATGATCGAGGAACTGGGGATCGAGGTATAGTGGCCGGGCGCATTAGAGGCGCCAAGAGAAGGAGGAGGGCGATGCCGATATATGTCAGCCTGCTCAATTGGACCGATCAGGGGATCCGAAAGGTCAAGGAGACGACCAAGCGGGCCGAGGCGTTCCAGGCGCTCGCGCAGAAGACGCGGGTGAAGGTCCGAGAGATCCATTGGACCATGGGGCGGTACGACGTGGTGGTGATCATGGAGGCCCCGGACGACCACACCATCAGCCGCCTCATGTTGGCCCTGGGCACCTTGGGGAACGTCAAGACCGAGACCCTGAGGGCCTATTCCGCCAAAGAGATGGCGGAAATCCTCAAGGGGATCCCATAGCCAGAGCGGCGAGGCAGAGTCAGGCTGCGCCTCAACCAGTGGCACGATAAGGCGGGAAGCTTGCTGCTTTGGCCGGTCTCAGCCCGGAGACGGCCGTGCGGCTCCTGAGTCAATTCCGTCAGGAAGGGCTCCTCGAAGTGCACGGGCGGCGCCTCATCCTCAAGTCCCCGGAGCGACTCCGGGCCCTTCTCTGAGGCCTGATCTGCCGCACCCCACCAAACCAGACGCAGATCCTACAGGCGTTGCCCTGTTCGCGGGCCCAGTTCGGTCCCGCATACGGGGCAGCCCGTCCCCGGCATCGACATGATCAGGATCAGCTTTCTCGCTGACCCTCGTCATTGAAACGATATGAAACGTGTGGTCTTGTCTGCGGGGGGCAGTCGGATTCTCGGACCTGATCCGGGCCGGTTGTTACACGTGAACCCCGAAAACGCCGGAGATCTCCGAATGCTGAGTTGGCTTCCCGAGAATGTCTCTACTTACGGTGGAGATATCGACTCCATTCTGTATCTGATCTATTACATCACCGGGGCCTGGTTTTTCCTTACGCTTGGAACCATTGTCCTGTTCCTCTTCCTGTATCGCCGCCGCGAAGGCCGCCCGGCCACCTACGTCCATGGAAACACCTTAGACCAGAGCGCCTGGATTCTCGTTCCAGTGGTGATCGTTTTGGGACTGGATCTCTGGATCGACTTTCGTGGGGCGGAGGTCTGGGAGGCGGTCAAGGGCCACATGCCCCCTGCTGATGTCCGGGTCCAATTGACCGCCAAGCAGTTCAATTGGGAGATCCTCTATCCTGGGCCGGACGGGCAGTTCGGGACGGCGGATGATTTGCAATTGGACAACGAGTTACACGTCCCCGTCGGTAAGGTCGCGCGCGTGACCCTGAAATCGAAGGATGTGATCCACAGCTTCTTTCTCCCCAACCTGCGCCTGAAGCAGGATGTCGTACCGGGCCGAGAGATCGAGGCCTGGTTTGAAGCCACCAAGCCCGGGGTGTACGAAATTCCTTGCGCTGAGCTGTGCGGATTCGGGCACTCAGGCATGGTGGGGCACCTCACCGTCCACTCCGCCGACGACTACGAGGCATGGCTGAAGCGCACCTGGCCCTCCCCGCAGAGCAGCAGCGCTCGGCTGTCAGCGATCAGCGGTGAGCCGGAGGATAGAAGGCCATGAGCGAGTCCATAAAGCCCCATGCCCATGACGAGGCGCTGGGCCTCTGGCGCACGTATGTCTTCTCCACAGATCATAAGACGATCGCCAAGCAGTACCTCGCCATCGGGCTCTTCTGGGCCCTCGTGGGGGGGCTGCTGGCCTATGTGATGCGGTGGCAACTGGCGTATCCTGACACGGCGGTGCCGGGGTTCGGCTGGGTACCCGAGCCCTCCATGGTCGGGGGCATCGTGCCCCCCGAGTTTTACAACATGGTGGTGACGATGCATGGCACGATCATGGTCTTCTTCGTCGCCATGCCCATTCTCTTGGGAGCGTTCGGCAACTTTCTCATCCCCCTCATGATCGGGGCGCAGGACATGGCCTTCCCCCGGCTCAACATGGT
>Ga0209618_1000023_pt1 | contig 28228 bp, 24 predicted proteins | sample Rifsed13ft3_FD_184007 | JGI IMG/M metagenome (GOLD analysis project Ga0209618, IMG submission 184007) | Soil microbial communities from Rifle, Colorado, USA - sediment 13ft 3 (SPAdes) (version 2) | ecosystem: Environmental > Terrestrial > Deep subsurface > Rock core/Sediment | place: Rifle... | reverse complement strand
GGAATCACCCTCGAATCTACTAGGATTGAAATACCAAGAGGAAAAGAAAACCTTGCTTGGAGAGCGGCAGAGGTTTTTCTTAAAGAATGTGGAATTAGTTTAAAAATTAGAATCTTTATAAAGAAAAGGATTCCTGTGGGTGCCGGGCTTGGTGGTGGTAGCGGAAACGCCGCGGCGGTTCTTGTAGGAATTAATAGAATTACAAACAAATTCAGTGAAGATGACCTCATTAGATTTTCATCCAAAATTGGTGCTGATGTTCCACTCTTTATCCATTGCAGGAGTTCCATCATTGAAGGTATTGGAGATAAGGTAACTCTCATAAGTAGCTTTCCACTCTTTTATTACGTTCTTCTAAACCCAGGATTTGAAGTCTCGACTAAGAGAATCTATGAACTATGGGATGAGGCATTTAAGGAAGAGGGATTAATAAGAGACGGTATAGAACATAAAATTTCCCTTTTTAGGAGGGGTGAGTTCCCACTTATAAATGATCTAGAGAAGTTGGCAATAGCTATTTATCCAGAAATAAAAAACCTTAGAGAGAAATTAATAAGCATGGATGTAGAAGCAGTATCAATGACAGGAAGCGGCCCGACTGTTTTTGGAGTTTTTAATGATGAGAAAAAGGCAAAAATGATTTACGACTATTTCAGAGATAGCACCAAATTCAAGGTCTTTTTCGCCCAGGGCATTTCAGGATGGCATAGATTATAAATGCTGTATTTACTTTATTTGCCTTGTTAGGGAATGCTTGGTAAGATTTTAATCAACTATTTTAATATAGCGTCTATTCATTTTTAGTTTTTATAAAAATCTCGGAAATCATAATTGATGGGGCGTCGTCTAATGGCAGGACTCGGGCCTTTGGAGCCCGCTATGGTGGTTCGAGTCCACCCGCCCCAGCCAGCATAGATGATGAATTCATTCTATTCATATAAAAATTTATTGTTTCAAAGAAGGCTTTCCATGGATACCCCCCCTTTTTGCGCTCCCTCAGACTACTCATGCTTTCCTTGCTTTTAATGTTCCGGTCAAGGCGAGTCTTCCGTGAGTTGGGTAGTGGTAAGCTGAGTTGTACTTCTTTTTATTCTCGGTTGTACTGTTAAGCCCATTGTAGCAATCAAGACAAACTAAATTCCCATCGAGGTGGGTATCACGGAATTCTCCTTTAGCAATTGGCTTCATACAAAAGCGGCATGTTCCTACCTTTTTATGTTTCATTCAACCTCTCTGATTCAGTTGTTTCTGTTAGCATAAATCATAAAACCCTCTTCATTTATTCGAGAAAGCTTTTAAGCAGTATTCCTATCTCCGATTCTTCTATTTTTTCAAGCGCACGCCGTTCAATCTGCCTGATTCTCTCTCTAGTTAAGTTAAATTGCTTTCCAACTTGATCGAGCGTATGTTCGGCTTCATAGCCGATACCAAATCTCATCCTGACTATCTGTTCCTCTCTTGGATTAAGCGTTGATAAGGCTTCTTTAATCCTCACTGAAAGATTGGTCTTTGCTACAACTGAATCCGCGATAAAGGAATGTTCGTCGGGTATAAATTCTTTGAGGGTGGTTTCCGCATCACTAATGATAGGGGCGTCAAGTGAGGCTGCATACTTCGTAGATTCTAAAACTCGCTTTACCGATTTTAAAGATATTCCCGATTTCTTAGATATCTCCTCAGGAAGAGGTTTCCTCTCATTCTCGTTGGATAGCATGGAACTCGCTTTGTGAACCTTGGTTGCCTGCTCAAGTACATAAACTGGCACCTTTATACTTCCAGTCTGCTCGAGTATAGCCCTCGACATTCCTTGGTTTATCCACCAGGAGGCGTATGTAGAAAATTTGAATCCACGTGTATGGTCAAACCTGTCAACAGCCTTCATAAGACCAATATTCCCCTCCTGAATTAGATCGGTAAGAGGGAGTCCACGTCCCAAGTATCTTTTCGTAAAGATTAAAACCAGTCTGAGATTTGCTTTTATAAACCTTGCTTTGAGGGCTTTTACCGTCTTTGAATATAATTCTAAAAGGGTAATAAGCCTCTTTGCTACTTTCGTTTTGCTTCCTCCATTCAAGATCACCTTAAGGTTTTCTCGTGTTAATTCTTTATAACGTTCTTCTAGGTTTGTACCAAGAAGCTTCTCTAAAGTAGCTTTTATCACTCTTACTCTTGCCTCACAGCTTTTAATCTTCGCTGCAGTCTCAATTTCCTTTTTAGGGGTGAAAAGACGTTCTTGTCCCACCTCTTTGATGTATGATTGTAGGAGTCTAATATCCTCGTTTGGAGCTGTTTCTTTCCTGTTTTTCTTTAGAGAGCCATTCTTTTGAGTCTCAATTTGAATCTCAATTTCTGGATCGGCTATATCCAAGAGCGATACGTTCCCAAACTCAATTGGATTAATAATCTCATCCCGTCCGTAATTTTCCTCGAATTCACCAATTGGCCACTTCTCAAACGCACTACTAAGTGCTGTATCTTTTGCCATTATCTTATTTAGTCCTTATCAGCATTAAATTTTTGAATCACCCATAATTCCATAATACGTTTAGAATGCCTATAGCACTGTTTCAGCTCATTGATATAAAGTTGATGATCGTTCTGCCATCTGATAAATGTCTCTCATACGGTCTTAAGCTTTGTCTTCACCACAGACGAATTAAAATCCCAGATGAAAACCTTCCCAACAGGGCAAGAGAACCTCTTATGTTTTCCCACCTCCTTCTAGATACATCGAGGGCCTTGCCTATCATTTCGCCCTTCCCATATTATTTCTTAGTTCTATGCAATTATTTTTCTAGAAAGGTGTTGGAAAATAATTCCAAGAAGCAAGAAGAAAGCGTAAATGCTCCTCTTCTATGAGGAGCATTTACGCTTTTACACGCACATTTACAGCACGAGGTCCTTTGGTTCGAGAGTCCTTTGGATTTTTTTCAACATCAAACTCTACGAGCTGACCCTCCATTAAGGATTCAAAATCTGGACCTTGAACAGCTGTCCGATGGAAGAATATTTCTCTTCCATCCTCAGCTCGAATAAATCCGAATCCTCTATCCTTTATTAATTTTTTAATCGTTCCATTCATGGCTTTGCCTCTTTGTAGCAGTCATACTAGACGACTCCTGTTTACACACATTTTATCTATCATTGTTTTTTTACTACACCCTGCTTATTTCTCAAAAGCTTTGTCTGATCTATCCAGACCCTTCTTTCAATTAAAAATAGCTAAATCTGCTACCCCTCTTAACCTCACACCATTTACTATATTGTTAAACTCTACTAGATTATTGTTATATTATCAAGTTTTTTCTTTTATATCTAAAACTGTTTTACGCCGTCAAGACGCTCCTCATGAAATAGGACTCTTTAATAAACGTTCTCAGGCAAGTATTAAATGGGATAACAACACTATATACAAGGGATTTTTTTACCCTTGACATATTTTAAATATCGTCTATATTCGATACGCAAAGGAATTTTCCACAAATACTTTTACTGATTTAGTAAAAGTAATTAAACATAATTATTAGGAGTATTATGGTTTGGACATAAAGCGGGAAGATAAGAAAGGGTCTATAAGCTTCCCCTGACTAGTTATTGTCTATATCCCTTTATATTTGCATGGGTTTTAATTTATCTGCTTTTCAACATATGAGGGGTTAATATGGAATCAGATATTCTCAACGACGTTAATCCATTCCAGAGAGAAGCTGTTACACACCCTGAGGGTCCGGTGCTTGCTCTTGCTGGTGCTGGCTCAGGCAAAACCAGAATAATAACTTATAGAATCGCTTATCTTATTAAGGAAAAGGGTGTATCGCCTACTAATATTCTAGCTGTTACATTCACTAACAAAGCAGCGAACGAGATGAAAGAGAGGGTGCATCGCCTCGTAGCTAAAGATGCGCATGAATTATGGATAGGTACTTTTCATTCGGTTTGCTTAAGAATTCTGAAGAAGGAAATAGATAAACTCGATGGTTTTAGAAGGGATTTTATAATATACGATGAAGTAGATCAGATAAAACTTATAAGAGAATGCATGAATAAGCTAGGATTTAGCGAGCGGATATCTGATCCAAGATCAGTGCGCTCTCAGATAGACTGCGCTAAAAACAAAGGACAAAGCCCCTGGGACTTTGGCGCTAGTATCTATGATGAGAGGATTTCCAGGGTTTATCATATTTATGAACAAGAGCTTAGACGTGCGAACGCACTTGATTTTGGAGATCTGCTTGATTTTACCGCCACTTTATTTGAGAAAAGACCTGATGTGCTTGATAAATACCAGAACCAGTTCCATCACATCCTTGTTGATGAGTATCAGGACACAAATCATATTCAGTACAAGATTGTAAAATTGCTCTCAGAAAAACATAGAAACGTGTTTGTTGTTGGCGATGACAATCAATCCATCTATGGATGGCGCGGGGCTGATATAACAAACATTCTTAACTTTGAAAGTGATTTTCCCGATGCAAAGGTTGTAAAGCTTGAACAAAACTATAGATCAACTAAAAACATACTGAGGGCGGCAAATGCAGTAATATTAAGAAACAGATATAGGCGTGATAAAAGGCTATGGACCGAAAATACAGAAGGTTCCGCGGTTGTTTATTATGAGGCTCACGATGAGAGGGATGAAGCAAGATACGTCGCCTCACAGATTGAATATGAAAGAACCACTAATGGACGCTTATACGGTGATTTTGCCGTATTTTATAGAACAAACAACCAATCACGTGTGATAGAAGAGGAGTTTGTGCATCAAGGAATTCCTTACAACATAGTAGGTGGGGTTGGTTTTTACGAGCGGGCTGAAATCAAAGATATCATGGCGTATCTAAGGGTTATAGCAAATCCATTAGATGAAATTAGCCTGAGACGTATTATCAACGTTCCATCTAGAGGAATAGGGAAGGGAACTATAGGGACGTTGGAGAAGATAGCTCAAGAAAGGGATATTTCATTATTTGATGCTACCGAGCTTGCTATAAAGAATGAGCTACTTTCTAAGAAGGCGCTAGCCAGTCTCGAGAAATTTTATAACCTAATTAATGAGCTTATTAAGCTTTCGCAAAGGCTCTCGATTGGAAGGCTTCTCGATAAGATCCTTGAGAAGACAAATTACCTCGAGTTGCTTGAACATGATGAGGAAAGACGAGATAACCTTGGGGAGATTTTAACACTTGCGGCAGAATTCAAGAAAGAAGAAGCAAATAACAGCATTCACGATTTTCTTGACTGGATTACGCTTTCAAGCGATGTGGACAGATTTAATGAAAAGGCCGATAAGGTTACTCTTATGACACTACATTGTGCTAAGGGGCTTGAGTTCTCTATAGTTTTTATTGTTGGGATGGAGGAGAGTCTATTTCCTCACATTAAATCCCTTGGAAATGGAAGGCTAATAGAAGAAGAAAGAAGGCTCTGCTATGTGGGCATCACTAGGTCAAAGGAGAAGATCTATCTCACAAGCACATCTAAAAGAAGACTTTTCGGGGTGGAGCACAGATCGATTCCTTCACGGTTTGTTATTGAGATCCCGAGGAAGCTTCTTCAATGGGAAAGCTATCAAACTAATTTCGGAGAAGTGACATTTAAGAAACATGACAACGATCAAATACGAGTTGACGGAAACGGATTTCCTAAGAATGGCGATGGATATGTAATTGGGGAAAACGTAATACATCCTTCATTCGGACAGGGTGTGGTAAAGAGGGTGGAGGGGTTAGGTGACGAAGCGAAGGTGGTTATCTCTTTCCATGATCATGGGGAGAAAAAGATTATGGCAAGCTTCCTAGGGCTTAAAAAGATTTAACCCTCTGAATCTCAAGTGGCATATTAATATTTTGTGGGTCCAGCCTATATTTTGGTTAGAAATGTTTGTCATAAATCAGACTATAATAATTATAACTCCCCTTTATTATTTACTACTCTTCTGATCAAATAAAAGTGGATTATTCCCCTTTCAAAACCACGGAAGTATCAGTTGATTTACTTAAGCAATTAATTCCTCTTCCGGTTTGCCGCCAATATTAGTGATAATTGCTCGAGGATCTCATTTCGCAGCAGCGTAATTTTTGGCTACCTGTTCCCAGTTAACTACATTCCACCATGCCCCAATATAGTCTGCACGGCGGTTTTGATATTTAAGATAGTAGGCGTGCTCCCAAACGTCCAAACCAAGAATAGGCTTAAGACCATCGGAAATAGGGTTATCTTGATTTGGGGTTGAATTTACGACTAGTTTACCGCTTTTATCAACACAAAGCCAGGCCCACCCGCTTCCAAAGCGACCGGCGGCGGATTTGGAAAACTGATCTTTAAAACTGGCGAAATCCCCAAACGCGGATTTAATAGTAGCTACCAGATCACCCTTAGGTTCCCCTCCGCCATGGGAACTCATCATGGGCCAAAACATACTATGGTTAAGATGACCTCCACCATTGTTACGTACAGCGGTGCGAATGTCTTCGGGTATGGCGTTTAAATCTTTAATCAATTCCTCAACACTCTTGGTTTGCAGATTGTGATGCTTTTCTAGAGCCGCATTCAGGTTATTTACATAAGTCTGATGGTGTTTCGTGTGATGGATCTCCATTGTACGTGCGTCAATATGCGGTTCTAATGCGTCATAGCTATAAGGTAATTTTGTTAATTCGTATGGCATATTTTATCCCTCCTTTCAGAGTTTTATTTTTGAGCAATTATGTAACGTAAACTGCACACACCATTTAGAGATTGTAAATAAAAAATTTTTAGACAAATAGATATGCTTTAGTAATAAAACTAGTGTAACTTTTTAATTAATATGTGTCAAAAGAAATAGCCAGATTCTAATTTGTTGTTTTTGACAAACTAGCATTAGGTAATTAGACTCATTTTAGAATTTAAAGTGAGCCGAATCCGCTGATATATAAATACACCATTCATGTTTCTATTCCTGATTAAGTAGGTAATTAAGGATGAAAGAAGAATTCATCATAGAGATAAAAGATGTTCATAAGTCATTTAGCTCAAAGGAGGTGCATACAGGTGTTACACTCCCGATTAGAAGGGGAGAAACTATAACTGTACTGGGTGGCAGTGGCACCGGGAAAAGCGTTCTTCTTAAAGAGGTAACGGGTCTTATAAAACCAGATAGAGGTAAAGTTATTATAGAAGGTGAGGACATAGTTCCAATGGATGAAGGAGATCTTATTCATGTAAGAAAAAAGATCGGTATGCTTTTCCAGGGAGCAGCTCTCTTTGATTCACTGACCGTAGCTGAAAACATTGCTTATCCTCTAAGGGAGCATTCAAAACACACTGAAAATGAGATAAAGGAGATTGTGGCAAAAAACCTTGAGCTTGTAGGGTTACCAGGGATAGAGGATAAGCTGCCTTCAGACCTAAGCGGTGGTATGAAAAAGCGTGTTGGTCTTGCAAGGGCGATGGCCTCGGAGCCCAAGATTCTTCTCTATGATGAACCAACAACAGGACTTGATCCGCCAAATATTAGTAGAATTAATAATTTAATAAGGGATATGCAGCAAAAATTTGGTATAACTGGTGTTGTTATCACTCATGATGTTGCAAGCGCATTTGAGATTTCAGATAGAATTGCTTTTCTCTTCAAGGGCAAAATCATATTTGAAGGAACAGTGGAAGAAGCTAAAAATACCAATATAGAGGTACTAAGCGATTTTATACATGGAAAACTCGAAGACGATTAGGCTTTCTACAATTTAAAGTCTCCTAAATCTTTAAAAGTTCTCTTCTAACTCTACGCCTTCAACCTTTATTATTTTCCAGCCTGTTAATTTAGATTTTCTTAGGGTTACAATAAGATTTTGAGGAACGTCTCCACTTCCTAAGATGGGGGTAGGGATGCTAGACCTTATACCTGAGACAGATATGTCAAAATTTGCAACTGCCTGTTTCTCTCCTTCCTCAGTGTCATCTATTGATACTGTCAAATCGGAATATTTACCGTCAAAGCCATCAAACTTATCAAAAAAGGTTTTTGCAATGTTTTTTACCACTGGATACGTTGCACCGTAGTCGTCTCTGTAGTTTATTGAGAAATGCTCCATTACCCCATCCAAGTTCTTTTCCTTTCCAGCCTGTATAACTCCATCTAAAATCACTTCTATTTCTCGACTGTCATCACCCGATGGAAGAAAGATATATATTAAAACTACTACTGCTATTATTATTAGAATTAGATACTTTTTCATGCTTAAAGCTTAATTTATAAGATTAACCTTTTTATCTAAAAATGTTTTAACCTGTAAATGCTTTCCATCTGTAAGAACTGTCACCAAACCTAGCGTATCAGTTTGAAAAACACTTGAGTTATAGTATTTGTTTAATTTTCTTTCATTGTCTAATTTTAAAATATTTTCTAAGGCGGAATTTGTTACAATAATCTTGGGAGAAAGCATTCTGATAAAATCCAAGCTTCCTTTTTGCTTCATAAAGACTTCGGGAAAATAGATCACACTATTTTGGATTTTACCTCTGTTAAATTCGAAAAGTCTCGTTATAACATTTGCATCAGTTATACCTTCGCCAATAATTAAACCTACTTCTTTGAAGGTCAACCTCACCAAAATTGGATAGGGTAAAGATGAATCTTTTATGTTAAATTCCCCTTCGGGTTTAAGCAATTCGATCTCTACACCTTCTATATCAAGGGTTTCTATTTCTTCATCCAATATATTTTTCCAAACGATGCCTTTATCTCTAATTATCCCCCAAAGCTCACCATCAAGTTTTCTACCGTTCGTCCAGATACTTTCTACCTTAAATTTTTGCAGTATGTTTTTGACGCCTTCTAAATGATCTTTATCTAATGATGTCAAAATCAGATAGTTGATATTCGTTACACCTGACTTAAGAAGATAAGGGGTCACAACGCTTTGTTCAATAAAACCCCCCATGTTAACTTTTGAAAACCCGCCGTCGATTAGGATTGTTTTTTCTTTGGGAAGCCTTATAAATGTTATGTTTCTACTGCCGGCATCAAGGAAGTTTACTTCGAGAAAACCAAGGTTTGGATTTCTTAAACTGGTGAAAGCCCATGTGATAAGAAATCCCGAAATAAAAACCGGAAGAAGAAGTCTTAGTTTGTGATATTTCTTCCAAAAAAGAAGAGGAATTATCGAAGGTAGCAGCACTAACCAGCTTATGTAGCTTGGTGAAGGGACAGTAAGTGAAGAAAGGGGGAATTTTACTAATTCTTTTGTTCCTAAGATTAATAATTTAATAAGAAAAACGTCTCCATAAAGAAAGACCCTAGCAACAACTTCGGATACTAGAAAGGTAAGAAAGGTAATAAGCCCAAGAGGGACTATCAAAAATTCAACAAATGGAACAGCTACGAGGTTCGCGGGTATCGTTACAATTGAAACAGTTCCAAAGGTGTTTATGATGAAGGGTAAAGTAGCAAACGACGCGGCAACGGTGGTTTTTACACTTGTGAAAAGTTTGTCTTTAAATGTGTTTAACTTAAAGGGATAAAATTTATGCATTAGAAGTATTCCGAGAACTGAAGCGAATGAGAGCTGAAACGAGAGTTCAAATAGTGCCCAGGGATGCCATAACAGGATTATAAAAGCTGAGACTGCAAGTGTATTTAACTTATTTTCCTCTCTTCCTATAACTATTGAGACGAGATAAGCTATAGCCATTATTGAGGCTCGTACTACCGGAGTAGCAAATCCTGCGACAAACATATAAATAAAAACAGGAAGGATTGTTAGTGCGGCTGTAAGCCTTGGCACCTGGAACCTGAGAAGAAGGTATTCAGAGCGCTTGAGGATCCATTTTATTATCAGGTAAAAAACAAATGCAACTGCTGCCACATGAAGCCCTGAGATCGAAAGAAGATGGGCAATTCCAGCCTCAGAAAATTCATTTCTTAACTCTGGAGGTATCCCTCCTTGATCTCCAATCGTGATGGCATTAAGCACCTCGCTTTCGGGAAATGGAGATTTCTTTCTTACAAAATATGCAAATTTGACCCTGAGCTTATCTACTGCGTGAACGAAGGAATTTGAGCCCTTGCTTTTACCAAAAGAGATGACCCATTCCTTTCCTGGGACAAATCCTCTGGCATAGAGTCCCTGCCTTTCGTAATATCGTTTAATATCAAAACTACCCGGGTTTTGAAAACTTCTAATAGGTCGGAGTTTTGCCTCGATTACCCTTATCCTATCTCCGTATGCAAGTCCTGTGATCGTTTCCTCTGTAGTAATAATTACTTTTCCAGAAGAAGGCTTTTCTTTTCCTCCTATAACAATCCTATCAACATCAATAAATAATCTTGATCCTTTCTCTCTGCTTTCAGGGGATTTATAGAGTACACCCTCTATATCAAGTTCCTTCCCCGCAAAGTTCAAAACGTTATTTCCCTGAAGGTTTGGTCTTGCAGAAAATAGAAGACCAAGTGGAATGAAGATTAATAAACCAAATCGAGGTTTGAATAAATATAAAGCGCCAAAAATAGGGGAAAGGAAGGTAATCAGTATCCATTCGTTTCCAAAATACTCGCTAAGTATTATTCCTAAGATAAACCCTGAAAGCGGAGGAAGGATTTTATATTTCGAGAGAAAGGAATTCATTAATCAATGGTCTTAATAAGAACAACAGCATAGGCTGCTATTCCTTCACCCCTGCCTGTAAATCCCATACCGTCTGTTGTAGTTGCTTTAATACCTAGAGATTTCTCTGGAACTCCGATTACAGAAGCAAGCTTCTTTTTTATATGAGAAACATGCGCAGAAATCTTTGGTTTTTCACAGACGACAACAGTATCTATGTTTTCGACCATAAATCCTTTGGAATACGATAATGTTAAGACCTCCCTTAGTAGAACTAAACTCGATATCCCTTTATATCGGGAATCGGTATTAGGAAAATGACTCCCGATGTCTCTTTCTCCCATGGCTCCTAGTAAAGCATCACAGATAGCATGAGTTAAAACATCCGCATCTGAGTGGCCTTCTAGTCCCAGTTCAAAAGGGATCTCTACCCCTCCTATAATGAGTTTTTGTCCTTGTGAGAATTTATGGGCGTCAAACCCGATGCCTACACGGTGCATTGATTTTCCATTATGAATACACCTAACGATTTGAAATTCCAGAATAAGCTATTCTTAGCCGAAGATTGCACTTAGCCTTTGTTTTGTACATGAGAGAATAGTAAGTAGGTTGATTGTACGATTAATATCTTTCACTCTGTGTTATATTCTCTCCGTGGTCATATTGATCATTATCTAATAGTCTTGTTCCTTCCTTCAACACTAACTCTCCCAAGAGTAGGTCCTCCTTGGTAGTTATCTTTATGTTTGTCTGAGAGCCTGCAACAAGCGTGACACGTATGCCTATTCTCTCAACAAGCGAGGATTCATCAGTGCCTAGGAATCCGTCATTTTCGGTTTTTTCGTAAGCCGATTTTAGAACATTGTACTGAAAAGCCTGTGGTGTTTGAGCAAGCCATAGGGCGTCACGTAAAAGGGTCCCTTCAACGTGATTTTTAGTAGAAGATTTCTTTACTGTGTCCTTTACTGGTATAGCAGCGATTGCCCCTCCTGTATTTAAAGATTCTTTTATAACCTCATCAATCATCCTTGCTGTTACAAATGGGCGTACTCCGTCATGTACTACTACTACGTCAGTTTCACTTGAGACTGAATTAAATCCCATTTTTACTGATTGCTGTCTTTCCTTTCCACCCGGGATGATTTTTGTGATCTTTTTAAATTGAAACTTATCTTTGATTTCTCTTTGACAGTAGATGATTGAATCCTTTGGAACAACAAGGATGATTTCATTTATTAACTCGGATTCTTCAAATCTCTCGATTGAATATACAATAAGCGGCTTTCCAGAGAGCGGTTGAAACTGCTTCCTTAAACCTTCGCCGAATCTTTTTCCGAGTCCAGCGGCTGCTATTATTGCAGCTACTTTTAGATTAAGCATGAAGATCAGAGATTAAACTCTCTTCTTTAACCCTTGAGAAAATCATCCTCCCTGTAGGGGTCTGAAGAACACTAGTAATAGATACCTCGATTTCTCTTCCAACGTATTTCTTCGCATCATCAACTACAACCATAGTTCCATCTTCGAGATAACCTACACCTTGATTTTCTTCCTTACCTTCTTTAACAACACGTATATTCATCGTCTCACCTGGAAGCACTATGGGTTTAAGTGAGCTGGCGAGTTGATTGAGGTTAAGCACCCTTACACCGTGAAGCCCTGCGACTTTATTCAAATTGAAATCGTTCGTAATGATAATCCCTCTTAGATTCTTCGCGAGCTCAACGAGTTTTAAATCTGCCTCTCGCACCCTTGGAAAATCATGGCTTGTGATTTTGATTACAATGTTAGGTATCTCTTGCATGCGTTTGAGTACATCTAGCCCTCTTCTACCTCTTACACGTTTAATTGGGTCAGGAGAGTCTGCTATATATTGAAGCTCCTTAATAATGAACTTTGGTACAATCATGATCCCTTCGATAAATCCTGTATCAGCAACATCTGCTATTCTTCCGTCTATTATTACACTAGTATCCAGTATCTTTGGAGTCCTATAATTATTCTTGGCTGAGGTTTTTCTTGCTGTTTGATCTAATTCAAAGCCCTTTTTTACTCCAATTGTAATTCCAATATAAAAAAAGCAAAGAAAAATAATAGGTAGTACATATGGAGTAATGTTAGAAGGAATCCTTAAACTATCAAACACTATTTTAATCGCAAAGAAGGATAGTGACGCAACACAAATTCCTATACCTCCTCCAAGTATTGCTCTTGGGGTAAATTCATTCATCCTTGACTCAAGCCCCCATATAACTACAAAAGCAATAGCACCAAGGATACATCCTAGTGCAATTGCAATTATAAGGCTATAGAAAGGGTATGCAATCCAAAACCCCAGGGCTGCAGCCAAGATCAAGAAAAGTATTTTAGGTTTCAATTTTTCCTCACCCCCTTTCTCTACTCCCCTTTCTTTTGGATAAGATTAAATATAAGTCATAATGCGTGTTTTCACAAGACTCGTGGATCCTTTTTCCTTTTCAGCTTTTTGAATTAGAGATATGTTTTTTTGATACATCGCTGCTTAGCATTTCCCATAGAAATTATCCAGAGAGACGACTTATCGAATTGCAAGGAGCAAAGCAAAAGCAGGAGATTGTAATTAATCTAAAAGTGTTATGAGCTTTCTTTACTCACGTTTGAAATGAGTTTGACAATTTCATCCACTACTCTTGTATATCTACTTGAACCAGTTCCAGGGTTTTTGGCTCTTCCCTCCATCTCTGCATCGGCTAAAACGTCACCTGTGGTTTTATCAATTAACTTTACTCTGACAGATACTGAGCTTTTTCCCTTGTCATTGATTCTACCAGCTAAAAACTCACAAAATTTACAACCAGGTTTATAACCAGTTACAGTTCCTTTAACAAGGAGCACCCTTTCTCTTGATGCTATATTGGATTCGGAGCGGATAATCTCATTAAAATGATTGGATGTTCTTAGTTTCTCAGCTACCATATCTGGAATTAGTGAAGCTGAGTCATAGGGAACCCATTCCTTATCGTTTTTATTGAAATTGGGTATTTCGATGATTTGGTAGTTTGCAATTTTGATATCGGGTGTCTTATAAAAAACGGTTTTCGCAGGACTGCATCCAATTAAAATAAGAAAAATGACGATTAAAGATAAGTGACTATAGTTCTTAACTCTGTAACTAAACATCCTAATCCTCCTTTTGTTGCCTATTATCATTTTATACGAGTTTTAAATCATTTAAAAATGGTATGGCATTATCGTGAAGGGTTTATTCTTGACCTTAATTTGAAATTCTCCTGTTTTATCATTGTATTCAATAAAGTTAACTATATGATAATAAGACCTTCTGTTAAATCTTGCTAGGAATTTGCCCTTTCTTACTCGGCAGTAAAGGATGTTATCTTTACCGACATGCAGGGTAGAGGGGTCAAGCACCTCTTTATATCCGCCTTTAAAAAGAAGCTCGATGTGTACTATGCTCTCTTTTTCAACCCGTACAACTGATATATCATTTATTATATAAGGAACGTCCTCAACCTCTATGTAGCAGTGTTCATTTTCGCATACCACAAGCAACCGACCGTCTTCTGTTTCATTTAAAGACCTAAGGAAGAATCTATACACCCAGGGGTCTGTAATCTGATTTCCTTCAAAAAAGAGGTTTCCTTCTTTATCCATGAAATAATAGTGCTTTCGGATTATTTCTCCTGTACCCTCCATAAACAAAGGATACCATAAAGGAAATTAATAGTTGACAACTAAACTTAACCTAACTCATACTAGTATCGGGAATATAATGAAGATCTGTACGCTTGCAAGTGGCAGCTCTGGAAACTCTCTTTTTGTTGAAACAAGAAGAACAAAGATTCTAGTGGATGCGGGTATAAGTCATAGACAGCTTACCGTTAGACTTAAAAAACTGGGTGTTCAAATGTCTGATATAGATGCAGTGCTCATTACACATGAGCATACAGACCACGTTGCGGCTATTCCATTTATCAATACACCAGTTTACGTCTCATCAAGCACCGTTTCTCTATGGAAGGATAAGGTTCGAGATCTTAAAGAATTCGAACCAGGTTCCCAGTTCTTTCTAAATGATGCCTTAATTACTCCATTTCCTGTTCCCCATGACGCATTGGATCCAGTCGGATTTACAATTGAAACAGACCATAAAAAGTTAGGTATTGTAACCGATATAGGGTCTGTAACCGCTCTTGTAAGGGAAAGACTCAGGGGATCAAATACACTTATTTTAGAGTTCAACTATGATGAAGGTATGCTTCTTTATAGCTCATACCCATGGGATTTAAAGCAACGGATAAAGAGTCGTTTGGGGCACCTCTCAAATGAGGATGCGTCAGAGCTTCTTCAAAATCTCATACACGAGGAACTCCGATACGTAATTCTTGCTCATTTAAGTGAAGTGAATAACACGCCAAAAAAAGCCTTAGAGAGCGCACATTCTGCCATTATAAAAAACGGAAGCGAACACATAAGATTCTCTGTTGCTAAAAGAAATGATTTAGGAGAGGTTGCAATAGTATGATCCAAAGATACTCGCGACCTGAGATGTTAAGAATCTGGAGTGAGGATGCTAAGTATCAGAACTGGCTTCGTATAGAGATTGCAGTCTGCGAAGCCTGGGCTAAGCTTGGACGGATCCCGGTTGAATCTTTAGCAAATATTAAAGAGCGTGCAAGTTTTAATGCAACACGGGTTGAGGAGCTAGAGAAGACGTTAAAGCATGATGTTATAGCCTTTCTTACATGCGTTTCAGAATATGTTGGAGAAGAGTCGAGGTATATTCATGTTGGACTTACATCATCCGATGTTTTGGACACATCCTTTGCACTTCAACTAAGGGATGCGGCGACTATAATAGTTGATGATTTGAAACAGGTGATCGAGGTTCTAAGAGGGCTTGCATATAAACATAAGTACACACCCATGATAGGAAGAACCCATGGGATTCATGCAGAGCCTATAACCCTAGGTCTTGTTTTTGCACTCTGGTATGACGAGATGAAAAGAAACCTCGATCGGATGGAAAGGGCAAGAGATGTTGTAAGCGTTGGTAAAGTTTCCGGCGCTGTTGGAACCTTCGCAAACGTTCCTCCTTTTGTAGAAGAGCATGTATGCAGTGTCCTTGGGCTTAAACCAGCAAAGGTTTCCACTCAGATTATTCAACGTGACATACATGCGGAGTATTTCCTCACGCTCTCGATAATAGCATCAACGATTGAAAAGATTGCCCTACAGATCAGGCACTTTCAAAGAACTGAGGTCATAGAGCTAGAGGAGCCGTTTACTCAAGGACAAAAGGGATCGTCCGCCATGCCCCATAAGAGAAATCCTGTGCTATCTGAAAACCTATGCGGGCTTTCGAGGCTAGTTCGCTCTTACGCTATTTCCGCGCTTGAGAATATTCCACTCTGGCATGAGCGTGATATTAGTCACTCATCGGTAGAAAGGGTAATCGGTCCTGATGCTACTGTTTTAGTTGATTTTATGCTATATCGCCTTCGGGGGCTTCTTGATACACTCGAGATATATCCAGAAAATATGGAAAAAAACCTATGGCTTACTCGTGGTCTTATTTTCTCGGAAAAGATATTACTTAAATTAATTGACAAGGGTTTATCAAGAGAGGATGCTTACCTCCTAGTTCAGGGAAACGCGATGAAATGTTGGACGGATAAAATTGATTTCAAGAATTTAATTATTAATGACAGAAAGATAATAAGTCACCTCTCCCTTGAGGAAATAGAAGAGTGCTTTGATGTAAAGCATGACTTAAAACAGGTGGACTATATTTTTGATAGGGTTTTTAGTGAAAGTGAATAACGAAAAAAACTGTTAAACCTTGATATATAAATATATACAAATATATCTCACATCAATTACTGTTCTAAAAATTGCAGACTGCGAGTGTGAGTGTTTTAATGTTCTTCTAACGAAGTTTTGTATGAGATTCACGATTCAAATTCCTTAATCCAAAATTCGGGTTAGGCATAAATCAGACTTACGCAATCGGAAATCAGATTTTGGTTGCTTTTCAAATAAGTGGTGGTATATTTTACGCAATCTTTTGAGTAATTGAGGAGGTAAAAATGAGATTTAAGTTGTTTTCAATATTTATGTTGGTTTCATGTCTTTTTGCGATGGAGGTTCGTGTCTCTGCCCAAAACATATCGTCTGAAGATGCAAAGAGGCTCCAACTCTTTCTTAAAAGGACCTTGGGGGCAAGGGTGCCTGCAGATGCTAAAATTGAGGTAAAGGGTTATGAGAAGAGCTCAATTCAGGGTTTCAAAAAGGGTACTTTTGCAGTTCAGTCATCTAAGGGGTCGGGAGATGTACCTTTTTTAGTGAGTAATGATGGGCGATACTTAATTTTTGGTGAACCTATAGAGACTCAAAAATTCCAAGATGCAGGTGTAGCAGGGATGAAGAAGGGAACAATCCCTTTAGGGCGCCAGTCAGTTTCAATTCTTATGACTAAAGATGGAAAGTATATAATTCTTGGTGAATTGATTGACTCTAAGGTTAATCCACTTGATGAAACAATGAAAAAGATTTCTTTAAATGATGTACCCATAAAAGGAAACAAGAGTGCAAAGGTTACAGTAGTTGAGTATTCGGATTTTCAGTGCCCTTTCTGCAAACGTGCCACAGATATGCTTCCTGGAATCTTAGATCAATATAAGAATAAGGTGAAATTGGTTTATAAGCAGCTACCACTACCTAATCACCCTTGGGCTAAGGATGCCGCCATTGCTTCGGAGTGCGCATTTGATCAGGGAAACGATTCTTTCTGGAAGTTTCATGACCTTCTCTTTCAAAAGCAAAAGGATATTACTGTAGAGAAATCTAAAGAGCAGTTTAAGACCTTTGCGAAGGATGTAGGTTTAAACACAGCAAAGTTTGAAACCTGCGTTAATTCCCCTGAGACAGCCACAACAGTTCAAAACCAGATCAAAGAGGCACAGTCTCTTGGCATAAGCTCAACGCCAACGTTTGTGGTGAATGGTATGCTTGTTCCTGGGGCTAATCCTGATGGCTTAAAAGCGGCAATTGATGCTAGCCTATCAGGTAACATATAAATGAATACAGAGTCAGCCGGCTGTTGTTTGAAAATTATAAATTTTGATTCACCTTTTCATCCATACAATTATTTTTCCAAATTTGAATTGCTGTTATAAATCAAAATTGAAAAACAATCCAAAAGAGGAATAAAGGTCGGCTGACTTTAAGATTCCTTTTATCTTCCTTAAAATTATTAATAAACACTACAGCCATTCCTTTACAGCTCCCACCATGATCGGAAGTGCGATAGTCATATCGCAATGAACAGTTGCAAACCTTGCTTGGGGTGCATATTTATTCCACGAGATGGCTTCATCTAGCGTACTTCCGCTTAAGCCTCCAAACTGGGGTTGATCCGTAGTGATGAGAACACCATAGTTATATCCGATTTCCCTGTCTTCCAAAATTTGAACACCATGCTTTATGAATTCAATCATTGGTGTAACCTGCTGTGCCCAGTTTCTCGGCACACCTCCTCCCAGAATAAGTATCCCACGCTTTTTGTATTTCCTATCTGAGAAGATTTCTATATATTTTTCATTATCGAGCAGAAGATCAACAACGATCCTTTTTTTTGGGTGTTTCTTGTTGAAGGTTGTTAAAGATATTCCGATTTCGCTATCATGAATCGTGGGAGAAAATATTGGGATGCCGCTTTTTAATGCGCTTACAACAAAGCTCTGCCCTTTATATAAACCTTTCCCCAAGATGTAAGTCGCAATCCTTTTACAGAGCTCTGGAGTGGAAATAATCCCACTTCCTTCCTGTCCCCAAAGCTCATTTAGCAAGAGGTCAACTTCATTGAGTTTTGTTTCATCTAGAAGTGAGTCGTACATCCTATCGATCCGCAAATCTCTAAGCTCTAAATCGTTCATCATATGGTGTCCTTTGTAATGACTAAATCCTAACGCTTCTACCATATCGTGCGCAATTTGAGAGCCTGCAGTAATTATGACGTCAATAAATTTTAGCTCTATCAAGTCGCATATAACACCTTGAAGTCCGCCAGGAACAGGGGCGCCAGCAATTGTGAGGGTTTTTAAACAATTAGAGGCTTTAACCATCTCTAAAAGGATTTTTGCTCCTTCTCCTAATGCCCTGGCCTGAAAGGACATATTGGAGAATGCATTAACATAGTCTCCTATGCCTCTTAGCTTTCTAACCGAAGGTTGAGAAACAGGAGAATGCAAATAATCTTCTCTCTTTTTCTTCAAGTACTCATCTCCTTTCAATTAAGTTTAAGCAACATAAGGCATACAGATATTTGAGAGGGTTTATATAAAAAATCCTTTATCATAATCCTTATGGTCCACTGAGCTCTGTTGTTAATATAATCTTAATTTAATTCATTTATAAAGATGATTGATCATACTGAGATTCATCTAATCATGTTTAGAGTTTGTAAGTAGGTATCATGCGGATCTTAATCTGTCAAGTATTAAGCTTGGTCTCAAGGTGTAGCATTACAAGATTAGTTCTAATTGTTATTATTCCAACTGCACTTCGCGTGAAATTAGCTTATCAATTACAGAGGTTTTTTATGCAATACAGTGTAGTGGGATTGGAAAACCTTACCTTTTGTTATTTTAGGCAAAGAGCAGAGACGTCGTTAACGGCGTCTGATTAATTGTAGAGTCGCATCGCAATGCGTCTCTACAATAATTTCCGAATAAATTACATGTAGGGACTGATCCCCGTATCAGTCAATATAATATGCCCGTTCGTGGAACGGGCACTACATCCAGAAGCATTACATATTAATACATCATCCTGAACCCTGGCCTGACGCTGGGACAGGATTGTTTCAGGGTCTCTTATTGTCATCCCGAATTAAGTTATCTGGCATCTTTTGTTTTCCTTGATTCCCGCTTACTGCGTGAGGGAGTGACAGTGAGCGGTGGATTCCCAATTAAGCTTGTACCCACATGTCTTTAGTGGGTAACATTTGGGAATGACAAATGCCCATTGAGACCTAAAGGTTTTCCGCTCCGCTACATCCTATAAGATTGAGCTTATACCACAGTTGTGCTATCTTTAACAAACGTTATGAAGTGCCCAAAGTGTGGATTTAATAGTTTTGAATACCTTGATGCATGTAAGAAGTGCGGTAATACCCTCGAGGTAAACCCAAGATATAAGGTTCTTTACGGATCCTTTGAAAAAGATAAAGGACAAGAAGATGTAAATTTAGCTGAGAGTAAAATAAGCAAAGAAGAGATTGGGAAACCTATCATTTCCACTCCTTCTGTCTTAATTTCATCCCCTCTAGAATCCTTAGAATCTAAAAAAAGAGAGGAGGTTATAAAATCTACATTTCCTCCTTCTGGCTATTACTCATTGCCTCAAGAGACTCCAATTTATATTGAAGAAGCTAAAAGAGGAGAAGAAATAGCTGTATCTGAGAGAAAGGTAAGCAAAGAGGAAATTGAGAAATCTATCGTTTCTACTTCCTCTGTCTTAGTCCCACCCTCTCAAGAATTCTTAAAATCTAAAAAAAGTGACGAGGAACTTGTAAAATCACCATTATTTACTTCCAGCTATTACTCCTCACCTCAAGAGTCTCCAGCATTTGCGGAGAACGAAGAAATACTTCCATACAACCTTGCTGGTTTGGGCTTAAGAATCGGAGCTTTTCTTCTAGATATCATAATACTATTTGTGGTAACGACGCTAACGCTCTGGGTCGGGTTTTCTTTAGGTAGTATCGTTTTTAACATTAGAGAAGAGAACTTCATAAATGTTATTGTCCCGCTATACCTGATACTTTTTTTTCTTAGTACTACATATTTTGTTTTTCTTCAGGGATTTTCAGGAAAAACAATCGGGAAGATGCTCTTCGGGATAAGGGTAATCAGAACGGATGGAGAATCTATAGGGTTCTGGGATGCTCTAATTAGGTGGGTAGGATACTTTATTTCATTAATATTTATATTTATTGGATTTATCTGGGCCATTTTTGATCCTAAGCGCCAAGCTTGGCACGACAAATTTGCTGAAACCTATGTTGTTAAAGAATAACCCTGAATGAGATTTCTTGACGAAATTAATTATAGGCTAAATGAAAAGGCTGAAGAGATAGAGGACTGGATTGATGAACAGAGCCGAAAGGTAAAGGTTCCGCTTTATACTTCGGTCGACCTAAGGGTCTCTCAACATAAGATCACCCCTGTTGACACAAATATATTCCCAGCAGGGTTTAACAACCTCTGCCATGTTTTTAGAGAGCGTGTGGGAAGGCTTTTTAGAGAAGAGTTCATTCGGAGTCACCCTGAAACAAGAAAGATTGTTGTAGTCCCTGAGCTTCATACGAGGAATCCATACTACTGGGAAAATATACAAGTAATTAAAACTATTCTTGAGAGTGAGGGATTTCTCGTTGAAATCGGGCTTGTAAGTGACGAACTCCATCAGGATGGAATAGGTTTTAAAACTATAAGCGGGAAGGAGGTAAAGGCTTATAAGCTAAAGAGAAAGGGTGATATTGCTTACGTTTCCGAGTTTGTTCCGGATCTAATCTTAATTAATAACGATTTCTCCTCGAAATGTCCCGAGATTCTTAGGGATATTAGACAGCCAGTCGAACCTCCTGTTGAAATGGGGTGGCATACACGTAGAAAGAATATTCATTTTGAGTTTTATAATAAGCTCGTAAGAGAGCTAGCGGATATAATAGAGATTGATCCTTGGGTAATTTCTATTGAAACCTTTTCTACAAAGGGGGTAGATTTTGATAAACCTGAGGGTCGAGAAGTTGTAGCCACATTTGTAGAGCTTCTTTTGAGCAGGCTTAGAAATGAGTACGAGAAAAGGGGCGTTAATGAAAAGCCCTTTGTTTTCGTGAAGAGCAACTCAGGCACATATGGTATGTCAGTGCTAAGCGTTTTAGCCGGGGATGATATTAGGACTCTTAATGCTGAAGGAAGAAAGCAGATGAAGGTTGCTAAGGGTGGAAAGCCAGTAAGGGATATTGTGATTCAAGAGGGAATACCTACTTCCCTTAAATTTGGACCACACGCTGTAGGAGAGCCAGTTATTTATCTAGTAAAATCGAATATAGCGGGGGGTTTTCTTAGACTAAATAAAGGAAAGAGCGAATTTGACAATCTAAATACAAAGGGAATGGAATTTTCTTGTCTCTCTTTCGAAAATGAGAATTCTTGTGAGAACAAGGAATGTGAGAAGTTTTTACCACCTGCTTATCAAATAATTGCTCGGGTAGCAAGCATAGCTGCGGGATACGAGATTGAAAAGATTCTCAAGGAAGGCGGATGTAAAGATTCCTCTTAACCTTTTACATATTTGATATAATAATGCTTGCAGTTTAATAATCCATAACTTCTTTAGGACTATATTTGCTTAGAATTCGATCTAGTGGCATGTAGATCTAAATACAAATGAGCTTGCATGAATCGAATGTATTACAAATAAAATTTATTCTGTTAATCCCCTTACCTTTGTTGCAGATGTATTTGACCCGTGTTAATTTAACTGAGCCTTATTAACACCCCTCTATTAAAGGACTAGGAGCTAATTAGAATGTATCCAATACTTTTTAGAATAGGTGATATTGCGATCTCTTCATACATGGTAACGATGTCTATCGCTTTCCTTGTAGCTTATATCCTTTGTAAAGGTGAGTTTAAAAGAAGGGGCTTGAGTGAGGATCTTCTTGATCTGCTTCTCGTTGCTAATGTGCTTGGTGGAATAGTAGGGGCAAAGATTCTTTTTCTTATGGAGAATGTAACCTTCAGTGAATTTATTGGGGACCCTATCAGGTATCTTTCTTCCGGGCTTACATTTTTAGGGGGTTTTTTGGGAGCAGTTGTTTTGATATTAGTAGTTGTGTGGGCAAAGAAGGTACGCTTTTGGCTAGCTTCGGACGCAATGGCTCCTTCTCTTGTTATCGGCTATGCTATTGCAAAGATTGGTTGCTTTCTGGTTGGGGATGACTATGGAATCCCTTCTAATCTACCCTGGGCTATGTCCTTTCCTAAGGGCGCCCCTCCAACAAATGAAATGGTGCATCCTGCTCAGATCTATGAAATGCTAGCGTCTGCGGGAATATTTGTGTTTACTTGGAAGATTCGCAAGTGTAATAAGCCTATTGGATGGCTTACTGCAATCGTTTTCATACTAATGGGGCTAGAAAGATTTCTTGTAGAGTTTGTGAGAAATACAACACCAAGCTTCATCCCCGGAGTTTCTCTAGCTCAGCTTATGTCCATTGGATTAGTGGTTGCAGGGGTTTTAAAACTACTTCAACTGAGAATGGAAGCAAGAAAACATGCATAACTTGGAGTTTAAAAAGACGTTAGTATTTAGTAATATTTTTTTGAAAGTTCATAAAGCTAAGACTCATCATCGTTATGTAATATGAGGATGGGTTAACAAAATTATTTCTGTATCCTATTGTTGATTTATTATTATAAAGGAACCTGATTATGCGTATAGTAATTATTGGAGCGGGAGATGTAGGAACGTTTCTTGCGAAGGGTCTTTCAGCAGAACACGACATTATAGTTATTGAAAAAAACAAGGAGAAGGTCGAGCGGATTAAAGAATCCCTTGACGTACTCGTCATACATGGCGATGGAGATAATCCTGCTATTTTGAAAGAAGCCGAGATAGAAAAAGCAGATATAGTGCTTGCTGTTTCGGGAGACGATCGAACAAATATCCTGTCATCGCATCTCGCTCACTCTTTTGGGATCTCAAGGGTTATCGCACGCATTGATGACCCAAATTACCTCGAATACCCTAAGCTTTTCAGGAGAGAGGAAATATTCACAGTAAATTCTGGAGCAATACTTGCCGAGAAAATCACTGGTCTCATAAGTGCTCCATTTGCTTGGAGAACCGAAAAATTTGCGATGGGTAAAATCCAGATGCTTAAACTCAAGATTGAAGAGGGTACGCCGATCGTTGGGAAAAAACTCTCTGAACTTGGTCCTCCTAAAGCCTGGATATTTGTAGCAATATCAAGAAAGGGGAAAATCACTATACCAACTGGAGAAACGAGTCTTAAAGCAGGGGACTATATTTTTGCTTTAGGGATTCCTTCTGTCCTCGCAAGGCTTGAGGAACTTCTCGGTGTAAAAGAGAAGGGAATAGAATCCGTTGTTATTATGGGTGGCGGAAGACTCGGAAGGATTGTGGCAAGGAATCTTTCAGAACACGGGATTTCAGTAAAATTAATCGAGAGCAATCCTCAACGAGCAAAAGCCACTGCAGAGGAGCTGCCAAACGTGTTGGTATTTAACGGCGATGGAACTGATAGCGAAACCCTAAAGGATGCCGGAGCTACGTCTGCTGATTATTTTATAGCCCTCACAGGAGATGATGAAAATAATGTTCTTAGTGCACTTCTTGCAAAGAATCTGGGAACAAAGAGAAATATAGTTCTATACACAAAATCTGATTATATAAACGTTATTGAGTCAATAGGTGTGGATAGGGCTATAAGCATGAGACTTGTTACGGCCAATGAAATTTTAAGCTGCCTTCATCTTGGAGGGGTAACACACGTTGCACTTCTCGAAGAGGGAAAGGCCGAAGTGCTAGAGTTTGAGTTAACAAAAAATACAAAAATCCTTGGTACCCCGCTTAAAGAAGCAGATTTTCCAACCGGGGCAATCGTGGGTATAGTTGTGCGTGGAAACGATGTAATTATACCAAGGGGTGAGTTTGTGCCTTTGATTGGAGATAGACTTATTATTTTTGCTCTTCCAGAAGCGATAAAAAAAGTAGAGAAAATACTCGGCTAGTGAACGTCAGAATCTCTTTTCAAGTTATAGGAAATTTTTTAAAATTTCTGGGGCTGCTTATGCTTGTTCCGACCATCTGCTCTCTTATCTATGGAGAGGATGACCATCGGGCTTTTGTCGTTTCAGCCTTCTTGACCACCTCGTTTGGATTTGCTCTAGAAAAATTATCAAAGACATCTGATGAGCTGGAAGAATTCCACAGAAAGGAGGGATTTCTTATTGCCAGCCTGATTTGGATTACCGCCAGTATTTTTGGAGCGATTCCGTATATTCTATCAGGCGTTTTTAAAAACCCGATTGACGCGCTTTTTGAATCTATGTCCGGGTTTACTACGACAGGAGCAAGCGTTATAAAAAATGTTGAAATCTTACCACATGGAATTTTATTCTGGAGAAATTTTACCCAGTGGCTGGGCGGTATGGGGATAATAGTTCTTGGAATTGCTATTCTTCCAAGGCTGGCAGTTGGAGGAATGCAGCTTATGTCTCTTGAGGCTCCTGGACCAACGACTGAGAAACTCACACCTAGAATAGCTGAAACAGCAAAAAAACTGTGGGGCGTTTATTTGATCCTTTCCGGTCTTCAGGTTTTGCTGCTCTTTCTCGCTGGAATGCCCCTTTTCGACTCTGTTGTTCACATGTTTGGCACCATGTCAACAGGTGGATATTCTATTAAGAGCCTGAGCATCGGGGCTTACGGGGGTCCGCTTATAGACATTATCATCATAGTTTTTATGTTTATTGCCGGAATGAATTTTGTACTTCACTATAGGCTTTTCAAGGGGGATTACAAAAGGCTCTTGAGCGATTCCGAGTTCCGATTCTATTTCTTTTTAAACATAGGTGCAATCCTATTTGTTACCTTAGAACTTTGGATAAGGATGTATCCAAGTTTTCTCGAGGCTTTGAGATTTGCTTCATTTCAGGTGGTTTCGATAGTGACCACAACAGGTTTTGCTACAACTGATTTCGACATCTGGCCACCCTTTTCAAAATGGCTTCTTTTCATACTTATGTTTATCGGAGGTTGCGCTGGTTCAACCTCAGGTGCTATTAAAAATATACGTATAATGATTCTTCTTAAAAAGGGTTTTAATGAGATTAACAAGCTGATTTATCCAAAAGCAGTTTTGCCGATACGACTAGGAAAGAAAGCGGCTACCGAGGAGGTTGTATCAAGCATTACTGGGTTCTTTTTACTCTATCTTTTGATTTTTCTTATTGCTACACTGCTTATTATGGCTGACGGTGTTCCGATTATTACTACAATTTCTGCATGTGCGGCAACAATTGGAAACGTGGGTCCTGGACTTGGGGAGGTAGGACCGTCTCTAAATTACGCTGGTCTTTCTGGATTTACTAAGATAATTCTATGTCTTCTAATGCTTCTTGGAAGGCTCGAACTCTATACAATACTAATCCTTTTTGTCCCTTTATTCTGGAAGAAGTAAAACTGGTTTTGAGCCGGTTTCTACGCTTGAATCGGGACATATGTCTTTCATTAAAACCCCATAGTAAACCTTCGACTTTTAGAAAAGTTATGGTAACATTCAGGAAATTTATCATTTGAAGAACCTTTGGGAAAATTTTCTACTTGCTTAAATAGCTTTTTGGGATAAATAGAAAAATGACGAATAGACAACAGACCTCGATTCTTCTGAGTTCTGGTGATAATATTACGAAGCGCGATGTCCTTTTTATTCTTGGTGAGGAAAAGGCAATTGAAGGGTTTAAGAAGCTTAAGACATGAAAGTGATCTTTGACCCAGAAGTACCTCTTAAGTTTTCTACCTCTGCAACAATTGGAATTTTTGATGGAGTTCACATCGGGCACAGAAGAATTATTAGTCTTCTGAGAAAGGATGCTAGAGAAAAGGGTATTAGTTCTTGTGTGATAACCTTCCACCCCCATCCGCAAAAGGTGCTACGCGGGATTGATGTTCCACTTATAGTTCCGCTCAAAGAAAGGTTTAGGCTTCTTGAGAAAGAGGGTGTGGATGTTACGGTGTGCTACAGTTTCACAAAAGAATTTGCATCTGTTCAGGCAGAGGATTTTGTTAGAGATATGCTAGTTGGAAGACTTGGCATTAGAACTATATTTGTCGGTCCGGATTTCTTCTTTGGAAGAAATAGGGAGGGGAACATTAGTCTTCTTGAGGCAATGGGAAAAACTTATAACTTTGAGATTAGAAGGGTTGAGCCTGCTTTATTGGACGGTGAGGTTATAAGCAGTACTACTATAAGAAAACTAATCGAAGAAGGCATGGTAAGGAAAGCAGCAAGATTTCTTGGCTATTCATTTTCAATAGAAGGGACAGTTAAAGAAGGAGAGAGAAGAGGAACAAAGCTAGGATTTCCAACTGCCAACATTGATACCGAGTGGGAATTACTGCCAAAAAGAGGTGTATATGTTACATGGGCTCATTTAGGTGGCGAAAGGTTTGAAAGCATTACAAATGTAGGCGTTCGTCCTACTTTTGGCGACAATCAACTAATAGTGGAAACCCATATAATTGATTTTAAGGGTGACGTCTATGGAAAACCTATTAGGATTGAGTTTGTAGATAGATTAAGGGACGAGAGAAGATTTGAAAGCATTGATGCGCTTGTTGAACAGATATCGAGGGATGTAAAAAGAACTAAAGAGATCTTTTCTGAGCTTATTTAAGCGATTTTTGATTCGAGTGTATCTAGAACAATGAAGGGGAGCCGCTTTGATTATAAAAGCAACTACTAAGGTTTATGGGATATTTGGTCATCCGGTAAACCATAGTCTATCTCCCCAAATGCATAACGCTGCTTTTCAATCACTACGACTCGACTGTGTTTATCTCGCTTTCGATGTCCACCCAAAGGATTTTGAGATAGCCGCTCGCGCTATTAAGTCAATGGGGATTTCTGGAGTAAATATTACGATTCCTCACAAAGAGAGCATAATTTTTTTTCTGGATGAAATCTCTCCTGAAGCAAATATCACAGGTGCAGTGAACACTGTAAAAAACGTGGATGGGAAACTCATAGGATATAACACCGATGTCAGCGGTTTTCTAAGAGCGATAAAGGAGGATTTAGGTTTTCATCCAAAGGGGCTAAGTGCAACTGTAATAGGAGCAGGTGGTGCAGCGCGTGCCGTTCTTACATCTCTTTGCATGAACGAGGCATACCAGGTTTACGTGATTAATAGAACCTTGGATAAAGCAAAGAGATTGGCCTCGGAGTTTAAAAAGGGCTTTAAAGATACCTTTATACAAGCTGTTTCTCTCGACGATAAAGACGAGATAAAAAATATTCTAGGTAAAACTAATCTTCTTGTGAATGCTACATCAGCAGGAATGAAAGGAGTTGATTCAGTTGAAATACCATTAGAGTACCTTCAAAAAGAAGCGGTGATCTATGATCTAGTTTATGATCCCCGTGAGACAAATCTCCTCAAAACTGCGAAGGAATTAGGACACAAGGCATCTGGGGGATTGAGCATGCTTCTCTATCAGGGGGTAGAAAGCTTTGAGATATGGACAGGTAAAGACGCTCCGATTGGCGTCATGAAAAAGGCACTTGGCATTATTTGATGCGCCGTATTCTTTGAACCGCAGTATGGCTCAAAGGGAAATAAACACAATGCATCAAATGGAAATAAAAAGATTCTACAACATCAACATAACGGGTATCCCACCAGTCCCTGTCCTGAGCGGAGTCGAAGGGTTGCTGGTGGGATCAATGTAGTGGGGGGCGTCAGCCCGTCCGAATGCTGTATGTTTGTGTAGGGGCTGAACCCTGACCTGAGCCTGTCGAAGGGACCGTTCAGCCCATCTTTAATTTC